>Ga0307376_10000018_pt1 | contig 307628 bp, 276 predicted proteins | sample TR2MG_FD_202536 | JGI IMG/M metagenome (GOLD analysis project Ga0307376, IMG submission 202536) | Soil microbial communities from Risofladan, Vaasa, Finland - TR-2 | ecosystem: Environmental > Terrestrial > Soil > Coastal area > Acid sulfate soil | place: Finland: Risofladan, Vaasa...
GCGCCTCTACGATCGGGATGATGCCGGCGGCGTTCGAGTACATCGGCACGCCGATTGCCACGGCGGCCGGCACCGACCACCAGGGGGCGTCCTTGCCCATGATAGAGGCCATGAAGTCCTGCGGCACGTAGCCGTGGATGGCGGCCCCCAGGGCGATGCCGCCTATGATGTAGGGCCAGACCTTGCCGACGATTTCCTTGATGTGATCGACGCCGGCGTCGATGCGCTCGGCCCAGCTCGGCGCTTCGGCGACATAGCCGGCGGGGTCCGCGGCCTTGCTGTCCGCGGCGATCTCGCGCACCCAATCTTCCAGGTAGCGTTCCATGCCCAGCTTGCCGATGACCAGGCCGGACACGATCGCGACCGCGAGGCCGAGGCCGAGATAGAGTCCCGCCACCTGCCAGCCGAAGAGGCCGAACAGCAGCGCCAGCGCCACCTCATTGACCATCGGCGCGGAAATCAGGAAGGAGAAGGTCACGCCCAGCGGCACGCCCGCCGAGAGAAAGCCGATGAATAGCGGCACCGCCGAGCAGGAGCAAAACGGCGTGACGATGCCGAGGCTCGCCGCCATGACGTTGCCCACGCCCAGCCGGCGGCCTGCGAGCAGCGCGCGGGTGCGCTCGGGTGCGACGAAGGTGTGCACCACGCCCATGACGAAGACGATGCCGGTGAGCAGCAGCAATACCTTGGGGGTGTCGTAGAAGAAGAACTGCAGCGCTTCGCCGATATGGGTCTGCTGGGACAGACCCAGCTCGGCGACCAGGGCGTCGGAGAGCGGGATCAGGCTGGCGTAGGCCAGCACCCAGGCGACGATGCCTAGCACCAGCCAGCCCCAGGGGGCGCGGCGGGGGTTGTTCGGGACGGTGTCGGTCAGCGTGTTCATGGTTTTCCTCTGGTCGGTTGGATCAGGCAAGGGTGCGTTCGGGACGGCCGGCCATGGACTTCAGGCGCTTGAGATCGGTCTTGAGTTCCGGCACGGCACCCTCGGGCAGGACCTCCAGCAGGGTGGCAGCCCAGCGCGGCAGCGAGGCGGCCAGGCGGTAGTGCATCCAGGTGCCGGCGCGGCGCGGGCTCACCAGTCCGGCGTCCTTCAGCACGCCGAGGTGGCGCGAGATCTTAGGCTGGATTTCGTCCAGCGCCGCGGTCAGCTCGCAGACGCACAGCTCGCCCTGATTCGCCAGCAGGGCGAGGATGCGGCGGCGGGTCGAATCGACCAGTGCATCGAATAGCGCTTGGGTGTCCATGCCGGCAATATATTCCTGCCGGCGTATATACGTCAAGAAGAATATTTAAAGCGCCGGCAGCGCCCTCTCGCTTCGATCTAGCCCGCGGGGGCGCGCAGCACCCAGAATCTCAGCAGCAGCGCTGCCGCCAGGGCGCAGAGCGCGGAGAAGGAAAAGGCCGCCTCGACCGCCACGCCCTGCCACAGCCAGCCGAACAGCAGCGAGGCGGGCAGCAGCATCGCCCCCGCCGTGAGATTGAACCAGCCGTAGGCCGTGCCCAGCCGCTCTTTCGGGGCGAGGTCGGCCACCAGCGCCTTCTCGGCGCCTTCGGTGGCGGCGAGGAACAGGCCGTAGAAGGCGAACAAGGGCCACAAGAGCAGGGCATGGAAGCCGTTCAGGCCCAGCAGCAGATAGAACAGGCCGTAGATCACCCAGCCCGCCAGAATCAGCCGCACCCGGCCCAGGCGGTCGGACAGGGCGGAGAGCGGCGTCGAAAACACCATCGCCACGGCCGAGGTCAGCGCCCACAGCAGCGGCACCTGGTAATCGGGCAGGCCCAGTTCCTTGGCGCGCAAGAGCAGGAACATGTTGGAAGAATTGCCCAGGGTGAACAGCGCCAGCACCAGCAGGTAGCGCTTGAAGCCGGGCGGGAAGTCCGCCAGGCGCCAGGAGAAGGGCAGCCGCCCTGCCGCCGGAACGACCGCCGGCGACTTGATGGACGTGGCCAGGGCGACGGTGATCACGCCCGGCACGATGGACCACAGGAAGACATTCTTGAGCGGCATGCCGCGCGCCAGCAGCCACGCCGCCAGGAGCGGCCCGATCACCGCACCGGCGTTGTCCATGGCCCGATGCAGGCCGAAGGCCAGACCCCGGCGCTCCTCGCTCACCGCGCCGGCGAGCAGCGCGTCGCGCGGCGAGGTGCGCAATCCCTTGCCCACCCGGTCGGCGAAGCGCAGCGCCAGCACCATCGGCCAGCTCGAAGCCAGGTAGAACAGGGGGCGCGAGAACGCGGCGAGGCCGTAGCCGCCCGCCACCCAGCCCTTGGCGTGGCCGCGTCTGTCCATGAGCACGCCGGAGAAGAGCTTGAGCAGGCTGGCCGTGGCTTCCGCGACGCCCTCGATCAATCCCAGTGCCCGCGGCCCGGCCATCAGCACCGAGGCGAGAAACAGCGGCACCAGCGGATAGACCAGTTCGCTGGTGGTGTCGTTGAACAGGCTCACCAGGCCGAGCAGCCAGACCGTGCGCGGCAGCGCGAGAACGGCCTCAAGCATGGCTCGCGTACAGCTCGGTGAAACAGCGGCAGGCGACCATCCTGATCAGCCAGACCAGGGAAAAGGCGCTCAGCCAGCCGGCCAGCACGTCGGCGGGGAAATGGGCGCCGACATAGACGCGGGAGAGTCCGACCCAGAGCACGAAAGCCGTCGCCGCCCAGCGTTGCCAGCGCTTCAGCATCGGCCAGAGGCCGGCCGCGAGGGTCACGGCGAAGGACGCGTGGCCGCTGGGCAGACTGTGGCGATATTCGGCTGCGCCGAGCACGCGCACCGTCCCTTGCGGCAATGCCAGCAGCGGGCGGGGAAAATCGAACCACGACTTCGCCCAAGTGAGAAAGACGCCGTCCGCCAGGTAAGCGAGGCACAGGACGACGAGCACGCCCAGCCAGAGCGTCGCCTGCTGCCCCTGCGTCCCGATCCGGGCGGCGCGGCTGGCGGCGAACGCCGCCGCGAGCACGATCAGCGTCAGGTAGATGGGAAACTGGCTATGGTCGCCCAGCCGCGTGCCCAGCGACATGAAGCGATCCAGCGCCGCGCCGCGCCAGCCGTTGATGGCGTGGAACAGCCAGACATTGGCGCCGCCCCAGTCGTAGAGGATTTCCTTCATCACGATTTGTCTGCCTATGTCCGATTCCGGGAACGCTCCCTCGCCTCATACGGTGCATCCGGGCTGGGTGGCTCGGCGTGATTATCAATCATTGGCAGCCAAGAAGGCGCTCGGCGCATGTCGCGGCAATTTGTACGCCCATGTCGAGAAGCCCGACGCCGCCACATTCAAGGCATTTCTGCAGGCGCTTCCGCGCTTCCGCGCTAGCGCCTGGCTGTCTGACGCAGACCAATCCCATCAGCTTCGGTTCAGCCTGGAGCGTATAGCGCTATTACTCGGGAGTCGGCGAGCAGGGTAGGCTTATCGTATCAGCCGCCGGTCATCGACATGAAGCGCAGCAGTTTTTGCGGCGCCTCCAGGAATTCGTGACGCTCCGGCTTGCGCTGGATTGCCGCCATGATCGCCGCCTCGATAGCGCCGTCACTGGCGCCGCCGCGCAGCAGCGGCCGCAACTCGAGTCGATCCTCCTGGCCGAGGCAGAGCTGCAGCGTGCCATCGACCGTCATCCGGACGCGATTGCAGGCCGCGCAAAAGTGTTGCGACAGCGGGGTGATGAAACCGATGCTGAATGTCTGGTCCGGGCTGACCAGGTACCTGGCCGGCCCGCCGCCGGGAATCACCCCGTCGATCAGGCCATAGCGCTTCTGGATCCCGGCGATCAAGGGCTGGAGGCTGGAATGCCCGGCCCCGCGGCCGGAGTCGCCCATCGGCATGTTTTCGATGAGCCGCAGGATATAGTCGCGACCCCGGCAATAGCCGATCATGTCCTCGATTTCGTCATCATTGGTCCCCGGCATCCAGACCATATTGATCTTGATCGCCGCAAAGCCTGCGGCGCTGGCGGCATCCAGTCCGGAGAACACCTGTTGCAGGGCGTCCCGACGGGTGATTCGTGCAAAGCGCTCGGGTCTCAGGGTATCCAGGCTGACGTTGAGCCGATCGACCCCGGCCCGGCGCAAGGCCGCGGCGTGTTTGCCCAATTGGGTGCCGTTGGTGCTCAGGGAAAGATCCCTGATCCCTTCGATCCGCTTGATGCTCGCGGCCAACTGGGCGATCCGGTTACGCAGCAGCGGCTCGCCGCCGGTGATTCGCACCCGGCTCAGGCCGCACCCGGCCAGCACCGACAGGACTCTGCGGATCTCTTCGAAGGAAAGCCAGTGCGCGGGGTCCTGGTAATCAGCGAAGTCCGCCGGCATGCAGTAGGCGCATCTCAGGTCGCAGCGGTCGGTGACCGAGAGCCGCAGGTATTCGATGCGGCGGCCAAACTGATCGATGAGCCGGTGCTCTCCGGTTTGCCTGCTCATAGCGACGAAACAAACTCGGATGCGCCCGGGCGGGGGCGTTGCGGCTTGTACTTGCTGACCGTGCCGATGTTCACGAAGCACGCGGGTTGTTCGCCCTCGGTCAGGGCGAACAGGGTGCGCATGCGCGCCGAACCCATCGCCCGCCCGCTGGTGAGTCCGGTGCCGAAGCCCATGGCGTGGGCCGACAGCAGCATGTTCTGGAGCGCGCAGCCCAGCGACAGCATGCGCTCCGGCGCCGGGATGTCGGGCTCGGCCGGGCCCAGTTGCGCCACCGCCAGGAGCAGGAGCGGCGCGCGGCGGGCCTTTTCCCGGGCCTGTTCGATCTGCGCCGGCGCCGCATCCGGATCGCGGTCGACCAGCGCCAGCGCGAACGCCTCGGACAGGAGCGCGCGTTTTTCCCGCGGGACGATGACGAAACGCCAGGGGCGCAGCAGGCCGTGATCGGGCGCCGCCGCCGCCGCGTCGAACAGTTGCGCGAGTTGCGCCGGCGAGGGTCCGGGCTCGGTCAGGCGCCGGGGCGAAACGTTCTGGCGCGAATGGATCAGCGCCTGCGCGGTATCGCTGATTTCCATTTCCAGCGCCGGCATCGTCTGCCTCGTAGCGGGTGATCTCGACATCGCCGTCCCCGTCTATCCCCCGGCAAAGCCGGGTGCTTTACTGTGGATTCGCAGCCGGCATCGGCATGGCCGGTCGAATCGGGATCAACAGCGGCTCGCCGTATCGGTTCTCGGCATCGGCGCGCGGCGGATGAGTCGCCCGCAAGGCGGTGAAAAAATCCTCAAGGGCTTCACCGACCAGGCTGATGTAGGCGCTTTCCGCTTGGGTCAGCAGGCGTGCGAACACCTCGGCCCAGGGCTGGATGTGCTCGGTGATGAAATCAGCCAGCACCTGCCGGTCGAGGTCGCTGTCGCCCGATGCGTCGAGCAACAGCGCCAGGAAAGCCAGGAGTACGCCGACGTGATCGAGCGGCCGGTTGGAGGTGGTCAGCATCGGCGCGGCCCGAAGTTCCATGGGATTGAAGCCGGCTGCGTCATACCAGGGGAGCAGGGCGTCGCCCCCGTCGTGACGGGCGGGGGGGAAATGCCAGAACTCTTCGGTTTCCTCCGCCTGGGTGAGGACGTGCGCGTAGGGCGGCAGAAAGCAGCCCGACTGGAGGGTACACAGGAAATCGTAGAAATCCTGCTGGGCCTGCCGCAGATCCAGGGGTGCGCGGGCCAAGGGGGCCAGCGCGGCCAAGATACGCGCGTCGGGGGGTTGCAAGAGCAGCCGCGAGCCGGCCTCGGCGAGCCTTGCCAAATCCTGGTCAGACATGGGTCACATCCTTCTCGATGCGGGCGCGCGTGTTGTAAAACACCACGCTGCCGCCGGTGAGATCCATCAGCGACATCTGCCACACGTCGGGGTCGCGGCGCATGATCGGATTGAGATGGATGCCGGCTCGGCGCACCGCGTCGCCCACCACGCGTTTGCCGCCGACCCGATAGTTGCTCGCGCCGTAGCCCCAGTGCCCGTAGCCGGCTTCGAACAGAATGACCCCGGGACGAATGCCTTCCAGCACCATGGCACGGCCGCGGCGTTTCCCTTCGGGCGTGACGACCCAGATCCAGTCGCCATTGGCGATGCCCAGCCGCCTGGCGTCTTCGGCAGCCACCTGCACCCCGTTGCCGGGATTTATTTCCCGCAGGGTGTAGTTCGACGCCAAGCGGGAATGCGACTGCAGCGCGCCCTTCATGGTGATGATGGTCAGCGGCCAGTCCTTGGGGTCGTCCAATTTCTCCAGCAGTTTGCCCGAGGCGGTGGTCGGTTCCACCCAGCGCGTCGTGCCGTGGAAGAACTCGCCGTTCATGCTGTTGCGGGTCGTGGCGACTTTTTCGGCGTAAAAATGCAGGCGCTTGGTGTATTGGTAAGCCAGCTTGTCGCCTTTGCGTGCGCCCGATACCGGCTGGAAGCGCCCGCCGCGAACCAGGCAGCCGAGCACCGCGGGCCATTCTTCGGCTTTGAGCGAATCGGCAAATTGCTTCTGATACGAGGCGAGATCGGAGATCGCAATTTCCTCGGCTGTCGCCTTGGGCACCTCGTCGCCGTCAACGCCCTTGGCATTGACCAGATTGGCGGTCGCCTTGAGATAAAAATCCTCGCGCCGGTTCAATGGCCAGAACTTGCCTGCGGCATCGGGAATGCCCTTCTCCCCATAGCCCGGCATCTTGATGCGCTTGGCCACGTCGATCAGGAACTCCTCGGCGCAAAAATGCCGGCCGTCCGCCGTCGTCGGTGTCAGGCTCACCGCCGGCCAGCGCACGCCGGTGCCCTTGGTCAGCGTCGTCGGGAAGGTGTCCACATGGTCATAGCTTTCCAGGTAGCTGACATCCGGCAGGATGTAGTCCGCGTACATGCTGGAATCGCCCACCACGATATCCGAGGCGATGATCAGCGGGATGTTCTTCGGATTTTTCATCGCCTCGATGAATTCCGGATTCCCCTGGCTGGGCACGCTATACAGCGGCGTGGCCTTGTGCCACATCAGAATGTCCACCCCATAGGGGTAGCGCTGAATCGCCGAGGGCAGGGTTTCGGTAAACATGTTGGCACTCAAGGGGAACCACGGCCGCTTAGACGGGTAGGGATTCTGACCGGCAGCCACCTTGGCCTTGTATTCGCTGGTGTCCTCGTAATGGACCTTTTCGCGGTTGATGATCACGCCCTTGGCCAGGCCCTCGGCTTCGGGGACGCTCTCGATGTCGTAGAGCCCCTTCTTGACGTTATAGCCGCCACCGCCTGCGGTCAGTCCGCCGGTCCAGTTCATGTTGCCGATCAAGAGATTGAGCAGCAGCACCGCGACGCCGTTGTAGTAGCCGTTGGGATGCTTGACGACGCCGCGGTACATGGTGCTGATGGCCTGCCGGCCGTGGCTGGTGAACTCACGCGCCACCGCGACGATGCGCTGCGCTTCGATACCGCAGATGGCTGCGTACTGTTCGATGCTGTGTTCCTCGGCCGCCTCGCGCAGCAGGCGGAAAGCCGACTTCACGGCCACCCCGTTGACCGTCCCCGCGTATTCGATCTGCGCCGCTTTCACCGTGCCGGCCTGTGCGGGTTTACCGCTCGCCGCATCGAGGACCACGCGGTCATCCTCGCCCGTAGCCCTGGGACTACCCAGCCCCGCGCCCTGCGCGGTCAGGAAATGGCGCGCCTGCGGGTGCTTGGGATCGACGATGACCAAATGGCTGGCGTCGGTGTGCGAGAGTTCGCCGGCCGTCACGGCGGCGGCCTGCGTCGGATAGGAGAGATAAGCCGCGTTGTAGCGGTTGTTGTCGATGATCCAACGGATCATCGCGAGTGCCAGCGCCCCGTCGGTACCGGGCTTGATCGGCAGCCAGCTCGCGCGGTCGCCGACCACGCCACCGCGGCTGAGTTTGGGATCGACCACGACATATTTCAGCCCATCGGCCTTGGCGCGCGCTTCGGCAGCGAACTTACCTTGAATCTGCATCGGGAAATTGGCGTCACCGGGTTGGGTACCCCAGTAAATGATGAACTTGGCCTCGCGCACATCCGGCTGGGTCATGTTGATGCCGGAGAAAACGTGCTGGTGGCCGATATGGTGGCTGAGCTCGCACACGTTGACGTGATCGAACACATTGATGCTGCCGAAGGTGTGCGCGAAGCGCTCGAAGAAGGCCATGCGCGTGCCGACCAAGCGCCCGCCCTGAACGACGAAGCCGTTGGTGCGTTTCCCGAGTTCCGGCGCATCGGCATCCATCAATTCATCGCGTTTGGCGTAAAGGCCGCGAAAGCCGAGCACATCGAGACCCATGCTCATGGCGTCGCCGGTGTCGGCGAAGATCTTGCCGCCTTCGGTGACGTCCGCGATCAGCGTCTCCCAACTGATCGGTTTCCATTGGCCGCTGCCGCGTGGCCCCACGCGCTTGAGGGGCACCATCACTCGGTAGGGGTCGTAGGCGGTCTGGATGCCGGAGTTGCCCCGCGCGCAGACCGTGCCCGGGTGCCGCGCGGTGTCGATCAGCGGCGTCTTGCAGGCGGTGTACTCGCTCAGCGTGTTGGGGTGATAGGGGTTGCCGATGATGCGCTGAACGCGTCCGGTCTTGCGGTCGATCTTGACGCGCAAGCCGCATTCGCTGTGGCACTGCAGGTCCACCGTATGGTGCAGGGTCCATTGCGAATTGGCCGTGAGTGCGTCGGTTTTCGGGTCGCGCAGCCATTCCGGGGTGTTGGCGTTGCCGTAGATCGGGTGCAGCGCCTTGCGTCCCCTGTTGGTGAAGGGCGCCAGATCGACCAGCCGCTTGGAAAAACCGAGCGTGCCCGCGCCCAAGCCGGCAACGGCGCTCAGAGTGAGAAAGCCTCGACGTGAGATGTCCATGGCATCAACCTTTATTGGGGACTGAGGAAGGGGTGGATTGAGCCTCATCGCGAGGCACGGCGGCCAGCAATGCGGCCAGGATACCCAGCGTCAACAATGCGCTCACGCCGCTGTACCAGAATGCCTCGAAATTGTGGTGGAAGTTCATGTAGCCGGCGCCGCTGCGGTTGATGGCTTCGCCGCCGAGGAGGATGCCGATGCGGGTCGCATAGCTTCCCCAAACGGCACCCGCGCAGGCCAGCGCCTGGGCTACCGGGCTGCGACCGATCGGCGTGATCAACAGCAGGATGGGTGCGAGCAGACCGACGGCGGTCCAGTTCCAGAAAATTTCCTTAGCGTACGGCCCCATGAACAGGTTGGCGGCACGCTCTTCCTCGATGGTGCCGAAGCGGCCGATCCACCACATCCAGCCGTACCAGACCACGGTACAGACGGCCAGGGCGATCACCGCAGTCCAGCGGTTGTGCTGCGGCGCGGCGGCCCAACGAGCGCTCACCAGCCAGGCCAGCGCGGGCACGACGACGAGTTCCAGCAAGGCTGCCACGCCGATGGCGCTGGCCAGGAAGAGCATGGCCTGAGCGGGGGAGTTCCATAGCGGAACGCCGTGTTCGTTCATCAGGAACAGCGCCGAATACATCGGAGCGAACAAGCCCAGGAACACCATCGCAGCCAACACGATGCGCGTCCCAGCCGGGTTGTCGAACAAGCTGTAATGGCGGCTGCCGAAGCTGAAGATGTCGGCCAGCTTGCGCCACGTTCCGGGCAGGCGGGCGATCTCGTCGCCCAGGCGCTGCCTCGGGACGGACTGGAAGCTCAGCCACCAGGCCAGCACCAGGAATATCGGCAGCAGGATGATGCCGTACTTGATGATCGCCGTATTCCAGTTGTACCAACCGAGATAGTAGCCGTAGATCAGATGCCCCGGTTGTTCCACCTCGGCCAGCACATTGACGAAGCCGCCCACGATCAAGGCCGCGATCAACGGCATGGTGAAGCGGTGTTCGACGGCATCGAATCGCCCGCGCCGGACATTGATCCAGGCATTGATCGCCCACAGCAACGCCAGTCCGCCGGCAACCCCCAGTGCCCAGGAGTAGTTGGCGAACAGGATCGAGAATGGCCGGTCGTGAGCGACGTTGAATAATTCGTTGAGGTGGCGCAAGGGCAATACCGATTGCGGCGTGGTCAATGGATTAGACATGGCTGGCCTCCTTGCTGGTATCGATATCCCAGTCGCCCTGGTCGCGGCCCATGTCTTTTTGCTCCACGGACCAGAGGGTCGGGTTGCCGGGCAGGTTGTTCTGGAGTTCCGTCGTCAGGCCGATGTAGAACACCCTCGGCTCGTTGCCCGTGTCGGGCTTGAGCTGCTGGACGGCGCCACCCAGGATCTGTCGGGTCACGGGATCGCTCCGATTGCCCAGATCGCAGAACTGACGCGCGCCGCCCACGCAGGTTTCGACGCAGGCCGGCAGCAGGCCCTGATCGACGCGCTGGGCGCAGAAGGTGCACTTGTCGGCGGTCAGGGTGATTGGGTTGATGAAGCGCGCATCATAGGGGCAAGCATTGACGCAGGCGCCGCAGCCCCAGCACAGGTCGCCGTCGATCTCGACGATACCGTCCCGGCGCTGCCACGTCGCACCCGCAGGACAGACCTCGATGCACGAGGGCCGCTCGCAGTGGTTGCACAGCCGCGGCAGGAAAGCGCGCTTGGTGTCGGGGAAGGTGCCCAGTTCCACGTCGGGTACCCAGGTGCGGAACACGCCGACGGGAATGTTGTTTTCGAACTTGCACGCCGACGTGCAGGATTGACAGCCGATGCATTTGCGCAGGTCGATCAGCATGCCCCAGCGCTTGCCGGCAAATCCGGTCCTGGCCAGATCGCCGTCCTTGGCGGTGTAGGCGTACGCCGAGCGATCCTGTCCCAACTCATAGTCGGTCCCGGCGGGCGTCAGGGATGCCGGCGGCTCGCCAAGCGCATCCTTGCCATCGCTCGGAGCGGGCTGCGCCTGCGCCGATCCGGCCCCCGCAACCACCGCGGCAGCCGTGGCCGCCACCGCGGCCGCTGTGCCCAGGGCCGCGCCCAGAAAACCTCGGCGGTCAGTCCTCAAGCTGTCTCCGGGTTCGTCGTGTTCGTTCATCACCGTCCTCCGTTGGAGTCCTCATAATCTGCCTTGACCGCAGGTGTCGAGATTTCTTGGAAAGCCAACCCGGTCAATCCGAAATCGCCGGGTTGCCATACCGGCAGCAAAGATCGGACCAATCCCGGCAACACGCGGATTAACAGAAGAAAAATAGGCACGATTGATGCGTTTGGCACTGCATGTCGGAGCGAATGCGGAAAATCGTTACCAGAAAGTAGCTATTACAATGGATATGTTCATAATCGCTACCGTCAGGTAACGCTGATTCGATATCAATGCCGATATCTTGATAAGCCGCTACCGATTGGTAGCGATCGATGGGGATGCACCATGACGACACGCCGACTGTTTCTGGGCGCTTGCGCCGGTCTCGCACTCGCTCCGGCCCTCGCCGCTATGCCCAGGCGTCCCGTACGCGTGGGTCTGACGCCGGTATTTCTGGGCGATCAGCACGGCTTGCTGGCCGACTGGCGCGCCTATATGGAAGCCAAGCTGCAGCAGCCCGTCGTGTTCGTGCAGCGAGACAGCTATCGCGAGACCATGGATTTGCTGCGCCTGGAGCAGATCGACTTCGCCTGGATCTGCGACTACCCCTTCGTCTATCTGCGCAAGCAGGTGCGCCTGCTCGCCGTTCCCCGGTTCAAAGGCCGCCCTTATTACCGCGCCTACTTGATCGTTCCGGCCAGGATGCTCGCTGTCACCAGCCTGCTCGATCTCAGGAACAAGATCTTCGCCTACGCCGATCCCTATTCAAATACCGGCTACCTGGCGCCGCGCTATCAACTGCGCCAGTTGGGCGAAGACCCCGGCAAATTTTTCAAACGCACCTTCTTCACCTATTCCCACCACAGTCTGATCGAAGCGGTGGCCGACGGCCTCGCCGATGGCGGTTCGGTGGACAGCTACGTCTGGGACGCCCTGAGCAAGATCAGGGCGGATATTACCGGCCGCACCCGGATCGTCAGCCAGTCGCCGGAGTATGGCTTCCCGCCCTTCGTCGCGAACCATGCCGTGTCCGCGGAGAGCTTCCAGTCCATGCAGAAAATGCTGCTGACCATGGCCGACGACGGCGCGGGCAAGGTTTTGCTCGAGCGCCTCGATCTCGACGGCTTCGTCGTCGGCGACGCCAGGAACTACGAGCTGGTCGCTCGGATGATGCGCGAATTCGGCGAAGAATAGCAGGCGCAAAATGCCGCTGCGCAGCCTGTTCAACCTGAGCTTTCGCTACAAGATTCCCTTGTGGGGAAGCGTCCTGATCGTCACCACCGCGGTCATCACCTCGACCGCTCTGTTCCTCCATAGCTACGACGACGTCAAGCGCGACATGCTGCGCAATGCCACGAGCCAGGGCCAGATCCTGGCCAAGACGCTGGTCCCGGTACTGCTCCAGGATCATGTGTGGCAAGCCTATGAAATCATCAACGCGCCCTTGCATGGCGCCACCCGTGAAAACGCCATTCAGGCCGATACCCTGCTCGTGCTCGATGCACAGCGCCAGGTGTACGTCTCCACGCGGCCGCTGCGTTTGCCCATGCTCGCCGATTTCGCCCGGCGCTCGGGCGAGTACGCCCTTGTTGCGGCGAGCATAGCCAAGATGGGGGCTGAGACCAGCGTGATCGCGCCGGTGGCCTCCGACTATCTGTACGTCGCCACGCCCATCATGGACGAGCAGACGCGCCTGGGCACGCTGATTCAGATATATGCCAAGAAAATCCTCTGGCCGCGCTTTATCGCGAGTGCCGGACAGCTGGGCTGGGTGGTTCTGCTGGTGCTCGCCGTGCTGCTGCCGATCAACTGGTATTGGGGTCAGCGCACGGCGATGCCGCTGCTGCGCCTGACGGAGCGCATGGAGCAACTCGGGCACGGCCTTCCCGACGAGTTGCCTGCGAAAATCTACGATTACGAAGACGAACTGGGGCGCTTGTTCCAGGCCTATAACCGGACGCTGCAGCAGTTGCGGGAAAAGGCGCTGATCGAGGGGGAGATCATCCACTCGGAAAGGCTGGTCGCGATCGGCAGGCTCGCCGCCGGCATCGCGCACGAAATCAACAATCCATTGCTGGGTATGCTCACCTCGATCAACACCTTGCGTCATCACGGCGCACCGGACGCGCGCACCAGCAAGACGCTGACGCTGCTCGAACGCGGCCTGACCCAGATCACGGAGACCGTCGCCGCGCTTCTGGTCGAGGCCAAGGTGAATAGCCGCGACTTCGCGCCGCAGGACATCGACGACGTGCAGACCCTGATTGCACCGCAAGCCAACAAACGGCGCGTTACCGTCGCCTGGACGGCGGCGCTGAGCGAGCCCGTTCCCTTGCCTTCCACCCTGGTGCGCCAAGTCATGATCAATCTGATCCTCAACGCCGTCCAGGCGTCGGAGGAGGGTGGCGGCGTCGAAGCCGCCGTTGCGCTGAGCGGCTCCGTGCTCCTGTTCGAGGTGGTCAATGGCGGCCGCAGCCTGAGCGATTCGCAGACCGAGCACCTGTTCGAGCCCTTCACCAACGCCGGCGAAAACGGTCGCGGCCTCGGGCTCTGGGTCTGCTATCAGATCGTCAAGCAACTGGGCGGCGCCATCGCCGTCGACAGCACGATGGCCGCGGGTGCCGGCCGCACCCGATTCGAAGTGACCCTGCCCTTTGCCGCTCGCTAGGAGTATCGCCGTGACCGCCTCCGCCAAGTTGCGCCTGTGCCTGATCGAAGACGACGAGATCGTCGGCGACGCGCTGGCCGAGCGCTTCGAACTCGAGGGCTATGACTGCACCTGGTTCCGCACGGGGCGCGAGGCGCTGCTCGCTCTGCCGCGCCGCCGCTTCGACCTGGTGGTCAGCGACATCCGTCTGCCGGACATGTCGGGCGAGCAACTCTACGCGACCCTGCTCGACGAAGCCGTCGCGCTTCCGCCCTACCTGTTCATCACCGGCTACGGCGAAATCGACCAGGCCGTGCGCCTGCTCAAACTGGGCGCCGCCGATTACATCAAGAAACCCTTCGACATCGAGGTGCTGCTGAAAAAAATCGGAGATCTGGCGACCGGGGGGGCGCCGTCCAAGGTCGAGCCCTGTCTGGGCATATCGCCTGCCATGCGCGCGCTTGAGACCCTGATCGAGCGTATCAAGGATTCCGGCAGCAACGTGCTGATCACCGGCGAGTCCGGGGTAGGCAAGGAAATGGTCGCCAGCGAACTACATCGCCGCGGCAGCAAGGCGGCAGACCGACCCTTCGTCGCGGTCAATTGCGGCGCGTTCGCCGCGGGTCTGCTCGAGGCGGAACTGTTCGGCTATGAGAAGGGCGCCTTCACCGGCGCCGCGCGCGCGCACAAGGGGGTGTTCGAGCAGGCCGAGGGCGGCACGCTGTTTCTCGACGAAATCGGCGACATGCTGCCAGCCATGCAGATACGCTTGTTGCGTGCCATTCAGGACAGGCGCATCACCCACGTCGGCGGCGAGATAGCGATACCGGTCAGCCTGCGGCTGGTCTGCGCCACGCACCGCGATCTCAAGCAAATGGTGGAGGGCGGCGATTTTCGCGAGGATCTCTATTACCGCATCAACGTGGTACATCTGCACGTGCCGCCGCTGCGCGAGCGCAAGGAGGACATCCTTTGGCTCGCGCGGCACTTTCTCGAAGCCGAGGCGGCGCAACGGCGCGGAGCGATGCGGACGCTGTCTTCCAAGCTGGAGCGCTTCATGCTCGACTATCCCTGGCCGGGCAACGTGCGCGAACTGAAGCACGCGCTCGAACGCGCGTGCGTGCTGAGCGCCGGCGGCAAATTGCCGCCGGAATTGATGTTCGACGAAATGCCGGTCAAACTGGCACCGACCGACGAGACCCTGGCCGTATGCCTGGCCGATTACGAAAAGCAATACATCGTGCGCATGCTCAACGCCCACAACGGCCACGCCACACGCGCCGCCGAGGCGCTGGGCATCAGTCGCAAGAATCTGTGGGAGAAGATGAAGCGCCACGGCATACAGAGAAAGGGGGACGAGTGAACATCGCCTCCGCCGGCCGTTGCCGGAGGACTGCGATGCGCATTCCGGGGTTGTCGTATCTGCGTGCCGCGCTGCTCGCGGCGGCACTCTTCGTGCCGCTCGCAGCGTGGGCGGCACAGGCCATCTCGCCGCCCGCTTATCGGCTTCAGGTTTCCTTCGACCTCGCCCACGCAAAACTGCTCGGCAAGGCCGTCATCAGCGAGCCGCGCGGCCGGCAGGTCGACATCGACCTGGGCGGGCTCACCGTGCTGCGCCTGAGCAACGGCGGACGCGAGCTGCCCATCCCCCACGGCAAAGAGGAGGCCGTGAAGCTTCGCGCCGCCGGCCCGGTGGAAATCCTCTACGAGGCGAGCTTCGCCGGCAGCGACGACAATCTGGTCAGCGCCGACGCGGTCCAACTCCAGAGCCAGTGGTATCCGACCGTGGCGGGCATGCACGTCTATCGCCTGAGCGCGACGCTCCCGGAGGGTTTCACGGCGGTCTCGGAGGCCGAAGCCATCCGGCGAACGAGCGTCCAGGGCGGCGTGCGCTTCGACTTCGACTTCCGCCATCCGATCCCCGCCGCCGACGGCATCACCCTGGTCGCATCCCGGCACTTCGTCGTCCGCTCGACCGCTTACGGCAGGGTGGCCATCGCCGCCTATCTGTCGCCCGAGCACGCGGGGCGCGCCGGCTACTTTCTGGACGAGGCCAGGCGCTATCTGCGTCGCTTCGAGCGCGAACTCGGCCCCTATCCGTTCACTCGCCTGTCCATCGTCGAAGCTCCGACCGGCGGCGGCCTCTCGATGCCCACCTACGTGCTGCTGGAGTCTGCCGATTTCGATGCGGAGACGATAGAAGATACCGCCCTGGGCCACGAAATCGCCCATCAATGGTTCGGCAATCTGGCCTATATCGACTATGAGCGCGGCAACTGGGCGGAGGGCATCACCATCTATTTCGCCGATCACGCCGATGCCGCGGCGAGGGGCCGGGCCTGGGCGTGCCGCAAGCGCATGATCGAAGGCTACGAGAACAGCGTCGGGGCCGATGGCATGCCCCTCGCGGAGTTCTCGACCCGCCACAACCGGCCGACCCGTTCCGTCGGCTACGGCAAATCGGCCATGGTCTTTCACATGATCGAGCTGCAGATCGGGCGGGCAGCGTTTCTTCGTTCGGTCAGGGATTTCCTGCGGACCGAGCGTTTTCGCGTCGCCGGCTGGGACGACCTGCGCCTGGCCTTCGAGCGCAATTCCCACCAGGATCTGCGCTGGCTGTTCGGGCAGTGGCTGACGCGCACCGACGTGCCCGAACTCCGGGTCGACGGCATCCGGAACGAGCCGGCGGCGGGAGGCTTTGCGCTGAGCTTCGCCGTCCATCAGGGCGGCGAGCCGTTCCGGCTCACCGTGCCGATCCTGATCCGCTACGACGGCGGCGAGCGCCGCGTGCGGGCGCAGATCGCGAAGCGCGAGCAGCGCGTCCGCCTGCGCCTGCCCGGCCGTCCGCGCGAGATCGTGCTCGATCCGGACTACGACGTCTTCAGGCGCCCTTCGCCCGGGGAAATCACGCCGACGATCGAGCGGCTGCTGACGCGCCCGGAGGCGATGGTCGTGGCGTCGGCCGCGGAGAAGGAACGCTACGCGGCGCTGCCCGACATCTTGGTGGCAGCGGATGCGGCGCTCCGCCTGCATTGGCGGCAGATCGAGGGTCCGCGCAAGGCCGGGGCACGCCCGTCCGGGAGGCAGGGCCCGGGTGCCGGCCGCTGGCGCGACGCGTTCAAGCGGGGCGACGCGCAGGCGGCAGGCAACGGCCGGCGCGACGTATCGCTGATCCTCCTGGGCCGGAGCAATCCGATGATCGATAGGCTGTTCGGCGATCTGCCGCTGCCGGCCAGGGGCTTCGGCATCACGGTCCGGACCGACCCCAGGAATCCGGCCGATGTGGTGGCGATCATCACGGCCGATGCCGGGGACGACGTGCAGCGGGACGCCGCCATGGCCCTGGAGGATTACGAAGAGAGCAGCACGGTGCTGATCGCGAACGGCAAGCTCGTTGCCAAACAGACCGCACAGAGCGAGCGCGGCATCCGCGTCGCGGTCCCGTGATCAGAACCTGACGACGTCACCGTTGCCCAGATGGTCGGTGCCAACAGAACCGTCTTTTCCTGAGCCTCCGACCAGTGGATAGTTGAGCTCGCGCATCAGGGTGACCGCTGCGGCACCGGTGCAGTGGTTGGCAGCGATCTTTTGGAAACCATAATGACCAAGCGCACGAACGGTTTCGGCCTGGGCTTCGGTAATTGAACCGAATGGGGCGATGTGCAAGCCGCCATAGAGCCCGTAGGATTGTTTTCCTGCTGCCAGGTAAGTTCGAGCGTAATCGACCAGATTGAGGACGCCTTGGTGGCAACAACCGGTGACGCAGACCAGGCCTTTTTCGCTTACATTTACATAGAGCGATTGCTCGCCGTAGATGTCGAGCAGAATGGGAAGGTCGAAGGTAACCGAGGCTAGCCCCGGCAGCAGTTGATGAATTCCTCCGCTCAGCATGCGCACGATGGGACCGCGATGAGGTGTTCGGTTGGCGATACCGGCTTGCGGAAACTCGCAGCCACGCAGCCAATCTATGCCCTCCTGGCGCAATCCGCCAGGTACCAGAATTGGAATTTCGGGAGCTAGCTTGAGCACCGCCTCTATGCCCCAGAAGTGATCGAGATGCTCGTGACTTAGGAAGAGAAAAGCGATATCGCGACTCTCAAGAAGCCGATCAACGCCGGTTGCACGGAAACGTTCGCTCATATAGCCGGAGTTCCAGCCGGCGTCGATCAGAATACGGGTAATGCTGCCGTCCAGTGCCTCAACTTCAAGCAGCGAACAACTACCAGCCGCGTTGTCAGCATCGAATTTAATACCCCATTGGCAGGCTTCAGGGCCGCCACCCGCTGTCATCTGCGCAACCATGCGCGGGGTGTCCCACCAGCCAACTTCGGAGACCGCGGTGAGTCTTATTGAGCGGCAGGCGCCGATCCTGGCAGGGGAACTTGCCGAGACGGCGAGGGGCTGGCGTTCCTCGATCATGTCAACTCCGATTTCAGGTGGTTTTACCGCCGGGGCATGGACGCCATGATATCAGCATCGAGATGTGCGTACCCGGGTTCGTGGCGAAGCCGGGCATCGACCACGGCCTTGCCGACCGTGAAATGGTAGATGCCCTGAAACCGTGCGCTGTCCAATCCCAGGGCGCGATGCACCGCGTCGTCGAAGTGGCGGCCGATGCCGATGCCCTGCACGCCGGCGGGCTTGCGATTGCCGCCGTTGCGCGCGCTTCCGCGTGCGCTAGCGCACAGAATCTATCGGGTCATTACGCTATCTTCCGGATTGACTATCCACGGGAGTCCAGCATGAACAGTAAAGCAGTCATTTCCGCCATCATGGCGTTGTCTTTGACCACGGGAGGATTTGCCTACGGCCAGGATCATGGGGATCGCAACGATCGAGGTCGCAATGAACAGGATCAACGCGGCGGTCGCCAGGATCATCGCGACAACTCGGGACGCCAGTCGGATCGGCGCGACTACCAGGATCGCGCGAACGACGGTGGGCGACAGCAGGAGCGCGGCGCCGGTCCGAACCATGACTTCCGCAGGGGCGAGCGCCTGCCGCGCGAATACCGCAACAGGCAATACGTGGTCGATGACTGGCGCGACCACCACCTGAGCGCCCCGCCCCGTGGCTATCATTGGGTTCAAACCGGCGGCGACTACGTTCTGGTGGCGATCACCACCGGCATCATCCTGCAGCTCCTGCTGGGCCACTGATCCCCGAGCGCGAACTCGGGTCCTGGCTCGTGCTCTAAGGTTTCCGCTTCGCCGGCGCAGCCACGTCCAGCGCCCGCCAGCCCTCGAGGCCGAGCGCGCGCAGGGTTTCGATGTTGCGCCGGTAGATGTCTGCGGCGTCGGGAAAGGCGCTCGTGGCCCGGTCCAGGCTGGCCTCGCGCAGCAGGTGCAGCGTCGGGTGAGGCGCGCGATTGGTGTAGTTGGCGAGGTCGTCCGGCTCGGCATCGGCAAAGACGTAGTCGGGATGGAAGCTCGCCACCTGCAGGACGCCACTCAAGCCGTGGCTGCGCAGGACCACCTCGACCAGATCGAGGAAGCCGGTGAAGTCGGCGAAGTCGGTCAGGACATCGGGCGTGATGAGCAGGGTGGTGTCCGTCTCTTCGGGCGAGGCACCGACCAGGAATGTGAGCTCGCGTTCGAGATCGACGAGCAGGGCGTCGTCGGTCTGCGCCCGGCTGACGACATAACGGATCTGGCCCTTGACGTGTACGCCCTTGGCGAAGGGACAGAGATTCAGGCCGATCACCGCGCGCTCCAGCCATCCGCGGGTGGCGGCGATCACCTCGGCGTCTCGGGCAAGCTCGCTGACGGCCGGCACGGCGGGCTCAGCCCGCCTGGTACAGGCGCCGGCGCTGTTCGTCCTGCAATGCCGACTTGACCTCTTCCAGCACCGCGCCGACGTCGGCGACGTGCTCGTCTAGCTCGATGCGGCCGGTCAGTTCGGCCTCCGGACTCAGGCGGCCGGCCAGGTAGAGCCGCCAGATTTCCTTGCCGTAGTCGCTGGCCGCCAATTGCGGCGCGAAACGGCTGAAGTAGGCAGCCAGGTTGGCGACGTCGCGCTCCAGCATCGCTTCGGCGCTGCTGTTGCCGGCGGCATCGACGGCTTGCGGCAGGTCGATGATGACCGGGCCGTTGCCGCCCACCAGGATGTTGTATTCGGAAAGGTCGCCGTGGATGATCCCGGCGCACAGCATGCGCACCACCTGGTTCAGCAACTGCGCATGAAATTCCAGCGCCTGCTCCTGCGTCAGTTCGATGTCGTTCAGGCGCGGCGCCGGATTGCCCTCGGCGTCGGTCACCAGTTCCATCAGCAGCACGCCCTCGTGGCAGAGGGTGGGCTGCGGCACGCGCACCCCGGCGGCCGCCAGGCGATACAGGGCATCGACCTCGGCGCTCTGCCACGCCTCCTCCTGCATCTGGCGCCCGTAGCGTGAGCCCTTCTCCATGGCCCGCGCCTGCCGGCTGTTCTTGACCTTGCGGCCCTCCTGATAGGAGGCGCTCTTGCGGAAGCTGCGTTGCCTGGCGTCCTTGTAGACCTTGGCGCAGCGGATCTCCTCGCCGCAGCGGACGATATAGACGGTCGCCTCCTTGCCGCTCATCAACTGGCCGACGACCTCGTCCACCAGGCCCTCGGCGACCAGCGGCTCGATTCTCTTCGGGGTTTTCATTGGGGCGGCTCCTGCAGAAGCTGCAGCTTCACCTGCCTGCCCTTGACCTTGCCGGCGGACAGTTTGCGCAAGACTTCGGGCGCGATGCTGCGTTCGACCGCGACGTAGGTGGAAAACTCCGTGACCTTGATCTTGCCGATCTGCTCCTTGCCGAATCCGGCTTCTCCGGTCAGCGCGCCCAGCACGTCGCCGGGGCGGATTTTTTCCTTGCGCCCGGCCGCGATCTGCAAGGTGACCATCGGCGGCAGCAGCGGTCCGGATTCCAAGCGGGCGGCCGGCAAGGCCTGCCATTCGACGGCACCGCCCTGCGCGCGCTCGATGTTGCGCACCCGCCCCTTCTCCTTGCCGCCGACCAGGGAGAGCGCCCAGCCCGAGCGCTCTCCGCGTCCGGTGCGGCCGATGCGATGGAGATGCACCTCGGGGTCGGGCGTGACATCGACATTGATCACCGCCTCCAGCTGGTCGATGTCCAGGCCGCGCGCGGCGACGTCGGTGGCCACCAGCACCGAGCAGCTGCGGTTGGCAAATTGCACCAGCACCTGGTCGCGCTCTCTCTGTTCCATGTCGCCGTGCAAGGCCAGGGCGACGAAACCGTCGGCGCGCAAGGCCTGCAACAGCTCGCGGCAGCGGCTGCGGGTATTGCAGAACGCCAGGGTGCTGACCGGCCGGTAGTGATCGAGCAGCCGCGAGACGGCGGACAGCCGCTGGCCGTCGGCCACTTCGTAGAAGCGCTGGCGGATCTTGCCGACCTCGTGGCCCTCGGCCAGTTCTATCCGCTGCGGCCGACGCAGGAAGCGCCGGCCGAGCGCGGCGATGCCCTCGGGGTAGGTGGCGGAGAACAGCAGCGTCTGCCGCTCCTCGGGGCAGGCGCTGGCCACGACGGCGATGTCGTCGAAAAAGCCCATGTCCAGCATGCGATCGGCCTCGTCCAGCACCAGGGTGTTGAGTGCGGAGAGATCGAGGCTGGCGCGCTCCAGGTGATCCATGATCCGGCCCGGCGTGCCGACCACGACGTGGGCACCGTGCTCCAGGCTGGAGATCTGCGGCCGCATGGCGCTGCCGCCGCACAGCAGCAGAACCTTGATGTTGTCTGCGCCGCGGGCCAGACGGCGGATCTCCTGGGCCACCTGGTCGGCGAGCTCCCGCGTCGGACAGAGCACCAGCGCCTGCACCGCATGGCGGCGCGGATTGAGCCGGGTCAGCAGGGAGAGCGCGAAGGCCGCGGTCTTGCCGCTGCCGGTCTTGGCCTGCGCGATCAGGTCGCGGCCCGCCAGCGCCGGCGGCAGGCTGGCCGCCTGGATCGCGGTCATCCGCAGGTAACCCAGGCGTTGCAGGTTCACCAGCGTGGCCGGCGAGAGCGGCAACTGCTCGAAGGATAGGTTCGGCGCGCCGTCGGCGCTCGCGGGCGCCTCGGTGGCGGTGGCTGGCAGGGCAGGATTCATACGCGATTATAGAGGCCCTGGCGCGACAGACTTGAATGTCGTTGAAAAGAGGCGCTCTGCTCCCGGTCGTCGGCTCAGCGCTTGAGCCTTGCGAAGGCCTCGGCCATCGCGCCGGCGGGCTTGGCTTCCTCGCGCTTCGGCGCCGCCGCAGGCTTGCCGCGCGGCCCGGCGTCGCCCCCCAAGGGGGCTGCCTTCGGGGCGCCCCCCGAGGGGACTTCCTTCGGGGCGTCGGTCAGGCGCATGCTGAGCGCGATGCGTTTGCGCTTCTCGTCGACCTCCAGCACCTTGACGCGGACCACGTCGCCGGCCTTGACCACCTCGTGCGGATCCTTGACGTAGCGGCTGGCGAGCGCCGAGATATGCACCAGGCCGTCCTGGTGCACGCCGATGTCGACGAAGGCGCCGAAGGCGGCGACGTTGGTGATCACGCCTTCGAGCAGCATGCCCGGCACGAGATCCCTGAGGCTCTCGACGCCCTCGCGGAAGGCAGCGCTCCTGAACTCGGGGCGCGGGTCGCGGCCGGGCTTCTCCAGCTCCGTGAGGATGTCCCGCACCGTGGGCAGGCCGAATTTCTCGTCGGTGTACTTGGCCGCATCGAGCGACTTCACGAGTCCGCCGTCGCCGATCACCTCGGCGATGCCCTTCTTGATGTCTTTGAGGATGCGCTCCACCACCGGGTAGGCTTCCGGGTGCACGCTGGAGGCGTCGAGCGGGTTGTCACCCGAAGACACGCGCAGGAAGCCGGCGGCCTGCTCGAAGGTCTTCTCGCCCAGGCGCGGCACCTGCTTCAATGCGGTGCGGCTGGGAAAGGGACCGTTGGCGTCGCGGTGGGCGACGATGTTCGCGGCGAGCGTCGCCGACAGGCCGGAGATGCGCGCGAGCAGCGGCACCGAGGCGGTGTTCACGTCCACGCCGACGGCATTGACGCAGTCCTCGACCACCGCGTCGAGACTCCTGGCCAACCGCGTCTGCGACACGTCGTGCTGGTACTGGCCGACGCCGATAGCCTTGGGATCGATCTTCACCAGCTCGGCCAGCGGATCCTGCAGTCGCCTGGCGATCGAGACGGCGCCGCGCAGGCTGACGTCGAGCTCCGGGAATTCCTTGGCGGCCAGTTCCGAGGCGGAATAGACCGAGGCGCCGGCCTCGGAGACGACGATCTTGCTGATCTTCTGTTCCGGCAGTTGCGCGATCAGCTCGGCGGCGAGCTTGTCGGTCTCGCGCGAGGCGGTGCCGTTGCCGATGCTGACGAGATCGACGCGATGTTTCCTGGCCAGCTTTGCTAGCGTCGCGAGCGAACCGGACCAGTCGCGGCGCGGCTCGTGCGGGTAGATGGTGGCGGTGTCCAGGAGCTTGCCGGTGGCGTCGACCACAGCCACCTTGACCCCGGTGCGCAGCCCCGGGTCGAGGCCCAGCGTGGCGTGCGGGCCGGCGGGTGCTGCGAGCAGGAGGTCGTGCAGGTTGCGGGCGAAGACGCGGATCGCCTCCTCCTCGGCGCGTTCCCTCAGGGCGCCCATCAGGTCCAGCTCCAGGTGCAATGAGATCTTCACCACCCAGGCCCAGCGCGCCGTCTCCATCAGCCAGCGGTCGCCCGCCCGCCCCTGGTCCTCGATGCCGAAGCGGGCGGCGACCTTGAGCTGGCAGGGGCTGGTTCGCGCCGGCTCCGAGAGTTCCTCGGGCATTTTCAGGGCGAGGCGCAGCACGTCCTCGTTCCTGCCGCGGAACAGCGCCAGCGCGCGGTGCGAGGGAATGTCCTTGATCGGCTCCGAGTAGGCGAAGTAGTCGCGGAACTTGGCGCCGGCTTCTTCCTTGCCGGGGACCACGGTCGAGACCAGCGCGCCCCGGGTCTGCAATTCCTCGCGCAGGCGGCCGATCAGCGCCGCGTCCTCAGCGAAGCGCTCCATCAGGATCTGGCGCGCACCGTCTAACGCGCTCTTCACGTCGGCTACCTCCTTCCCGGCGTCGACGTAGGCGGCCGCCTCGGTCTCCGGCACGAGCAGCGGGTTTGCCAGCAGCGCGTCGGCCAGGGGTTCGAGGCCGGCCTCGCGGGCGATCTGCGCCTTGGTGCGGCGCTTCTGCTTGTAGGGGAGGTACAGGTCCTCCAGGCGCTGCTTGGTCTCGGCGCCGCCGATCTCGGCTTCGAGCTCGGGGGTGAGCTTGCCCTGTTCGGCGATGGCGCCGATCACCGCGGCCCGCCGCTCCTCCAGTTCGCGCAGGTAGGCCAGGCGCTCTTCCAGCGCGCGCATCTGCGTGTCGTCCAGGCCGCCGGTCGCCTCCTTGCGGTAGCGGGAGATGAAGGGCACGGTGGCGCCCTCGTCGAGCAGCGCCACGGCCGCGGCGACCTGCTCTTGACGGGCGCCGATTTCCGCGGCGATGCGCTGTTCTATGGGGGGCAGCATGGGCGGTCTTGACCTGAAAAGGAGCTTAAAACGAGGCGCGCACTATGCAGCAATGCGCGCTCGATGACAAGGCTTGCCCTCTATCTTCGAGCGGGCGGCATCGCGATCGCCGCGGCCCTGCGGGCCTCGCAATGACAGTAGCGAAGCAATCTCCATGGAGTCCACCTTGCCGACTCCCCGGCATTCTAGGCAGAATATGCGCATGGGCCGATTTGCGACAGCGGGTCGATAGGAGCGCGCCGATATGTTCACCGAAGCCACCTTCAATTTCCTCGAAGCGCTGTCGGCCAACAACGACAGGGCGTGGTTCGCGGCGAACAAGCCGCGCTATGAATCGCTGGTGCGCGAGCCGGCACTGGACTTCATCGGCGCGATGGCTCCGGCTCTGGATTCATTCGCGCCGCACTTCCGTGCCGATCCCCGCAAGATGGGCGGATCGTTGATGCGGGTGTACCGCGACACGCGCTTCTCGCGCGACAAGACCCCGTACAAGACCAACATCGGCATTCAGTTTCGCCATGAACTCGGCAGGGACGTTCACGCGCCGGGCTTCTACGTGCACATCGCCGCCGACGAGTCCTTCCTGGCCGTCGGCAGCTGGCACCCGGATTCCGATGCACTCGGGCGGATACGCGACCGGATAGCGGGCACGCCCGAGCAGTGGTTTTCCGTGCGCGACCATAAGCACTTCGTCGCGCAATGGGAGCTCGCCGGCGACAGTCTGACCCGGCCTCCCCGAGGCTACGCCGCGGATCATCAGGCGATGGCGGATTTGAAGCGGAAGGACTTCATCGGCATTGCACCCCTCTCCCGGAGCGAAGCGACGGGATCAGGCTTGGTCAAGCTCGCCGGCGAGCGGTTTACCGCCGCAGCGCCCTTCATGAAGTTCCTGTGCGATGCGCTGGAGATTCAGTACTGATCGGCTGAGGCCGTCGAACGTCGAATGATCGGAGCCGGACCTCAAGCGGTAAATCCGTCATCGCGAGCCGCCTGTTTCGGCGCGGCCAAAAGTGCACATGGACCATGAACCGTGGCAAAAAGCCTCGTCCCACGGGGACTTTCCCCGTCGTCACTGCGACGCCGAAGGCCGCGGCAATCTGGATTGCCGCGCTTCGCTCGCAATGACGGCACTGGCGGCATTGACGCCGCTTGTCACCGCTGACTCGATCGTCGCCGGATAGTCGGAGGCGATGTAATCGCCGGCCAGCAGCAGGCCGGGCAGCGGCGTTACGGTCTGCGGCCGGACCAGGCCGGGCGTGCAGGCGAAGGTGGCGCGCTTCTCGACGATCACCCGCGACCACAGCGGTGCGGGCAGCGCCGGCACGAGCGTCGAAATTTCCGCGTGGATGCGCGCCGCCAGTTCGTCGTTCGGCAGCCCCAGGTGCCGGCCGTGGGCGCTGATCACCGCCGCGAACAGGCCCGCGGGTCCGCCCAGCTGGCCGCGGTCGAACAGCCATTGGCTGGAGCCCTCGGCGTGGCCGAGCATAGGCGCGGCCAGGCGCGCGTTTGCCGGATAGGCGAGGTAGCAGGTGACGATCGGCTCCCAGCTCAGCGCCCCGACCCGCTGACGCAGCTCGCCGAGCTCCGGCAGCGGTGCGATCAGGGCCGGCAGGTGCTGGGGCGCGACCGCGACGATCGCTTGTCGATACGGACCGAACTTCTGCCCGGAACCGGCGAGCGAGTAGCCGTTAGCATCCGGCGCTATCCGCTTGACCGCCGTCGCGCGCAGCACCCGGCCGCCGCGGGCGAGCACGAAGCGCTCGGCGGCATCGGGGAACAGCGCGCCCAGATCGACCCGCGGCAGCAGCAGGTCGCTGGCAGCACGGGGACCGCCCAGGCTGTCGCGCAAGACATTGACGAACACCTGGGCCGAGGCGGCATCGACCGGGGTGTTCAGGGCCGAGACGCACAGCGGTTCCCAGAGCAGGCGGCAAAGCTGCGGCGGCTGGTCGAAGCTGTCCAGCAGTCCGGCGACGCTGCAGTCTGAGCCCAAGCGATAGCGGCTGCGCTTCAAGTTCCTCATCAAGCGAATCGCCGCGAGCTTGTCGGCCATCGCCAGGCCGCGCGCGAACAACAGCGCCGCCGCGAGATGCAGCGGCGCCGGCAGGCGCGGCGCCCTGAGCGACAAGCGGCCGGGCGTCAGCAGGGTCAGCGGCAGGCGCAGCAACAGGTCGTTGCAGCCGCCCGGCTGCACCAGGTCGATCAGGCGCAGCGTCTGGCGATAGGCGCCGACCAGGATGTGCTGGCCGTTGTCCACCGCGAGGCCATCGAGTTCGACCGCGCGTGCTCTCCCGCCCAAAACCCGCGAGGCCTCGAAGACGTCTGCCGGGATGCCGGCGGCGGCGAGTTCGACCGCCGCCGCCATGCCCGCGTAGCCGGCGCCGATGACCGCGACCCGGGCGTTCGCGCTCACGCCCCGAGCCAGGTTTTCGAGGCGAGCCAGAGCTTGCGCGGCGACGACAGCGCGGTGCGACGGTCGAGCACGCGGCAGCCCTCGCGCCGGATCTTCTCCAGCACCGCGCGGTAGATCGCCGCCATCACCAGGCCAGCGCGCTGCGCCTTGCGGTCTGCCCGCGGCAACTGCTCCAAGGCGCGCTGGTAGTAGCCGGCGGCGCGCTCGATCTGGAATTCGAGCAGGAGCTGCAGCCGCTCGCTGTGGCGGCCGTCGATGAGATCGGCTTCGGGCACGTCGAAGCGCGCGAGCTCGTCCTGAGGCAGGTAGATGCGTCCGCGCCGGGCGTCCTCGCCGACGTCGCGGATGATGTTGGTGAGCTGCAGCGCCAGGCCCAGATCGTGGGCGTAGTCCAGGGTCTGCGCATCCCGGTAGCCGAAGATCTCGGCGGCGGCCAGTCCCACGACGCTGGCGACGCGGTAGCAGTAGAGCTCGAGCGCCGCGAAGTCCGCGTAGCGATTCTGCGTGAGATCCATCTCCATGCCGGCGATGATTTCCAGGAAGCGCTCCTTGGGCAGGTGGTAGCGCGCGGTCGCGCCGGCCAGCGCCTGCGTCACCGGATGGCCGGGGCGGCCGGCGAACAGCGCCTCGATCTCGGCCCGCCAGGCGTCGAGCCGGACGCGCGCGAGATCGGGATCGGCGCACTCGTCGACGACGTCATCGACCTCGCGGCAGAAGGCGTAGAGGGCGGTGATCGCCCGGCGCCGTTCGGGTTCCAGGAACAGGAAGCTCGCGGTGAAGCTCGAGCCGCTGCCGGCGGCCTTCTGCTGGCAGTACCGGTCCGGGCTCATGAGACGAGCGCGCGCGCCAGCAGCGGCGGCCAGTCCAGGGGCTTCAACACCGGCCGCGAGCGGAACACGTCGTAATCCACCGCCTCGATCTTCTCCAGGATGCGCAAGCCGCCCTCGACGATCAGGCGCAGCTCCAGACCGATGCGCCCGGGCAGCGTGCGACCGAGCGGCGCGCCGGCGTGCATCATGGCGCGGGCGCGCTCGACCTCGAAGCGGAGCAGGTCTTGCCAATGTTCGTCGACTATCCCGGCGAGTATCTGCGCCTCGCCGACCTGGAAACGATCGAGGTCCTCCTGCGGCAGGTAGATGCGGCCGCGCGCCGCGTCGATCGCCACGTCCTGCCAGTGGTTGGCGAGCTGCAGGCTGCTGCAGATCGCGTCCGACCAGGCGAGTTGCGCTTCAGATTCCGCCCCGAAGAGGCGCAGCAGCAGGCGCCCGACCGGATCGGCGGAGCGCCGGCAATAGGCCATCAACTCGGCGAAGTCGGCGTAGCGGCGCTGCACCACGTCCTGGCTGAAGGCGTCGAGCAGATCGGAGAAGGGCGCAAGCGGCAGCTCGTGGCCGGCGATGGCGGCCGACAGGCGCAGGAAGATGGGATGCCGGGTCGGGAGGCCGGCGGTGATTTTCGCCAGTTCGTCGCGGTACTCGGCGAGCCGCGAGAGGCGGCTCGCGGCGTCGAGATCGCCCTCGTCGGCGATGTCGTCGGCGCTGCGGGCGAAGGCATAGATGGCGGCGACGGGTGCGCGCAGCCGTCGTGGCAGCAGCCAGGACGCGACTGGGAAATTCTCGTAGTGGTCTACCGGCATCGGTGCTGGAGGCGGTGGGCAAGCGGTGCGGCAGACAGTATAGAGGCGATTCGGGTAGAATAGCTGGCAGGCGATGGCGTCGTGCGGGCGAGGGTGGCGGAATTGGTAGACGCACTGGATTTAGGTTCCAGCGGCGCAAGCTGTGCGGGTTCGAGTCCCGCCTCTCGCACCATCCCGATGTGCCGTTGTACACCAGACCATTTTCAGTAGGAATTTCAGTTCATGCAGACTAGTCAGGAAAACACGGGCAATGCCGGGGGCAACGCCTTGGAGCGCCGCATCGACTTGAGCTTGCCGCTGGCCGCGATCGACCAGGACGTCTTGCAGCGCCTCAAGCGCTTGGCGCGCACGGTGAAAATGGCCGGCTTCCGCCCGGGCAAGGTGCCGTTCAAAATGGTCGCCCAGCAGTATGGCCATGAGGCGCGTTCCGAGGCGATCGGCGCCGCGATCGAGAAAATGTTCGGGGACAAGGTGCGCGAGCAGAACCTGCGCGTCGTCGGCTATCCGCGCTTCGAGCAAAAACCGGGCGAAGCCGGCGTCGAGCCGTCGCAGCTGGAGTTTTCCGCGGTATTCGAGGTCTATCCGGAAGTCGTCCTCGGCGACATTTCCGGCAGCGAGATCGAGCGCCCGGCGCTGTCCGTCACCGACGCCGAGATCGACAAGACCATAGAGGTGCTGCGCCAGCAGCGGGTCAGCTACGGCGCCGCCGGGCGCCCCGCGGCGAGCGGCGACCGCGTCGTCATCGACTTCGTCGGGCGCAGGGACGGCGAGGCCTTCGCCGGCGGCGAGGGCAAGGACTTCGCGATCGTATTGGGCGGCGGCAAGATGCTCGCCGACTTCGAGGCGGCCTTGACGGGCATGGCCACGGGCGAGGAGAAGACCTTCGACCTCACCTTCCCCGCCGACTACCAGGCCCAGGATCTGGCCGGCCAGACGGTGAGCTTCGAGGTCAAGCTGAAGTCCGTCGAGGCGCCGCAATTGCCGGCGCTCGACGCCGAGTTCGCCAAGTCGCTGGGCGTCGAAGACGGCGATCTGGCGCGGATGCGCGACGAGGTCCGGGCGAACCTCGAACGCGAGGTGAAGAAGCGCCTGAAGGAGCGCGTCAAGAACCAGGTGATGGAGGCGCTGCTGGCGGTCAATCCGATCACCGTGCCCAAGGCGCTGATCGAAGCCGAGTCGCGCCAGATGGCGGAAGCGGCGCTGCGCGATCTGGAAGCGCGCGGCATGTCGGCGAAGAACGTGCCGGTGGAGCCCTCCTGGTTTACCGCGCAGGCGACGCGCCGCACCACGCTGGGCATCATCCTCGCCGAGCTGGTCAAGGACCGGGGGCTCGCCGCCAAGCCGGAACAGACCCGCGCGGTGATCGACGATTTCGCCGAGACTTACGAGGACCCGGCCGAGGTGGTGCGCTGGTATTATTCCCAACCGGAGCGCCTGGCCGAGGCCGAGGGCTTGGTGATGGAGAACAACGTGGTAGATTGGGTGCTGGCCAACGCCAAGGTCAAAGAGACAGCTGTCTCCTTCGACGAATTGATGGGTAACGCAAAATGACAATGCGACAAGGCAGTGATTGGGAGCCGAGCATGCTCGGCCTGATTCCCATGGTCATCGAGACCAGCGGTCGCGGCGAGCGTGCCTACGACATCTACTCGCGCCTGCTCAGGGAGCGCGTGGTCTTCCTGGTCGGGCCGGTCAATGACGCCACCGCCAACGTGGTGGTGGCGCAGCTGCTGTTCCTGGAGTCGGAGAACCCGGACAAGGACATCCATTTCTACATCAACTCGCCGGGCGGTTCGGTCACGGCGGGGATGGCGATCTACGACACCATGCAGTTCATCAAGTCCGACGTGTCCACGCTGTGCATCGGCCAGGCGGCCTCCATGGGCGCCTTCCTGCTGACCGCGGGCGCCAAGGGCAAGCGCTATTGTCTGCCCAATTCGCGCGTGATGATCCACCAGCCGATGGGCGGTTTCCAGGGCCAGGCCTCGGACATCGAGATCCACGCCAAGGAAATCCTCTACCTCAAGCAGAAGCTGAACGAGATGATGGCCAAGCATACCGGCCAGCCGATAGAGCGCATCGAGCGCGACACCGACCGCGACAACTTCCTCTCGGCCGCCGAGGCGGCGGATTACGGCATCGTGGACAAGGTGCTCTCCGAGCGCGAAGAAGTCGCCAAGGCAAAGTGACGGAGAAACAGACATGACGGAAAAGAAATCGGGTCCGGAGAAGCTGCTCTATTGCTCCTTCTGCGGCAAGAGCCAGCACGAGGTGAAGAAGCTGATCGCCGGTCCCTCCGTTTTCATCTGCGACGAGTGCATCGAGCTGTGCAACGACATCGTCCGCGACGAGGTGGCCGGCGAACAGGCCAAGGAAGGCAAGACCGACCTGCCCACGCCCAAGGAAATCTGCGCCATCCTCGACCAGTACGTGATCGGCCAGGAGTCCGCCAAGCGCATCCTGTCGGTGGCGGTGTACAACCACTACAAGCGCCTGAAGCACATCGCCAAGAACGACAAGAAGGACGAGGTCGAACTGTCCAAGAGCAACATCCTGTTGATCGGACCGACCGGCTCGGGCAAGACCCTGCTCGCCCAGACCCTGGCGCGCCTCCTGAACGTGCCCTTCGTGATGGCCGACGCCACGACGCTGACCGAGGCGGGCTACGTCGGCGAGGACGTCGAGAACATCATCCAGAAGCTGCTGCAGAAGTGCGACTACGAGATCGACAAGGCGCAGCAAGGCATCGTCTATATCGACGAGATCGACAAGATCTCGCGCAAGTCCGACAACCCGTCGATCACCCGCGACGTCTCCGGCGAGGGCGTGCAGCAGGCGCTGTTGAAGCTGATCGAGGGCACCGTCGCGGCGGTGCCGCCGCAGGGCGGACGCAAGCACCCGAACCAGGACTTCGTCCAGGTGGATACCACCAACATCCTGTTCGTCTGCGGCGGCGCCTTCGACGGCCTGGACAAGGTGATCCTGAGCCGCTCCGAGAAGAGCGGCATCGGCTTCGGCGCCGAGGTGAAGAGCCGCGACACCAAGAACATCAGCGAGACGCTGAAGCAGATCGAGCCCGAGGACCTGATCAAGTTCGGCCTGATCCCGGAGTTCGTCGGCCGCCTGCCGGTGGTGGCGACCCTGCACGAACTGGACGAGGAGGCGCTGATCGAGATCCTGATCGCGCCCAAGAACGCCCTGATCAAGCAATACCAGAAACTTTTCCTGATGGAAGGCGTCGAACTCGAAGTTCGGCCCGGCGCTCTCCAGGCGATCGCCAAGAAGGCCCTGAAGCGCAAGGCCGGCGCCCGCGGCCTGCGCTCCATCCTCGAGAACGTGCTGCTCGACATCATGTACGAGCTGCCGACCATGGAAAACGTCACCAAGGTGGTCATCGACGAGGGCATGGTGGATAGCGCCACCCCGCCGATCCTGATCTACGCCGACCAGCCCAAGGTCGCCGGCTCCCACTGAGCCCTCCCGCTCGGCGGGTATTGCCTTAGCGCCTGGCCACGGTGCGGCGGGTTTCTTGAATCCCCGCGATCCGTCCCAATATGGACCGCAGTCGCACTTAATTTGAGGATATCGCCATGTCGAGCGAATTGGATCTGCCCGCAGAAATACTGGAGCTCCCCCTGCTGCCGCTGCGGGATGTCGTCGTTTTTCCCCATATGGTGATTCCGCTGTTCGTCGGGCGGCCGAAATCGATCAAGGCGCTGGAAACGGCGATGGAGGCCGGCAAGAGCATCCTGCTGGTGGCGCAGAAGTCCGCCGCCAAGGACGAGCCCGAGATCGAGGACATGTACCGCATCGGCTGCATCGCCAACATCCTGCAGATGCTCAAGCTGCCCGACGGCACCGTCAAGGTGCTGGTCGAGGGCGTGCAACGCGCCCGCGTCGAGCGCATCGAGGATCGCCGCAGCCTGTTCGTCGCCGAGGTGACGCCGGTGCCCGCCGACAATGGCCCGGACAACGAGGTCGAGGCGATGCGCCGCGCCATCCTCGCCCAGTTCGACCAGTACGTGAAACTGAACAAGAAGATTCCGCCGGAAATCCTCACTTCGCTCTCGGGCATCGAGGAGGCCGGCCGCCTGGCCGACACCATCGCCGCGCATCTGCCGCTCAAGCTCGAGCAGAAGCAGGAAGTGCTGGAAATGTTCGACGTCTCGGCGAGGCTGGAGAAGCTGCTCTCCCAGCTCGAAGCCGAGCTCGATATCCTCCAGGTCGAGAAGCGCATCCGCGGCCGGGTCAAGCGCCAGATGGAGAAAAGCCAGCGCGAGTATTACTTGAACGAGCAGGTCAAGGCGATCCAGAAGGAGCTGGGCGAGGGCGAAGAGGGCGCCGAGCTCGACGAGATGGAGAAGAAGCTCAAGGATGCCGGCATGCCCAAGGAAGCGCTGACCAAGGCGCAGGCCGAGATGAAGAAGCTCAAGCTGATGTCGCCGATGTCGGCCGAGGCGGCGGTGGTGCGCAACTACATCGAGACCCTGGTCGGACTGCCGTGGAAGAAGCGGAGCCGGATCAGCAAGGATCTGGGCGCCGCCGAGAAGATCCTCGACAAGGACCACTATGGCCTGGACAAGGTCAAGGAACGCATCGTCGAGTACCTCGCGGTACAGCAGCGCGTGGACAAGCTGAAAGCGCCCATCCTCTGCCTGGTCGGGCCTCCCGGTGTGGGCAAGACCTCGCTCGGCCAGTCGATCGCCCGTGCCACCAACCGCAAGTTCGTGCGCATGTCCCTGGGCGGCGTCCGCGACGAGGCCGAGATCCGCGGCCACCGGCGCACCTACATCGGCTCGATGCCGGGCAAGATTCTGCAGAACATGAGCAAGGTCGGCGTCAGGAACCCGCTGTTCCTGCTCGACGAGGTGGACAAGATGGGCGCGGACTTCCGCGGCGATCCCTCTTCGGCGCTGCTCGAAGTGCTCGATCCGGAGCAGAACTCGACCTTCGTCGACCACTACGTCGAGGTGGAATACGACCTCTCCGACGTGATGTTCGTGGCCACGGCCAACACCCTCAACATTCCGGCGGCGCTGCTCGACCGCATGGAGGTGATACGCCTGGCGGGATACACCGAAGACGAGAAGGTCAACATCGCGTTGCGCTACCTGCTGCCCAAGCAGCTCAAGGCCAACGGCCTCAAGAAGGACGAGGTTTCGGTCACCGACGACGCGCTGCACGACATCATCCGCTATTACACGCGGGAAGCCGGCGTGCGTTCGCTGGAGCGCGACATCTCGAAGATCTTCCGCAAGGTGGTGAAGTCCCTGGTGCTGAAGAAGCGCGCCAGCAAGGTCATCGTCAATGCCAAGAACCTCGACAAGTATCTCGGCGTGCGGCGCTATTCCTTCGGCATCGCCGAGAAGGAGAACCAGGTCGGCCAAGTCACCGGTCTGGCCTGGACCGAGGTCGGCGGCGAGTTGCTGACGATCGAGGCGGTGGCGGTGCCCGGCAAGGGCAAGACCATGACCACCGGCAAGCTGGGCGAAGTGATGCAGGAGTCGATTCAGGCGGCGCTGACGGTGGTGAGGAGGCGCAGCAAGCAATTCGGCATCGTCGACGACTTCTACCAGAAGAACGATCTGCACATCCACCTGCCCGAGGGTGCGACGCCCAAGGACGGGCCGTCCGCCGGCATCGCCATCGCCACCGCGCTGGTGTCGGTGCTCTCCGGGATACCGGTGCGCGCGGACGTCGCCATGACCGGCGAGATCACGCTGCGCGGCGAGGTACTGCCGATCGGCGGTCTCAAGGAGAAGCTGCTCGCCGCGGTACGCGGCGGCATCCGCGTGGCATTGATCCCAGAGGAGAACGTCAAGGACCTCACCGAGATCCCGGACATCATCAAGAACCGTATCGAGATCATCCCGGTCAAGTGGATCGACAAGGTGCTGGAACTCGCGCTCGAGCGCGCGCCCGAACCCTTGGCCGAACTGCCCCCAGCGGCGGAAGCCGCCGCGGTGGTCGCGCCCGCCGACAATCCCGCAGTCGTCGGCGTCGTCACGCACTAGTGCCCGCAGTTGTCGCGGGGGAGTTTTTACCCGGGGCAACCCAGGGCACTTGTGCCGCGAAGTAGGTGCTAGTGCCCGCAGTTGTCGCGGGGGAATTTTTCCCCGGGACAACCCAGGGCATTCGTGCCGCGTAGCGGTACGGCTGCCGCGAAGTGGGCTGCCAGGCGGCGAGAACCCTCTCTCCTCACGCACACGCCATCGCGGCGTGTGCGTTTTTTCACGCGTACCGATCTTCCGGCTGAAAAGCGCTTGACACCGTGTTTTGCCGCTTGCTATAAAACGTAGGCAGAATTTTTGCTCAGCGTGGCATCCCAGCCAGACGCTATTGATAGAGAAGTTTTCCGGATACTCAAAACCCAGGAGGAGACATAAGTGAACAAATCAGAACTGATCGATCAAATCGCCAAATCGGCCGACATCTCCAAGGCGGCGGCCGGTCGTGCGCTCGATGCCACCATCGGGGCGGTCAAGGCTGCGATGAAGAAGGGCCAGATGGTGACCTTGGTCGGTTTCGGTACTTTCTACGTCGGCAAGCGCGCTGCCCGGACCGGCCGCAACCCGCGCACCGGCGCTGCCATCAAGATCAAGGCCGCGAAGATGCCGAAATTTCGCGCCGGCAAGGCACTGAAGGACGCGGTCAACTAATACCTCTGAAGAGGGCTGGGGCCCTCTCCAGGGTCTCAGAAGCGGGTGCTTAGCTCAGTTGGTAGAGCGTCGCCTTTACACGGCGAATGTCGGGGGTTCGAGCCCCTCAGCACCCACCAGGAAATTTCAATTGAAACCCGCATGACTCAAGGCTCTGCGGGTGCGCATCGCACTCGGCGAGGACCGGGCTATTTCACCTGAAGGCGATAGATGTAATCGACCAGCGCCAGAATCCGCGAGCGGACAAAAGCTGATCTGTTGTACTCCTTCTGACGCAAATAGTAGTCGGGCCACTCGTCCCCGTATTCCTTGCCCCAGATCGGCATCTCCCGGGTCCCGTGCGCCGCCACGGCGAGCCTGCCGTCGATTGTCTCGTAGATCCTTTCGAACGGAAACACGCCGCCGTTTCTCTTGGAAATCGTCGTAAGGTCGGGCACCCGACTCTTCAACAGATCCCCGAACGCTGTCTCCCCCTTTCCGCTCGCGCCGTGGCAAACCGCGCAATTTTGCTCGTATTGCGTTTTGCCGAGATCCACTTCCTCGGCAGCATATCCGGGTCCGGCAAGCCCGATCAGGGCGGTCCCTAAGCAGGCTGTAACTAGGCTTGTCGCTTTCATTTGATCCTCCGTTGACAGGTTTCCGCGGCCATTAGTGAATGAGCCTCCGCTTTTGCGGCGGTGGCCAATTATGCCATGGAACTATGACGAACGCTTATGTCTTGGAGTGTCGTTCCGTCGGGGAAGCGAGACGGAAGCGGACCAGGATCATCGCTTGGGCGCCCAGGTGGCCGTTGCCGGCCGCGATCCTGAACAGCGTGGCGGCGATCGCGACGTTCCTGCGAACACCGCTTCCGGTCAAGAACATCCGCCCGAGCCGGTACTGCGCCTCCAGGCTGCCATAGAGCGACGCTTTGCGGTAGAGCTGGGCGGCGCCGGCCAGGTCGCGTGGTTCGCCGCCGCCGGCTGCCGCAGCCGATGCCTGCTCCAGCATGCCGCGCACGCGGGGCGCCTCGAGCGAAAAGATCGCCGCTTCATTGTTGGCCGGACCCTCCGGCTTCGCGGTGCAGGCCAGCGCTCCCCAGCACAGCAGAATCAGCGCCAGGCGGCGCGCACTGGCGCCCGGCTCGGCGCGCTATCCTGGCCTGACTGGCGGTGGTACTTGGGTAAGGAGGAAGCGAGGTTCCACGCGGCGGTCGCGGTACGTCTCGAGTCATTGCGGTGAGACGACCTTACCGCGACACCGCCGCGGTCGCTGTTGGACGAAGGTATCAGGTGCGGTTGCTCGCAGCCGAGGTGACGAAGTCGGCGAGCGCCTGGTCGGAGGTCGGGATGTGCTCGGTCCACCAGCTCTCGAGGAAATGGAGCAGGGAGACGGACATCACCGACTCGACCGCTGCGGTATCGAACCAGCGCTTCAGCGCCTGCGCTTCCTCGACCAGATGCGCGTGCTGCGCCATATGCTCCTCGGCCCGAGGGTAACGATGTTCGGCCATCAGACGGTTTTCCCGGGCGAAGTGCGCCTTCGTGTTCTGGATGACCTGATCGAGCAGCGCGCCGCAGACGTCCTTGCTCCGGTGCTGGGTGATGGCGCTCGCCAATTGATTGATCAGCGCCACCACCCGCTCGTGGTCTTCGTCGATCAGCGCGTGTCCGGTTTGCCGCCGCTCATTCAGCGCGATCCAGTCCATGGCGTTCCAGTTCCTCCGATGATGCCGCCAAACGATCAGCGGTCGTGCCATTGTACCCACGGATGGGTGCTGCGGCCATGTCTCCGTGCCGCTCGCGCGCGGCGCGATAGACATCGAGATAGTCGGCAGCAGCCTTCGCCCAAGAGAAATCCGCCGCCATGCCGTTTCTCTGCAGCCGGCGCCACAACCTGCGGTCGTGCCAAGCGTCGATGGCGCGGTTCGACGCTGCCAACAGAGCCTCGGCATCGGGTGGTCCGAAAACGAAGCCGGTAGCACGGCCCGCGCGCAAGCTCTCGGGCGTGCAGTCGGCCACCGTGTCCGCCAGGCCGCCGGTGGCGCGTACCACCGGCGGCGTGCCGTAGCGCAGACTGAAGAGCTGGTTGAGGCCGCAGGGCTCGAAACGCGACGGCATCAGGAAGATGTCGGCAGCCGCCTCGATGCGGTGTGCTAAGCGCTCGTCGAAGCCGATCACGGCGGCGACCCGGCCGGGATGACGGGCGGCGAGTGCGCGCAGCCCTGCTTCAAAGTCCCGCTCGCCGTTGCCCAACACGACCAGCTGCGCGTCCGCCGGGCCGGCGAGAAGCCGGTCGGCAACGGCGAGCAGGAGGTCCACGCCCTTCTGGTGCGTGAGCCGGCTGACGGCCGCCAAGAGCGGCGCCGCGGCGTCCTCGATCAGCCCGAGCTCGGCGCGCAGCGCCCGGCGATTGGCTGCCTTGGCCGCCAAATGCTGCGCATCGTAGTTCTTGGCCAGGAGCGGATCGGTGGCGGGGTTCCAGCTCGCATCGACGCCGTTCAGGATGCCGGTCAGCAGGGCGCTGCGATGGCGCAGCAGGCCGTCGAGACCGAAACCGAGTTCGCTCTGCTGGATCTCCCGGGCGTAGGTCGGGCTGACGGTGGTGATGCGGTCGGCGAACTGCAGTCCGGCCTTGAGGAAGGAGAGGTGCCCGTAGAACTCGACGCCGTCGACGGCAAAGGCAGCCGGCGGCAGGCCGAGATCTGCCAGCATGGAAGCCGGAAACAGGCCCTGGAAGGCGAGATTGTGGATGGTCATCACCGTCGCTGCGCCGCCGCCGTGCAGGTAGTGCAGGTAGGCCGGGGCGAGGGCGCTTTGCCAGTCGTTGCAGTGGAGGATGTCCGGACGCCAGGAGATCGGGCTGGCGTCCGAGGCGAGCAGGGCGGCGACGCGTGAGAGCAGGCCGAAGCGTAGCGCATTGTCCGGCCAGTCCTGTCCCTGCGGCGTCTGGTAGGGGCCGCCCGGGCGGTCGAAGCAGGCCGGGCAATCGAGCAGCAGCAGCGGCACACCCTCGGCTGTCGCCGCCTGCAGCAATCGGCCGCCGGGAAGTCTGCCGCCAGGCGGCGGGATCTCGGCGATCACGCGTGCGTCGGGAAAGGCCAGGCGCAGCGCCGGGTAGGCGGGTACCAGGATGCGCACCGCGACGCCGGCCAAGGCGAGCGCGGCGGGCAGCGCCGAAGAGATGTCGCCCAGGCCGCCGGTCTTCTGCCAAGGCGCGATTTCGGACGTCGCGAACAGGACGCGCGGCCCGGGACTCATCGGTGCGCGCGGCAATTAGCGAACGGCTGATGCAACTGGCTCGCGGAGAGCGCCGTTGCCTCTTGGCATTGCCCCGCGGGCAGCCGGGTCGGGTCGAAGCTCATCTGCGGGTTCCGGGGGGTGGGGCCAATGGCGGCGTCAGAGCCAGAGCATCATGCCCATCTCGAAGGGATGCGTCAGCAATTCGTGCTTGGGATAGACGCGGAAGCGGTACTCGATGCGGCCGCACAGCTCGGGTGTCAGATCCAGGCTGTAGAGGCATTCGCCGCCGTCGACGTGGCGCTGGCAGGTGAGCCGCCGCGCCAGCTGGGTGCTCGCGGGGTCGGGCAGATAGGGGCGTCCGAGCAGCAGTTCGACGGCTACGTCGTCGGGGTCGAGTCCATTGAGATTCACCGCCAGCTCGAAGTGCAGGCTGTCGCCGTAGGAGATGCGGTGCCGGACGTCGTCCAGGCGGCGTAGGGTCACGCCGTGCCAGCCCGCGCGCACCTTGGCTTTCCACTGCGCCAGGCGCCTGGCGCCGGCGAAGCCGGCGTCGGAGAGCCTCTGCCACTGCCGGCCGGCGCTGACGTAGAATTTTTCCACGTACTCGGTGATCATCCGCTCGGTGTTGAAGCGCGGCATGATGCTGGCGATCGAACGCTTGGCCATGGCCAGCCAGGCGGGGGAGAAGCCCATCGGCCCGGCGTCGTAATAGAGCGGAATGACCTTGTCCTGGAGGATTTCGAGCAGGGTGCGCGCCTCGTCTTGGTTGCGTTCCTGTTCGTTGTGCACGTCCGAGGCGGGCTTGATTGCCCAGCCGTTGCTGCCGTCGTAGCCCTCCTCCCACCATCCGTCGAGCACCGAGAGGTTGATCACGCCGTTGATCGCCGCCTTCATGCCCGAGGTTCCGGAGGCTTCCAGCGGATAGACCGGATTGTTGAGCCAGACGTCCACCCCGCATACCAGCCTTCTCGCCAGGTGCAGGTCGTAGCCCTCGACGAGCAGGATGCGGCCCTCGAATTCGGGCAGGCGCGCCACCTCGGCGACGCGCCGGATCAGTTCCTGGCCGGGCAGGTCGGCCGGATGGGCCTTGCCGGCGAAGATGAACAGCACCGGCCGCTTCGGGTCGGAAACGATGTCGCGCAGCCAGTCGAGCTTCTCGAACAGCAGCGTCGCCCGCTTGTAGGTGGCGAAGCGCCGCGCGAAGCCGATGGTCAGCACGTTCGGGTTGTTCGGGTCGGCGAGTTTCAGCAGGCGGTCGAGGTGGGCCTGGGATCCCTGGTTGCGGGCGTACTGGGTGGCGATGCGGTTCCTGACCAGATGCAGCATCTGCGCCTTGAGCGACTGGCGCACGCTCCAGAACAACAGGTCCGGGATCTGCTGCACGCGCTTCCAGCAGTCAGGATCGGTCAGCCGCTGGGTCCAGCCTTCGCCGAGATAACGCTCGAACAGCTCGTTCCAGTCGTTGGACAGGAAGGTCGGCGCGTGCACCGCGTTGGTGATGAAATCCATCGGATTGTCCAGCGGCTCGATCTGCGGCCAGAGCGAGGCCAGCATCGCCGAGGAGACGCCGCCGTGGACGCGCGAGACGCCGTTGTGGAAGCGCGAGCCGCGTACCGCCAGCGAGGTCATGTTGAAGTCGCGGGCGCCGGGCAGGTGGCCCAGGCTCAGAATCTCGTCGAGCTTGTCGGAGAGCGTCGGGAAACAGTAGGAGAAGTAGCGCCGGGCCATCTCCTCGTCGAAGTGGTCGTGTCCGGCGGGAACCGCGGTGTGGGTGGTAAACACCGTGCTCGCGGCCACGGCCTCGAGCGCGCTGGCGAAGTCGAGGCCCTCGGAGACCAGGGCGTTGATGCGCTCCAGGATCATGAACGCGGCGTGACCCTCGTTGATGTGCCAGGCGGTCGGTGCCAGCCCGAGTTCGCGCAGCGCCAGGACGCCGCCGACGCCGAGCAGTATCTCCTGCTCGATGCGCGTGGTGCGGTCGCCGCCATAGAGCCGGTGGGTGATGTCGCGGTCGTGCTGGCCGTTTTCCTCGAGATCGGTGTCGAGCAGATAGAGCATCACGTGGCCGATCTGTACCCGCCAGACCTTGATCCAGACGCGCCGGTCGAGCAGGTCGATCGCCACCCGCAGCTCGCCGCCGTCGGAGCGTAAAACCGGCGTGATCGGCAGGTCGTCGAAATCGGAGTCTACGTTTTCCGCCTGCTGGTGGCCGTCGCGGTCGATGGTCTGGAGGAAGAAGCCCTGGCGGAACAGCAGGCCGATGCCGACGAAGGGCAGGCGCAGGTCGGAGGCCGCCTTGCAATGGTCGCCGGCGAGGATGCCCAGACCGCCGGAATAGATCGGCAGGCTCTCGTGGAAGCCGAACTCGAAGCAGAAGTAGGCCACCAGCGCGTCGTGAGTATGGTCTGCGCCATTGGGCGCGTGCCCCAGCTCCGCGAGATAGGTGTCGAGTTCGGAGAGCGTCCGGTTGTAGGCGCCGAGGAAGACCGGGTCCTCGGCCGCGGCGTCGAGGCGCTTCTGGTCGACCCGCTTCAGGAAGGCCTTCGGGCTGTGGCCGACGGCGCGCCAGAGACCGGGATGCAGGCGCGAGAACAGGGCCCGGGTGGGGCGGTCCCAGCTGTACCAGAGATTGTTGGCGAGTTCCGCGAGCCGCGCCAGACGGGGCGGGATCTGCGGTATCACCTCGAGGGGGAAGGGCGTGCCGGGCATGGCGTGTTCCTAGGCGATGGTGACGGCGGGCGAGAGATAGACGTCCTGGATGGCGTTGAGCAGGGTGACGCCGTCCTTCATCGGCTTCTGGAAGGCCTTGCGGCCGGAGATCATCCCCATGCCGCCGGCGCGCTTGTTGATCACCGCGGTGCGCACCGCCTGATGCAGGTCGTCCTTGCCCGATTCGCCGCCGGAGTTGATCATGCCGGCGCGCCCCATGTAGCAGTTGGCAACCTGGTAGCGGACCAGGTCGATCGGATGGTCGGTGGTCAGTTCCGAATAGACCTTGGGACTGGTCTTGCCGAATTTCAGCGCGTTGTAGCCGCCGTTGTTTTCCGCCATTTTCTGCTTGACGATGTCGGCGTTGATGGTCACCGCCAGATGGTTGGCCTGGCCGGTCAAGTCGGCCGAGACGTGGTAATCGACGCCCTCGTGCTTGAACGCGGGATTCCGGGTGTAGGCCCAGAGGATGCAGACCATGCCCAGCTCGTGGGCGCGAGCGAAGGCCTGGGAGACTTCCCAGATTTGCCGCCGCGATTCAGGCGAACCGAAGAACACCGTGGCGCCCACCGCCGCGGCGCCCAGATCGAAGGCCTGCTCGACGCTGGCGAACAGGGTCTGGTCGTAGATGTTCGGGTAGGTGAGCAGTTCGTTGTGGTTGATCTTGACCACGAAGGGAATGCGGTGCGCGTACTTTCGCGCCACCGCCGAGAGCACGCCCAGGGTCGAGGCGACGCCGTTGCAGCCGCCCTCGATGGCCAGACGAACGATGTTCTCCGGGTCGAAGTAGATCGGGTTCGGGGCGAATGAGGCGCCGGCAGAATGCTCGACGCCCTGGTCTACCGGCAGCAGCGACAGGTAGCCGGTGCCGGCCAGCCGGCCGTGGTTGAACAGCGCCGCCAGGTTGCGCAGCACGCCCGGCTTTCGGTCAGAGTCCCCATGCACCCGTGCGATGAAATCGCTGCCCGGCAGGTGCAGGCTGTCCTTGGCGATGCCGCGGCAACTGTGTTCCAGCAGGAACCCGGCTTCTTCGCCGAGCAGGGACGGGATATCACTCATGGCAGCCTCCTTGAAATGGGCGGAATGGGCGCAACGGCGCCGAACCGATCGGCGGCAGGAACTCGTCTGCCATCATTATGCTTCATCGCCGGCGCGGCGGATCAACTGGAACGGCGCATGGTGCCGCCGGTCGTCGCCTTGCCGTCGCCGTGGGCAAGGGGCACGTCCAGGACATCGGGCGGTGACAGATGCAGCAGTCGGTAGAGCGCCCGCAGGTTGCGCCGGAACAGCCGGTCGAATTGGCCGGCCGCGTCGGCCGGATTCGTCTCGCCCAGCCACCAGAACCAGTCCGAGCTCTCGCACACCGCGAGCCGCGCGGCTGCCTGCTTTCGGCCGTCGGCGTCGAGCCGGTCGCCGGCCATGACCAGATCGTAGCTGCGCTTGGCGGCGCACAACAGGTCCCAGGCGGCGTTCTTTTCGGGCTCGCCGATCCAGGTCGCGAAGCTGCCATAGACCCAGCTTCCTGCGACCAGTTGCGGCAAGTCCGCGGCGCGGGCCATCGTGCGCGGGTCGGCGATGCAGTCGGAGAAGGTCTTGGTATGGATCCGGGGGGTCTCGTCGAGGGCGTGATAAAGATCCTCGAAGAAATAATAGGCATTGTAGGGATAGAACTCCCAGGCGTTCTCTCCATCCAGGATGACGCAGACCGTCTGCCGCTCGCCGTCTGGCGCGCGGCGCCGGATGGCGTCGAGCTCATTGAGGAAGTGGAGGACGGCGTCCTTGCCGTACCACTTTGCGTACTCGAAGCCGATCAGGTCGGAGAGCCTGTCGTCGCGGAAGAACAGCGCGGGCTCCGGGCAGGTGCCCAAACGATGGGGCCGGTAGAGATCGCGTTCCTGCCGATAGTCCTGCCGGCTGTTCTTCAGCACGCTCTCGCCGCTGGCCGTCCAGCGGCAACCGTGGGCTGCCAGGCGCTGCACCAGGGCGGCAGACAGCGCGCCTTCCGCCGGCCAGATGCCCGCGGGCGCCGCGCCGAAACGACGCTGATGGGCTGCGATGGCGTCGGCCAGATGGGCGTCTACCCGGTCGCGGCCGCCCGGATAGGCGGCGGCCTGCGGCAGCGGCAGATCGGGGCTGGCCTCGCGCGCGCTGCGGAAATCGAGCAGCAGGGGCGAGAGCGGATGGCTGTAGGGGGTCGTCGATAACTCGATCTGCCCGCGCGAGGCCAGGGCGCGGTAGCGCGGGATCAATTGGCTGAGCGTGGTGCCGATCAGTTGCAGCAGGGCCAGTCGATCCTGCCCGCTGAACTCGTCGCCGCGACTCATCAGCTCGACCACCAGCGGGCTCTCGCGCCGCATCGTCTCGCCGGTCCAGGCCAGGTGATACCAGGTGACGAGATCGGCGAAATAGTGTCCCGACAGATAGTTGAGGACGGTCTCGCCGTGACCTTTGAGGATCAGGTAGAGATCGTGCAGACGCTGGTAGGCGGGGAAGGGGGCGATCATCAGCGACTGGTTGGCTCGGAAGCAGGCATCGAGCGCATAGCGGCGCTCGGCCGGGGTCATGGCTTCCGGGTCGGGGTGGGCGAGCAGCCGCAGCAGCGGGTCGCGCAGCCGGCCGGAGGACAATTGTTCGACGTAGTCCTCGATCTGGTCGAGCAGCACCGGCACGAAGTTCACCACGGCCCGGATCATCGGGTGGCGTTCGAGATGCGCCGCCATGTCGGCGTAATCCTTGAGCGCGTGCAGATAAACCCAGGGCAGCGCGAATTCGCCGTCCTCGGGCGCCCGGTAGTCGGGCTGGTGCATGTGCCAGAGGAAGACGAGATCGAGTTCGGCTTCCGGCTGCGCGGTCATGATCTGGTCATTAGCGCAACTGGTGGATCCGCTGACCGAGCATTTCCGGCGTGATCAGGGCGATGCCCTTGGCGGTGACGTGGAAGCGGCGGCGATCCTGCTCCGGATCCAGGCCGACCACCAGCCCTTCGGGAATCTTGCAGCGCCGATCGAGCACCGCGCGCTTGATGATCGCGCCGCGGCCGATCTCGACGCTGGGCAGGATCACCGAGTCCTCGACGCTGGCCCGGGCCTCGACGCGGACGCTGGAAAACAGCAACGAGCGCCGCACCGTCGCGCCGCTGATGATGCAGCCGCCGGAGACCAGGGAGTCTACCGCCATGCCACGGCGGTCCTCTTCGTCGAAGACGAACTTCGCCGGCGGCAACTGCTCCTGGAAGGTCCAGATCGGCCATTCCAGGTCGTAGAGATCCAGTTGCGGCACCACGTTGGTGAGGTCGATGTTCGCTTCCCAGTAGGCATCCACGGTACCGACGTCGCGCCAGTAGGACGCCTTCTTGTCCACGCAACTGTCGGTGAAGCGGTGGGCGAACAGGCTGTAGCGGCCGATCAGGCCGGGAATGATGTCGCGGCCGAAGTCGTGGCTGGAGCCCGCCGTGTCGGCGTCCTTGACCAATTGTTCGAACAGGAACTTGGCGTTGAAGACGTAGATGCCCATGCTCGCCAGCGCCTGGTCAGGACGGCCGGGGATCGGCACGGGCTCCCCGGGCTTCTCCTGGAAGCTGGTGACGCGTCCCTCGGCGTCGGTGCCCATGACGCCGAAGGCGGGGGCATCGCCGATCGGCACCTCGTGGCAGGCGACGCTCATGTCGGCGCCGCACTGGACGTGGTGGGCGAGCATCTTGCCGTAGTCCATCTTGTAGACGTGGTCGCCGGAGAGCACCAGCACGAATTCCGAGCGGTTGCGCCGGAGCAGGTCGAGATTCTGGAACACGGCATCCGCGGTGCCCTTGTACCAGGATTCATGAACCTGCTGCTGGGCCGGCAACAGATCGACGAACTCGTGCAGGCGGCCGTCGAGGAAGCTCCAGCCGGCCTGGATGTGGCGGATCAGGCTCTGCGATTTGTACTGGGTGGCGACGCCGATGCGCCGGATGCCGGAATTCACGCAGTTGGACAGGGCGAAGTCGATGATGCGGAATTTTCCGGCGAAGGGCACCGCGGGCTTGGCCCGCCAGTCGGTCAGGTTCTCCAGGCGACTGCCGCGGCCGCCGGCGAGGATGATGGCGTAGGTGCGCTTGGTCAGCTGCGTGATGAAGCGCAGGTCGAGTTGGCCCCCCGGCTCGGAAGTCGGCGAGTACGGGCCGGTCAGCGGCACCTCCATGGCTCCCCCTATCTCACGACCAAGAATCGAGCGTGAATGTTACGCCACAATGCAGACGACATGTTCAGCCGGCGGCCCTGAGGCCGCCAGCCCGACCGCTGGCTGTCGCCAGGGCGCCTTGAAGCGCCAGGTCTTCCGAGCGGACCGCGACGACGGGCATCGCGGCGGCCAGCGCCGCGTATTCGGCCTTGTCGTTGAAGGCGGCCAGAAAGGGCCCGTCGATGAGCCGCGGCAGGATTTTCGGGACGATGCCGCCGGCAAGGAAAATGCCGCCGCGGGCGAGGAAGCTCAAGGCCATGTCGCCGGCGAAGGCCCCGAAGACGGCGAGAAAGAGATCGAGCGCGCGCGCGCTCACCGGATCGTCGCCGGCCAGCGCCCGGCGGCTGATCTCGGCCGGCGCCAGCGTGGCATTGGCGTCGCCGCAGAACTGGTGGCACAGGGCGAGGCCCGGCCCGGAAACGATGCGCTCGACCGTGACCCGGCCGTGACCTTGGGCGAGATAGGCGAGCAAGTCCCGTTGCTCCCGATTCGCCGGCGCGAAGCCGATGTGTCCCGCTTCGCTGGCCAGGATGTCGCCGCCATCGAGCAAGGCCGCGACGCCGAGTCCGGTGCCCGGCCCCAGGACCAGCCGGGGCGACCCGGGACAAGGCTCGCCGGCCTGCAGGACCAGCCGCTCCTCGGCCCCGAGCGTCGCGATGCCGACGGCGCTGGCGGCGAAATCGTTGAGCAAGCTCACCGGCCCCAGGGGCAGGGCCCGGGCCAGTTGCTCGGCATCGACTTCCCAGGGCCGGTTGGTCAGGCGGGCGCGGCCGCCGCCGGCGGCGACCGGTCCGGCCAGCGCCAGACAGCTGCCCTCGGCCGCTGCCGGCAATCCGGCCGCGGCCGCTTCCCGGAGGAAGGCTCCGATCAGTGCCGCGGCTCCAGAGTGGTCGTCGTTCAGGAAGCGCCGCCGGAAGCGAACCCCGCCCTCGTCGCCCAGCGCGACCAGGGTCTTGGTGCCGCCGATGTCGGCTGCGAGAAACACTGAATCCTCCTGATGCGCGTCAGCCCGGCGCTTGGCCGATAGCTTCCAGGCGAGGGGTAAAGTGAATATAATCGTCGCATTTTGCACTGCTTGCCGCGTTGATGGCCAAAAATCTTTGGCCGAAAGACTGCGCGGGAGTCTCACCTCTCAATGCCGCCTGGTAGACCCGCATGTTCGAATACGTCCGCAACAACCCAAAACTTGTCCAACTGTTTCTCGCCCTGATCACCCTGCCCTTCGCCTTCGTCGGCATCCAGTCGTTCATCAGCAATAGGGGCGGCGGCGACGAGGTCGCCAGCGTCGGCAAGAGCAAGATCACCCCTCAGGAGTGGCAGCGGGCATTACGCGAGCAGGAGGAGAAGCTGCGGGCGAACCTGGGGAACAACTTCAATCCGGCGATGATCAAGGAACCGGCGGTGCGCCGCGCGGTGCTGGAATCGCTGATCAACGAGCGCGTGCTGGCCCTGCACGCGGCCGAATCCGGGCTCACCACCAGCGATGCCGAACTGGCGCAGGTGATCCAGTCGGTGCCGGCCTTTCAGGACAAGGGCAAGTTCTCGCGCCAGCGCTACGATGCCTACGTCGCCGGTCAGGATCTCAGCCCGGCGGCGTTCGAGGCGCGCCTGCGCCAGGACATCAACCTCCAGCAGTTGCTCGGCGCGGTGCGCGACGGCAGCATCAGCGGCAAGGTGCCGGCCGACCGCTGGGTCGCAGCCCTGGAGGAGGGACGCGAGGTGAGCGAGGCGGCGCTAAAACCCGAGCAGTTCGCCGCTCAGGTGAAGCTCGGTCCGGATGTCGCCAAGACCTATTACGACGCCCATCGCAGTGCCTTCGAGACGCCCGAGCAACTGCGCGCCGAGTATCTGGTGCTGTCCCAGGACAGCTTGGCCGCACAGGTGAGCGTGAGCGACGACGACGTCAAGAGCTGGTATCAATCCCACGCCGCCAGCTACCGGCAAAGCGAGGAACGCCGCGTCAGCCATATTCTGATCAAGCTCGGCAAGGATGCGCCGGCAGCCGAGGTGAAGGCCGCCCAGGCCAAGGCCGCGGAGATCCTGGCGCAGGTGAAGAAGCATCCGGCGGACTTCGCCAGGCTGGCCAAGCAGTATTCGCAGGATCCCGGTTCCGCCGACAAGGGCGGGGATCTCGGCTGGTTCTCCCGCGGCATGATGGTGAAATCCTTCGAAGACGCGGCCTTCGGCTTGAAGGAGAACGAAATCAGCGGCCTGGTGCGTTCCGATTTCGGCTTCCACATCATCGAGCTGACCGGCCTCAAGCCGGAGCGGCTGAAACCGCTCGAAGAGGTGCGTAGCGACATCGTCGCCGAACTGAAGCGCCGAGCGGCACAGAAAAAATACGACGAGTTGGCCGAGTCCTTCAGTAACACCGTCTATGAACAGGCCGACAGCCTGAAGCCGGCCGCGGACAAATTCAAGCTGACGATCCAGCAGAGCCCGTGGCTCGCCAAGGGCGGTCAGGCGGCGGCGCCGTTCAACAACCCGAAGCTGCTCACGGCGCTGTTCTCGGCCGATGCGATCAAGAGCAAGCACAACACCGAGGCGGTCGAGGTCGCGCCCAACACCCTGGTATCGGCACGGGTGCTGGAATACAAGCCCTCGGCACTGCAGCCGTTGGCAGCCGTGAACAAGGACATCGAGGCGCACCTGACGCGCGAGGAGGCGGCCAAGCTCGCGCGCTCGGCCGGCGAGGCAGCGCTCGCCAAGCTGGTCCATGGCGGCAGCGTCGATCTGGCTTGGAGTCCGGCGCGATTGGTGTCGCGCCTCACCGCGACCGGTCTTTCTCCCGACGCGTTGGCCGCGGTCTTCCGCACCGATGTCGCCAAGTTGCCGGCATACACCGGCGTGGCGCTGCCCGACGGCAGCTACGCGCTCTACCGCATTTCGCGGGTCCAGCCCTTCGTCGCCAGCAAGGCCACCGAAGCGCAGGCGAAGAGCCTGAGCCAGCAGTACGAGAAGGTCATCGCCGACCAGGATTTCTCCGCCTGGCTCGCCGCGCTGCGGCTGCGCTACCCGGTGGACATCCGCAAGCAGGCGCTGGACGCCAAGGAGCCCTGAGTCGCGGGGCGGCTGCGCCGCTCAGCCGTTCGGTTCGGCGTTGCCCAGTGCCGTGGTATTGAAGCCGGCGTCGACGTAGAGGATCTCGCCGGTGATGCCGCTGGCGAGATCGGAGCAGAGGAAGGCGGCGGCGTTGCCGACCTCCTCGATGGTGACGTTGCGGCGCAGCGGGGCGTGGTGGGAATTGTAGGACAGCAGCTTGCCGAAATTGGCGACGCCGGCGGCGGCCAGGGTCTTGATCGGTCCGGCCGAGACGGCATTGACCCGCGTGCCTTCCGGGCCCAAGCAGGCGGCCAGGTAGCGCACCGAGGCTTCCAGGCTGGCCTTGGCCAGGCCCATCAGATTGTAATTGGGCATGGTGCGCACCGCGCCCAGATACGACAGCGTCAAGAGCGAGCCGTTGCGGCCGGCGAGCAGCGGTCTCGCGCCCTTGGCCAGGGCCGGAAAACTGTAGGCGGACACTTCGAGGGCGATGCGGAAAGCCTCGCGCGAGATGCCGTTCAAGAAGTCGCCCTCGAGCGCCTCGTTGGGGGCATAGGCGATCGAGTGCACCAGACCGTCCAGACCGCCCCATTCCTTGCCGATGCCGGCGAACAGCGCATCGATCTGACTATCCTCCGCGACGTCGCAGCCATAGAGCAGCCGGCTGTCGAACTCCGTTGCCAACTTGGTCACGCGCTCCTGGACGCGCTCGTTCTGGTAAGTGAAGGCGAGTTCGGCGCCCTCGCGGTGCATGGCCTTGGCGATGCCATAGGCGATCGAGCGGTTGGAGAGCAGGCCCGTAATCAGAATGCGCTTGCCGGTCAGAAAACCCATCGTTCGTCCCTGAGTGAAAATCTCGGTCGATTATAGCGGATCGTCGCCGCAGGCGGCGCCCCGGGGATCCCAAGCGGGATCACGGTAGGCGCGAAATCAGCTTGCCCGCCGACTGCTCGACGGCGCTCTTGAAGGTGACCGCATCCTCGGCGGTAGAATCGTGAGAGAAGGTCATCTCCTCCGAGCCTTCCCAGACCACCGCACCATCGCGGCTATCCCAGACCTGCAGGAACAGCCGCAATACGGTGATCTTGGTCTCGATGACGCGCAGGCCGAAGATCCCCCAGCGGTCCTTCGAATCCTGCTGGAAACCGACGAGCTTGAGTTGCGCCAGATAGCGCATGCCGGTGACGCGGGCCAGCTTCTGCAACATGTTGCGATCGAACAGGCCGGTCAGGCGATAGTCTTCGAACATCCGCCGATAAGCGTCCGCCAGTCCGGCGCCATTGACGGCCGAGAGCGTTTCCGACAGGGACATGATGCGCAAGTCGGGGCGGGTCTGCTTCAGCACCTCGGTGAAAGCCAGCGCCAGGGGTTGCTTGTCTTCCTCCTGACCCGTGGCCGAAGAAGGCGTGACGAAGGCGATGCCGCCCCGCTTGAGATCCCCGGAGGTCAGATGGATTTCCCGCACCTGGGTCGAGGAATGAACCTGGGGCGTGGCGCAAGCGGACAACAGCAGCGGCAACGCCAGTCCAGTGGCGAGCAACATTCGTCGGAGGTGACGAGACGGCCTGATGAGCGACATCGATACGATCCTGTCCAGAGTCCGCATTGAATTCGATGATACCGCATAGTCCGCCCCAGCCCGATTTCAGCCTGCGCGCCATGGCATAATCAAAGCAGCGGCGAACGCCAATGGACTGGCGTCGCGACTACCCGACACCCTTCTTCCTGATCCCGTGGTCTCCGTCCCTCACAACATCGCCCAGAGCGGCCCCGATGCGGTGCCGCTCGATCGCCTCGCCGCCGGCCTTCCGGGCGACGCCAAGGCGCCGCTGGGTCGCGCGCTGACGCTGGCGGCGACGCTCTACGGCGAGCGCCGGCTGGGCACCGGCGAGGCTGCCATGGCGCACGCGCTGGGCATGGCCTCGATCGCCGCAGCCCTCAACCTCGATCTGGAGACCCGGCTCGCGGCCCTGCTCTTCGCCGCGCCCGAGCATCTCGACGCCGCCGAGGAGAAGCTGGCCGCCGACTTCGGGCGCGCGGTGGCGCAACTGGTCGGCGGTCTGCGCCGCCTGAACGGCCTGCGGCTGCTCACGCGGCAACGCACCAGCGCCGGGGTCGAGGTCCAGGCGCAGACCGAGACGCTGCGCAAGATGCTGCTGGCGATGGTCGAGGACATACGCGTGGTACTGCTGCGCCTGGCCAGCCGGACGCAGAGCCTGCGCCATTTCACCGAGGCGTCGGCGAGCGGCGAAGCGCGCCTGGACATCGCCCGCGAGAGCCTGGAGATCTACGCACCGCTGGCCAACCGGCTCGGCGTCTGGCAGTTGAAGTGGGAACTGGAGGATCTCTCCTTCCGCTTCCTGGAGCCGCAGACCTATCAGCGCATCGCCAGGATGCTGGACGAGAAGCGGGTCGAGCGCGAGCGCTTCATCGCCGCCGCGATCGACCGCCTGAAGACGGCACTCACGGCCGAGGGCATCGCCGCCGAGGTGTATGGCCGACCCAAGCACATCTACAGCATCTGGAACAAGATGCGCGGCAAGAACCTCGACTTCGCCGAGGTCTATGACGTGCGGGCGCTGCGCGTGCTGGTGGCCGAGGTGAAGGACTGCTACACGGCGCTGGGGCTGGTGCATCACCTCTGGCAGCCGATCCACGGCGAGTTCGACGACTACATCTCGCATCCCAAGAGCAATGACTACCGCTCGCTGCACACCGCGGTGATGATCGAGGACGGACGCGCACTGGAGGTGCAGATCCGCACCCACGAGATGCACCGCCACGCCGAACTGGGCGTGGCCGCGCACTGGCGCTACAAGGAGGCCGGCGCGCACGCGCCGGCGCGCGCCGACTCCGCCTATGACGACAAGATCGCGTGGCTGCGCCAGTTGCTGTCGTGGCGCGACGAGATCACCGACAGCGCCGAATGGGTAGCGCAATACAAGCGCGCGGCGCTCGACGACACCATCTACATCCTGACGCCGCAGGGGCGGGTGATCGATCTGGCGCGCGGCGCCACCCCGGTCGATTTCGCCTACCGCGTGCACACCGACCTCGGCCATCGCTGCCGCGGCGCGCGTGTCGACGGCCAGCTGGTGCCGCTCAACACGCCGCTGGCCAACGGCCAGCGGGTCGAGATCATTGCCGCGAAGCAGGGCGGTCCCTCGCGCGACTGGCTCAATCCGGCGCAGGGCTATCTCGCCACCAGCCGGGCCAGGCAGAAGGTCAAGCAGTGGTTCGCAGCGCAAGAGGCGGAAGAGATCCTGGCCCAGGGCCGCGCTTGGCTAGCGCGCGAACTGCAGCGCGAGGGCCAGACCCAGGCCAACATCGAGGACCTGGCGCAGAAGCTCGGCTTCAAGGGCGGCGAGGAACTGTACTTCGCCGCCGGACGCGGCGAACTGGGCCCGCGCCAGATCCAGGTGGCGCTCCTCGGCCGCACCGAGGAGCTGCCGCCCGAGCCGGCGATCCAGACGCGCAAAAGCAAGGCCGGCGCGGGCGGCGGCCACATCCTCGTGGTCGGCGTCGACAAGCTGCTGACGACGCTCGGCCGCTGCTGCAAGCCGGCGCCGCCCGACGCCATTTCCGGCTTCGTCACGCGCGGCAAGGGGGTGTCGATCCACCGCGTCGAGTGCCGGAATTTCCGCAGCATGTCGGCCCGGAACCCCGAACGCGTGATCGGCGCCGAGTGGGGCGCATCCCGGCCCGATGCGCTCTACGCGGTGAATCTCGTGGTCGATGCCAGCGACCGGCAGGGCCTGCTGCGCGACATCTCGGAGGTTCTGTCGCGCGAGAAGATCAACGTCACCGCGGTCAAGACCCTGTCGCGGGCCAACGAGGCGCGCATGGCCTTCACCGTCGAGTTGGCCGGCGTGCCGCAATTGCAGCGCATCCTGCACCTGGTGCGCGAAGTGCCGGGCGTGGTCGATGCCTGGCGCGGCTGAACGAAGCGCTAGGCGTTCGGCGCCAGCTCGGCCAGCAGCAGTTCCTGGGCGCAGATGCGGGCGCGGCGCGAGGGGCGGATCGCGTAGCCGCCGTCCCCGTCCATGTCCCAGGCCTGGCAGTTGTCGGCGAGATAGGGCCGCAGTCCTTCCCGGATGACGCGCCGCTTGAGCTTGGGATCGAGAATCGGGAAGCAGACCTCGATGCGGCGGAAGAAGTTGCGCTCCATCCAGTCGGCGCTGGAGAGATAGACCCGCTCCTCGCCGCCGGCGTGAAAATAGAATATCCGCGAGTGCTCGAGGAAGCGGCCGATCACCGAGCGCACCCGGATGTTCGCCGACAGGCCCGGCACGCCCGGGCGCAGGGCGCAGACGCCGCGCACCAGGAGGTCTACCTTCACCCCGGCCTGGGAGGCGTCGTAGAGCGCCTCGATGATTTCCGGTTCGAGCAGGGCGTTCATCTTGGCGATGATTTTCGCGCGGCCCCCGGCGCGCGCCGCCGCGGTCTCGGCACGGATCAAGGCCAGCATCGCAGCCTGCAGGGTGAAGGGGGCCTGCAGCAGATGGTTCAGCAGCCGGTGCTGGCCCAGGCCGGTGATCTGCTTGAACACCTCATTGACGTCGTTGGAGATTTCCTCGCGCGCCGTGAGGAGGCCAAAGTCGGTGTAGGAACGCGTCGTGCGCGGGTGGTAATTGCCGGTGCCCAGATGCGCGTAGCGGCGGTAGCCGCCGTCCTCCCGGCGCAGCACCATCAGCATCTTGGCGTGGGTCTTGTAGCCGAACACGCCATACACGACGTGGGCGCCGACCTCTTCCAGGCGCGCGGCGATGTTGAGGTTGGCCTCCTCGTCGAAACGCGCCATCAGTTCCACCACCGCCGTCACTTCCTTGCCGGCCCGCGCCGCGCGCAGCAGGTGTTCCATCAGCACCGAGTCGGTGCCGGTGCGATAGACGGTCATCTTGATCGCCACCACCTGCGGATCGTCGGCCGCCTGCTGCAGGAACTGGATCACCGGATTGAAGGATTGGAAGGGGTGGTGCAGCAGGATGTCCTGGCGCCTGATGTTCGCGAAGATGTCGTGGCGCTTGGTCAACAGCTTGGGCAGGCCAGGCTGCAGGGGTGGGTACTTGAGGTCCGGGCGGTCGACGCGCTCGGGCACCGAGATCAGGCGCACCAGATTGACGATGCCCGGGACGCGGTAGAGGTCCTCGCGCCCGAGCTCGAATTGCTGCAGCAGGAAGTCTGTCATCAGCTCCGAGCAGTTGTCGGCCACCTCCAGGCGCACCGCGTCGCCCAGGTGGCGCTGGGGCAGTTCGCCTTGCAGCGCAGTGCGCAGGTTCTTCACCTCCTCGTCGTCGACGAACAGGTCCGAGTTGCGCGTGACCCGGAACTGATAGCAGCCCAGCACGTTCATGCCGGCGAACAGTTCGCCGACCTGCTGGTGCAGGATCGAGGAGAGAAAGACGAAACCGTGCTCGACCCCGGTCAGTTCCCTCGGCAGCTGGATCACCCGCGGCAGGGCGCGCGGCGCCTGAACGATGGCGGCGCCGGAGCTGCGGCCGAAGGCGTCGGTGCCCTCCAGTTCGACGGCGAAGTTCAGGCTCTTGTTGAGCACGCGGGGGAAGGGGTGGGCGGGGTCGAGGCCGATCGGCGTCAGCACCGGCATCACCTCGCGCAGGAAGTAGTCGCGGATCCAGGCGTTCTGCGCCTCGTTCCACAGGCTGCGGCGGACGAAGACGATGCCCTCGGTGGCCAGGGCCGGGAGGATGGTGCCGTTCAGGAGCGCGTATTGCTCGGCGATCAGGGCGTGCGCCTGCAGTTCGACCCGGCGCAGCAGTTCCGGCGGCGGCAGTCCGTCCGAGTCGGCGATGTGGCTGCCGAGCTTGATCTGCTCCTTCAGGCCGGCGACGCGGATCTCGAAGAATTCGTCGAGGTTCGACGACACGATGCACAGGAAGCGCAGCCGTTCGAGCAGCGGCACGGCGGGGTCGGCCGCCTGCGCCAGGACGCGGCGGTTGAAGGCGAGCAGGGACAGTTCGCGGTTGAGGAAATGGTCGGCGGGATAGCGGCGGGGAGCGGGCATGCGGTCTGTTTCCCGATGGTGGGTTCCGCCATTATCGACCAATTCCGCCGAGGCGACATGTCGGTCGGATGGAGCCGCGGTGTAGAATGCGGCGGTGCAAAAAGGAGACGCCTTGAGCTACGAACTCGTCGCCGCGGTCGACCTGGGATCGAACAGCTTTCGCCTGCAGGTGGGCAGGGTGATCCACAACCAGATCTACCCGCTCGATTCCCTCAAGGACTCGGTGCGCCTGGCCGCCGGCCTGAACGCCGACCGGACGCTCGACGGCGCCTCTCAACTGCGCGCACTGGACGCGCTCTCGCGCTTCGGCGAGCGCCTGCGCGGCTTCGCCCCGGGCGCGGTGCGCGCGGTGGCGACCAACACCCTGCGCGTCGCCAAGAACGCGCAGCAATTCCTGCCCCAGGCCGAGGCCGCCCTGGGCTTCCCGATCGAGGTGATCGCCGGGCGGGAGGAGGCGCGCCTGATCTATCTCGGCGTCGCCCACGCCCTGCCCAATCCGAGAGCGCAGCAACTGGTCGTCGATATCGGCGGCGGCTCCACCGAATTCATCGTCGGCCGGAATTTTTCTCCGCTGCAACTGGAGTCGCTGTACATGGGCTGCGTCAGCCACAGCCTGAAGTTTTTTCCGCGCGGGCGCATCGACAAGCAGAGCATGAAGGAGGCCGAGCTGGCGGCGAGGAAGGAGCTGCAGACCATCGTCTCGGCCTTTCGCGAGGCCGGTTGGGAGGAGGCGGTCGGCTCATCGGGAACGGCCAAGGCCATCGTCGATCTGCTCGAATTGAACGGCCTGAATCGCGACGGGGAACCGGGCATCACGCTGGAGGGCCTGGAGCGCTTGAAGAGCCTGCTGCTGCGCGCCGGCGATGTCGCCGCCCTGGAGCTCGAAGGACTGCGTCCCGATCGCCTGCTGGTCCTGCCCGGCGGCCTGGCGATCATGACGGCGGTGTTCAAGGAGTTCGGGCTGGAGCGGATGACCTTCTCGGAGGGCGCGCTGCGCCTGGGCGTGCTCTACGATCTGCTCGGCCGCCATCATCACGACGACCAGCGCGAAGCGACGGTCGGCCAATTCATGCGCCGCTACGAGGTCGATCGGCGCCAGGCGGGCCGCGTCAGCCAGCGCGCGCAGGGCCTCTTGAAGCAGCTGCTGGCCGGGAACGACGACCATACCGACGCCCAGTTCCTGATCTGGGCGGCGCGGCTGCACGAGATCGGCATTTCGGTGGCGCACTCCAGCTATCACAAGCACAGCGCCTACATCCTGGCCAACGCCGACATGCCGGGTTTTTCCCGGATGGACCAGGAGCGTTTGTCGCGCATCGTGCTCGCCCACCGCGGCAAGCTCGAGCGCGTCTTCGCGGCGACGCGCGATCCGCGCGACTGGCCGCTGATCTTCTGCCTGCGCCTGGCGGCGCTGCTGCACCGCGCCCGCGACGATGCGGCGCTGCCAGAACTGCAGGTAATGGCCAGCGAGCGCGGCTTCCTGCTGACCGTCGACGGCCACTGGCTGTCCGCCTCGCCGCTCACCGCCGCGGCGCTGGAGGAGGAAGCGCGGCAATGGTCCAGCTTAGGCATGGAGTTCGCGCTGCGCACGCGCCGGGACAAGTCCCCCTTGACGGCCGCCGCCGCGGGACTCGGCTGATGGGCAGGCGCTCCTAGCGCCGGGCCTGCGCCATGGCCGCACCGGGCATAGGTGTCGTCGCAACGGCCGAGGGCGGCCGGGACCTGATCCTCACCGGGGAATGGACGCTGGGGGCGCTGGCGCCGCGCCTCACCGCGATCGAGCGCGAACTGGCGGCGCACGCCGCCCTGCCTTCGCGCTGGAACTGCCTGGGCGTGGAAGCCATGGACAGCACCGGGGCGATGCTGCTGTGGCGTGCTTGGCGGCGCACCCCGCCGGCGCTGCTGCTGGCCACCCCCGGTCAGCAGCGCGTGCTCGGCAGAATCGCTGCGGCCGAGCGGGAGCCTGCCGCGATACCGCCGCCGTCTTCTCCCGTCGAATCGCTGATCACGCTGGGCGGCGTCGCGCTGCGCGTCGGCCGGCAGCTGCGGGATGCCACCGCGCTGATCGGCCAGCTGCTGCTCGACCTGGTGCACCTCGGACGCCATCCGGTTGAGCTGCCGCGCCGCGAGATCTTCGCCAACCTGTACAAGAGCGGCGTGCGCGCGATGCCGGTGACGGCGCTGGTCGGCTTTCTCATCGGCGTCGTCCTCTCCTATCTCTCGGCGCTGCAGCTCAAGCAGTACGGCGCCGACGCCTTCATCGTCAATATCCTGGGCCTGGGGATCATCCGCGAACTCGGTCCGGTGCTGGTGGCGGTGCTGGTGGCCGGGCGCTCGGGCTCGGCGATGACCGCCCAGTTGGGCGTGATGCGCGTCACCGAGGAGATCGATGCGCTGGCGGCGATGGGCGTCTCGCGCAGCCTGCGCCTGGTCCTGCCCAAGGTGCTGGCGCTGGCCCTGGTGATGCCGCTCCTGGTGCTGTGGACCACCGCCATAGCGCTCGCCGGCGGCATGGTGTCGGCGCAGATCCAGCTCGACATTTCCTACGGCTTCTTCTTCGACACTCTGCCCAAGGCGGTGCCGGTCGCCAACCTCTGGATCGGCCTGGCCAAGGGCTTCGTCTTCGGCATCCTGGTGGCGCTGGTGGCCTGCCACTTCGGCCTGCGGGTACGGCCGAACACCGAGAGTCTGTCGGCCAACACCACCGCTTCGGTGGTGACCGCGATCACCGCGGTGATCCTGGTCGATGCCATTTTCGCCATCGCCACCCGCCACGTCGGGCTGCCGTTTTGAGCGTGATCTCGGTCCGCGATCTATCGACCCGCTTCGGCGAGGTCTGGGTCCATCGCGGCGTGAACCTGGAGCTCGAGCGGGGCGAGGTGCTGGCGCTGGTCGGCGGCTCGGGCAGCGGCAAGACCACGCTGCTGCAGCAGATGATCGGCCTGCTGCAGCCCGCGGCCGGCGAGATCCGGCTGTTCGGCCAGCCGCTCTATGGCGGCGGGCGGCAGCGCGAGGCGGCGCTGCGCCGCCGCTTCGGCGTGCTGTTCCAGCACGGGGCGCTGTTCTCGGCCTTCAGCGTCTATGACAACATCGCTTTTCCGCTGCGCGAACTGCGGCTGCTCGACGAGGATCTGATCCACGACCTGGTGATGCTCAAGCTCGCGATGGTCGAACTGCTGCCGCGGCACGCACATCTGATGCCGGCAGAGCTCTCCGGCGGCATGGTCAAGCGCGCGGCGCTGGCGCGCGCGCTGGCGCTGGAGCCGGAGCTGCTGCTGCTCGACGAGCCGACCTCGGGTCTCGATCCCGATCGCTCCGACAGCTTCGTGCAACTGATCCGCATGCTCGGCGAGGAACTGGATCTCACCGTGCTCCTCGTCACCCACGATCTCGCTACCGTGACGGCGTTGGCCACGCGCGTTGCCGTGCTGGCCGAACAGCGTATACTCGCGATCGGCAGCGTCGAGGAAATCATGCAATTCGACCATCCCTTCATGCGCAGTTTCTTCTCCGGCGCGCGCGGCCAGCGCCCGCCTAAGACCCCTGACTGACCCGTTCTCCGCCCCATGGAAAACCGCGCCCACGCCCTCGCCGCAGGCTCATTCGTGCTGCTCCTGGGATTGGGCATTCTGCTGGCGGTGTGGTGGTTCAGCGGCAAGAGCGAAGTCAGCCGGGAACTGGTGCTGGTCAGCAGGAGCAACGTTTCCGGCCTCAATCCGCAGGCGCAGGTGCGCTACCGGGGCATCCGCGCCGGCAAGGTGCTGGATATCGCGATCGATCCGGCCGATCGGCGGAACATCCTGGTGACGGTCGGCGTCGCAGCCAAGCTGCCGCTGACCCGGGGCACCACCGCCCGCTTGAACTACCAGGGCGTCACCGGCCTGGCTTACGTCCAGCTGGAGGATAGCGGCGGCAGCGGCGAGCCGCTGCCCGAGAGCGAGCCGCCGCCGCGCATCGCGCTCGAGGCGACGCCCATCGACAGCCTGGCCGCGCGCGCCGATGCCGTCCTCGGCCAGGCCGCCGACGTCGCCGCCAAGCTCAACCGGCTGCTAGCCAGCGACGGCCACCTATACCACGCGCTGGAAAATATCGACGCCGCATCGAGTGGCCTGAAGGAGCTGCCGCGGGTGATGGCGGGGCTCAGCCGGGCGCTGTCCGACGACAATCTCAAGCATTTCGATTCGCTCCTGGCCGGGCTCGATCGTACCGCCGGGCAAGCCGCGCCCCTGGCCGTCGAGATGCGCGCCCTGGTGGCCTCGATGGGCGCGAGCAGCAAGCGCTTCGACCAACTGCTGGCCGATACCGGCGGCGAACTCACCGGCACCACGCTGCCGCGGGTGAACGCCCTGCTGCTCGATCTGCAAGGCAATTCGCGAGCGCTCTCGCGGCTGCTGAATGAGCTCGACGCGGCGCCGCAGTCGTTGATTTTCGGGCGGGCCCGACCCCGGCCGGGTCCGGGCGAGCCCGGTTTCGTTCCGTCTGGCAACTGAGCGGACCGCGATGCGCATCGTGCCCCTCGTCTTGCTGCTGCTCTCCGGCTGCGCCGTCGTCAGGCAGCCGCCGGCGGACTACGATCTGGGCCCGCCCGAGGCGGGGGCGCCGCCGGCCGTCGCCCTGTCCAGGATCGCGGTGAACTCGCCGTCGTGGCTCATGACGCCGCTGATGCAATACCGCCTGAGCTATTTGTCGGGCACGCGGCGGGAGGCCTACGCCGACAGCCGCTGGGCGGCGCCGCCGGCCGAGCTGGTGGCGCTGGCGCTACAACGACGCCTGCTCGGCGACGGGACGCCGGTGCCCGGTTGCCGTCTGGCGGTCGAACTCGACGAGTTCGTCCAGGACTACGACGGTCCGGGGCAGAGCCGGGCGGTGCTCGAAGCGCGCGCGACGCTGCAGGCGCCGCGCGGTGGGGATCCGCTGGCCCGGCATAATGTGACTGAGCGCCAGAGGGCGGGGGCGGATGCGGCATCGGGCGTGACCGCGCTGGCGGTCGCCACCTCCCGGCTCGGCGCCGATCTCGCCGCCTGGCTCGGTCGCGTCGCGGTCGAGTCGCCCGGCGTCGCCGCGCGCTGTCGCGGCGCTTGAACAGGTGTTTCAATTCGCAGGAGCAGACATGAGCAGTCCTTACGCCAGCGGTCTGGCCAAGAACGTCGCGAACTACACGCCGCTGACCCCGCTTAGCTTCATCGAACGCTCGGCCCACGTCCATCCCGGGCGCTGCGCGGTGATCCACGGCGCTCGTCGCTATACCTGGAAGGAAACCTACGCGCGCAGCCGCCGCCTGGCGTCGGCGCTGACGAGCAGCGGCATCAATGCGGGCGACACCGTCGCGGTGATGCTCAACAACACGCCCGAGATGATCGAATGCCACTTCGGGGTGCCGATGACCGGCGCGGTGCTTAACACCCTCAACACCCGGCTCGACGCCGAATCGATCGCCTTCATGCTGGACCACGGCGAAGCCAGGGCGCTGATCGCCGACCGCGAGTACGCGGCCGTGGTCGAGCCGGCGCTGGCCCGGCTCGACCGCGAGATCCTGCTGATCGAGGTCGACGACAGCGAATACACCGGCCCGGGCAGCCGTATCGGGGACACCGAATACGAGGCGTATCTCGCCGGCGGCGATCCCGATCACGCCTGGCGCAATCCCGAAGACGAATGGAACGCCATCGCGCTCAACTACACCTCGGGCACCACCGGCAATCCCAAGGGCGTGGTCTACCATCACCGCGGCGCCTATCTCAACGCCGTCTCCAACATCGTCTCCTGGGGCATGCCGCCGGCCGCCGTTTATCTGTGGACGCTGCCGATGTTCCACTGCAACGGCTGGTGCTTTCCCTGGACCCTGGCCGCCATTTCCGGCACCAACGTCTGCCTGCGCCGGGTCGACCCGAAGCTGATCCTGGACGCCATCCGCGTGCACAGGGTGACCCACTACTGCGGCGCGCCGATCGTTCATTCGCTGCTGGTCAATGCTCCTGCCGAGTGGCGCGCCGGCATCGACCACCAGGTCTCGGCCCTGGTCGCCGCCGCACCGCCGCCGGCCTCGGTGATCGAGGGGATGGAGAAGATCGGCTTCACCATCACCCACGTCTATGGCCTGACCGAAACCTACGGACCGGCCGCGGTGTGCGCCAAGCAGGACGAATGGGCGTCGCTGCCGATCGACCAGCGCACCGAGCGGAACGGTCGCCAGGGCGTGCGCTACCACATGCAGGAGGGTGTGACGGTGATGGAACCGCAGACCATGCGACCGGTGCCCTGGGACGGCGAGACCATGGGCGAGATCATGTTCCGCGGCAACATCGTGATGAAGGGCTATCTGAAGAATCCGGCGGCGACCGAGGAGGCCTTCCGCGGCGGCTGGTACCATACCGGCGATCTGGCGGTGATGCAGCCCGACGGCTACATCAAGATCAGGGACCGCTCGAAGGACGTGATCATTTCCGGCGGCGAGAACATCTCCTCGGTCGAGGTCGAGGACACGCTCTACCGCCATCCGGCGGTGATGGCGGCGGCGGTGGTGGCTGCGCCGGATGCGAAGTGGGGCGAGGTGCCTTGCGCCTTCATCGAGCTCAAGGAGGGCGCCGCGGCCACGGCGGAGGAACTGCGCGAGTTCTGCCGCGGCCGGATGGCGCACTTCAAGGTGCCGAAGGCGTTCCTCTTCGAGTCGCTGCCCAAGACCTCGACCGGCAAGATCCAGAAGTTCATCCTGCGCGAGCGGGCCAAGTCGGCCGCCGCCATCGAATAGGAGAAGACAGTGACGACCGAATCAGAAGCGCTTCTGCTGCGCCAGGACAGCGGCGGCGTGGCCACCCTGACCCTGAACCGCCCGGCCCAGTTCAACTCGCTGTCGCAGGCGCTGCTCGCCGAATTGCAGCGGCAGCTCGACGCCATCGCCGCGGATTCCTCGATTCGGGCCGTGGTCATCGCGGGGGCGGGACGCGCCTTCTGCGCCGGCCACGACCTGAAGGAAATGCGCAGCAACCACAGCAAGCCCTACATGCAGGCGTTGTTCCGGCAGTGCGGGCGGGTGATGACGACGCTGACCGAAATTCCGCAACCGGTGATCGCCCGGGTCCAGGGCATCGCCACCGCCGCCGGCTGCCAGCTGGTGGCGAGCTGCGACCTGGCGGTGGCCGCGCTGGAGGCGCGCTTCGCCGTCTCCGGCATCAACGTCGGCCTGTTCTGCTCGACCCCGGCGGTGGCGCTGTCGCGCAACATGGGGCGCAAGGCGGCGCTGGAAATGCTGCTCACCGGCGACTTCATCGACGCCGGGGAGGCGCAGCGGCGCGGCCTGGTGAACCGCGTGGTGGCGGCTTCTGAACTCGACGCCGAGGTGAAGAAGCTCACCGACAGCATCCTCGCCAAGTCGGCGGTGGCCGTGGCGATGGGCAAGCAGATGTTCTACCAGCAATTGGAGATGGGCCTGTCCGGCGCCTATCAGTTGGCCTCCGAGACCATGGCCTGCAACATGATGGCCGAGGACGCCGCCGAGGGCATAGACGCCTTCATGGCCAAGCGCAAGCCGCAGTGGAAGGACTGCTAGTGCCGCGTAGCGGGTGCTAGTCGGATGCTGATCGGCGCCCCGGTTTTATCGCGATTTTTATAACGCGACCCCGAGTTTTTCCAGAATCTTTAAACCGTCCGGCCTAGCATGACGTCGTCAAAATCGTCATGGAGGCAGGCAATGGATCTCATCTATCTCGCAGGAATTCTCCTGTTATTCGGCCTGATGGTGGCGATGACCGCCGGCTGCGCCAGGCTGGGGGGCGGCAAATGAGCGTCTTCCACATCGTCAGCGCCGTCGTCGCGGTTGGGCTGTTGATCTACCTGATCGCGGCCCTGCTCCATCCGGAGGACTTCTCATGAGCAGCCATGCCTGGCTCCTCCTGGGGCTTTATCTCGTGATCCTGCTGTTGCTCGTCAAACCGCTCGGCTACTACATCGCCGAGGTGATGGAAGGGCGTCCGATGTTCGCGCAGCGCGTCGGCGGCGGGTTTGAATCCGTTCTGTATCGCCTTTGCGGCGTGAAGAAGGACGAAGAGATGGGCTGGCTGAATTACGCCTTCGCCATCCTGCTCTTCAACCTCCTCGGCGCCCTCGCCGTCTATGCCCTGCAGCGGCTGCAGCTCTGGCTGCCCTTGAATCCCCAGGCGATGGCCAACGTCAGCCCGGATTCGTCCTTCAACACCGCCGTCAGCTTCGCCAGCAACACCAACTGGCAGGGCTATGCCGGCGAATCGACGATGAGCTATCTGACCCAGATGCTGGGCCTGACGGTGCAGAACTTCCTTTCCGCCGCCACCGGCATCGTCGTTGTCATCGCATTGATCCGCGGCTTCAGTCGGCACACGGCCAAGACCGTCGGCAACGCCTGGGTCGATCTCACCCGCATCACGCTCTATGTGCTGCTGCCGCTGTCGCTGGTGGTTGCGGTTCTCCTGGTCAGCCAGGGCGCGATCCAGAACTTTGACGCCTACAAGGACGTGACGACGCTGCAGGCCACGAAATACGACGCGCCCAGGCTCGACGCCGTCGGACAGTCGATCAAAGACGAGAAGGGCAATGCGGTCATGGAGTCCGTCACGGCATCTACCCAGACCCTGCCGATGGGGCCCGCCGCTTCGCAAATTGCGATCAAGATGCTCGGCACCAACGGCGGCGGCTTCTTCAACGTTAACTCGGCCCATCCCTTTGAAAACCCGACGCCGCTCAGCAATTTCGTCGAAACGCTGGCGATCCTGCTCATCCCCGCCGCTCTCTGCTTCACGTTCGGCCAAATGGTTGGGGATCGACGCCAAGGCTGGGCGGTGCTGGCCGCCATGACCGTGCTATTCGTGGCAATGACCATCCCGGTCATGATGGCGGAACAGGGCGGCAATCCACTGTTGGCCAAGCTCGGCGTCGATCAGTCCGTCACCAGCTTGCAGCCCGGCGGCAACATGGAAGGTAAGGAAGCACGCTTTGGGCCAGCCGAATCCGCTCTCTGGGCATCGGCGACCACGGCCGCCTCGAATGGCTCGGTCAACTCCATGCACGATTCCTACACTCCTATAGGCGGCTTCGTGACGATGTGGAACATGATGCTCGGTGAAGTGGTATTCGGCGGCGTCGGCAGCGGTCTCTATGGCATGCTGGTGTTCGCCGTCATGGCGGTGTTCATTGCCGGCCTGATGATCGGCCGCACGCCGGAGTACCTGGGCAAGAAGATCGAGTCTTTTGAAATCAAGATGGTGTCCATCGCCATCCTGGTGACGCCGCTCCTGGTGCTGGCGGGGACCGCCATCGCCGTGATGGTTCCCGCCGGCATCGCCGGCATCAGTAACCCGGGGGCCCATGGCTACTCGGAAATCCTCTATGCCTTCACCTCGGCCGCCAACAACAACGGCAGCGCCTTCGCGGGCTTGTCGGCCAACACGCCCTTCTACAACGGCATGCTCGCCATCGCCATGTGGTTCGGCCGCTTCGGCGTCATCGTTCCGGTGCTGGCCCTGGCCGGCGCTCTTGCCGCCAAGAAGCGCATCGCCGTAAGCGGAGGCACCATGCCGACCCACGGCCCGCTGTTCATCGTGCTGCTGATCGGCACCGTCGTTCTGGTCGGCGCCCTGAACTACGTTCCCGCGCTAGCACTCGGACCGGTGGTGGAGCAGCTTGCGCTGCTCGCTTCCAAGTGAGCGCCTTTCCCCCAACCCCCGTCCCACGGCCGTCTTTGCACAGCCGGCCGGCTGCGGCGGCGCGGAGCAGTGCTCCGCGCAACCCCGCCTTCGCCCCGAGGAAGAGGGTGACGGTGCTTCGTCCCTTCGGGACTCCATGCACACATTGCCCTGCCTTGGGCTCCCCCAAGGGGACTTGCTTCCGGGCGCTGCCCGGCGGCGGGGCGAGCAACAGGAGAAACGCATGACGCACAAGAAACTTGCCATGTTCGACCCGGCGCTGGTGAGGCCGGCCATCGTCGATTCATTCCGGAAGCTGAATCCCACCGTCCAGTGGCGCAACCCGGTGATGTTCGTGGTCTATGTCGGCAGCATCCTGACCACGGCGCTCTGGGTGCAGTCCTTGGCCGGACAAGGCGAAGCCCGAGTGGCGGAAAGCTCGGGATTCACCCTCGCCGTTGCCCTCTGGCTGTGGTTCACGGTGCTCTTCGCCAACTTCGCCGAGGCGCTCGCCGAGGGCCGCAGCAAGGCCCAGGCGGCCTCGCTGCGCGGCATGAAGAAGGCGACCTTGGCCAAGAAGCTCAAGGGACCGCACGACACCACCCAGTGGGACACGGTGCCGGCCACCGATCTGCGCAAGAATGACGTCATCGTGGTGCATGCCAGCGACACCATCCCGGCCGACGGCGAGGTGATCGAAGGCGTGGCCTCGGTGGACGAATCGGCCATCACCGGCGAATCGGCCCCCGTGATCCGCGAAGCGGGCGGCGACTTCTCGGCCGTGACCGGCGGCACGCGCGTGCTCTCAGACTGGATCGTGGTCCGCGTCACGGTCAATCCCGGCGAGACCTTCGTCGACCGCATGATCGCCATGGTCGAGAATGCGAAGCGCCAGAAGACGCCCAACGAGATCGCGCTGACCATCCTGCTGGTGGCGCTGACCATCGTCTTCCTGGTCGTGACCGTCACCCTGCTGCCCTACTCGATGTTCAGCGTTGCTATCGCCAAGGCCGGGACGCCGGTCTCCCTCACGGTGCTCATCGCCCTGCTGGTCTGCCTGATCCCGACGACGATCGCCGGATTGTTGTCCGCCATCGGCGTGGCAGGCATGAGCCGCATGATGCAGGCCAACGTCATCGCCACCTCGGGGCGAGCGGTCGAGGCCGCGGGCGACGTCGATGTGCTGCTGCTCGACAAGACCGGCACCATCACCCTGGGCAACCGCCAGGCATCAAGCTTCCTGCCCGCCGACGGCGTCACCGACGCCGAGCTGGCCAATGCCGCACAACTGGCGTCGCTCGCCGACGAGACGCCGGAAGGCCGCAGCATCATGGTCCTGGCCAAGCAGAAGTTCAAGCTGCGCGAGCGGGACATCGAATCTCTAGACGCCAAGTTCGTCCATTTCTCGGCCCACACCCGCATGAGCGGCATCGATGTCCATGGCAGCCAGATCCGCAAGGGCGCGTCCGACGCCATCCGCAAGCACGTGGAAGATCTCGGCGGCCGCTTCCCCGCGTCGGCGCTGGCTAACGTCGAAGATGTCGCCCGCCGCGGCAGCACGCCCCTGGTGGTGGCCGAGGGCACCCGCGTGCTCGGCGTCGTCGAGCTCAAGGACATCGTCAAGGGCGGCATCAAGGAGCGCTTCGCCGAGCTGCGCAAGATGGGCATCAAGACCATCATGATCACCGGCGATAACCGCCTCACGGCCGCGGCCATCGCCGCCGAGGCCGGCGTTGATGACTTCCTCGCCGAGGCGACTCCCGAAGCAAAACTCGCATTGATCCGCCAGCATCAGGCCGAGGGGCGGCTGGTGGCCATGACCGGCGACGGCACCAACGACGCTCCGGCGCTCGCCCAGGCGGACGTCGCGGTCGCCATGAACACCGGCACCCAGGCCGCCAAGGAAGCCGGCAACATGGTCGACCTCGACTCCAACCCGACCAAGCTGATCGAGATCGTCGAGACCGGCAAGCAGATGCTGATGACGCGCGGCTCGCTGACGACCTTCAGCATCGCCAACGACGTCGCCAAGTATTTCGCCATCATTCCGGCGGCCTTCGTCAGCACCTATCCGCAGCTGGCGGCGCTCAACGTCATGGGGCTTTCCAGCCCCGCCTCGGCGATCCTGTCGGCAGTGATCTTCAACGCGCTGATCATCATGTTCCTGATCCCGCTGGCGTTGAAAGGCGTGAAGTACCAGCCGCTCGGCGCCGCCATACTGCTGCGCCGCAACCTGGCGGTCTATGGGCTGGGCGGCCTCATCGCGCCCTTCATCGGCATCAAGCTGATCGACATGCTGATCGCCGGCGCCGGCCTCGCCTGAAGGAACCCACCATGAAGACACTATTACGTCCCGCCATCACCCTGTTTTTGCTGCTCTCGGTCGTCACCGGCATCGTCTATCCCTTCATAGTGACGGGAATTTTGCAGGCGATTTTCCCCGGACGCGCCGCCGGCAGCCTGATCTTCAAGGACGGCAAGCCGGTCGGATCTAGCCTGATCGGCCAGAACTTCACCGAGCCGAAGTACTTCTGGGGCCGCCCCTCGGCCACCTCGCCGCAGCCCTACAACGGCCTTGCCTCGGGCGGATCGAACCTGGGGCCGCTGAACCCGGCGCTGGCCGATGCCGTCAAGGGGCGCATCGCTGCCCTCAAGGCGGCGGATCCCGACAACAAGCTGCCGATTCCGGCCGATCTGGTCGAGGCATCGGGCAGCGGCCTCGACCCGGACATCAGCCCGGCAGCCGCCGCCTACCAGGTGGAGCGGGTTGCCCGTGCCCGTGGGCTCGAAGCCGAAACGGTCGCAGCCTTCGTCGCCAGATACACGGAAGGGCGCCAGTGGGGCCTCTTCGGCGAGCCCCGGGTCGATGTACTGGAATTGAATTTGGCGCTCGACGCGCGGGCAAGCCGAGCAGGACAATAGCTTCATGAGCGACGAACGCCCGGATCCCGACCAACTCCTCGACCGGATAAAGGAGGAGGAGAGCCGCGCCGCCCGCGGCAAGCTGAAGATCTTCTTCGGTGCCTCGGCCGGTGTCGGCAAGACCTACGCCATGCTGTCGGCGGCGCGCCAGCAGGCGCAATTGGGCGTGGACGTGGTCGTCGGTGTGGTGGAGACCCACGGCAGGAAGGAGACGGAAGCCTTGGTGGAAGGCCTGGAGCGCCTGCCGCAGAAGGACGTCCCCTACCGCGACAAGCGGCTGCATGAATTCGACCTCGACCGCGCCCTGGCGCGCAAGCCGCAGCTGATCCTGATGGACGAGTTGGCCCATTCCAACGTGCCGGGTTCGCGCCATCCGAAGCGCTGGCAGGACGTCGATGAATTGTTGGCCGCCGGCATCGACGTCTATTCGACGATCAACGTCCAGCATTTGGAAGCCATCAACGATGTCGTCGGCGGCATCACCGGCGTCAGAGTGTGGGAGACGGTGCCCGATCACGTCTTCGACGCCGCTGACGAGGTGGTCATCGTCGATCTGCCGCCGGATGAGCTGTTGCAGCGCCTGAAGGAAGGCAAGGTCTATCTTCCCCATCAGGCGGAACGCGCGGTCCAGAATTTTTTCCGCAAGGGCAACCTGATCGCGCTGCGCGAACTCGCCTTGCGGCGGACCGCAGACCGCGTCGACCACCAGATGCTCCAGTACCGGCGCGACCAGTCGGTGGCGCCGGTGTGGCAGACCCGGGAGTCGCTCTTGGCCTGCATCGGTCCCGGCGAGGGGGCAGATCGCATCATCCGCAGCGCCGCCCGCATCGCCGCCCGGCTCGACGTGCCGTGGCACGCGGTGTACATCGAAACGCCGGAGTTGCAGCGCCTGTCCGACCGCCAGCGCCAGCGCATCCTCAAGAACATGAGGCTGGCGCAGGAGATGGGAGCAGAGACCGCGACGCTCTCCGGCAGCGACGCCGTCGCGGCGGTGGTCGCCTACGCCCGCGATCACAACCTCTCCAGGGTGGTTGTCGGACGCGATCACGTGCGTGCCTGGCGGCCCTGGTACCGCTCGTTCGCCGATCGCGTCGGCAAGCGTGCGCCAGATCTGGACGTCATCCAGGTAGCGCGCGAGGAAGGACAGGTCCGCAAGCTACCCGATCAGGGTACCGACGAGTCGTGGCTTGAGCGCCTGAGGGCGCCCTGGCAGTCGTATGCGATGAGTGCCGCCATCTGCGGCCTCGCGATCGTGATCGCCATACCCCTGCATTCGGTGTTCGATCTCGCCAATATCGCCATGCTCTTCCTGCTGGCGGTACTGTTGGTCTCCGTCCGCTACGGACTCGGGCCCTCGGTCATGGCCTCCTTCCTCAGCGTCGCCGCCTTCGACTTCTTCTACGTTCCACCGCGCTTCACCTTCGCGGTCGCCGACGCGCAATACCTGATGACCTTCGCCGTCATGCTGGCGGTCGGCCTGATCACCGCCAAGCTCACGACGGACCTCAAGTACCAGGCCCGCGTCGCCAGCCGGCGCGAGCAGCGGGTGCGCGCCCTCTACGAAATGTCCCGCGACCTGTCGGGCGCCCTGATGCCGGAACAGATTGCCGAAATCAGCCAACGTTTTGCCGAAAGCGAATTCGGCGCCAAAACTGCCATCCTCTTGGCGGACGAAAATGACCATCTGGGAGATCCGGTCCCTGTGGCGGGGAGCAGCCCGTTGGTCGATGTCAGCATCGGCCAGTGGGCGTACGACCATGGGGCCGAGGCCGGTTGCGGCACCGATACGCTCGCGGGCAGCCCGATTCTCTATGTGCCCCTGAAGGCGCCAATGCGGATCCGTGGCGTGCTGGCGCTGGAGCCGAAGAATCCCCGCCGGCTGATGGCACCCGAGCAGCAGCGGCTGCTCGACACCTTCGCTCGGCTGATCGCCATCTCACTCGAACGAGTGCATTATGTGGATGTCGCCCAGTCCACCACCGTGCAGATGGAGTCGGAGCGCTTGCGCAACTCGCTGCTGTCGGCGATCTCGCACGATTTGCGCACGCCGCTCGCGGTCCTGGTCGGTTTGGCCGACTCGATGCCGCTGACGCAGCCAGCGCCGACGGGACAGCAACTCGAGATCGCGGTCTCGATGCGTGAGGAAGCCTTGCATATGAACTCGCTGGTCAACAACCTGCTCGACATGGCGCGTCTGCAGTCGGGCGCCGTCCGGCTCAACCGGCAATGGCAGCCGCTGGAGGAGGTCGTCGGCAGCGCCCTCAAGTCCGTTCGCTCGAACCTCGCCGATCACCGCGTCACGGTCGATCTGCCGGACGATTTGCCGCTGCTGGAACTGGATGCCGTGCTGATCGAGCGGGTGCTCTCCAACCTCTTGGAGAACGCGGCAAAATACACGCCTGGGGGCAGCACGATAGCGATCGGCGCCGCGCCGATCGGAGCAAACGTCGAGGTCTGGGTTGCGGATAACGGCTCCGGCCTGCCCGCCGGCAAGGAAGAAGAGATCTTCAAGAAATTCGAGCGTGGCCAGAAGGAGAGCGCGACCCCCGGCGTCGGCCTGGGACTGGCGATCTGCCGCACCATCGTCGAGGCGCACGGCGGTACCATATGGGCGGAGAACCGCCGCGATGGCGGCGCGCGTTTCGCCTTCTCGCTGCCGCGCGGTGATCCCCCCACCATCGACGATGCCGTCCGGCAGGAAGAAGATCCCAAGTGACTGAACCGGTGCCCGTGATCGTCGTCGTCGAGGACGAACCGAAGATCAGGCGCTTCGTCCGGATGTCGCTGGAGGCGGAAGGCTATCTGGTCTTTGAAGCCGAATCGGTTCGGCGCGCCCTGATCGAGGCCGGCACGCGCCACCCGGACATCGTGGTGCTCGACCTCGGTCTGCCCGACGCCGATGGCGTCGATTTCATCCGCGATCTGCGCACCTGGTCAGAAGTTCCGGTCATCGTGCTCTCGGCGCGCGCCACGGAAGCCGACAAGGTCGAGGCGCTGGACGCCGGCGCCGACGACTACCTGACCAAGCCCTTCGGCGCCGCGGAACTGCTGGCCCGGGTCCGCTCCCAGTTGCGCCGCCGCTCCCAGGTCGGCGGCGCTCCGAGCGCGGTCTTCGAGTTCGGCAAGGTCCGGATCGATCTGGGCAGGCGCAGCGTCGAACGGGACGGCAAACCGCTGCACCTGACGCCGATCGAATACCGCCTGCTGGCCTACTTGATCGGCCACCCGGACCGGGTCCTGACCCATCGCCAGCTGGTCAGGAACGTCTGGGGACCGTCCCACGCCGAGGACAGCCACTACGTCCGCGTCTACATGGGCCACCTGCGCCGCAAGCTCGAAGACGATCCCTCGCAGCCGCAGCACATCGTGACCGAAGTCGGCGTCGGCTACCGTTTCGTTGCCTAGCGACGATTCGTTCGCCGGGCCTCAGACGGCGATGTGCTCTGCGATCCAGCGCTTCAGTCCGGCGACATCGCCCGCATAGTGGTCGAAGCGCATCAGGCTCTGGCCGAAGACGTAGGCGTAGAGCAGCAGGCTGCGTGCGGTCGCCTCCTGGACGCCTAGGCCGCGGGCGAGGAACAGCCGCTTGGCGCAGTCGAGGCGGATGGCATCGACCGCCTCGACCGTCGCCGCCGCCCCGGCGTCGCGCCGGGCCAGGTCGCGCACCGCCAGTTCGATCAGGATGCCCTTGCGGCTCTTCACCGCGGCATAGACCTCGATGGTGTGATGGATCGCGGCGAGCTCGGCGCCGGGTTCGGCCCGCGTCTGCTTGACGATGTCGTCGATGCGACCGCGCTTCCAGGTGTCGAGCAGGCCGTCGATCAGGTCGCGCCGGTTCTCGAAATGCCAGTAGAAACTGCCCTTGGTGACGCCCAGTCGCTTGGCCAGCACTTCGATGCGCAGTCCGTCCGCGCCCAACTCGGCGAGCGCCGCCAGGGCGGCGCGGATCCAGGCCTCGCGGTCGAGGGCCGCGGCTGTTTTCCTGGACTTTTTTTCCATACGGAGCGGTATTGAAAACGGGATCTGGATGCGCTAGGATAGCGCATCCAGTACCAAAGCGTATGGAGTGCGCGCCTCTGCCACCGGGGGCCGCGGCGAGCGCCGCCGAACCCGGGACGGGTAAATCGGTGCATAATTTTATACTTTCGTAGAGGAGCGCTGACTTGAAAATCCTGGTAGCCGTCAAGCGCGTGGTCGATTACAACGTCAAGGTGCGCGTCAAGTCCGACGGCACCGGCGTCGATCTGGCCAACGTCAAGATGTCGATGAATCCCTTCGACGAGATCGCCGTCGAGGAGGCAGTACGCTTGAAGGAAGCGGGCGTCGCCAGCGAGGTGATCGCCGTCTCCTGCGGACTTCCCGCCTGCCAGGAGACCCTGCGCACGGCCATGGCGCTGGGCGCCGACCGCGCCGTCCTGGTGGAGACCGATGTCGAGCTGCAGCCCTTGGCGGTGGCCAAGCTGATCAAGGCCGTGGCCGAGAAGGAGGGCCCGCAGCTGGTCATCTTCGGCAAGCAGGCGATCGACGACGACGCCAACCAGACCGGCCAGATGTTCGCCGCCCTGATGGGCTGGCCGCAGGCCACCTTCGCTTCGAAGCTGGTGATCGCCGAGGGTAGGGCGAACGTGACCCGCGAGGTCGACGGCGGCGGCGAGACCCTGGCGCTCAAGCTGCCGGCGGTGGTCACCACCGACCTGCGCCTGAACGAGCCGCGCTACGCGACCCTGCCCAACATCATGAAGGCCAAGAAGAAGCCGCTGGAAACCCTGAAGCCCGCCGATCTCGGCGTCGATGTGACGCCGCGCCTGTCCACGCTCAAGGTCGCCGAGCCGGCGAAGCGCAGCGCCGGCGTCAAGGTCGCCGACGTCCGCGCCCTGGTGGAAAAACTCAAGAACGAAGCGAAGGTGATCTGATGGCCATACTGGTAATCGCCGAACACGACAACGCGTCCCTGAAGGCCGCGACCCTGAACGCCATAGCCGCGGCGGCCAAGATCGGCGCGCATCTTGCCGCCGACATCCATCTGCTGGTCGCCGGCCACGGCTGCGCCGCCGCCGCCCAGACCGCCGCCAAGGCCGAGGGCGTGGCCAAGGTGCTGGTCGCCGATGCCGCCCACTACGCCGACCAGACCGCCGAGAACGTCGCGGCCCTGGTCGTGTCCCTGGCCGCCGGCTACAGCCACATCCTGGCGACGGCCACCTCCAACGGCAAGAACATGCTGCCGCGGGTGGCGGCGCTGCTCGACGTGGCGCAGATCTCCGAGATCGTCGCGGTCGAGAGCGCCGATACCTTCGTCCGGCCGATCTACGCCGGCAACGCCCTGGCCACGGTGAAGAGCGCCGACGCGGTGAAGGTGATCACCGTGCGCAGCACCGGCTTCGATGCCGCGGGGCAGGGCGGTTCGGCCGCCGTCGAGAACGTCGCCGCCGGCCCCGACCTCGGTCTGACGACGTTCGTCGGGCGCGAACTCACCAAGTCCGAGCGTCCCGAACTGGCTGGCGCCAAGATCATCGTCTCGGGCGGCCGCGGCATGGGCAGCGGCGAGAACTACCACAAGCTCCTGGAGCCGCTGGCCGACAAGCTCGGTGCCGCCCTGGGCGCTTCCCGCGCCGCGGTGGACGCGGGCTTCGTGCCCAACGACTACCAGGTCGGCCAGACCGGCAAGATCGTCGCGCCCCAGCTCTATTTCGCCATCGGCATCTCCGGGGCGATCCAACATCTGGCCGGAATGAAGGACAGCAAGGTGATCGTCGCGATCAACAAGGACGCCGACGCGCCGATCTTCCAGGTGGCCGATTACGGCCTGGTCGCCGATCTGTTCCAGGCCGTGCCGGAGCTCGTCGCCGAGCTGGGTTGAGCGGAAGGATCGTCATGAGCAGCTATGCCGCGCCCCTGAAGGACATGCACTTCGTGCTGCGCGAGCTGGCGGGGCTGGACCGCGTAGCACAACTGCCCGGCTTCGAGGAGGCCAGCGCCGACGTGGTCTCCGCGATCCTCGACGAGGCCGACAAGTTCGCGTCCGGCGTGCTGGCGCCGATCAACGCCAGCGGCGACCGGGAAGGCGCGCGCTGGGCCGACAAATCGGTGACCATGCCGGCCGGCTTCGGCGAGGCCTACCGGCAATTCGCCGAGGCCGGCTGGAACGGGCTCTCCTGCGAGCCGGCATTCGGCGGCCAGGGCTTGCCCAAGCTGGTCTCCGCCGCGGTCCAGGAGATGTGGAAAGCCGCCAACATCTCCTTCTCGCTCTGCCCGTTGCTCACGCTGGGCGCGATCGAGGCGCTGACGCTGGTCGGTTCCCCCGAGCAGAAGCGAAAATATCTTTCCAACATGATCGCCGGCCGCTGGACCGGGACCATGAACCTGACCGAGCCGCAGGCCGGCTCAGATCTGGCGGCGGTGCGCACGCGCGCCTTGCCTCAGCCCGACGGCAGCTACAGGATCTTCGGCCAGAAGATCTTCATCACCTACGGCGAGCACGACATGGCGGAGAACATCGTGCACCTGGTGCTGGCCAGGACGCCGGACGCGCCCGAAGGGGTGAGGGGTATCTCGCTCTTCGTGGTGCCGAAGTTCCTGGTCGACGATCAGGGCCGCCTGGGCGCGCGCAACGACGTCCATTGCGTCTCGATCGAACACAAGCTGGGCATCCACGCCAGCCCGACCTGCGTGATGGCCTTCGGCGAAAATGGCGGCGCGTCGGGCGCCCTGGTCGGGTGCGAGAACGAAGGCCTGAAGACCATGTTCATCATGATGAACGCCGCCCGTTTCGCGGTCGGTCTCGAAGGCCTGGCGCTGGGCGAAGCCGCCTACCAGAAGGCGCTCGCCTACGCCCGGGAGCGCGTGCAGGGGCGCGCCATCGAAGGCTCGGCCGCGAGCGTGGCAATCATCCGGCATCCCGACATTCGGCGCATGCTGATGCTGATGAAGTCGCAGATCGAGGCGATGCGCGCGCTGGCCTATACCGTCGCCGCTGCCCACGACGCGGCGCTGCATCACGCCGACCTCGATGAACGCCGACGCAATCAGGCGCTGGTCGATCTGATGATACCGGTGGTCAAGGGCTGGTGCACCGAGACCGGCAACGAACTCGCTTATCTCGGCGTCCAGGTGCACGGCGGCATGGGCTTCATCGAGGAGACCGGCGCCGCCCAGTACCTGCGCGACGCCCGCATCACCACCATCTACGAGGGCACCACCGGCATCCAGGCCAACGACCTGATCGGGCGCAAGATCGCGCGCGAGGGCGGCGCCACCCTCAAGGCGGTGATCGAAGAGATGCGCCAGACCGAGGCGGAGCTGTCGGCGCAGGGCGGCGCCGACTTCGCTGCGCTCGGGGCGGCATTGGGCCGCGGCATCGCAGCGGTGGCGGAGGCGGCGGAACACATCGTCGAGCGCTACGGCGCCGACATCCGCGGCGTCTCGGTCGGCGCCGTGCCCTTCCTCAAGCTGCTGGGCAGCGTCTGCGGCGGCTGGCAACTGGCGCGCGCCGCGTTGGTTGCCCAGGCGAAGATCGCAGCCGGCGACCAGGATGCCTTCTACCCGGCCAAGATCGCCACCGCGCGCTTCTACGCCGATCACGTGCTCGCCGCGGCGCCGGGTCTCGCCCACACCGTGATCCACGGTGCGCCGGGCGCGCTGGCGCTTCCCGAAGCGATGTTCTGAGCGCGGTGGATCGCGGCGAAGCGCTGGCGCGGATCGCCGCCGAAGCAGAGGGCGGCGAACTGGTGTTTCCGACCCACGCCGAGGTGTCGCTGCGGGTACGCCTGGCGCTGGAGGATCCCGATCTGCATCTGGAGGCCGCGGTGCGCGCGGTCCAGGCCGAGCCGCTCTTGGCGAGCCGGGTGGTGGCGCTGGCCAACTCGGTGGTCTTCAACCGCGCCGGCCACGCCATCGCCGACGTGCGCAGCGCCGTGTCCCTGCTCGGCTTTCAATTGATTCGCTCGCTCGCCACCGCCCTGATCATGCGCCAGATGGTCGGTGCCACCAGTTCGCCCGAAGCGCAGGAAATGGCGCGGCGCCTGTGGCAGCACTCGGCCCAGATAGGTGCCCTGGCGCACGTCCTGGCCGCGCGCCAGGGCCGGTGCAACCCCGACGTCGCCCTGTTCGCCGGCATCGTCCATGAGGTCGGCGGCTTCTATCTGATTTCCCGCGCCGACGCCTATCCCGGGTTGCTCTGGCGGGAACTGGCGCCGGCGTGGACCGGTGCCGAACAAAGGGTGGTCGGGCGGGCCGTATTGCGGGCCCTGAGAATCCCCGAGGCGGCGGTCAGCGCCATCGAGGGCCAGCGGCTGGGCACGACATCGCTGCCCGCGCATTTTCCCGAGATGACGCTGGGCGACATCCTGTTCCTGGCGCACGGCCTGTCCCCGGTCGACAATCCCCTGATGTTCACCGACGGCGCGGAGATGCCCGCTGCCACCCGCGAGCAGATCGCCGCCACGACGCTGGGCGCGATTCTCCTGGAATCCGCCGCGGAACTCGAGTCGCTCTCCGCCGCCCTGCGCTTCTGAATCGGCCGGGCGAGCCGCCTACTCCGGCACATACTGCTGTGCGTATTCCGCTTCCTGCAGCTTGGCCTGGGCCGCCGCCAGACGCGCGACGGGCACGCGAGGGCCGGAGCAGGACACGTAGTTCAGACCGATGTGATGGCAGAAGTGGATCGATGCGGGATGGCCGCCGTGCTCGCCGCAGATGCCGATCTTGAGCTCGGGGCGGGTCTTGCGGCCGCGATCCACCGCCATCTTCATCACCTGGCCGACACCCTTGATGTCGAGCACTTCGAAGGGATTGTCCTGCAGGATGCCGGTCTCGTTGTAGGCGGGCAGGAACTTGTTCTCGGCGTCCTCGCGGCTGAAGGAGAACACCGCCTGGGTCAGGTCGTTGGTGCCGAAGGAGAAGAACTCGGCGGTCTCCGCCATGCGTCCGGCGCGGATGCAGGCGCGCACCACTTCCAGCATCGAACCGAACTTGAAGCGCACGCTGATGCCGTGGGTCAGCTCGACCACCTTGTGCAGGCGCTGCACGTAGCCGTGGATGCGGCGCAGTTCCTCGACCGTGGCGACCTGCGGCACCATGATCTCGGGATGGATCTCGATGCCCTCCTTGGCGCACAGCGCGGCGGCCTCCAGGATCGCCTGGATCTGCATCGAGTAGATCTCGGGATAGGTGATCCCCAGCCGCACGCCGCGATGGCCGAGCATCGGATTGACCTCGGCCAGCGCGCGCACCTTCTTGAGTATTTTCTCCTTCTTGGAGATCGCGTCCTCTTCGAGGTGGGAGCTCTTGAAGGTGTGCAGGCCGTCCATCAGCTTGACCAGGCCGTCGGCGTATTGCTGGTAGAGCTTGGGATTGAGCAGCTTCAGGGTCTCGGGCAGTTCCTCCAAGCCGCCGATGGCGTCGCGCAGGTGGTGCAGGTGGGCGATCTCCAGTTCGAGCTGCGCCGCGGTCGGCAGGAACTCGTGCATCGGCGGATCGAGCAGCCGCACCGTCACCGGCAGCCCCTTCATGGCCTTAAATATCCCCTTGAAGTCGGCGCGCTGGATCGGCAGCAGGCGGTCCAGAGCCGCCTGGCGCTCCTCCACCGTCTCCGCCAGGATCATCTCCTGGACGATGGGCAGGCGGTCGGTGCCGTTGAACATCCGCTCGGTGCGGACCAGGCCGATGCCCATGGCGCCGAAGGCGCGCGCCCGGGTGGCGTCCTCCGGAGTGTCGGCGTTGGCCATCACCTGCAGCCGCGCGACCTCGTCGGCCCAGCCGAGCAGCGTGGTCATCTCCTCGCTGACCTCGGCCTCGACGGTCGGCACCTCGCCGGCATAGACGTGGCCGCTGCTGCCGTCGATGGTGATCACGTCGCCCTCGTGCAAGGTGGCGTCGCCGATCAGGGCGCGGCGGGCGGCGACGTCGATGACGATCTGCTCGCAGCCGGAGACGCAGGGCTTGCCCATGCCGCGCGCGACCACCGCGGCGTGCGAGGTCTTGCCGCCGCGGCTGGTGAGGATGCCCTGCGCCTGGAAGAAGCCGTGGATGTCGTCGGGCTTGGTCTCCTCGCGCACCAGGATGATTTTCTCGCCGGCGCGTCCGCGCATCTCGGCCGTATCGGCGTCGAACACGATCTTGCCCGACGCGGCGCCGGGCGATGCCGGCAGTCCCTGGACCAGCGACTTGCCGCGAAACGCCGGGGACAGCTGCGGCACCAGCAATTGCTCCAGCATCGCGGGCTCGGTGCGCAGCAGGGCGCGCTCCTGGGTGATCAGCCCCTCGTGGAACATCTCCACCGAGGTGCGCACCATGGCGCGCGCGTTCATCTTGCCGTTGCGCGTCTGCAGACAGTAGAGCCGGCCCCGCTCGATGGTGAATTCGAAATCCTGGACTTCGTGGTAGTGCGACTCCAGGCGCTGGTGCAATTCCTGCAGCTGGCGATAGATCTCCGGCATCTCCCTTTCCATCTCGGCGATCGGTTTCGGCGTGCGTATCCCGGCCACCACGTCCTCGCCCTGCGCATTGACCAGGTATTCGCCGTAGATCAGGTTCTCGCCGGTGCCCGGGTTGCGGGTGAAGCCGACGCCGGTGCCCGAGTCGTCGCCCATGTTGCCGAAGACCATGGTGCAGATGGTCACCGCGGTGCCGTTGGCCATCTCCTTGGTGATCCTGAACTGCTTGCGGTAATCCACCGCGCGCTTGCCCATCCAGGAGCGGAACACCGCCTGCACGGCGACTTCCAGCTGATCAAAGGGATCCTGCGGGAAGGGCTTGCCGGTGTGGCGCTCGACGATGGCGAGATACTCGCCGGCGAGCTGCTCGAGTTGGGCGGCGTCGAGGTCTACGTCCTGGAGCGCGCCGTAGCGCTTCTTCGCGGCGTGCATCCGCTCGTCGAAGGCGTCGTCGGAGATGCCCAGCGCGATCTTGCCGAACAACTGGAGGAAGCGCCGGTAGGCGTCATAGGCGAAGCGCTCGTTGCCGGTCTGCCGGATCAGTCCCTGAAGGGAGCGCTCGTTGAGTCCCAGGTTGAGGACGGTATCCATCATGCCGGGCATCGACATCGCCGAGCCCGAACGCACCGACACCAGCAGGGGGTTGTCTGCGCTGCCGAAGCCCTTGCCGCTCTTCTCCTCCAGCGTCTTGACGTGCGAGCGGATTTCGTCCATCAGGCCGTCGGGCAGTTGGTGCCGGTCGAGATAGCTCAGGCAGGCCTCGGTGCTGACGACGAAGCCCGGCGGCACGTTGAGGCCGATCTGGGTCATCTCGCACAGGTTGGCGCCCTTGCCGCCCAGCAGCATCTTGTTCTTGCCGTCGCCCTGCTCGAAATCGAAAACGAAACTGCGCACATTCATGCTCTTCCCCTTATCAAGTGAGCCGATCCCAGCAGCGAGGCGGGCGCATCGGCTGCGCCCCGCTCCACGCCTGACGGCGCCATTATCGCTCATAGCATTGGCATACGCATGCGCCTGCTGCAGCCGGATCCTGTCATCGCCCTCGACGGGGTCTGGCATTTCTCCGGAAGTTGGCCTAGACTTATATCGTTTGGCCTACTGAAACAGGGCAAACCCATCGAAAGGTGGGGACGCAAAGTCACCGGTCTAACGGGCGCGCAGACTAGCCGCGCCCCAGGATAGCGGGACTGCCAGGTGAGGCGGGCGGTCGTGTCGGCACGGCCGCCAGGCGCTGTGGACGTCGCGGTGGACATCTTTGGTTCGCACCGTCCGTCTATCTTGATCGCCGCCTTCCTGCAGCACCCTCTCCCCGCGTGATCGTGCGTCTGCCCCGGTCTGGCTATTGACGGGCTTGCGGCCGTGGCCGCACGAGGAGGGCAGGGACATGGCTGCAATCGATCAAGCGTGGAGATCTTCCGGCGGCGGCGCCCAAAGCCAGGTCGAGCTTCTGGCGCAGTCGCGCGAGCGGGTGGCGGCGCGCCTGCGCCAGGCGCTGCGCGGCGTGCTGGGCGGGGTGCGCTCCGATCTGCTGCGCCGGGGCGAGCTCGCGGGCGAGCGCGAGCAACGCCACTTCCTTTACGGCATTCGCGATGCGCTGATGGAAAAGGGTGTGCATCTGGAGTCCTTGCTGGCTGGCCACTGGCGCCGCGAGTTCGACGCCGCCACCGCCGGGCGCCTGGGGGCCCGGCTGAGCGTGCTGAGCCTGGACGAGCCAGACGACCGGGAGGAAGAACTCGCGCTCCAGGCGATCGTCGAGCGGCTGCGCGGACGGTGCGCTGCGGCGGTCGAGGCCATCGGCAGGCGCCTGGCGGCGCTATCGGGCCGGGACCAGGTCGGCGGCGCGGCCCCCGAGGTGCTCTGCAAGGCGTTGCGCGGCGCGCTCTGCGAAGCGGCTTTCGGCCGGCTGGAACGCTTGGAGTTGCTGCGCTCCTTGCTGCCCTACGCCGGCGCCGAATTTGGTGCGGTCTATGACCAGTGGTGGGGCGAACTGGCGAGCGAGGAGCGGCCTGCCGCGGCCGGATCAAGACCGAGTAGCGTCGAGCGCGACCATGCGGCCGCCGAGGCGGCGCTGGCGGGCTTTCTAGCCCTGCCGCTGCCCGCGGTCGCGGCGCAGTTGCTCGCCGGCGAATGGCGGGAGCTGTTGCGCCGCCTCCATGCCGAGGGCGACCGGGACGCCTGGGATGCCGCCTGCACCGCCGCCGGGGAACTGGTCTGGAGCGTGCGGCTCGCGCCCGGCAGCCCGGAGCGCAAGATGCTCCTGGGCAGGCTGCCGAATCTGCTCAAGCAGCTCCAAGATGGCTTCGAACGTCTGGGGCTCGACGCCGTGCGCCGCGTGGAGATTCTCGACGCCTTGTTCGGCGTACACGCCGCCATTCTGCGCGGCGAAGCGCCGCAGTCGATCCCGGCGCGCGCGCGAATCGTCATCCCGGGCGGCTCATAGCCGAAAGCGCCGGCCATTTGAGCCGCTCGGACAGCGAGGCTCTATAATCCCGGACGCCTCAAGCTGGGGCGGCCTTTTTTCTGTCCATGAATAAACTCCCGGCGGTATTGCTGCTCCATGGGCTCTGGAGCAGTCCGAGCGAGATGCTGCCCGTCGCCAATGCACTCGGACGCACCGGCTACCGGGTGGAGACCCCTGAAATTCCCGGCTACACCTACGCGGCCGGAACGAAGCTCAGCCGTTGGCGCGATTGGCTGCAAGCCGCCCTGGCTGCCTTCGATGCCCTCGCATCCGAGCACGACAGCGTCTTCGTCGGCGGCCTGTGCGTGGGCGGCACGCTCTCGCTCGCGGTGGCGGCCCACCGTCCCGGAAAGGTGAAGGCGCTCTCCGTACTATCGCCCTCCGTGTTCTTCGACGGTTGGGGCGTTCCCAGGCTGACGCGCTTGCGCCACATCGGCTACTACAGCCCCTTTCGCTATTTCTGGAAGGTGCAGGAAAAGGAGCCCTTCGGCGTCAAGAATCCGCTGATTCGGCGCTGGATAGCCCGCGAGATGGAGAACCGCGAGGTCTCGGCGGCGGGCGCCGCCGCCCTGCCGCTGACCGGACTGCACGAGTCGGAGCGGCTGCTCGCCGCCGTCAAGCGCGCGCTCCCGGCAATCGCCGCGCCGACGCTGATCATCCATGCCAGGGAGGACGAAATTTCAACCCTGCGCTCGCCCCAGTTCCTGCTCGAGCGCCTCGGTAGCCGCGTCAAGCATCTGCGGGTGTTGGAGAACAGTTACCACATGGTGACCCTGGACAACGAACGCCAGCAAGTCGCGGCGTACATCATCGACTTTTTCCTCGATCGGACCCCGCCGCCCGAAGCTTCCATTCTTCCCTTCCCGCCCCGAACGCGCGTCGCCTGACGCTCAGCATCGACAGACCCCGATCGGCTATTATTAGCACTTTGTACATAGACCGCCGATCACCGGGTCAAGTCATGCAGGAAGCAAGGAGCCATTCGTGAGCACATTGGAAAAGATTCAGCAGCTGATGCGGGAGCGCCTGGGACTGGCCGAGGAGCAGGTACAGCCCGGGCAGAGCCTGGAAGCGATCGGCATAGATTCCCTGGCGATCGTGGAATTCATGTTCGACCTCGAAGACGAGTTCGGCGTCAGGCTCACCGATGAGCGCACGCCGGTCAGCAGCGTGCAGGATATCGCCGACATCATCGATCGGGCGTTGGCCAATCCGGAACAGCTCAGGCAACCGGCATCCGCATGATGCGGCGGGTGTTCGTCACCGGCGTGGGCATCCTGGCCCCGGGCGGGAGCGACGCGCCGACCTTCTTTTCCAGTCTGATCGACGGCCGCTCCGCTATCGGGCCGCTGCACTCATCCTTCGCCGAGAGGCTGACGACGCGCATCGCAGCCAGCGTCGACTTCGATCCCAAGCCCCACTTTCCGGTACTGCGCGCGGCTTCGCTCGATCGCTACGCCCAGTTCGCGCTGGTGGCGGCGCGGCAGGCGGTGACGGATGCCGCGCTGATCTTCGACGATGAATTGCGCGAGCGAACCGGCGTTTTCTGGGGCACCGGCATGGGCGGTGCCCAGACCATCGAACAGGGTTACGACGATGTCTACCTGAAGGGGCAGGACCGCGTGCGGCCGCTCTCCGTGCCGATGTCGATGAACAACGCGGCGGCGGCGCAGATCGGCATCGAGTACGGTATCCGCGGCCCGGCCCTGACCTACTCGACCGCCTGCGCTTCCTCGGCCAATGCCGTAGGCGAGGCCTGCCGCGCGATCCGTCACGGCGAGATCGATCTGGCCGTGGCCGGCGGCAGCGAAGCGCTGCTCACCTTCGGCGCGCTGAAGGCGTGGGAGGGTCTGCGCGCCCTGGCGCTCGAGGATGTGGCCGAGCCTTCGGCTTCCTGTCGTCCCTTCTCGGCCGAGCGCAGCGGGCTGGTGCTGGGCGAGGGCGCGGGGGCACTGGTGCTCGAGTCGGAAGAGCACGCGCGCGAGCGCGGCGCGGTAGCGCTGGCCGAGTTCGCCGGCTACGGCCGCAGTAATGACGCCATGCACCTGACCAAGCCCACGGTCGACGGACAGGTGCGGGCGATGCGCCAGGCGCTTGCCGAGGCCGGCTTGCCTCCGCCGGCGATCGGCTATCTCAACGCGCACGGTACCGCCACGCCGGTCGGCGACCTTGTCGAGACCGCGGCGATCAAGGCGGTTTTCGCAGAGGCGGCGGCGAGGCTTCCGATCAGCTCGACCAAGGCTATGCACGGCCACCTGATGGGCGCTGCCGGGGCGGTCGAATTGATCGTGGCGCTGATGGCCATGCGCTCCGGCAGCATCCCGCCGACCGCGCACTACCGTCGGCCAGACCCGGAGTGTGACCTCGACTACGTGCCCAACGTCGCCCGGCGCGGCGTCGCCATCGACGCCGTCATGTCCAATTCCTTCGCCTTCGGCGGCGGCAACGCCGTGCTGGTGCTGCGCCGCGGCCAAGACTGAAACCGGCACTGAGCCGGCTCATATGCCGGTCACATGCCGGGATAGACCGGTCCTTCGCCGCCCTGGGGTGTCACCCAGACGATGTTCTGGGTCGGGTCCTTGATATCGCAGGTCTTGCAATGGACGCAGTTCTGCGCATTGATCTGCAGGCGCGCGTTTTTGCCGCTCTCGTCGTAGAGGATCTCATAGACGCCGGCGGGACAGTAGCGCTGTTCCGGGGCGTCGTAGAGCGCCAGATTCACCCTGATCGGCACCTCCGGATCCTTGAGCGTCAGGTGGCAGGGCTCGTTTTCCTCGTGATGGGTGTTGGAGAGGAACACCGAGGAGAGGCGGTCGAAGGAGATCACGCCGTCGGGCTTCGGATAGTCGATAGGCTGGCAGTCGGCGGCCCGCTTCAGCTTCAGGTGGTCCGCCGACAGGCGCAGGGTCCACGGCGCCCGGCCGCGGAACAGCTGCTGGTCGATGCCGAACATCAGCGAGCCGAAATACAGGCCGCGGCTCATCCAGGGCTTGAAGTTGCGCGCCTTGTGGAGTTCCTCGAACAGCCAGCTGTCGCGGAACTTCTGCGGGTAGGCGACGAGCTCGTCATTGTGGCGGCCGTTACCGAGGGCTTCGGCCGCCGCCTCGGCGGCCATCATGCCGCTCTTGATCGCGGCGTGGCTGCCCTTGATGCGCGAGGCGACCAGGAATCCGGCGTCGTCGCCGATCAAGGCGCCGCCCGGGAAGATCAGCTTGGGCAGGGCCTGCAGGCCACCGGCGGTGAGCGCCCGGGCGCCGTAGCTGATGCGCTTGCCGCCCTCGAGCATGGGGCGGATCTTCGGGTGGGTCTTGAGTCGCTGGAATTCCTCGAAGGGCGACAGGTAAGGGTTGCCGTAGGCCAGTCCGATGACATAGCCGATCGCCACCAGCTTGTCGCCGTTCTCGTTGCTGTAGTGATAGCAGAACGAGCCGCCGTAGGTGTCGGCGGCCAGCGGCCAGCCGGCGGTGTGCATCACCAGGCCGGGGACGTGCCGCTCGGGGCTCACCTCCCACAGCTCCTTGATGCCGATGCCATAGACCTGGGGGTCGGCGCCGCTTCTCAGATTGAAATTCGCTTCGAGCTGTTTGCCCAGGCTGCCGCGGCAGCCCTCGGCGAACAGCGTGTATTTGCCGATGAGCTCCATGCCTCTTTGGAAGGCGGCGGTCGGCTGGCCGTCGCGGCCGACACCCATGTCGCCGGTGGCCACGCCGGCGACAGCGCCGTCTTCGCGATAGAGCACCTCGGCGCCGGCGAAGCCGGGATAGATCTCGACGCCCAGCGCCTCGGCCTGTTGCCCCAGCCAGCGGCACAGGTTGCCCAGGCTGATGATGTAGTTGCCGTGGTTCTGGAAGCAGTCGGGCAGCAAAAAGTTGGGCAGTCTCCAGCCGCCGTTTTCGCGGAGGATCATGAAGCGGTCTTCGGACACCGGCGTGTCCAGCGGTGCGTTCTGCGCCTGCCACTCGGGCAGCAGTTCGTTCAGGGCGATGGGGTCCATGATCGCGCCGGAGAGAATGTGGGCGCCGATCTCGGCACCCTTTTCGATCAGGCAGACGTTGATGTCGCCGTTCAACTGCTTGAGACGGATCGCCGCCGCCAGACCCGCCGGACCGCCGCCGACGATCACCACATCAAATTCCATTGCTTCCCGTTCCATGCCTATCCCCTGTCAGAGCGCCGTTGGGCATTATAATTGCAAACCTTGACAAACCCCTGGCCGAGCCAAGATAGCCATGGAACATCCGCGCAAACTGGTGCACACCATCCTGATCCCGATCCGGTGGGGCGACATGGACGCGATGGGGCACGTCAATAACACCCTCTATTTCCGATATGCGGAACAGGCGCGCATCGAGTGGATGGCTTCCCTCGGTTTCCTCACCGACCGCTCGGGGCAGGGCTCCCCGGTGATCGTCAACGCCAGTTGCTCGTTTCTGATTCCCTTCACCTATCCCGGGACGGTGGAGTTGCGCACCTACCTCGGCAAGCCCGGCCGCAGCAGCGTGCCCTCGTATTTCGAGATGCGTCTGGCCGGCGGGGAGGAACTCTACGCCGAGGGTGCGGCGAAAATCGTATGGACGGATGCCACCACCGGCAAGTCGATCCCGCTGCCAGACGCCATGCGCGCCCTGGCGGAATAGTCTAGGAGATCTGCATGACCGAATCGTGGCGACCATCGCCAGAGCGCATCGCGGCATCCCGCCTCTCTGCCTTCATCGACGAGGCACAAACCCGGTGGGGACGCGAGTTTCCGGACTATGCTTCGCTGCACCGCTGGTCGATCGACGAGCCCGGCGAGTTCTGGCTCTCGCTCTGGGACTTCGCCGGCGTCATCGGCGAGCGGGGTAGGACGGTCGTCGCCGATGGCGACCGGATGCCCGGCGCCCGGTGGTTCCCCGAGGCGCAGCTCAACTTCGCCGAGAACCTGCTGCGCCGCCGCGATGACTCCGATGCGCTGGTGTTCTGGGGCGAGGGCAAGGTCTGCCGGCGGCTCTCCCACGATGAGCTCTATCGCAAGGTGGCGCAGCTCGCAGCGGCCATGCGCGCCCTGGGCGTGGCGCGGGGCGACCGCATCGCCGCCTTCCTGCCCAACCTGCCCGAGGCGATCGTGGTCATGCTGGCCGCCGCCAGCATCGGCGCGATCTACACCTCCGCCTCGCCGGACTTCGGCGTGCAGGGCGTTCTCGACCGCTTCGGCCAGGTCGAACCCAAGCTGTTCTTCGCCGCCGACGGCTACTTTTACAACGGCAAGACCATCGATTCGCTCGCCAAGATCGCCGAGGTGGCGGCGCAGATGCCCAGCGTGCTGCGGGTCGTGATCGTGCCCTACGTCGGGAAGGAACCCGATCTGTCTAGGATCCGGAGCGCGGTGAGGCTCGACGATTTCACCGCGCCGTACCGGGACGCCGGAGACATCGAATATGCCCGGCTGCCCTTCGACCATCCTCTGTACATCATGTACTCTTCCGGCACCACCGGCGTGCCCAAGTGCATCGTGCATTGCGCCGGCGGCGCGCTGCTACAGCACCTGAAGGAGCATCAGTTGCACGGCGACGTCAGGCCCGGCGACCGCTTCTTCTATTTCACCACCTGCGGCTGGATGATGTGGAACTGGCTGGCCTCGGCGCTGGCTTCGGGCGCGACGCTGCTGCTCTACGACGGCTCGCCCTTCCTGCGCGGCGGCAATATCCTGTTCGACTACGCCGACGCCGAAGGCATGACCCACCTCGGCACCTCGGCCAAGTTCATCGACGCTATCGCCAAGATCGACCTTCTGCCCGCCCAGACGCACCGGCTCGAAAAGCTGCGCACGATGTTCTCGACCGGCAGCCCGCTGGTGCCGGAAGCCTTCGACTACGTCTATCGCGCCGTGAAGAAAGACCTCCACCTCGCCTCGATTTCAGGCGGCACCGACATCGTCTCCTGTTTCGTCCTGGGCAATCCGATCGCCCCGGTCCATCGCGGCGAGATCCAGTGCGCGGCGCTGGGCATGGCGGTCGAGGTGTTCGACGAGCAAGGCTTGCCGGTGCGTGGCGAGAAGGGCGAGCTGGTGTGCACCCGGCCATTCCCCTCGATGCCCATCGGCTTCTGGAACGATCCCGAGGGCAGGAAGTACCGCGCCGCATATTTCGAACGCTTCGACGACATCTGGTGTCACGGCGACTTCGCCGAGATCACCGGGCACGGCGGCTTCATCATCTACGGCCGCTCCGACGCGACGCTCAATCCGGGCGGCGTGCGCATCGGCACCGCGGAGATCTACCGCCAGGTGGAGAAGCTGCCCGAGGTCGTCGAGTCCATCGTCATCGGCCAGAACTGGCCGCCCGACGAGGTGGCCGATGCCCGCGTCGTGCTCTTCGTCAAGCTCGCCGAGGGGGTGGCGTTGGACGACCGACTGGTGGCGCGCATAAAGCAGGTGATTCGCGACAACACCACGCCCCGCCACGTGCCGGCCAGGATCCTGCAGGTGGCCGACATCCCGCGCACCAAGAGCGGCAAGATCGTCGAGCTGGCGGTGAGGAACGTGGTCCACGGCGAGCCGGTGAAGAACGTCGAGGCGCTGGCCAACCCCGAAGCGCTCGAATACTTCCGGGAGCGGCCGGAGCTCGCGAGCTGACGGGGCACCGAGCGATCACCGGGGCGGCAGGCTCAGCCCCGAATTCAGCGACGCCACACCTCGGGCCGATTGAGCCCGGGGCCGAATTCGGCTATCATCCGAATTTCCCGCTACCGCAACATCCATGGCCAAATACGTCTTCGTCACGGGCGGTGTCGTGTCCTCGCTGGGCAAGGGCATCGCCGCCGCATCTCTGGGTGCCATCCTCGAATCGCGCGGCATCAAGCTCACTCACCTCAAGCTCGATCCCTACATCAACGTCGATCCTGGAACGATGAGTCCGTTCCAGCACGGCGAAGTCTTCGTCACCGAGGATGGCGCCGAGACCGATCTCGACCTCGGCCATTACGAGCGTTTCACCCGCGCCAAGATGGGCAAGCGCAACAACTTCACCACCGGCCAGATCTACGAATCGGTGATCAAGAAGGAGCGGCGCGGCGAATATCTCGGCAAGACCGTGCAGGTGATCCCGCACATCACCGACGAGATCAAGCTGTACATCAAGCGCGGCGCCGAGGGGGCGGAAGTGGCCATCGTCGAGGTCGGCGGCACGGTCGGCGACATCGAATCCCTGCCCTTCCTCGAGGCCATCCGCCAGATGGGCATCGAGGAGGGCAGGAACAACACCTGCTTCATCCATCTCACCCTGCTGCCCTGGATCGCCGCCGCCGGCGAGCTGAAGACCAAGCCGACCCAGCACTCGGTCAAGGAGCTGCGCGAGATCGGCATCCAGCCCGACGTGCTGCTGTGTCGCGCCGACCGGCCGGTGCCCGAGGACGAGCGACGCAAGATTTCGCTGTTCACCAACGTCCAGCCCGAAGCGGTGATCTCGGCGGTCGATGCCGCCAGCATCTACCAGATCCCCGGCCTGCTGCACGACCAGATGCTGGACGAGATCGTCTGCCACAAGCTGGGCATCCTCGCCCGCGCCGCCGACCTGTCGGTATGGAAGAAGCTGGTGCATTCGCTCGAACATCCGCAGCACGAGGTCGACATCGCCTTCGTCGGCAAGTACGTCGATCTCACCGAGTCGTACAAGTCGCTGACCGAGGCGCTGGTGCACGCCGGCATCCATACGCTGTCCAAGATCAACATCCACTACATCGACTCCGAGGGCATCGAGGCGGACGGCACCGGGGCGCTCGCCGGCATGGATGCGATCCTGGTGCCCGGGGGCTTCGGCCGGCGCGGCACCGAGGGCAAGATTGCTGCCATCCGCTACGCCCGGGAGAACAGGGTGCCTTATCTGGGCATCTGCCTGGGAATGCAGCTCGCCGTGATCGAATTCGCCCGGGACGTGGCCGGCCTGGGCCACGCCCACAGCACCGAATTCGACGCCGCCACGCCGCACCCGGTGGTCGCGCTGATCACCGAATGGCTGGACCGCGAAGGGCGCATCGAGCAGCGCGACGCCAATTCCGATCTGGGCGGCACGATGCGCCTGGGCGGGCAGTCCTGCGCCCTGGTCGAGGGCTCGCTGGCGCGCAGGATCTACGGGGCAGACAAAATCAACGAGCGCCACCGCCACCGCTACGAAGTGAACGATGCCTATCTGCCCCGCCTCACCCAGGCGGGCCTCAAGGTCTCGGGCGTCTCGGCCGAAGGCCGGCAGCTGTGCGAGATGATCGAGCTGCCGAGCGACGGCCCGAACGCCCATCCCTGGTTCGTCGGTTGCCAGTTCCATCCGGAATTCACCTCCAATCCGAGGAGCGGCCATCCGCTGTTCATCGCCTTCGTGCAGGCGGCGCTCGACTTGCGCCGGGCGAATTCATGAAGCTCTGCGGCTTCGAGGTCGGCCTCGACCGGCCGCTGTTCCTGATCGCCGGCCCCTGCGTGATCGAGTCGCGCCAGCTCGCGCTGGACACCGCCGGGCAACTGAAGGACATCTGCGCTTCGCTCTCCATCCCGTTCATCTACAAGTCTTCCTACGACAAGGCCAACCGCAGTTCCGGCGGCTCGCCGCGCGGACCCGGCCTGGAGATGGGACTCGAGATCCTCGCCGAGGTGCGGCGGGAGATCGGCGTGCCGGTGCTGACCGACGTCCATAGCGTGGAGGAGGTGGCGGCGGTCGCCGCCGTGGTCGATGTGTTGCAGACGCCGGCCTTTCTCTGCCGCCAGACCGATTTCATCGAGGCGGTGGCCTGCTCCGGGCGGCCGGTGAACATCAAGAAGGGACAGTTTCTCGCGCCCGGCGACATGAAGCAGGTGGTCATGAAGGCCAAGGCGGCCAACGGCAATCTGGACAACATCATGGTCTGCGAGCGCGGCGCCTCGTTCGGCTACAACAACCTGGTCTCCGACATGAGGAGCCTCGCCATCATGCGCGAGACCGGCTGTCCGGTGGTCTTCGACGCCACCCACTCGGTGCAGCTGCCGGGGGGGCTGGGAGCGAGTTCCGGCGGCCAGCGCGAGTTCGTGCCGGTGCTGGCGCGCGCGGCGGTCGCCGTCGGCGTCTCGGGCCTGTTCATGGAGACCCATCCCGACCCGGAAAAGGCGCTCTCCGACGGCCCCAATGCCTGGCCGCTGGCCGGGATGCGGTCGCTGCTGGAGACGCTGCGCGACATCGACGCGCTGGTCAAGCGGCGCGGCCTTTTGGAGATGTGAAATGGCGGCCTATCTCGTCGTCGACGCGACGGTCACCGACCCGCAGCAGTTTCAGAAGTACCGCGACCTGGCGCAGGTGGCGGTGGCGAAGTACGGCGGCCGCTATCTGGTGCGCGGCGGCAAGACCGAGGCGCTGGAAGGCGGATGGCGGCCGGAGCGGCTGGTGATCGTCGAGTTTCCCTCGACCGAGCAGGTCCGTCAGTTCTACGATTCACCCGAGTATCTGGCGGCGCGCGCCGCGCGTGCCCAGGCGGCCGACTTCGCCATGCTTCTCGTCGAAGGCGCCTGATTCATATCTACCTAGGAAAATCCCATGAGTGCAATCGTTGATGTCGTCGCCCGCGAGATTCTCGACTCGCGCGGCAATCCCACCGTCGAGGCCGACGTCCTGCTCGAATCCGGCGTCATGGGCCGCGCCGCGGTGCCCTCCGGCGCCTCGACCGGTTCGCGCGAGGCGATCGAGCTGCGCGACGACGATGCCGACCGCTATCTCGGCAAGGGCGTGCTCGCCGCGGTGGAGAACATCAATACCGAGATCTCCGAGGCGATCATCGGCCTCGACGCCGAGGATCAGGCCTTCATCGACAACACCCTGATCGAGCTGGACGGAACGGAGAACAAGTCGCGCCTGGGCGCCAACGCCATCCTCGCGGTCTCGATGGCCATGGCCAAGGCTGCGGCGGAGGAGGCCGGACTGCCGCTCTACCGCTATTTCGGCGGCTCGGGTCCGATGCAGATGCCGGTGCCGATGATGAACGTGATCAACGGCGGCGCCCACGCCAACAACAATCTCGACATCCAGGAGTTCATGATCCTGCCGGTCGGGCCGAAGCGCTTCCGCGAGGCGCTGCGCTGCGGCGCCGAGGTGTTCCAGCACCTGAAGAAGCTGGTCGACAAGAAGGGTTATCCGACCACCGTCGGCGACGAGGGCGGCTTCGCTCCCAATGTCTCGGGCAACGACGAGGCGATCGAGCTGATCCTGAGAGCGATCGAGGCTGCCGGCTACACTCCCGGCCAGGACGTGGTGCTGGGCCTGGATTGCGCCGCCTCGGAATTCTACAGGGATGGCAAGTACCACCTCGCCTCGGAGAAGCTGGAATTGTCTTCCGCAGCGTTCACCGATTATCTCGCCAGACTCGCCGACAAGTATCCGATCATCAGCATCGAGGACGGCATGGCCGAGAACGACTGGGCCGGCTGGAAGATCCTCACCGACAGGCTGGGGAAATCGGTGCAGATCGTCGGCGACGACCTGTTCGTGACCAACACCAAGATCCTCAAAGAGGGCATTGCCCAGGGTGTGGCCAACTCCATCCTGGTCAAGATCAACCAGATCGGCACGCTCACCGAGACCTTCGCCTGCGTCGAGCTGGCCAAGCGCTCGGGGTACACCTGCGTGATCTCCCACCGCTCGGGCGAGACCGAGGACTCCACCATCGCCGATATCGCCGTCGGCCTGAATGCGCTGCAGATCAAGACCGGTTCGCTCTCCCGTTCCGACCGCATCAGTAAGTACAACCAGCTGCTGCGCATCGAGGAAGACCTGGGCGACACCGTCAGCTATCCCGGACGCGACGCCTTCTACAACCTGCGCAAGTAAATCGCAGCCGTGCGCTGGCCCACCGCGGTGCTGGTTGCCCTGCTGCTGCTGCTGCAGTATTCGCTGTGGCTGGGCAAGGGCGGCTGGATCCGGGTCTGGGACATGGATCGCCAACTGCAGGCGCAGCGCGAGCTCAATCAGAAGCTGGAACAGCGGAACGCGGGCCTGGACGCAGAAGTGCGCGATCTGAAGACCGGCTACGGCGCGATCGAGGAGCGTGCCCGCTACGAGCTAGGCCTGATCAAGCCCGACGAGGTCTTCGTCGAGGTGCCGAAGAAACGGCACTGATCGCCACGGCCCGCAGGGCCTGGCGATGGCCTCGTCATCGCGACTGCCGCGGCCTGCGGCCTCGCAGTGACGGCGGCGGAGCAATCACCAGTTGCTCGCGGAAGGTTTTCGACCGCGCCACGTAGCCTTCCGCGTAGCCCGGCAAGGCAGCCACTTCCGCGTCGGTGTGCAGCACCGCGTTGTCCTGGACGTTGGAGCGGCTGCCGATGGTGATGAGATCGTTGTCGCCGCGGATCACCACGCCGAACCAGACGCTGGCTTCCGATTGCAGCACCACCTGGCCGATCACCGTGGCGTTATCGGCCACCCAGGCGTCGGGGGCACAATCGGGTCTTCTGTCGCCCAGAGCGTAGATCGTCATGCGAGACTACTCCAAATCGGAAAAGGCGGATTCTCTCACGGCAGCCGCCCGCCGACCGCCCGCAGAAACTCGCTTCTCAACTGCTCGGATTTTTCAAAGACGCCGGTGAATGCTTGCGTCACCACCCGTTCGTCGCCGCGCCGGTCCTCGCCCAACAGCAGGCAGAGCTGCTCGGCCTCGACGACGCAGGCGGCGCCCTGGGCCCGCCCGTGCTGCATCAGCGCTTCGGCGACGTCGCGGGTCATCCACTCCTGGTAGGTGAAGCGATGGCCGATGGCGTCCACCATCCGCGCGATGCGGCCGAAGCCGTGCAGGTGGCCGCCGGGAACGTAAGCGACGTGCGCCAGGCCGCGAAAGGGCACCAGATGATGCGGGCAGACCCCATGGACGGCGATGCCGCGCACCACGACCATATCGCTCCTGTGATCCGCGAAACCCTCGCCCAGGGCTGCGGCCGGATCCAGATCGTAGCCGCCCAAGAGGCGCTTCTGCCAGAGCTCCCGCACCCGTTCCGCGGTCCTGCCCATGTGCGCCATGTCCGGCGCGATGCCGCAGGCGCGCAACAGATCGGTGACCGCCCGCTCGAAAGCCACGGGATCGAATCCGGCCTGTCGGGGAATGCCGATGCCGGCATGGGGCGCAGGGGCGCTAGCGTGGTCGGTACAATCGGACATGACGAAGACCCGGGGATGCTGGAGGCGGAAATCATACACTCCGCTACGGCTCTGGGGTCGGGCGAGCATGCTGGGCGCGCCCGATCCAGCGGATGCGGACAACCGGTGGAAATGAAAAGAGCCTCTCGCGAGGCTCTTTTTTCAACTGGCCTTGCCGCGACGAATCACTCGACCTTGGCCTTGCTGCGCATGTCGAGCAGGTGCTTCTCCACCATCTGCTGTTGCAGGCGCTGCACCAGCTTCGGCTTGGCGTCCTCGAGCGAGGGCAGCTTCAGCTCGCGGGTGTCGTCGAGCATGATGACGTGATAGCCGAAGTCGGTCTTGACCGGGGTTTCGGTGAATTTGCCTTTCTGCAGCTTGACCAGAGCATCGGCGAAGGGCTTCACGTAGCTCGACGGTGTCGCCCAGCCGAGGTCGCCGCCGCGCTCCTTGGAGCCCGGATCCTTGGACAGCTTGGCGAGGTCAGCGAACTTCTCGCCCTTGTTGAGCTTGGCGATGATGTCTTTGGCCTCAGCCTCGGTCCCGACCAGGATGTGGCGCGCCTTGTATTCCTTGTCGCCGAGTTGGGCCTTGATCGTGTCGTATTCCTTCTTGATCGCATCCTCGCTGATCGGATGGTTCTTCACGTAGTCCTGCATGTAGGCGTTGATCAGCACGCTTTGCCGCGCCAGCTCCATCTCCCCCTGGATCAGGGGTTTCTTGTCGAAGCCCTTCTTCACGGCTTCCTGGGCGAGGATCTCGCGGCGGATCAGTTCCTCGCGCACCGCCTTGCGCAGTTCCGGGGTATCGGCTCGTCCTTGCGCGGCCTGGGCGGCGACCAGGGCGTCAGAGCGATTCTTGGGGATGGCCTTGCCATTTACCGTGGCAATGGCCTTGCTGCTATCCTCCTTGGCGAGCGCCGGAGCAATGGCCAGGATGGCGGCGAGCGCAACGAGGGAGGAACGGATCAGAAAGCGGTTCATCAGTCTTTCCTTGCAGGTTATGTCGGGTGGGGTGGGCAGCCATGCGCATGACATGGAAATCCGGTCTCATCAGCGCCACGCGCATCATACACCAAGCAGCGCGGGGAGGGTGCCGCTAGCCGGTGACGTAGGCGACGAACCAAGGGCTGTCTGGCTTGTTGTGCCCGAGGCGGATCCTGCCCTCGCCGCTGAGAATGCACTCCTCGCGCCGCAGGCTGATCGTCGTCTTGGTCGCCGTATCGAGGCGGGGCGTCACATAAGTGCCGTTCGAACTCTGGTCGATCAAGATGAACTTGTCGCCGCGCATCTCGATGACGGCGTGGGTTCTGGAAGCCAGCGGGTCGCTGACGACGAGGTCGCTGGCCGGATCCCTGCCGATGGCGATGCGCGGTCTCAGGCGGCTGACCTCCAGGCTGTTGCCGCGGCTGCTCAGGGTCAGCGCCGGCACATCCGCCGTCCTGGCGAGGCTCGACGGCATCCCTTCGAGCACCGTGAGCTCGTCGATGCCCGCGTCGGGATCGGGGTTCGTCCAGAGGATTTCCCGCAGTTCGACCGGTGCCTCCCTGCCTCTCAGGGGGATGGTGGCGAGCCTGCGAAAGTTCGGCAAGGTCCGCGAGCCCGCGGCCTTGATGGTCTCCGCCGTGGTCAGGATCTGCTCTGGCTTGGCCAGCGAGGTGATCCGGGCGGCGATGTTGACGGCGTCGCCGAAGGCGTCGCCGCCTTCCACGATGACCGCCCCGGAATGGATGCCGATATGCAGCGAGACCGGGAGCAGCGACGGCCTATTGCCGCGTTCGTGCATCGCCTGCTGCATGTCGCAGGCAGCCCACAGCGCATCTCCCGGATCGGAGAACAGCGCCATGACTTCGTCGCCGAGGGTCTTGATCACCCGTCCGGACTTGTTCGCGACGATCCGGGACATCTCATGGAGGGCGCGATCTATCATCCGTTGCGCCGCGACGTCGCCTTGCACCTCGTACATCCGGGTGCTGCCGCTGACGTCGGAGAAGAGGATACTGGCGCTCATGCCGGGTGGTCGCGCTGACGCCTGGTGCTATTTCTTCTTGAGCATCGCGTCGACTTCCTCGCGACTGATCACCATGGTTTTGTCGGCGGGCGTCTCCAAGTAGTTTCTCGGTACCCTTGCCTTGGATTTCGTCGCCGCCCGCTCGCGCCTGAAGATGATCAGCAGTACGACGGATATCACCACCGCCAGCAGGACCGCCGAGGCGATAAGAATCGAATCGATCATGATGTCACCCAGAATAGTCGGCCGGAGCGCTACAGGAACTACCCGGGCATCATACCGCGCCCGCCGGCTGTTTCCTATTGCCCTGAGGGTGCCATCAGGAACCGGCGCGGAGCAGGTCGGCGGCCCGCTCGGCGATCATGATCGTCGGCGCGTTGGTGTTGCCGCCGATCAAGGTCGGCATCACCGAGGCGTCCACCACGCGCAGGCCCGTCACGCCGCGGACGCGCAACTGAGGGTCGAGCACCGCGCCGGCGTCCTCGCCCATGCGGCAGGTGCCGACCGGGTGGTAGATGGTGTCGGCGCGCTCACGCAGCAGCTCCTCGATGCCGGCGCGGTCGTCGATTGCCGGCTCGGGCCGCAGCGGCCGCCCGCGATGGGGCGCGAAGGCGGGCGCCTGCAGCAGCCTCTGGCTGGCCTGGTAGGCGCGCACCAGGGTGTCCATGTCCTCGGCGGCTGCCAGATAACAGGGGTCGATCAGCGGCGCGTCAGTCGCGTGCGGCGAGCGCAGCCCGACCCGACCGCGCGAGCGGGGCCGCAGTTGGCAGGCGTGCAGGCTGAAGCCGTGGCCGAGGTGCTGCTTGCGGCCGTGGTCGTCGACCATCGCGATGACGAAATGCCATTGCACGTCGGGTCGATCGGCGTCGTCGCGGGTGCGAATGAAGCCGCCGGACTCGGCGTAGTTGGTGCTCAGCATGCCGGTGCGCAGAGTGCGGTACTGGTGCCATTGGCGGCGCAGGTTCCAAAGCGCGGTCAGGCTGAGACCGAACAGCTTGGGGTCGAAGTGGCGGTGCGAGAGCGTGCAGTCGAGGTGGTCTTGCAGGTTCTGCCCGACCCCCGGCAAATCCGCCTGCACCGCGATGCCCTGTGCCTGGAGTTCGGTCCCCGGACCGATGCCCGAGAGCATCAGCAACTGCGGACTCTGCAGGGCGCCGCAGCTGATGATCAACTCGGCGCGGCAGCGCAGGGTGCGGGTCCGGCCTCGCTGCGCTATGACCACGCCGGCGGCCCGCCCGTTCTCGATCAGCGCGCGTTGCGCCTGGGCTTCGCGCACCAGGTGCAGATTGCCCCGGCGCAGGGCCGGCTCCAGGTAGGCTCGGGCGGCGTTGCAGCGCTCGCCGTCGATCTGGGTCACCTGGAACAGGCCCACGCCCTCCTGTTCGGCGCCGTTGAAATCCGGATTCAGTCGGTGGCCGCATTGCATGGCGGCGTCGAGGAAGACCTGGTTGAAGGGGCTGGGCGAACGCGGCTTGCAGACCTTGAGCGGGCCGTCGGTGCCGTGCCACTCGTCGTGCCAGTCGGCATTGCCCTCGGAACGCCGGAAGTACGGCAGGACCTCCGCCCAGGACCAGCCCGGACAGCCGGCTTCTCGCCACTGGTCATAGTCCTGCGGGTGGCCACGGGTGTAGATCATCGCGTTGATCGAGGAACTGCCGCCCACCACCTTGCCGCGCGGCTGGTAGCTGCAGCGCCCGTTCAATCCCGCTTGCGGCACGGTCTCGAAGGCCCAGTTCATGCGCCGCCTCGGCACGGTGCCGATCATCCCCGCCGGCGTCGTGACCCAGGCCGACTGGTCGCTGACACCCGCCTCGATCAGCGCGACGCGCACCGAGGGATCTTCGGAGAGCCGCGCGGCCATGACGCAGCCGGCCGAACCGGCGCCGACGATCACGTAGTCGTATTCGCTGTTTTCCATTGTTGCCTCCCTGCCAGCGGGGGACCCATACCGGGCGGATGGCGCGTCGAGGATTCGCCTCAGCCTTCCTCGGGCGTCCGGGCGACGATGCTGAGCGCGTGGATCTCCCGTTTCATCATGGCGCCGAGGGCGTCGTATACCAGGCGATGACGGGCGAGGGTGGGCAAGCCGGCGAACAGCGGCGAGACGATGCTGATGCGGTAGTGGCCGCCACCGCTGGCAGCGCCGGCGTGGCCGGCGTGCTTGGCGCTGTCGTCTGCGATGTCGAGCTGCTGCGGCGCCAGGACGGCGAGCCGTTCGCGCATCGCGGCGATGACCGTCACTGCGGATAGACCTGCTTGAAGGGCCGCACCCAGGTGCGGGCATACACGCCTTCGGTGACGTAGGGATCCGCCGCCAGCCAGTCCTGCGCCGCCGCGAGCGAGGCGAATTCGGCGATGATCAGGCTGCCGAAGAAGCCGGCCGGACCGGGGTCCTGCGCGTCGATCGCCGGCATCGGCCCGGCCAGCACCAGGCGTCCCTCGGACTGCAGCTGCTCGAGCCGGGCGCGGTGCGCGGCGCGCACCGTCAGGCGTTGCTCCATTGCCCCGGGCGCGTCCTCGCCGAACAGGACGTAGCGCGTCACGGCTTCTCCTCGAGGTATCTCGACAGGAACATGCCCTGGATCACGACGAAAGCCAGCATCAGCCCCATGCTGCCGAACAGCTTGAAATTGACCCAGACCTCGGTGGACAGGTGGAAGGCGAAGGCTATCAGCAGGTTGAGTACGCCCATCAGCGCGAAGAAGCCGGCCCAGGCCAGATTGAGCCGGCGCCAGACCGGCTCGGGCAACTGCATCTGGGCTTCGAGCATGTTGCGGATCAGGTTCTTGTTCATCAGGCGCTCGGAGACCAGCAGCACCGCCGCGAACGCCCAGTAGAGCACCGTCGGCTTCCACTTGATGAAGACCTCGTCGTGGAGGATCAGGGTCAAGCCGCCGAAAAACACCACCAGGACGAGGCTCAGCCAGAGCATCTTGTCGACCCGCCCGTGGCGCAGCCGGACCCAACCGATCTGCAGGGCGGTGGCGAGAATGACCACCAGCGTGGCGACCATGATCGGTCCTTGTTTGACCGCGATCCCGGTGCCCAGGCCGACCACGCCGAGTACTTGGCTGATCAGACCGGCGGCGCCCTGGGCGTGGGCTTCCGAAATCTTGAAGGCGGCGAAGAAGAGCGCGACGGGCAACAGGTCGAAGAGGAATTTCATGATCGGATTATACCGCCGTCTTCTTTTCCAGCTTCAGGGAGGCCGAGTTGATGCAGTAACGCAGGCCGCCGGGGGCCGGTCCGTCGGGAAACAGGTGGCCCAGATGGGCGCCGCACTGGCCGCATATCACTTCGGTGCGGACCATGCCGTGACTGGTGTCGGGGGCCTCGATGATGTCGCCGGTGGGCTCGGTGAAGCTCGGCCAGCCGCAGCCGGAATCGTATTTCCGGGACGAGTCGAACAGCGGCGCGTCGCAGCAGACGCAGCGGAACACGCCGGCATCGTGGCAGTCCCAGTATTGGCCGCTATAGGCGGGCTCGGTGCCCTTCTCCCGGGTGACGTGATACTGCTGTTGGCTGAGCTGGGCGCGCCATTCGGCATCGCTCTTGTTACGGGACATGGCGTTCTCCGGACGGTTGCTGGGGCGGGGACGTATAATCGGGCGGATGAAGATCCTCTCAGAGTCCGCGGTCGGCGTTAAGTTCATTTTTCCCGCCGGCTGCGCTGGGGCGGCCTGATGCGCGTCGCCGTGCTCGGCGCCGGGGTGGTCGGCGTCACCGCCGCCTGGTACCTGGCCGAGGCCGGCCACGAGGTCGTGGTGATCGATCGGCAGCCGGCCGCGGCGCAGGAAACCAGTTTCGCCAACGGCGGCCAGATCTCGGTCAGCCACGCCGAGCCCTGGGCCGGTCCGGGGGCGCCGCTGAAGATCCTGAAATGGCTCGGCCGCGAGGATGCGCCGCTGCTCTGGCGTCTCAGCGCCGATTCCCGGCAATGGGCGTGGGGCTTGTCCTTCCTGCGCCAATGCACGACGGCCAGGATGCACGCCAACGTCGTCGCCATCCTGCGCCTGGCGCTTTACAGCCGCGCCGCCTTGCAGGCGCTGCGGCGCGACACCGGCATCGCCTACGAAGCGCAGCAGCGCGGCATCCTGCACATCTATTCCGACGCGGCGGAGTTCGCCCACGCCGTGCCCCAGGCGGCGCTGATGCGCGAATACGGCTGCGAGCGGGTGGTCAAGAGCGCCGCCGAGTGCCTCGAGATCGAACCGGCCTTGGCCCGGAGCCGGGTAAAATTGGTCGGCGGCACCTATACCGCGGGCGACGAGTCGGGCGATGCCTGCAAGTTCACCCAGGCGCTGGCCGAGCGCTGCGCCGGGCGCGGCGTCGAATTCCGCTACGGACTGGGGATCGACAGCTTGCTGGAGGCGAGCGACCGCATCTCCGGGGTGCGCCTGGCCGGTGGCGAGACGCTCAAGGCCGATGCCTACGTCGCCGCGCTGGGCAGCTACACGCCGCTCTTGCTGCGGCCGCTGGGGCTTCGTCTGCCGGTTTATCCGGCCAAGGGCTATTCCGCGACCATACCGCTCGATGCCGACAGCGTGGCGCCCTTCGTCAGCCTCACCGACGACCAGCACAAGCTGGTGTTCTCGCGCCTGGGCCAGCGGCTGCGCGTGGCCGGCACGGCGGAATTCGCCGGCTACGACACCGCTCTGAACGAGGCGCGCTGCCAGGCTCTGCTGGCGCGCGCGCTCACCCTGTTTCCGCGCGTCGGGCGGTGCCAGGAGGTGGAGTTCTGGGCCGGGCTGCGGCCGGCGACGCCGAGCAACGTACCGCTGATCGGCGCCACCCGCTACCGCAACCTGTTCGTCGATACTGGCCACGGTACGCTCGGCTGGACCATGGCCTGCGGTTCCGGGCGGCTCATCGCCGACCTGGTCTCGGGTCGGGTACCGGAGATCGACGCGCGGGACTACCTGCCGCGCTGATTTCCCCCGGCCTGGCGGCGACCACCAGATAGCCGTTCACCGCCACGCCCAACTCGACCCTGATCGACACCGGAGAGACGCTGCGGGCCTCGAAGCCGTGGGCCTTCAGCGCGGCGTCGAGATAGGCCGGGCCGTGGCCGTAGCGGCCGTTGGGCTTGATGCCGTAGCCGTCCTCGCCCGCCGCCGCCGGCGGCTCTTCGAGCGTGAACAGCAGCAGCCCCGCAGCCCGCAGGCTGTCGTGGGCGGCGGCGAATACCGGTTCCAGGGTGCCGAAGTAGATCAGCGTGTCGGCGATCACGATCAGGTCGAAGGCGCCGGGATGGCCGGCGAGGTAGCCCGAGAGTTCCGCCCTCACCAGCTCGTCATACACGTCCCTGTCGCCTGCCAGCGCCAGCATCTTGGACGACAGATCCACCCCGGTCAGGCGGCTCGCGTAGGGGGCGAGTTCCAGGCCGCACAGGCCGGTGCCGCAGCCGGCATCGAGCACCGCGAGCCGGCGTTCGGGCGGCAGCAGATCGGCCAGGGTCTGCGCCAGCAACGCCGGCACATGGTAGGACAGGCCCGCCAGCTGACCGTCGAAGCGTTCGGCGAATGCGTCGAAGCTCTGTTCGACATAGGCATCGGCGGCGCGCGCCGGAACGTCCTGGCCGGAGCAGGCGGCGAGCAGGTGCCGGGCAATCGGGTTGCCGGGTTCCTCGGCCAGCCATTGGCGATAGACCGCCGTCGCCTGATCGATCATGCCCAGGGTGTAGTAGGCGATGCCCAGCATCTTTTTAGGCTTGCCCTCGACCGGACCCTCGACGTAGGCCCGGCAAAGGTACTCGGCGGCTTCCCGGGAATCGCCGCGGGCGGAGAGCAGCCGGCCAAGATTGTCCAGGGCGGCGACGAAATGTGGATCGATCGCGATTGCCTGCCGGTAGGCGTAATCCGCTTCTTCGCGTTGCGCCCGAGCCTCCAGGACGGCGCCGAGATTGTTCCAGAAGCCGGCGTCATTCCGCTGCAGTTCGATGGCGCGAAGGAATGCTGCCGTCGCTTCCTCCAGCGCGCCGCGCTGGAAGAGGATGTTGCCCAGGTCGTTGTACCGGTCGGGCCGCTCCGGCTGCAGTTCCATCGCCCGCCCGATCAGACCGAGGGCCTCGTCGCTGCGGCCCCCCTGATGCAGCAGGACGCCGAGCAGGTGCAGCGTCTCCGGATGATCGGGCGCGGTCGACAGCAGCCGGCGATAGCCCCGCTCCGCCGCCGCCAGATCGCCCCGGGCGTGGGCAGCGAAGGCGAGTTCCAGAAGCTCGGCAGGCGACGGCGGCTCGCTCCGCACCATGGCCGGGCGCGCGGTCTCAGTGCAGGTGTCTCGACACCGAGGCCTCCTGCTCCTCGGGCATCTCGGCGTGTACCGATTCCCCGTCCGGATTGGGATAGAGCGGGGCGCCGCAGTCGTCGCAATATTCTAGCGGCAGGCGGTGATCGAGAACGGTCACCTCGGCCACGCCGATATCGCGCAGCAGCGCTTCGATCTGGGTGGCGATCTCGCTACTCTCGTCCTCGCCATCGAGCAGGGGCCAGACCGCGCCGTGCACCATTTCACCAGAGGCCTTGAGCAGGAAACCGATGCGGTACTCTTCCAGCTGCCGGTCATAGTAGGGCGCGATCACGGTGCGCAGCGCCGTCGGCGTCAGGTTCAGCGTGGTGCACAGGAAGGCCACCGAGGCGCGCAAGGAATAGGGACGCGAGAGGTGGTCAGATTCGCGGCAGCCGGCGTGGTAGGACTGCGGCAGCAGGAGCTCGCTGGCGCAGCCGGGCAAGAGCGGCCGCAGGGCCTCGCCGCCCTGGGCGCGCCATTCGCGTAGCGCGGTCGCGCGGTCGCCGTCCTCTTCCTGCCAGCGAAACAGCGCCCCGCCGCGCGGCGCCGCGAGCACCCCGATCAGGTAGCGCGTGTCCGAGAGAAAACTCGCGGTCTCGGCCATCTGGCCCGGGTCGATGTGCAGGTCGCGGCCGTGCAGCGCGGCTTTGGCGAGCTTTTCGGTCAGGGACGCGGTGTCGCAGTAGCTCTGCGGCAACTGGTCCGGGCTGTAGAGAAAATCGGCCAGGCCGAGACGAACGTCGCGCGCCAGCACGTGCGCCTGCAATTGCCCCCTGGCGCTGGCGAGCACGGCGGCATTGACGCTGCCCGAGGGGATGGCGAAGCGGGACCAGGCCAGCAGGGGGGCGATGAACAGCAGCAGGTCGTGCTCGTCGTCCGGGCGAATTTCGCTGCGCGCCTCGGTCAGGTCGGCCAGGGCGTCGTAGGCGCGGTCCTGGCTGCCGTAGAGCTGGTCGAGGGCGGCGGTCAGCGCCGCTTCGTCGCGGTCCTTGAGCAGGCGGTCGATCAGGGCGGCCAGGCGGGTCTCCCAGAAAACCTCTTCGAGGCGGCCGTTCGACTGCGCAAGGCCAGTCGCCAGGCGGATCAACTGCTCGGTGTCGGGCGTGGGTTTGGCACGGCGGGGAGGGCGTGAGCGTTTCATGGCGGCCGTGATTGTTTCGGGACCGGGTATTTTAGCAGGCGGTGAATAATAATTCCGAAGCGTGGCGTGACGCCAGGCTGCTAACATCCGGGTTTCCCCGCCACGATCATCGACATGTCCGGACGCAACAAGCCCGCCGCTGCAGCGTCAGCCACCTTCGTCATCCGCGGCGATTACATCCAACTCGATCATCTGCTCAAGGCCGCCGGCCTGGTTGCTTCTGGCGGGGCTGCGCACGCCGAGGTCGATGCCGGCAGGGTCCGGGTGGACGGCAGGGTCGAAAGCCGCAAGCGCGCCAAGCTGCGCCCCGGCCAGCAGGTGGATTACGACGGCAAGAGCGTGGTGCTAGCGAGCTAGGCGCCCAGGCGCCGCCGCGCCGCCTTTTCCATCTGCTGTTTCTCGGCGAGTACCTTGTTGGCGTAGGTCCGCTCCGGGTCGTCGCTGTCGCCGGCGAACTGCTGCAAGCCCGGGATCAAGCCACCCATGCGCCGGATCGACTCGCGCAACACCTGGGCGCCGACCTCGATATTGACCACGGGATCGAACAGCGTCAGCGTGCCGGCCCCCTCGGGCAGTTTGTCATGGTGCCAGCGCGGCATCACCTGCATCAAGCCCTGCGCGCCGACCACGCTCTCGGCGAAGGGATTGAAGCGTGACTCGATGGCAATAACCGCGACGATCAGCAGTGGATCGAGGTGCATCCGCCGTCCCGCCTCCTGGGCAGCGAGAAAGACCGGGTCGAGCGCTTCGGCCGAGACGCGATAGCGACGCGACGCGAAATCCAGCGCGGCGCGCATCTCCGGCGTCAAAGTAGCGGTGCTATCGGGCTCGGCGTAGAGCGCGTTCTTGAGCGCGTCGTTGCCCTGGCTGACGCTCGCCTGACCGGGCGGGATTTGCAGCGACTTTAGGGTATCGAGGGCGTCGGGGTTTCTGACCAGCAGCGCGGCCAGTGCCAGGCTGAGGATGAGGCCCGAGGCCATCAGACCGCCTTGCATGAAGTTCAGGACAAGTAGCGTCCTCTGTCTCACCCACTTGCTGAGCAGGATCGCTTGGGACATGTGTTCTCCTTCTCTGTCGGCTTCACGCACGGGCCTGCCGCTGACCTGCCGGCGGCAAGTCGAGGCGCTGGGCGAGGCGATGCCTCGCTGCGTGAAGAACGGTTCAAACCACTGCGGCCGCGGCTATCTTGCCTGGAGGGCGACGGGCCTAGGCACTTCCGCAACGGTCATGTTGATGCAGCGCAACAATTATACACTAAAGTTTAGACTGGCGGCGGTAAGGCTTCAAACCAGCCCTGCCATTGCCTGGACGCTGACCATGTCGCCGACGGCGACGTTGCCGCGCTCATGCTCCAGGACGATCAGGCAATTGGCGTCCGACATCGAGCGCAGGATGCCCGATCCCTGGGCCCCGGTCGGCTGCACGCGCCACTCGCCGCCCTCGATGGATAAAATACCGCGCAGGAATTCGGTGCGCCCGGGTGCCTTCTTCAGCGCGGCCAGGCTGGGGACGCGGAAACTCGGCAAGGGTGTCGGTTCGGCGCCCATCATCTTGAGCAAGGCGGGACGCACGAACTGGTAGAAGGTCACCATCACCGCCACCGGGTTGCCAGGCAGGCCGAACAGCCAGGCATCCCCTATCTTGCCGAAGGCCATCGGCCGGCCCGGTTTCATGGCGATTTTCCAGAAAGCCACTTCGCCCAGCCGGGCCATCAGCTCACGCACGAAATCGGCCTCGCCGACCGAGACGCCGCCGCTGGTGACGATCACGTCGCTGCTCTTCGCGGCCGCCAGCAGCGCCGCTTCCAATGCCGCCGGGTTGTCCCTCACCACGCCCAGGTCGCGCACTTCGCAACCCAAACGGGTGAGCATGCCCCAGAGCGTGTAGCGGTTGCTGTCATAGACTTGGCCGGGCAGAAGCGGCGTGCCGATCGGGCACAGTTCGTCGCCGGTGGAGAAGACCGCCACGCGCACGCGTCGGCGCAGCGTCACCTCGACTTGGCCGAGCGAGGCGAGCAGGCCGATTTCCGCCGGACGCAGCCACTTGCCGGCGCTGAGGGCCGGCTGTCCGGCCTTGAGGTCCTCTCCGGCACGGCGGAAGTGCTGGCCGGCCCGCTGGCCCGGCGGGATGACGACGTTTTGCCCCTCGATCCTCGTCACCTCCTGGGGGACGACGGTGTCCAGGCCCGCTGGCACGATGGCGCCGGTCATGATGCGCAGCGCGCTGCCCGGGGGCAGGTGGCCCTCGAAGGCGCGGCCGGCAAAGGCGGTGCCGACTATGGCGAGCGTCGTCTCGCCACCTGCGGCGAGCTCGGCGTGGCGCAGCGCGTAGCCGTCCATCGCCGAGTTGTCGTGGGCGGGTACGTTGACCGGCGCGATGACGTCCTCGGCCAGGACGCGATCGAGCCCCAAGCGGACGAAGGCCCGCTCGAAGTCCGGCACCGGCGCGAGCTGCGACAGGATCAGCGCCTGAGCGGTGCCGACCGGCAGGGAATCGGGATCGTAGCCGTCGGCGCAGGAGAGCGCGCGCATGAGGGAGTTCATGTCGGTTCCAGTCTTTCCAATTCTTCCGGGGTATTGATGTTGGCGAAGGCGGCTTCTTCGTCGAAGGGCACTTCGGTCACCCTCAGAGCGGCGTACCAGGCGTCGACCTTGCGTCCGCCGCCCTCGAGGTAGAGGATCAGGTTGTCGCGCAGGTCTGCACGGCAAAGGGCGAACACCGGCTGCGTCCGGCCGCCGGTTTGCGCCACCGCCAGCTGCGCATCCGTCTCTTGCAGCGCCGCGTGCAATCTGGCGACCAGATCGAGGGGCAGGAAGGGCGAATCGCAGGGTGCGGTCACCAGGAGCGGCGTGGCGCAGGCGCACAGCCCCGCGTGCAGGCCGGCGAGCGGCCCGGCGAAGTTTCCGACGGCATCCATGATCACCGGATGGCCGAACGCGGCGTAGGCCTCGCGATTCTGGTTGGCGTTGATGATCAACGCATCGACCTGAGGCGCCAGGCGGGCGATCGTGTGCGCCACCAGCGGCTGGCCGCGAAACAGCAGCAGGCCCTTGTCGCCGCCGCCCATGCGCCGGCCCAGCCCGCCCGCCAGCACCAGCCCGGTCACGGCGCCGTCGTTGCGCTCATTCATCTGAGGCTAGTCCTGTGAAACGCTTGTGGCCGGTGAATAACAGATAGTGCTTGCCCTGGGCGCGGCCGATCATGGTCAGGCCGAGCCGCTGGGCGATCGCGTGGCCCATCTGGGTGAGGCCCGAGCGCGAGACCAGGACCGGGATGCCCATTTGCGCCGTCTTGATGACCATCTCGGACGTGAGTCGGCCGGTGGTGTAGAAGATCTTGTCGGCGCCGGTGACGGCGTCGAGCCACATCTGGCCGGCGATGGCGTCCACCGCGTTGTGCCGGCCGACGTCCTCGACGAACATCAGGATCTCGCCGCCCGGCCCCGCCAGCGCGCAGCCATGCACGGCGCCGGCCTCCTTGTAGATGGACTCGTGGCGACGGACGTTGTCGAGCAGGACGGCGAGCGTCGTTTGATCGAGACGGCCGTCGTCGGGCAGGACGATTTTTTCCAGGTTTTCCATCAAGTCGCCGAACATCGTGCCTTGGCCGCAGCCGGTGGTGACGGTGCGGTGGCCCATCTGCGTGGTCACGTCCTTGTCGCCGCCACGGGTGGTGACCGCGGCCGAGTCGGTCTCCCAATCGACCTGCACCGCTGCGATTTCCTCGATGTCATCCACCAGGCGCTGGTTGCGCAGGTAGCCGAGCACCAGCGCCTCTGGCGCGGCGCCCAGGGTCATCAGGGTGACGATCTCGCGGCGATCGAGATAGAGCGTCAACGGATGTTCGCCGGCGATTGGCGTCGGCACGGTCTCGCCCCGTTCGTTGATCGCGTCGACGGTCACGGTGGCGGGGCGGGCTGAGGCGGTGAGCGAGGGACGAGGCATCGGTCGGTGTGCGGTCGGGGGGGAAGGAGAGTGGCGATGGTATGCGAGCGCCACCCGTGTCTTAACCGCCGATGTAGGACATCTCGATTTTTTTCAGGGCAGCGGTCTCGGCCGTGCGGATCTCTGAATAGCGGTCGCTACGGGCTTCCCAGACGGCGCCGATCGCCGCGGCGATTTCCCGATCCGACTTGTCCGTGCGCAGCAGCGCGCGCAGGTCGTGACCGCCCTGGGCGAACAGGCAGGTGTAGAGCTTGCCCTCGGTGGACAGGCGTGCCCGCGTGCAGCTCGAACAGAAGGCCTGGGTCACAGACGAGATGACGCCGATTTCGCCGCCGCCGTCTTTGTAGCGCCAGCGCGCGGCCACTTCGCCGGGATAATTGGCGCCGACCGCTTCGAGCGGCATCTCGGCATCGATGAGACGCAGCAACTCGGCCGAGGGTAGCACCTCGTCCAGCTTCCAGCCGTTGTGGCTGCCGACATCCATGAATTCGATGAAGCGCAGGATGTGGCCGCTGCCCAGGAAATGGCGCGCCATCGGCAAGATAGCGTGATCGTTGGTGCCGCGTTTGACCACCATGTTGATCTTGATCGGCGCCAGGCCCGCCGCCTCGGCCGCCGCGATGCCGTCGAGCACCTGGGCCACCGGGAAGTCGACGTCGTTCATCTTGCGGAAGGTCGGGTCGTCGAGGGCGTCCAGGCTCACCGTCACCCGCTGCAAGCCAGCCTCGCGCAAGGTCCGGGCCTTTTTGGCCAGCAGTGAGCCGTTGGTGGTGAGCGTCAGTTCGAGGCCGGGGATGGTCGCCAGCATCTCCACCAGCCGCTCGATGTTGCGCCGGAGCAGCGGCTCGCCGCCGGTCAGGCGGATCTTGGTGACGCCGCGCTCGGCGAACAGCCGGGCGATGCGGAAGACCTCCTCGAAAGAGAGCAAGTCGCCATGTTGTAGGAAGGGGTAATCGCGGCCGAAAACGGTCTTCGGCATGCAATAGACGCAGCGGAAGTTGCAGCGGTCGGTGACCGAGATGCGCAGGTCCGCCAGGCGCCGGCCGCGCGTGTCCGCGAGCGGCCCGGTGGCTGCGCCGTCGGTGGGCGGTGGGCTGACGCTGCGGCTGTCAATGATTGGAATTACCCGATCGTTCATGCTTGGGTTAAGCTTGTGGCAATCAATTGCGAGGATGGGCGGACGATGTCGTCGGTCTCGGAAGACGCGATTACGCTGGCAGTGATTATGGAGCGGAAGCGGGTCACCAGCAAGTGGATCGATCATCGCTGGGAGGCCGTCGCCGTCGTGCCCGATCCGCAGGATGCCGCAGCCGGGCCGCGCAGGATCTACGAGGACGTCGCCGAGCGCTGGCTATATCCAGGACTGGAGTTGCGCCTTCACGGCGACGAGGCGGAGAACTACCTGCTCAATATCGGCGCTCCACAGCCGCGGGTATTCGTGATGTGGCGCTTGGAGGACGAGATGGCGCGACCCCAAATGCTTACCGTGAGCTATGGCGAGGCTGCGCGGATGATGGATGCCAGCGAGCAGGTGGATGGGGTGCCGCTGCCGCTGGATCTGTTCGGATGGGTTGCGGATTTCGCCTGGTGCCATTTCCGGCCACCGGAACACAAGGGCGGCCGCTACGCCAGCAGCAGGCCGGTGGAGGAGTGAGCGTGGACGGGGACTTCCTCAAGCGCTGGTCGCGTCTGAAGCGCGCCGCATCTGTGACGCCGAAGCCGGCGGCCCCGACAGCCCCCGCTGCGGAGCCGGTAGCCTTGCCGGCCATCGACGAGCTCGATCTGTCTTCGGATTTCCTCCCCTTCATGAAGGGCGAGGTGGCGGAGGGCCTGCGCCGCGCCGCGCTGCAGAAGTTGTTTGCCGCCGAGCATTTCAACGTTATGGATGGGCTCGACGTCTATGTCGATGACTACAATCAGTTCGAGCCGATCGGAGAGGAAGTGCTGCGCCAATTGATGCAGGCCCGCGGACTGCTGTCAGACGATGCGCCGCGGCCGGCCGCCGAGCCGGAGGCCAATGCCGGCAGGCCGGACGAGGCGAATGATACGGCGAAGGACGTGGCGGATGAGCCCGAATGAGCGACACCCGCTACGCCCTCTGCAATTGCAATGGCACCGCCGTACTCGATGCAGGGGCCCTGCAGAAGTCCCTGTCCGGCAGCTCGGTCATCGCCGGGCAGGCGCTGTGCCGGCGCGGGGTCGATCGTGTCCAGGCCCTGCTCGCGGGTGCCGATCCGCTGGTGATCGGCTGCACCCAGGAGGCGCCGCTGTTTTCCGAGCTCGCAGAGGAAGCATCCTTCGGTGGCGAACTGCGTTTCGTCAATCTGCGCGAGTTCGCCGGCTGGTCGGCCGAGGCTGCGGAGGCCGGACCCAAGATGGCGGCCTTGCTGGCCCAGGCGCGCCTGCCTTCGCCCGCCCCGGTCCGGGCTATCGAATTGAAGTCGGCCGGGGCGACCCTGATCATCGGGCCGGCCGAAGCCGCCATCGACTGGGCCGAGCGGCTCAAGGACCGGCTCGAAGTCTCCGTGCTGCTGACGCGCGCTAGCGCCGGCGAACTGCCGCTGCGGCGCGACTACCCGGTATTCTCCGGCGCGGAGATCTTCGTCTCCGGCCATCTGGGCGCCTTCGAAGCGAGCTGGCGACAGGACAATCCGATCGATCTTGAACGCTGCACGCGCTGTAACGCCTGCATCCGGGCCTGTCCGGAGAGAGCGATCAATTATGCCTACCAGATCGACCTGGACAAATGCCGCAGCCATCGTGCCTGCGTCGTCGCCTGCGCCGACGTCGGCGCGATCGATTTTGCCCGGGCCGACCCGAAACGCACCGGTCGCTTCGACCTGGTGCTCGATCTCTCGGTGGCGCCGCTAATCCGGACGCCGCATTTGCCGCAGGGTTATCTCGCGCCCGGCCGCGATCCGCTGGCGCAGTTCGAGGCCGCCCATCTGCTCCCGGGCCTGGTCGGCGAATTCGAGCAGCCGCAGTACGTCGACTACCGGGAAAAACTCTGCGCCCACGGCCGGAACGGCATAGTCGGTTGCCATCGCTGCGTGGACGTCTGCTCAACCGGCGCGATCATCGCGGCCGGCGACCGCATCAGCGTCGATGCGGCGCTGTGCCAGGGCTGCGGCGGCTGTGCCACCACTTGCCCGAGCGGGGCGCTGCGCCACGCCTATCCCCGCCCAGCCGATCTCGGCCTGCGCCTGAAGGTTCTCCTGGCGGCCTATCGCGAGGCCGGCGGTCGCGATCCCTGTCTGTTGTTCCACGACGGCACTCGCGGCCGCGAACGCCTGCTGAGGCTCGGCAGGTCCGGTCGAGGGCTGCCCTCACGGGTGATACCGTTCGAGGTGCATGACGTCGCCGCGATCGGATTGGATCTCCTGCTCGGCGCCTTGGCCTATGGCGCGAGCCGGTGCCTGCTGATGACCGACAGCGAGGAGACCGAGAGCTATGTCGTCACGCTGCGCGCACAAGTCGATATCGGCAGCACTCTACTTGCTGCTCTTGGGCTCGACGACCGCGCGCTGGAAGTCTTCGCGGCTGATGATGCGCAGGCGCTGGAGAAACTGCTCTGGTCGCTGCCGCCGGGCATGCCGTCGCTGCCGCCGGCGAGCTTCGATCTTTCCGAGGACAAGCGCAGCGCCCTGGAATTCACCCTCGCCCATCTGCAGGCGCACGCGCAAAAAAGGCCCGCCGAGGTGGCCTTGCCGGCCGGGTCGCCGTGGGGTGATCTGTCCATCGACAAGCACAAATGCACGCTCTGCCTGGCCTGCGTCGGCGCCTGCCCGGTGAGCGCGCTGACGGACACGCCGGATGCGCCGCGCCTGAGATTCCTGGAGCGTAACTGCCTGCAGTGCGGCCTGTGCGTGAACACCTGCCCCGAGCAGGCGCTGGCGCTGGTCCCGCGCCTGCTCCTGACGGACGGGGTGCGCCGTGCGCGCGTGCTGCACGAGGCCGAGCCCTTTCACTGCCTGCGCTGCGGCAAGGCTTTCGGCACCAAGCCGATGATGGAAGCGATGTTGAGCCGGCTCTCAGGCCACAGCATGTTCGCCACCGGGCCGGGCCTGCGCCGCCTGCAGATGTGCGCAGACTGCCGCGTCATCGACATGATGGAGAGCGAGAAGGGTCAGCCGACATGAGCTTGGCGCCCGAGGACCGAGCACGCGCCGACTATTACGCGGTCCTGGCGCGCCTGTTCCAGGGGCCGCCCGATGCTGCCTTCCTCGCTGCACTGGCGGCTTCGCGCGGCGGGACCAGCGACGGCGATCTGCCCAGGGCATGGCAGGCACTGACCCATGCGGCGGCCGCAGCGACGGAGCGCGGCGCCGACGAGGAGTTCTCGGCGCTGTTTGTCGCCGTCGGCAGACCGCAGGTAGTGCTCTATGCGTCCTGCTATCTGACCGGGTTCATGATGGAGCAACCGCTCGCCGCACTGCGCGACGATCTGGCCGCGCTGGGCCTAGCTCGCCATGACGATGTGCGCGAACCGGAGGACCACTTCGCTGCGCTGCTGGAGGTGATGCGCCATCTGATCATCGATGACAGCCGGTCCGAAGATGAACGTATTGCGTTGCAACGAGAATTTTTCAATTCGCATATAGTGCCCTGGAGCGAAAAATTGTGCGACGCATTGGATTCTTCGGCAGACGCCGTTCTGTATCGCGTTGTCGCCGGCTTGACCCGTGCCCTGATAAATGTGGAAAAACAATTTTTGCAGGTCCATAATAGGTAGTGAAAGACATATTCCAGCTGTGATTTGAGAAGGAGGACCAGCATGAACAATGCATCCGACCCGATTGATCTCAAGCGCAGGAAATTCCTGCTCTCCGCAGGAATCGGCGGCACCAGCGCCGTAGTCTTTGCCAGCGGCAGCCTGCTGCCGGCAAGATCCCCCGAAGCGCTGAGCAGCGACAGCCGAGCCGATAGCGGCTACCGGGCTAGCGAACACATACTGAACTATTACCGCACCGCCCGCGTTTAACCGGGAGATTCCCATGCTGACCAAAAAATCCTCCGCATCTTCCTTGCGTGGCGGAAGGCTCGCGTACGCCTATGCCGGGGTCGAGGCGCTGCTGCCGGCGGCCATTGACCGTCGCACCTTCCTCAAGCGCTCCGGCATCGGCGTCGGCGCCAGCGCCGCGTTGTCCGCATTCGCCGGCCAGTTGCCGTTCGCGATGATCCGCAAGGCCGAGGCCGTCGATGCGCCGAAGCCCGGCGCGGTCGAGACCCGGCGGACCATCTGCACCCATTGCTCGGTCGGTTGCGCCATCGACGCCGAAGTCAGGAACGGCGTCTGGATACGCCAGCAGCCGGTGTTCGATTCGCCCCTCAACCTCGGCGCGCACTGCGCCAAGGGTGCCTCGGTGCGCGAGCACGGCCACGGCGAGATGCGGCTGAAGAGCCCGATGAAGCTGGTCGGTGGCAAGTACCAGAAGATCAGCTGGGAGCAGGCCTTGAACGAAGTCGGCGCCAGGTTGCTGGAGATCCGCAAGAAGAGCGGCCCCGACGCCGTGTACTGGATCGGCTCGTCCAAGCACGGCAACGAGCAATCCTATCTGCTGCGCAAATTCGTTTCCTTCTGGGGCAGCAACAACTGCGACCACCAGGCGCGCATCTGCCATTCGACCACCGTCGCCGGCGTCGCCAACACCTGGGGCTACGGCGCGATGACCAACTCCTACAACGACATGCAGAACGCGAAGGCGATCCTGTTCATGGGCTCGAATGCCGCCGAGGCGCACCCGGTGGCGATGCTGCATGTCCTGCACGCCAAGGAGAACGGCGCCAAGGTGATGGTCATGGATCCGCGCTTCACCCGTACCGCGGCCAAGGCCGACCAGTACGTGCGCTTCCGTTCCGGCACCGACATCCCGGTGATCTGGGGCATTCTCTATCACATCTTCAAGAACGGCTGGGAGGACCAGAAGTACATAGCCGACCGCGTCTATGGCATGGACAAGGTGCGCGACGAGGTCATGAAATGGACTCCGGACAAGGTCAAGGAGGTGAGCGGTGTCGAGGAGGCCGATCTCTACAAAGTCGCCGAGACCATGGCGAAGAACAAGCCCAGCACCATCGTCTGGTGCATGGGCCAGACCCAGCACACCATCGGCAATGCCATGGTCCGCGCCTTCTGCTGCCTGCAGCTGGCGCTGGGCAACATCGGCACCTCGGGCGGCGGCGCCAACATCTTCCGCGGCCATGACAATGTCCAGGGCGCCACCGACATCGGCCCCAACCCGGATTCGCTGCCCGGCTACTACGGCATCATCCCCGGCGCCTGGAAGCACTGGGCGGCGGTGTGGGGTGTCGACTACGACTGGATCAAGGGCCGCTTCGCCTCCGAGGCGATGATGACCAAGCCGGGCATCACCGTGTCGCGCTGGATCGACGGCGTGCTGGAGAAGAACGAGAATATCGATCAGGACCCCAACCTCAAGGCGGTGGTCTACTGGGGCCACGCTCCGAACAGCCAGTCGCGCGGCCTGGAGATGATCGAGGCGATGAAGGCGCTGGAGCTCCTGGTGGTCATCGACCCCTATCCTTCGGCGACCGCGGCGATGGCGGCCATGGTCAGGAAGGACGGCGTCTATCTCTTGCCGGCGACGACGCAGTTCGAGACCTCCGGTTCGGTGACCGCCTCGAACCGCTCGATCCAGTGGCGAGAGAAGGTGATCGAGCCCCTGTTCGAATCCAAGCCCGATCACGTCATCATGTATCTTTTGGCGCAGAAGTTCGGCTTCGACAAGGAGCTCACCAAGAACATCAAGGTGGTGAACAACGAACCCAATGTCGAGGACATCCTGCGCGAGATCAACCGGGGCACCTGGACCATCGGCTACACCGGGCAGTCGCCCGAGCGCATCAAGCTGCACATGCAGCACATGAGCACCTTCGACGTGAAGACGCTGCGTGCCAGGGGCGGTCCCTGCGACGGTGACTACTACGGCCTGCCCTGGCCGTGCTACGGCACGCCGGCGCTGAAGCATCCCGGTTCGCCCAACCTCTACGACACCTCCCGGCACGTGATGGATGGCGGCGGCAACTTCCGCGCCAATTTCGGCGTCGAGCGCGACGGCGTCAGCCTGCTCGCCGGAGACGGCTCCGCCTCGAAAGGCGCGGACCTGCAGTTCGGCTATCCCGAATTCGATCATGTGCTGCTGAAGAAGCTCGGCTGGTGGGACGAACTCACCGAGGACGAGAAGAAGCAGGCCGAGGGCAAGAACTGGAAGACCGATCTCTCCGGCGGCATCATCCGCGTCGTGATGAAGAATCACGGCTGCCATCCCTTCGGCAACGCCAAGGCGCGGGCGCTGGTGTGGAACTTCCCGGATCCTGTGCCGGTGCATCGCGAGGCGCTCTATTCGACCCGGCCGGACATGGTCGAGAAATATCCGACCCATGACGACAAGATGGCCTTCTGGCGCCTGCCGACGCTGTTCAAGTCGGTTCAGCAGAAGAACGTCGCCGACAAGGTGCATCTGAGCTTCCCGCTGATCCTCACCAGCGGCCGTCTGGTCGAATACGAGGGCGGCGGCGAGGAGACGCGCTCCAATCCCTGGCTGGCCGAGCTGCGTCAGGACATGTTCGTCGAGATCAATCCCAAGGCCGCCAACGACCGCGGCATCAGGAACGACGACTGGGTCTGGGTCAAGACGCCGACCCGGGCCCAGCTCAAGGTGCGCGCCCTGGTCACGGAGCGCGTCGGCCCCGACACCTGCTTCATGCCCTTCCATTTTTCCGGGCACTGGCAGGGCAAGGACATGCTCGAGTACTACCCGGAAGGTGCGCACCCGCTGGTGCGCGGCGAAGCGGCGAATACCGCCACCACTTACGGCTACGACAGCGTCACGATGATGCAGGAAACCAAGACGACCGTCTGCCAGGTCGCCAAGGCTTGAGGAGGATGACATGGCCAGGATGAAATTCCTCTGCGACTCCGAGCGCTGCATCGCCTGCAACGGCTGCGTGACCGCCTGCAAGAACGAGAACGAGGTGCCCTGGGGCGTGAACCGCCGCCGCGTGGTGACGCTCAATGACGGCGTGCCCGGGGAGAAGGCGATATCGGTGGCCTGCATGCATTGCTCTGACGCCCCGTGCATGGCGGTATGCCCGGTCGACTGCTTCTACTACACCGACGAGGGCGTGGTGCTGCACGACAAGGATCTGTGCATCGGCTGCGGCTACTGCTTCTACGCCTGCCCCTTCGGTGCCCCCCAGTATCCGCAGAGCGGCGCCTTCGGCATGCGCGGCAAGATGGACAAATGCACCTTCTGCGCCGGCGGGCCGGAGCCCGACAACTCCGAGGAGGAGTTCAGGAAGTACGGCCGCAACCGCCTGGCGGAGGGCAAGCTGCCGCTGTGCGCCGAGATGTGCGCGACCAAGGCGCTGCTCGCCGGCGATGGCGATGTGGTCTCCGAGATTTTCCGCGGTCGCGCCCTGAATCGCGGCAAGGGCGCCGACCTGTGGGGCTGGGGCACCGCCTACGGCAAGGAGAAGGCCAAGGGGGAGGGCAAATCATGAGACTCTTTCTGATGGCAGCCGTTGCGCTGGCGCTCGCCGGCTGCGGCGAGCGCGACAAGGCAGTGGTCTATAAGCAGGGCGTGTACCAGGGCAAGACCGACAGCGCGCCCTGGAACAACGCCCTCTACAAGGGCGACAAGGCCAAGTGGGAAAGCGATATCCGGGCCCGCAACCAGCAGCAGGACGAATCCCGCCGCATCGGCGGCTAGGAGGCCGCATGAAACGTATCTTCCTTCTCTTGCTCTTTGGCTTCCTGGCGCCAGCGGGCGCGCTTGCGGCAGACGCTCAACCGGCCCGGACTCAGACAAACACGCCGCACAACGAGGTCCGGCTGTGGCGCGAAGTCCGTTCCGGACAGCCGGGCATCACGACGGTGCGCGGGATCGAAACCGGCGTTCTCGTCCAGTCTGGCGGCGAGACCTGGCGCGAATTGCGCACCGGCCCGGTCATGCTCTACGGCGGCATTCTGCTCTGTCTGGTGTTCGGCGCCATCGTCGCCTTCTATGCGCTGCGCGGCCCGGTCAAGCTCAAGGAGGCGCGCAGCGGGCGCTTGATCGAGCGCTTCACCGGCGTCGAGCGCATCGCGCACTGGAGCATGGCCATCAGCTTCGTCATCCTCGCCCTATCCGGACTCACCATGCTGTTCGGTCGCCACCTGCTGCTGCCTGTGCTGGGCCATGGCCTGTTTTCTGGGCTCGCCGTGCTTGGCAAGAACTTGCACAATTTCGTCGGGCCGCTGTTTCTCCTGTCGATCGCGGTGTCCTTCCTCATCTTCGTCAGGGACAACCTATGGAATGCCGTGGACGCGCTGTGGCTGAGGAAGTTGGGCGGGTTGCTCTCTGGCGAGCACGTACCGGCCGAGCGCTTCAACCTAGGCGAGAAGGCCTGGTTCTGGCTAGGGCTAGTCGTGCTCGGCTTCGCCGCGAGCTTGAGCGGTCTGGTCCTCGACTTCCCGAACTTCGAGCAGGGGCGCGCGATCATGCAATGGGCCAACATCGTCCATGTGGCTGCCGCCCTCCTATTCATCTGCCTGGCAATGGGCCACATCTATATCGGCAGCATCGGTACGGAGGGTGCGCTGGAAGGAATGCGCGATGGTTATGTGGACGAAGTCTGGGCCAAGGAGCACCACGAACTTTGGTACCTTGATCAGAAACAGAAAGCTGCCAAGTCCCCTGCGGCGCCGGCTTCAGCCGCACCGGCAGCTCAACCCTGATGACGGGAGCGAAGATGAAAGCGAAACTGATCTTGGCCATGATCACCGCATTAGCGCTGGGCGCTGCGCAAGCCAAGCTGCCGCCGCCGACCGAGGAGCAGCAGGCTAAGGCTGCGGCAGCCAAGGCGAAGGCCGCATTGGCCGCACAACAGGACGCCGAGCAGCTCGCCAAGGCGCAGGACCGGGTTGTCCAGCGTTATCTCTCGGAACAGAAGGCCAGGGGAGGCAAGGCGGTTCCGACAAAGAAGTAGATCCATGGGCTGCGCCACAGCGCCGCCAAATGCCCCCAGCCGCTGCAAGCGGCGTTTCGCTCAAACAGCGCTGACCAGGCGCTTGCGACTTGACTCGCGATCTTCTCAGACAGCGGCGAGAGCGTCGCGTCGTGAGCTGGTACCGACCATGAGCGCGGTCGCGACCGCAAGGAACTGCAGCTGCGCGATGCCGTAGAAGGCCATCGAGTAATACCCAGCGTCCAACAACGGGCCGAATAGCAGCGCCACCAAGGCAATACCCACGGCCTGACCCGAAGAGACGAAGCCGTACACCCGGCCGAAAGCTGCCTGGCCGATTCCTTGCGTCGCCGCTCGGCGCACCGGCAGGTCGCGGGAGGGTCGGCCCACGCCCATTGCCGCCGTGATCAGGGGGACCGTCCAGCCGGGCACAGCACTGGAGGCCAGCAGCACGCTGAAGGCAATGGTGGCGACGAAGAAGAAGCAAAAACACAACCATACCGGCGGGAGCGTAGGAAACCGAAAAGGACGGCCCCCTGGTGCGCGGCAGCCAACATCAGCGGCGCATAGCTGTCGCGGCAGACAGCACGGGTGCCGAGAGTGTCAGCGTGCCGATGCCGAAGTAAATCACCCGCCAGGATCCGAAACGGTTGACCGGAAAGCCGGCCAGTAGAGGCGAGGGCTGATAACCCATTCTACAAGACGTTTCGCGTTCCATCGGCGTCGAGCCTCGCCTCTGCTGGGTCTGATCGTGGCGATGGGGTCGGTCTGATGTATGATATCGGCATAATTTCAAGGATCGTCGGCAAACGGCCGCCGTTCGAGGAAGAGGCGCTGGCACCGAAGGGAACCCGGGGTGGTGCAGGAGTTTTTGGCGGATGCATCGTAGCGCGCTAGTCCGCCGATCGGTGGCTACCCGGGGGGTTACGGACAGACGGGCTTCGTGAATATGGCTCCTCGACCTGGGCTCGAACCAGGGACCTACGGATTAACAGTCCGGCGCTCTACCAACTGAGCTATCGAGGAACAGTTGAGGCGCGCATCTTATTCATTTCGTCCGCCCGCGTCAATAGCAGATGGGACGCGGCGGCACGAGCAGGCAGATACGCCGCCGCAAGGAGGGAGAGGCAGAGCATGGATGAGCAGCTGATATACGCGAAGACGGCGGCAGGCGAGAAAGCGCTGAGACAACCCACGCCGATCTTGCAGCGCGAGTTGCACCTGCTGCTGGGCGCTGTCGATGGCAGGGCAAATACGGCCGAACTCAAGCGGCGCTTAGAAGACGGCAGCCAGATCGATGCCGCACTGGAGGAGTTGGAGCGCCGCGGCTTGATCCGGAAGCTCGCCGCCAAGCCGCAGCTTTGGGAGGTTGTGCTCGGCGATGCGCCGCCCGATCAATCAAGGCACACGTCCGTAGCGTCGCGCTCAGATCCGTCGCCGAGTGAGGGCGGTACTGCTCATCGAGGCGGTTCGCTATCACGGCTGTGCGGAAAGTACTCCGCCTGGCGACGGAAGTGGGCCGCAAGGAAGGAAGAGAGGGCTTTTCGCCGGGCTTACGAAACTCCGAGCGATGACGATCGCTTCGCCCCGGTCAAGCTGAAGCCGATTCGCCGCGGTCAGCACCGCAAAATGAACTGGCCGCTCGCGGCTGCCGCCGCTTTGCTGTTGCTCGCGATCGGCGCCCTGCTGCTGGCGCTGATCTTCCCCTACCAGCGTTACCGGCCGGAGATTGAGCGGCGTTTGAGCGCCGCCTTGCGCGATCCCGTGAGCATCAGTGAGGTGCGCTTCGGCTTCCGGCCCTATCCGAACATCACGCTGGAGGGTGTCTCGGTCGGGGCGGAACCTTACGCCGAGATCAAAGCGATCCGCGTGCTTCCCGATCCGTTTTCCCTGTTCAGCGCGCACTGGATCATCCTTCAAGCGCGGTTCGAGGGCATGGATATCCGTAATCGGGGAATCGGCCCCAGCGCGCACTGGCTGGCCGGTACTGCCGGCATCGAAGGCGCTGTGCTGTTGCGCGGTGGACATTTCGACCAGCTCTCGGTCGACATCGGCGACCTGCACTTGGACGACCTGAGCGGCGAGTTGAGGACCACGCTCGATGGCGGCGTGGCCAAGATCCTGCTGCACAATGGAGAGGGCAGCCTGCATCTGGAGCTTACGCCGGCGCCATCGGGCTACCAACTGTCGGCAGTCGGCAAGGCGCTGACCATGCCCTCCAGGCCCAAGCTGACTTTCACTTACCTCGGAGTCCAGGGCGAGCTCAGGCCCGGTTTGCTGCGCCTCTCCAAGATCGACGGTGGACTCTACGGCGGATTCCTCGACGGGGCGGCAGAGATCGACTGGAATGAAGCTGCGACTCTGGTCGCAGACATCGGATTGAGGAGCATCAGCAGCGACCGATTGCTGGCGTCTGCCGCCCACGGGCTGTCTTTGGCGGGGAAAATAGGCGGCAAGTTCCACATCGAGTCACGTGCCACAAAACTCGCCGAGCTATCCGACAATCTGCGCATCCGTGGCGAGTTTCTGGCCGAGCGCGGCGCCATCAACGGCCTGGATCTGATCGAGGCCGTGCGCAGCAAGCGTCCAATCCGGGGCGGCGCCACCCGCTTCGAGCGCCTCTCGGGCGAACTGCGGCTGGAGGGGCAAACCTGTCACCTCGACGGGCTGAAGCTCAGCTCCGGCCTGATGAAGGCCGAAGGCAATCTCGACATCGGCAGGGACAGGCGGATCGGGGGCCGGATGGCCCTCGATCTCACCGGGGCGGCGACCCGGATCCGCGCCGAGCTGGCGATCGGCGGTACCTTGGACGAGCCGCAGATCTCCAGCGGTCGCGGTGCGCGAATCAGTCCTTGAGCACGGCGGCGATCGCGTCGGCGACGAAGTCGATGTTGTGAGAATTGATCGCGGCGACACAGATGCGGCCGGTGCTCAGGGCATAGATGCCGTAGTCTGCTCTCAGCCGCTCCACTTCGGCCGGGCTCAAGCCGGTGTAGGAGAACATGCCGCGCTGCTGGGTGATGAAGGAGAAATCCCGTTTCACCCCGCGTGCCTTCAGCTTGTCGGCTAAGCCCTGACGCATCGCGCGGATGCGGCTGCGCATGCCGGCGAGTTCTGCTTCCCACATCTGGCGCAATTCAGGATTGCCGAGCACCGTGGCGACCACCGCGCCGCCGTGGGTCGGCGGGTTCGAGTAATTGGTGCGCACCACGCGCTTGACCTGGGACATTACGCGCGCCGTCTCTTCCCTATCCCGGGTTATCAGCGACAAGGCGCCGACGCGCTCGCCATAGAGAGAGAAGGACTTAGAGAAGGAACTGGAGACGAAGAAGGTCAGGCCGGAATCGGCGAACAGCCGCGCCGCCAGCGCATCCGCCTCGATGCCCTCGGCGAAGCCCTGGTAGGCCATGTCGAGGAAGGCGACCAGGCCGCGCGCGCGCACCGCCTCGATCACCTCACGCCATTGCGTTTCGGTCAGGTCGGCGCCGGTGGGATTGTGGCAGCAGGCGTGCAGCACGACGATCGAGCCGGCGGCCATGCCGTCGAGCTTGGCGCTCATCGCCGCGAAATTCACACCCCGAGTTGCGGCGTCGTAGTAGGGATAACTCTCCACCGGGAAGCCGGCAGCCTCGAACAGCGCGAGATGGTTTTCCCAGCTCGGGTCGCTGATGAAAACCGTCGCCGCCGGAAACAGGCGCTTCAGGTAATCGGCGCCGACCCTCAGGGCGCCGGTGCCGCCCAGGGTCTCGATGGTCACCAGGCGGCCATCTGTGATCAGGGGCGAGGTCGGGCCGAAAAGCAGCTTTTGCACCGCCTGATTGTAGGCGGCGAGGCCCTCGATCGGCTGGTAGGCGCGCGGCTGCAGGGCCTCCAGTCGCGCCCTCTCTGCCCGCTTAACGGAATCGAGCAGCGGCACCTTACCGTTGTCGTCATAATAGACGCCGACGCCGAGATTGACCTTGTTCGGCCGGGTGTCGGCGTTGTAGGCCTCGGTCAGGCCGAAGATCGGGTCGCGCGGGGCCATCTCGACCGAGGCGAATAGGGAAGAAATCGTTGAAGAGCTCATATACACTCCAGGGTTGGCCGCGTGGGCTAGCTACGCTCGATTGCGCAGCGCAATATTTTAACCGCGTTTTAACCGCGAATGCGGGGATGAGGTGACATCATGCATAGCAGCGACGCCCGGCGTAACCGCGCGGCGGGGAAATGAACTTGTCAGATCCCATCGCTTTCCCTGACAGCCCGTTCCGCCTGCATCAGCCGTTTGCCCCGGCCGGCGACCAGCCCGAGGCGATCACCAAACTGACCGAAGGTGTCGAAGACGGCCTGATGTACCAGACCCTGCTCGGCGTCACCGGCTCCGGCAAGACCTTCACCATGGCTAACGTCATCGCCAGAACCGGGCGGCCGGCGCTGGTGCTGGCACCGAACAAAACGCTGGCGGCGCAACTGTATGCCGAATTCCGCGAGTTCTTCCCGGATAACGCCGTCGAATACTTCGTCTCCTATTACGATTATTACCAGCCCGAGGCCTACGTGCCGTCGCGCGACCTGTTCATCGAGAAGGATTCGAGCATCAACGAGCAGATCGAGCAGATGCGCCTGTCCGCCACCAAGTCGCTGCTGGAGCGCCGGGACTGCGTCATCGTCGCCACCGTCTCGGCGATCTACGGCATCGGCGACCCGGTCGACTACCACAGCATGATCCTGCATCTACGCCAGGGCGAGAAGCTCGCCCAGCGCGACGTCATCCGGCGCCTGACCGAGATGCAGTACCAGCGCAACGACATCGACTTCGACCGCGGCGTCTATCGGGTGCGCGGCGACGTCATCGACGTGTTTCCGGCCGAGAACGCCGAACACGCGATCCGCATCACCCTGTTCGACGACGAGATCGAGTCGCTGCTCTTGTTCGATCCGCTCACCGGCCGGGGCAAGCAGAAGCTCGCGCGCTTCACCGTCTACCCGTCCAGCCATTACGTCACGCCGCGCGCCACCGTGTTGCGGGCGGTCGAGAAGATCAAGGCGGAGTTGCGTGAGCGCATCGAGTTCTTCCAGCACAATCAGAAGCTGGTCGAGTGCCAGCGCATCGAGCAGCGCACCCGCTTCGATCTGGAGATGCTCGAACAACTCGGCTTCTGCAAGGGCATCGAGAACTACTCGCGCCATCTGTCAGGACGGCAGCCGGGTGAGCCGCCACCGACCCTGATCGACTACCTGCCGCCGCGCTCGCTGCTGTTCATCGACGAGAGCCACGTCACCATTCCCCAGGTCGGCGGCATGTACAAGGGCGACCGCTCACGCAAGGAGAACCTGGTCGATTACGGCTTCCGCCTGCCCTCGGCGCTGGACAACCGGCCACTGCGCTTCGACGAGTTCGAGAAGCTGATGCCGCAGACGGTGTTCGTTTCGGCCACGCCGGCCAACTACGAAGCTTTGCATCAGGCCCAGGTGGTGGAGCAGGTGGTGCGTCCGACGGGTCTGGTCGATCCGGCGCTGGAGATCCGGCCGGCGGGCACTCAGGTCGATGACCTGCTGGCCGAGGTCAAGCGGCGCGTGGCCAAGGGCGAGCGCGTCCTGGTGACCACCCTGACCAAGCGTCTGGCCGAGCAACTGACCGAGTTCTACGCCGACAACGGCATCAAGGTGCGCTACCTGCATTCCGACATCGAGACCGTCGAACGGGTCGAGATCATCCGCGACCTGCGCCTTGGGGTATTCGACGTCCTGGTCGGCATCAACCTGCTGCGCGAGGGCCTGGACATCCCCGAGGTTTCGCTGGTGGCGATTCTGGACGCCGACAAGGAGGGCTTCCTGCGCTCCGAGCGGGCGCTGATCCAGACCATCGGGCGCGCCGCGCGCCACATCAACGGCACGGCCATCCTCTACGCCGACCGCGTCACCGATTCGATGCGCCGGGCGATCGCCGAGACCGACCGGCGCCGTGCCAAGCAACTCGCCCACAACGAGGCGAACGGCATCGTCCCGCAGGGGGTGAAGAAGCGCATCAGGGACATGATCGAGAACGCCTACGACAGCGAAGAGGCCGGACGCGAACTCAAGGCTGCGAGCGAAGCGGCGCATTACGACGCGATGAGCGCCAAGGAGCTGGCCAGAGCGATCAAGCGGCTGGAGAAGGCGATGCAGGAGCACGCCCGGAATCTCGAGTTCGAACAGGCCGCTGCGGCCCGCGACGAACTCTTCCGCCTGCGTCGGCAGGCCTTCGGTGCCGATCCCCACGAGCCGGCGGAACCCGGCGGCTGAAAACGGGGGCACGGACGCGATGCCGCGTCCGTGCCCCGGAACTTACAGCGGGCGACTGTCGTGCTTGGTTTCGACGATCTGCAACGGCTCGTTGGCGATCACCGGCGCCGGGCGTGGCTTGCGTCCGAGCCGCGTCGCGGGCTGAGCGGTCTCGACCTGCAGGCGTTGCTTGTCGCTGCTGGTCTCGATCAGTTGTAGACCAGCTTGCTGCAATGACGCCGACAAGTCTGCCGGCGGTTCCTCCGCCTGAACGACGGGTGCCGGTTGCGCTGCCACGGCGACTGGTTTCGGCTGCTCTACCGCGGCGGCCGGCGGCGGCTCCACCGTCACGAGTGCATGCAGGGCCGGTTCCATGCTCACCGGTAGCTGTTGGACAACGGGGGCCGGGGCGGCGGCCTCAACAGGCGCCGCAGGCAAGGCGAGGTGTGCTGCCGAGACGAATTCCGGCGCCTGGACGACTGCTGCCTCAGCCATTGAGGTCGGCTGTTCCGGCATCTCGACTTCGGTTGCTGCGACTGAGGCAACAGCGGCCTCGGCTGTGACAGCTTCCACTTCCTCGCCCGGACGTCGTTCGCGCCGGCCACCGCGCCTGCCGCGACGGGCCCGCTGCCCTTCCTCGGGTGCGACCTCGGCACCAGGCGCGGCAACGTCCGCCGCTTCCTGGATCGCGGGCGCCGGTTCGACCGGCTTTTGGCGCGCGGCGCGCGGCTGACGCGGTTCGCGCGGCTCCCTGGGCTCTCTCGGTTCGCCGGCGGGGCGCTCTTCGCGCTTTTCGGGGCGCTCGCCGCGACCACGGCGCGGCTCGCGTGGGGCGGTCTCGTCTCTCTCGGTCTTTTCACTGCGCTCGGGCTTGACCGGCTGCTGCTGGGATTCCGTCCGTTGCGGGCGCTCGCTGCGAGTGCCCTCGCGCCGGGTCCTGCCGCCGCGTCGCCCCTCGCTGCGGGCCTCGCGCTGCGGCGGCCGTTCGGCCTTGCTCTCCGCGGCAGCGGGAGCCTCTGTCTTGCCGGAGAACCAGGAGAGGATGGTCGCCAGGATGCCACGCGTTTCAGCCTTGGGTGTCGCCGGCGGCGCCGCCTTGGCCTTGGGCTCGACGATCGGCGCCGGTTGCCCCAGGGCGATGCCCTTGACCGCGGCTTCCTGGCGCGCCGGCTTCGCTTCGGTCTGCGCCGAGGGCGGCGTGTAGCTCTCCTCGGCGGGCATCTCGACCATCTTGTAGCTCGGCAGGGAAACCTCTTCCAGGTTGAGCTGGTCGTGGCGCAGGCGGACGATCTGGTGCTGCGGCGTCTCGAGGTGGATGTTCGGAATCAGCACCAGGTTGACCTTGTGGCGCATCTCTATCTTCGCAATATCGACGCGTTTCTCGTTCAGCAGGAAGGTGGCGACATCGACCGGCACCTGGCAGTGCAGTGCGCCGGTGTTCTCCTTCATCGCTTCCTCCTCGAGGATGCGCAGGATGTGCAGCGCCGAGGACTCGGTGCTGCGGATATGGCCGGTGCCGCTGCAGCGCGGGCAGGGGATGTAGCTGGTCTCGGCCAGCGCCGGGCGCAGCCGCTGGCGCGACAGTTCGAGCAGGCCGAAGCGGCTGATCTTGCCGGTCTGGACCCGGGCGCGGTCGAAATGCAGGGCGTCGCGCAGCCGGTTCTCGACCTCGCGTTGGTTGCGCGCACTCTCCATGTCGATGAAGTCGATGACGATCAGGCCGCCCAGGTCGCGCAGCCGCAATTGGCGCGCGGTCTCGTCGGCCGCTTCAAGGTTGGTCTTGAACGCGGTTTCCTCGATGTCGGCGCCCTTGGTGGCGCGCCCGGAGTTGACGTCCACCGAGACCAGCGCCTCGGTGTGGTCGATAACGATGGCGCCGCCCGAGGGCAGGGTGACTTGGCGCGAGTAAGCCGACTCGATCTGGTGCTCGATCTGGAAGCGCGAGAACAGCGGCACGTCGTCGCTATAGCGCTTGACCCGGGCGACGTTGCCCGGCATCACATGCGCCATGAACTGCTGCGCCTGCTCGAAAACGTCGTCGGTGTCGATCAGGATCTCGCCGATGTCAGGCGTGAAGTAGTCGCGTATCGCGCGGATCACCAAGCTCGATTCCTGGTAGATCAGGAAGGCGCCCTTTTGCGAATTGGCGGCGCCTTCGATCGCGCCCCAGAGCTGCAGCAGGTAGTTGAGATCCCACTGCAGTTCCTCGTAGCTGCGGCCGATGCCGGCGGTACGCGCGATCAGGCTGGTGCTCGCCGGCACTTCGAGCCGGTCCATGATCTCGCGCAGCTCCTGGCGGTCTTCGCCCTCGACGCGCCTTGATACGCCGCCGCCGCGCGGGTTGTTGGGCATCAGCACGAGGTAGCGGCCGGCCAGCGAAATGAAGGTGGTCAGCGCCGCGCCCTTGTTGCCGCGCTCGTCCTTGTCCACCTGGACGATCAACTCCTGGCCGACGCGCAGCGCGTCCTGGATGCGGGCCTTGCCCGGTTCCCCTTCGGATTTGAAATAGGTGCGCGCGACCTCCTTAAACGGCAGGAAACCGTGACGCTCCGCGCCGTACTCGACGAAGGCGGCCTCGAGACTGGGCTCGATGCGGGTGATGACCGCCTTGTAGATGTTGCCCTTGCGTTGTTCCTTGGTGGCCGATTCGATGTCCAGGTCAACCAGCTTCTGACCATCGACGATCGCGACGCGGAGTTCCTCGGCCTGCGTCGCATTGAACAGCATGCGTTTCATCTATGTGCTCCCGCGCGCACGGCACGGGCACGACGAACCTACGCCCGGTTGGGCGACAACACTCAGTATTGATGGATCACGGTCATAGTGAGGTTCTCGGGCAAACTAGGGTCAGCTTCGTCTTCTTCAAGCTTGCTCCGAGGCTTGCGGCGAACCGCCGTCTCGGAGCCCGGTATTCATGCGGTGCTCTGTGCGCGCAAATCAAGTACCATCGCTGCTTCGGGTGAGCGAGAAAACCTGTGGCGTCTGCTGCGCGGGCTGGGCCGGGGGCTCGGCGGCTCGGGAAGCTCCCGGACTGCGGGAACCCGGCGATCGATGCCTTGGGCCGACGCCTGCTCAATGCCCGGTACGATACGCTTGAATAGATGTGCTAAGCGGGTACCGGCAACGTCCCTGGCGCGCCGCCGACGTCGCTTCGGACCGCCGGGCACGCTTGCCGCGGGACGGCAAACTGGAAAACAGTATATTGCAAATGAATGGCTTAAGCAAAGATTCCGCGACATGGCTGGAAGTGGGCGAGGAGGCGGCTGGCCAGCGCATCGACAATTTTCTGCTGCGCGTCTGCAAGGGCGTGCCGAAGAGCCATGTCTATCGCATCCTGAGGAGCGGCGAGGTGCGGGTCAACAAGGGCCGCATTGGCCCGGAATACCGCCTCAACATCGGCGACGCCGTGCGCGTGCCGCCGATCCGAGTCTCCGAGCGGCCGCTCCAGGCGCTCGTCCCGGCGCGCGAGTTCGCCGTCGTTTTCGAGGACGAGGCGCTGTTGGTGGTCGACAAGCCGGCGGGCGTCGCCGTCCACGGCGGCAGCGGCGTCAGTTTCGGGGTCATCGAGCAACTGCGCCGGCAGCGCCCAGAGGCGCGTTTCCTGGAACTCGCCCATCGGCTGGACCGTGAGACCTCAGGCCTGCTGATCCTCGCCAAGAAGCGCGCCGCCCTGACCCGACTGCACGACATGTTCCGCGACGGGGCGATCCACAAGCGCTACTTGGCCCTGATCCGGGGGCGCTGGCAGAATCCGATGCAGCACGTGCGGCTGCCGCTGCTAAAATACTTAACCGCCGAGGGCGAGCGGCGCGTCAGCGTCTCTGACCAGGGCAAGGAGGCACACAGCATAGTCAGGCTCCTGGCGCGCTGGGAGAATTTCAGCTTGGTCGAGGTGGAACTGAAAACCGGACGCACCCACCAGATCCGCGTGCATCTGGCGCACCTGGGTTTTCCGCTGGCGGGCGACGACAAGTACGGTGACTTTCCGGCGAACCGGGATCTGGCCCGGGCCGGCCTGAAGCGCATGTTCCTGCACGCGGCGAGTCTGTCCTTCAGCCACCCCTTGACCGCGCGGGAGATCTCGCTGAGAGCCCCGCTACCGCCGGAGCTGCGCGATTTCCTCGTCCGGCTGGCGAATGCCGAGAAACGGGATTACGGCGACGGGAGCGCGCTTGAATCGCTTTGAACTGATCGTATTCGACTGGGACGGCACCCTGATGGACTCGGCTGGCGCCATCGTCGCCGCGATCCAGGCGGCCTGCAGGGATCTCGACGTAGAGCCGCCCTCTGACGCGCGGGCGCGCCACATCATCGGCCTGGGCCTGAACGATGCGCTGGCCAATGCCCTGCCCGATCTTCAGCCGGCGCGCTATCGCGCCTTGGCGGAGCGCTACCGTTACCACTACCTGGCCGGGGACGGCGAGTTGAGCCTGTTCGAGGGCATCGAGGCGCTGGTGGCCGGACTGGCGGCATCGGGCCATCGGCTGGGCGTGGCCACCGGCAAGAGCCGCAACGGGCTCGACCGGGCGCTGGCCGCGAGCGGTCTGGCCGGGTGTTTCCAAGCCACGCGCTGCGCCGACGAATGCCACTCCAAGCCGCATCCGCAGATGCTCCATGAGCTGATGGACGAGTTTGCCGTGCCGGCCGCTCGGACGCTGATGATCGGCGACACCACGCACGACCTTAAAATGGCGCAAAACGCCGGCGTCGGCGCCTTGGCCGTGGCTTACGGCGCCCACCCGCGCGCGGAGCTGGTGGCCGAACAGCCACTGTATTGCGCCGGCAGCGTCGCCGAACTGCAGGCATGGCTGTCCCGACACGCCTGATCTGCAGCGGCGGGGAATTGGTCGAGGGCGGCCGTGGCGTGCGCTTTGACATCGAGCGCCATGGCGTCACCGAACCCTGCTTCGTCGTCCGTTACCGCGGCGAGGTGCGCGCCTTCCTGAATCGTTGCGGTCATATGCCGGTCGAGCTGGACTGGCAGCCAGGCGAGTTTTTCGATGCTTCCGGTTTATACTTGATTTGCGCGACGCATGGCGCACTCTACGCCCCCGCAGACGGTCGCTGTCTCCACGGGCGGTGCAACGGCAAGGGATTGCAGCCCCTCGCCGTATGTGAAATCGATGGACAGATCTTTTTGAAAGAAACATAGCCGCGATGGAAACCCCGCAGAACCAAGCCCAATGGGAACGCAGCGTCCTGGAAAAAATTGCCCTCGAAGGCCTCGTCGAGCAGCGCCGCCGCCGTCGCTGGGGCATCTTCTTCAAGCTGCTGGGCTTCATCTACCTCGGCGTGATCCTGGCCTATGTGGTCGATTGGGGCCGGCCGGCGGACAAGCTGGGCGACGGTGGTCACACCGCGCTGGTGCAACTCAACGGGGTGATCCGAGCCAAGGGCGACGCCAGCGCCGATAGCGTCATCAGCGGCCTGCAGGCCGCCTTCGAGGACAAGGGCACGAAGGGCGTCATCCTGCGCATCAACAGCCCGGGCGGCAGTCCGGTGCAGTCGGGCATCATCAATGACGAGATATGGCGTCTGCGCGCCCTGCATCCGAACATTCCGCTGTATGTGGTGGTCGAAGACATCTGCGCTTCCGGCGGCTATTACGTCGCCTCCGCGGCGAACAAGATCTTCGTGGACAAGGCCAGCATCGTCGGCTCGATCGGCGTGCTGATGGACGGCTTCGGGTTTACCGGGACCATGGAGAAGCTGGGGGTCGAGCGGCGCCTGCTGACCGCCGGCAAATACAAGGGCTTTCTCGACCCGTTCTCGCCCCAGGACGCGCAGCAAAAGGCCTATGCCCAGATGATGCTCGACGACATCCACCAGCAATTCATCGATGCGGTCAGGAAGGGCCGCGGCAAGCGGCTCAAGGAGACGCCGGAGACGTTCTCCGGCCTGATGTGGACCGGCGCCAAGAGCATCGAAATGGGACTGGCCGACGGTTATGGCACGGTCGATTCGGTGGCCCGGGACGTCATTAAGGCCGACGAGGTCCGCGATTACACGGTGAAGCAAAATCTTGCCGAGAAATTCGCCAAGCAGATCGGGGCCCAGGTGTCCGAGGGCGTGGTCAACGCGCTGACCCGGATGACACTGCGCTGAGGGTAGGCCGACCTCAGGGCAGGGGGATTCCAGCGGCGCGCAGCATCCGGCAAAGTGCGATCAGCGGCAGGCCGACTAGGGCATTGGGGTCGTCGCCCCGCATCGATTCGATCAGCGCGATGCCCAGTCCCTCCGACTTGGCGCTGCCGGCGCAGTTGAGCGCGTCTTCGCGGTCGAGGTAGCGCCCGATCTCGGCGTCGCTGAGCTGACGGAAGCGCACCTCGGTGGGCACGCCGCACAGCTGCACCCGACCGCTGGCGCTATCGAGCAGGCACAGGCCGGTGTGGAAGATCACCGTTTGCCCGCGCATCGCCTGCAGCTGGGCGAAGGCTCTGGCGCGGGTATGGGGTTTGCCGTAGCGCTCCCCGCCGCAGTAAGCGACCTGATCGCTGCCGATGATCAGGGCGCTGGGAAAACGAACCGCCACCGCCTGTGCCTTCTCCTGCGCCAGCCTCTCGGCGGTCGCGGTGGGAGCCTCCCCAGGCAGGACGGTCTCGTCCACCTCGGGCGCGGCCGTCGCGAAGGGCAGTTGCAGCCGTCCGAGCAGCTCGCGCCGGAACGGCGAGGTCGAGGCGAGCACGAGGCTCGGGGCGGGGGCTGTCAGCAGATTCATGGCGTGGCTTTGACTGGAAAAGGGAAAAATAATATCATTAGCGGTTTATGTCGCGACAGGGAATGAGGCAGATCGCAGGTATTGCCGTCGACAGCCTCGCATTTGCGCGCGAAGGACGGCACCTGATCGGGGAATTGGCCGTGAATGAGTTGCCGCGCCTCGCCGATGCGCTGGCAGACGACGATGCCGGGGCGTTGGCTTGCGATGTGAGCGGTGGACGCAACGAAGCGGGAAAGTTGTATCTGCGACTCATGATCACGGGCGAACTGCGCTTGAGGTGTCAACGTTGTCTTGAAGCGATGTCGTTTCCGCTGGCGATCGACAGCCGCGTGCTGCTGGTGCCGCCGGGTGCGCCATGGCCCGACGAGACGCTCGAGGACGACAGCGCCGACGCGATCGACGCCCTGGACCAGCAGTCCGTTGCCGAACTGGTCGAGGAAGAGTTGTTGCTGGCCCTGCCGGTCGCGCCGCGCCATGATGCCTGTGGCCTGCCCGGCGGCGAACGGAACGACGGCGCTGCTTCGCCGTTCGCGGTGCTGGCAAAGCTGAAGTAGCGAATCTGAAGCGATATCGAACGATTATTGAAGGAGCATCAAAATGGCTGTCCAGCAGAACAAGAAATCCCCCTCCAAGCGCGGCATGCGTCGCGCCCACGATTTCCTCGTTGCGCCGCCGCTGGCGGTCGAGCCGACCACGGGCGAAGTGCATCTGCGGCATCACATCAGCCCCAGCGGCTACTATCGCGGCAAGAAGGTGCTCGCGACCAAGGGCGAGTAATTTCGCCTGCGGCGGAGTGAGGCGCTGCGCTTCGACTCATCTCCGCCTCACCCCGTTTCAGTCCCCACCCTCCGATGGCGGTTACCCTCGCAATCGACTGCATGGGCGGCGACCATGGCCCCGCGGTCACGGTCCCGGCCGCGCTCGATTTCCTGCGTCGCGATCCAGACTGCTCGGTCATCCTGGTCGGCCGGCAGGAGGTATTGCAGCCTCTGCTCGGCAAAGCTCAGGCGGGGTTCGGGGAGCGGCTGCGCCTTACCCACGCCAGCGAAACGGTGGCGATGGATGAACCGATTGCCTCCGCCTTGCGCATCAAGAAAGATTCCTCGATGCGCGTCGCCGCCGAACTGGTCAAGAACGGCGAGGCCCAGGCGGCGGTGTCCGCCGGCAACACCGCGGCGCTGATGGCGATCTCCCGTTTCGTCCTGAAGACCCTGCCCGGCATCGAACGGCCGGCGATCGCCAGCATCGTCCCGACGCTCAATCGCTACACCTACCTGCTGGACCTCGGCGCCAACGTCGATTGTCAGCCTGAGCATCTGCTGCAGTTTGCTATCATGGGCGCTATGCTTTTCTCCGCACTGGAACACAAGGAACGGCCCAGCGTCGGTCTGCTCAATATCGGCGAAGAGGCGATCAAGGGCAACGAGGCGGTCAAGCGCGCCGGTGAATTGCTGAAGGACAGCGGCCTCAATTTCTATGGCAATGTCGAGGGCGACGACATCTACAAGGGCACGGTCGACGTGGTCGTCTGCGACGGCTTCGTCGGCAACGTCGCGCTCAAGGCCTCTGAAGGCCTGGCGCACATGATCAGCGCGGCGCTGCGCGAGGAATTCAAGCGGAATCTGCTGACCCGCCTGGCGGCATTGGTGGCGCTGCCGGTGCTCAATTCCTTCAAGCGCCGCTTCGATCCCCGCCGCTACAACGGCGGCAGCCTGCTTGGCCTCAAGGGCATCGTGGTCAAGAGCCACGGCTCGGCCGACGCGCTGGCGTTTTTCTGCGCCCTGGAACGCGCCGCGGAGGCCGCCCGCAACAAGCTGCCCGAACGCATCGCCGCCCGCATGGCGCAACTGACGGCCCCGACATGACAATTCTTTCCCGCATCATCGGCACCGGCAGCTATCTGCCTGGCGCGCCGGTCAGCAACGATCAACTGGTGGCCGATCTGGCTGCGCGCGGCGTCGCTACCTCGGACGAATGGATCACCGAGCGCACCGGCATCCGCGCCCGTCACCTGGCGCCCGAGGGCGTCACCTGCAGCGATCTGGCGCTGGAGGCCAGCCGGCGTGCGCTCGCTGCGGCCGGCAAGGCACCAGACGACATCGACCTGATCATCCTCGCCACCTCGACGCCGGACATGGTCTTCCCCAGCGCGGCTGCGCTGCTCCAGGACAAACTCGGGATCAGGAATGGCGCCGCGGCTTTCGACGTCCAGGCGGTGTGCAGCGGTTTCATCTATGCTTTGGCGATCGCCGAGAAATTTATCCGCTCGGGCTCCCACCGCCGCGCCCTGGTGGTCGGCGCCGAGGTGTTTTCGCGCATCCTCGACTGGAACGACCGCGGCACCTGCGTGCTGTTCGGCGACGGCGCCGGCGCGGTGATACTGGAAGCCAGCGACACCCCTGGAGTTCTGTCCACAGCTCTGCACGCCGACGGCAGCTACAACGCCATCCTCTCGGTGCCCGGACAGGTCTGCGGCGGCCGGGTGATCGGCACGCCCTTCCTGCAGATGGAGGGCCAGGCGGTGTTCAAATTCGCGGTCAGGGTACTGCACGAGGTCGCGAACGAGGTTCTGGCGCAGGCCGGCATGACGATAGATCAGGTCGATTGGCTGATTCCCCACCAGGCCAACATCCGCATTCTCCATTCAACCGCCAAGAAACTCGGATTGCCGGCCGAGCGCGTCATCATCACCGTCGAGCGCCACGGCAATACCTCGGCCGCTTCTATCCCGCTCGCCCTCGACGAGGCGGTGCGCAGCGGCAGGATCCGTCCGGGCGACACGCTGCTGCTCGAAGGCGTCGGCGGTGGTTTCACCTGGGGCGCGGTGCTGCTCAAGTTCTGAGCGCAGGGAGTTCGCTATGAAATTTGCACTGGTATTTCCCGGGCAGGGCTCGCAGTCGCTCGGCATGATGGATGCCTATGGCGACCACGAGGTGCTGCGCGAAACCTTCGCCGAGGCCTCCGCCGCGCTCGGCCGCGACCTCTGGCAACTGGCCAGCGAGGGCCCGGCCGAGGCGCAGAACCAGACCATCAACACCCAGCCGCTGATGCTCACCGCCGGCGTCGCCGTGTATCGCCTCTGGCGGACCCTGGGTGGCCCCGAGCCGGCACTGGTCGCCGGCCACAGCCTCGGCGAATATTCGGCGCTGGTGGCGGCGGGCGTGCTGGACTTCAAGGATGCCGTGCCGCTGGTCGAACTGCGCGCCCGGGCGATGCAGGAGGCGGTGCCGGCCGGCGAGGGGGCGATGGCGGCGATTCTCGGCCTGGACGCCGGCCAGGTCAAGGCCGCCTGCGCCGAGAGCGGCGAGGGGCAGGTGGTCGAGGCGGTGAATTTCAACGCCCCCGAACAGATCGTCATCGCCGGCCACGCCGCGGCGATCGAACGCGCGGCCGCCGCCTGCAAGGCCAGGGGCGCCAAGCGCGCGCTGCTCCTGCCGGTTTCCGCTCCCTTCCATTGCTCGCTGATGCAGCCGGCGGCGGAACGATTGCGGAAGCGGCTGTCCGAGCTGGATTTCTCGGCGCCCAGGATTGCACTGGTGAACAACGTCGACGCCGCCTGTCTCACCGATCCGGCGGCGATCAAGGATGCCCTGGTGCGCCAGGCAGCGTCGCCGGTGCGCTGGGTCGAAACGATGCGGTTGCTGGCGGCGCAAGGCGCCAGTCACGTCTACGAGTGCGGTCCAGGCAAGGTGCTGGCTGGGCTCGTCAAGCGCTGCGCCGACGGCTTGGTCGGCGGGGCGATGGCCGATCTCGTCGGTATTGAGGCGGCGCTCGCCGCGGTCAAGGGATAAGGAGCTGGTCATGGTGGAAGAGACGCAACGGGGTCCGCTGGCGGGGCAGGTCGCGCTGGTCACCGGCGCTTCACGCGGCATCGGCCGCGCCATTGCGTTGGAACTGGGCGGCCAGGGCGCAACCGTGGTCGGTACCGCGACCACCGAGGGCGGTGCCGCCGCCATCCAGGCAGCGCTGGATGCTGCCGGCTGCAAGGGTTGGGGTGCAGCGCTCGACGTCACCGACGCCGGTGCCTGTGAGGCCCTGCTGGCGGAGATCGAGAAGCGGTACGGCGCCGTCGCGATCCTGGTGAATAACGCCGGCATCACCCGCGACAACCTCGCCATGCGCATGAAGGACGAGGAGTGGAACGATGTCATCGGCACCAATCTCACCGCCGTCTTCCGGCTCTCCCGGCGGGTGATGCGCGGCATGATGAAGGTGCGTCACGGCCGCATCATCAACATCACCTCGGTGGTCGGCAGTTCGGGCAATCCGGGCCAGGCCAACTACGCCGCCGCCAAGGCCGGCGTCGCCGGCCTGACGCGGGCGCTGGCCCAAGAACTGGGCAGCCGCAACATCACCGTCAACTGCGTCGCTCCGGGCTTCATCGACACCGACATGACCAAGTCGCTGCCCGAGGTCCAGCGCGCAGCCTTACTCGCCAAGATCCCCCTCGGCAGGCTCGGCGAGGCCGCTGAAATCGCTGCCGCCGTGGTCTTCCTCGCCGGCCCGGGATCCAGCTATATCACTGGTTCCGTGCTGCACGTCAATGGCGGAATGTACATGAGTTGATTCGGGCCTCGTGGGTGCGTTTCTGTTAAAATGCCGAAGTTTTTGTCACTACAGCCGATAACCAGGGAAGGAGCAACACATGGAGAACATCGAACAACGCGTCAAGAAAATCGTTGCCGAGCAGTTGGGCGTCAATGAGTCTGAGATCAAGAGCGATTCCTCCTTCGTCGATGACCTCGGTGCCGACTCGCTCGACACCGTCGAACTGGTGATGGCTCTCGAAGAGGAATTCGAGTGTGAGATTCCGGACGAGGATGCCGAGAAGATCACCAGCGTGCAGCAGGCGATCGACTACGTCAGCGCCCACGTCAAGAAATAATTTACGCAACCTGGGAGTCCAACTTGTCGCGTCGCAGAGTCGTCGTCACCGGCCTGGGGATCATTTCTCCGGTCGGCAATACGGTCCTTGAAGCCTGGGAAAATATCCTCGCCGGGCGTTCCGGCATCGGTCCGATCACGCGTTTTGACGCCTCGGCTTTCAGCGCGAGAATCGCCGGCGAGGTCAAGAACTTCGACGTGACGGCCTACCTCTCCGCGAAGGAGGCGCGCCGCATGGATACCTTCATCCATTACGGTATGGCGGCTGGAATCCAGGCGTTCAAGGATTCGGGCCTCGAGGTCAGGCCCGAGAACGCCGAGCGCTTCGGCGTCAATATCGGTGCCGGCATCGGCGGCCTGGCCTTGATCGAAGAGACGCACAATGATTTTCTCGCACAGGGGGCGCGCAAGATCTCGCCCTTTTTCATTCCCGGCACGATCATCAACATGATCGCCGGCAACCTGTCGATCATGTTTGGGCTGAAGGGTCCGAATCTGGCAATGGTCACCGCCTGTACCACGGCGACGCATTGCATCGGCGAATCCGCGCGGATCATCGAGTACGGCGACGCCGACGTGATGGTCTGCGGCGGCGCCGAGTCTTCGGTGACGCCCCTGGCGATCGGCGGTTTTGCTTCTGCGAGGGCGCTATCCACCCGCAACGATGATCCGGCCACCGCCAGCCGGCCCTGGGACAAGGACAGGGACGGCTTCGTGCTCGGGGAGGGCGCCGGCGTCATGGTGCTCGAGGAATACCAGCACGCCAGGGCGCGCGGTGCCAGAATTTACGCCGAGGTCGCCGGCTACGGTATGAGCGCGGACGCCCACCATATGACCGCGCCGGCCGCCGACGGCGACGGTGCCCGGCGTTGCATGATCAATGCACTGAAGAACGGCGGCATCAATCTCGACGAGGTCGATTACGTCAATGCCCACGGCACCTCGACGCCGCTGGGCGACCTGGCTGAAACCGTCGCGGTCAAGCGCTGCTTCGGCGATCACGCCAAGGCGTTGGTGGTGAACTCGACCAAGTCGATGACCGGTCATCTGCTCGGCGCCGCCGGCGGGGTCGAGGCCATTTTCTCGACGCTGGCGCTGCATCACCAAGTGTCGCCGCCGACCATCAACATCTTCAACCAGGATGAGGCGTGCGATCTCGACTATTGCGCCAACAGCGCGCGCCATATGGAAATCCGGGTCGCACTCTCCAACTCCTTCGGCTTCGGCGGCACCAACGGCACCCTGGCCCTGCGCCGGGTATAGCGCCCGGGGCAGCATGCAGCTGCCGCTCACACTCCCCCTGCGCCGGTCGCGGCGCCTGACCATCATGCTGGCCGTCGCGCACGCGCTGGCGGCTGCTACGGCCCTCTCCCTGTCCCTGCCCTGGGGGCTCAAGATCGTCCTGCTGGCGGCGATTATCGCGTCTGCTTGGCTCAGTCTGGTTCGGCTGACCGGTCCAAACAGAATCTGTCGCCTGACCCTGAGGGGCGACGGCCGACTGGAGTTCGCACGCGTCGATGGTTCTTGCGGCGAGGCCCGCTTGCATCCGCAAACGACGGTCACGGCGTTCCTGTGCGTGCTGCTGCTGCGGGTTCAGGCTAGGGTCGAGGCGCTGGTACTCTTGCCCGATGCGCTGGCTGCAGAGGACTTCCGCCTGCTCCGGCTCTGGCTGCGCTGGCGCGCCGCGAGGAGCGACCTGGACTTGTAGGCCGGCCTATAGCCTGCGCGGCGGCTTCAACACGGTATCGCGCGCCCGCGCCAGGAGTTGCGGGTAGTCGCGGGAAAAGTGCAGACCCCGGCTCTCGCGCCGGCGCTGGGCGCAACTGACGATCAAGTGCGCGGTCAGCACCAGGTTCCTGAGTTCTATCAGGTCGTTGCTGACGCGGAAGTTGGCGTAGTACTCGTCGATCTCGCGCTCCAGCAGTCGGATCCGGTGTTGCGCGCGCGCGAGGCGCTTGTTGGTGCGCACGATGCCGACATAGTCCCACATGAAGCGGCGCAGTTCTTCCCAGTTGTGGGAGATGACGATCTCCTCGTCGGCATCCGCGACGCGGCTCTCGTCCCAGACCGGCAGTTCCGGCCGCGCCTGCTGCGGGGCGGCGAGGATGTCGGCCGCCGCCGCTTCGCTGAACACCAGGCATTCGAGCAGGGAATTGCTGGCGAGCCGGTTGGCGCCGTGCAGGCCGGTGCAGGCGCTCTCGCCGACGACGTAGAGGCCGGGAAGATCGCTCTTCGCGGCGAGGTCGGTGACGACGCCGCCGCAGGTGTAATGTGCCGCCGGCACCACCGGGATCGGTTCGCGGGTGAGGTCGATGCCGAATTCCAGACAGTGGGCGTGGATGTTCGGGAAGTGTTCGATCAGGAAATCGGCGCTCTTGTGGGTCATGTCGAGGTAGACGCAGTCGATGCCGCGTTTCTTCATCTCGAAGTCGATGGCGCGGGCGACCACGTCGCGCGGCGCCAGTTCGGCGCGCGGGTCGTGGGCGGGCATGAAGCGGGTGCCGTCGGGCAGGCGCAGGATGCCGCCTTCGCCGCGCAGCGCCTCGGAGATCAGGTAGGACTTGGCCTGCGGATGGTAGAGGCAGGTCGGGTGGAACTGCACGAACTCCATGTTGGCCACCCGGCAGCCGGCGCGCCAGGCCATGGCGATGCCGTCGCCCGTGGCGGTATCGGGATTGGTGGTGTAGAGATAGACCTTGCCGGCGCCGCCGGTGGCGAGCGCCGTCTGCGCCGCCGAGAAGGTGAGCACCCGGTCGCCGTCGATGTCGAGCACGTAGGCGCCGAGACAGCCGTGCTGCGGCGACTTGATCTTGTCGCCGGTGATCAGGTCGATCGCGATATGGCGCTCGAAGACGCTGATGTTGGCATGCCGCCGCACCTTCTGGGTCAGGGTTTCCTGCACCGCAGAGCCGGTGGCGTCGGCGACGTGGATCACGCGCCGCTGGCTGTGGCCACCCTCGCGCGTCAGGTGATAGCCCAGGCTGGTATGTTCGTCCCGCGTGAACCGTACCCCTTCCCCGATCAGCCAGTCGACGGCGGTGCGGCCATGCTCGACGACGAAGCGCGTGGCCGCCGGATTGCACAAACCGGCGCCGGCGGTCAGCGTATCCGCGACGTGGGCGTCGATGGAATCTGCGCTGTCGAGCACCGCGGCGATGCCGCCCTGGGCCCAGCCCGAGGCCGAATCTTCCAGCGCGCTCTTGGTGACCAGAGCCACCCGGCGATGGTCGGCCAGACGCAGCGCCAGTGACTGGCCGGCCAGGCCGCTGCCGAGAATCAGGACATCGAAATTGTTCATGTGTAAGTGATTTTGTCGGGCGGGACGGGGCCAAAACTATATCACGAGCGCCGGCGCTGCCGACGCGGCGGATGCCCCTCTTGGCGACTGAACCATTCCGAAACCGGGTTGTCTTCTGGTTGTGGGTTGTTTGCCAGCGGCGGCCTCCTTGGGGCGACATCGGCATCGGGTATACTCGGATCACCGGAACTCGAACGATAATCGCAATGGGAGATCGCGAAGCTGACCAGGTTCTGGTCGAACGCGTGCAGCAGGGAGACAAGCAAGCCTTCGGGCTGCTCGTGTCCAAGTATCAGCGCAAGCTGATACGACTGCTGTCGCGGATGATCCGCGACCCCGCCGAAGTCGAGGACGTCGCTCAGGAAGCCTTCATCAAGGCCTATCGCGCGCTGCCCGGCTTCCGTGGCGACAGCGCGTTCTATACCTGGCTCTACCGCATCGGCATCAATACCGCGAAGAACTTCCTGGCGGCACAGGGCCGCCGGGCGCCGACGACCACCGAGTTCGACAGCGAGGAGGCGGAGAGTTTCGAGGACGGGGATCAGTTGCGCGACAACAACACCCCCGAGCGGATATTGATGTCGAAGCAGATCGGCAACACCGTGAATGCCGCCATGACCGAACTGCCCGAGGATTTGCGCACCGCGATCGTGCTGCGCGAAATCGAGGGTTTGAGCTACGAGGAGATCGCACAGATTATGGACTGCCCAATCGGCACCGTGCGTTCCCGTATCTTCCGGGCCCGCGAGGCGATCGCTGCGAAGTTGCAGCCGCTTCTGGAACCCGGGACCGATAAACGTTGGTGATAGCGATCAGTATCCCCATAGGGCACCAGTGAAGGTGACACGATGAAATCTGAGCTTTCCGCCTTTCTCGATGACGAACTCGAGGCCTCCCGGCAGCCGACCTTACTGGCCGCCATCGTCAGCGACGAGGAATTGCGCCGCGCGTGGGACGACTATCATTTGATCGGCGATGCCCTGCGCCGCTCGCAAGGGCTCGACCAGCAACTGGCGGCGCGGGTCATGGCCAGCCTGCAGCATGATCCGGTGGTGCTGGCGCCGCAGGTCAAGCGCGTCAGCCATCTCCTGCGTTCTTCTCTGGCGGCGGCCGCGGCGGTCGCCGGCATCGCGCTGGTCGCCAGGATCGCCATCGCTCCGCCGCAGGCCGGGATCGGGATGCTCGCCAAGGCCCGTGCGCCGAACGAGGCGCGGGCGCCATCGACCACCCTGGCGTCAGCCGAAGCTTCCGACGGCAGCCTGTTGCAGGAATACATGATCGCCCATCAAGCCTACTCGCCGGGCAACCGCATCCAGGGCGGGACCGCCTACGTGCGCAGCGTGTCCATGACCGGGGATAGCGCGGCGAGATGAAGCGCTGGCTCCTCAGCGGCCTTTGCTGCCTTCTTGCCTACAGCCTGCCCGCCGCCGCGCAGCAGCAGGACGGGCTGTACTGGCTCGACCGCGTCGTGACCGCGGCGCACAAGCTCAACTACAGCGGCACCTTCGTCTTCCAGAGCGGCGCCTTGGTGGAAACTTCCCGCATCACCCACATGGTCGTCGCGGGCAGGGAGCAGGAGCGCATCGAAGTCTTAGACGGCAGTCCGCGCGAGGTGATCAGCGGCAGCGACGAGGTGCGCTGCTACCTGCCCGAGAGCCGCACCCTGATCGTGGAGAAACGCAGCCGCCAGCGCAGTTTTCCGGCGCTGCTGCCGGCGGTGCTGGGCGGGCTCGCCGAGCACTACGTGATTCGCAAGGGCGCGCTCGGACGGATCGCCGACCGCGAGAGCCAGGCGATCCTGCTTGAGCCCAAGGACAGACTTCGCTACGGCCACCAGTTCTGGGTGGACGTGAATTCCGGCCTGCTGCTCAAGGCCGAGCTCCTGAACGAGCACAACGAGCCGGTGGAAACCTTTGCCTTCACGCAGCTGCAGATCGGCGGCGCGATTGACCGTGAGTCGCTGACCTCGAAATACGCCAAGCAGGCGAGCGGCTGGCAGGTTCATAACGTGCGCGCCACCGAGCGCCGCGGCGAGGATGCCGCCTGGCGGTTCAAGGTTCACCTGCCCGGCTTCAGCAAGCTCACCGAGATGATGCGCGAGGTACGCCCGAACGCGCCGGCTAGCCTGCACATCATGTTCTCCGATGGCCTCGCGGCCATTTCGGTGTTCATCGACTCCGTTCCCGCCGGGCAGCCGAGCAAGACCGATCTGGGCATGATCGCGATGGGGGCGACCAACATCTACCGCCGGATCGTGGGCGGACATCTGCTGGTCATCATGGGCGAGGTGCCGCCGGCGACGCTGAAGAAGTTCGGCGACGGTATCGAACCGAGATGAACGATGGCGTCCTGATCGATCGCCGCGCCCAGCGCCGGCAAGCTGTGCCGCCGCAGCTCGAAAACCCTGATACCAACCCCCATACCCCGGAGGACGCCCTTTCATGATTCGGAAAATCCTGTTGCCGCTCCTGCTCGCCTTGGTCTCCCTGGGTGCCCAGGCCCAGGCCAGAGGCCTGCCAGACTTCACCGAACTGGTCGAGCGGCAGGGCCCGGCCGTGGTCAATATCAGTTCCATCCAGCATATTCGCGGCGGCGCTCAGGCGCAGCAACTTCCCATCGACCCGCATGACCCGGCGTTCGACCTGTTCCGGCGCTTCTTTCCCCAGCTGCCGGGCGGTCCCCAGCAGGAATTCGAGAGCAAGTCCCTCGGTTCAGGCTTCATCATCAGCGCCGACGGCGACATCCTGACCAACGCCCACGTCGTCGCCGGTGCCGACGAGGTCGTGGTCAGACTCACCGACAAGCGCGAGTTCAAGGCCAAGGTGCTCGGTGCCGACAAGCGTACCGATATCGCCCTGATCAAGATCGATGCCAGCGGCCTGCCGGTGGTCAAGCTCGGCGACCCGAACAAGCTCAAGGTCGGCGAATGGGTGGTCGCCATCGGCTCGCCCTTCGGTTTCGACAACAGCGTCACCGCCGGCATCGTCAGCGCCAAGGGGCGCTCGCTGCCGCAGGAGAACTTCGTTCCCTTCATCCAGACCGATGCCGCGATCAATCCCGGCAACTCGGGCGGGCCGCTGTTCAACATGAGAGGCGAGGTGGTCGGCGTCAACTCGCAGATCTACAGCCGCACCGGCGGTTACATGGGGCTCGCCTTCGCCATCCCGATCGACGTCGCGATGGAGGTGCAGAGCCAGCTGAAGGCCAGCGGGCGAGTCAGCCGCGGCCGCATCGGCGTGGTCATCCAGGAGGTGACGAAGAGTCTCGCCGACTCCTTCGGCTTGGCCAAGCCGACCGGCGCGCTGGTGAATTCCGTCGAGAAGGGCGGCCCGGCCGACAAGGCGGGCGTGGAGCCCGGCGACGTCATCCTCAGGTTCGACGGCAAGAGCGTCAAGAGCTCCGGCGATCTGCCGCGCATCGTCGGCGCCACCAAGCCCGGCAGCACGGTGACGATGCAGGTGTGGCGCAAGAATGCCGGCCGGGAGCTGAAGGTGAACGTCGGCGAAATGCCGGCGGAGAGGGCGGTGCCGCGCGGCGGCAAGGCCGACAAGCCGGCTGCGAGAGCCGCCGCCAACAGCCTCGGGTTGGTGCTGACCGAGTTGAGCGCCGAGCAGAAGAAGGAATTGCACCTGACCCACGGCCTGGTGGTCGAGGAGATTCGCGGCGGCGTCAGCGATTCCGACCTGCGCGCCGGCGACGTCATCCTGGCGCTGATCAGCAAGGGAGTGCAGATCGAGGCGAAATCGGTCGAGCAGTTCAACAAGCGGCTCGCCCAGATGGGCAAGTCGGCGACCATCACGCTGCTGGTGCGCCGCGGCGAGAACCAGACCTTCATCACCCTCAAGGGACTCAGTGAGCAAAAGTAGCCCGGCGGCCCGGACGATGCGCAGCCTGACGCTATATAGCCGGGCGTATTGCCACCTTTGCCACGACATGCAGGCCGCGGTCGAGGACCTGCGCGGCGAGTATGAGTTCGAGCTGCGGGTGCTGGATATCGACGCTGACCCGGCGCTCCTGGCGCGCTACGACGAACGGGTGCCGGTATTGACCGCGGGGGCGCGCGAGCTCTGCCACTATTTTCTCGACGGCCCGGCGGTGCGCGCCTATCTCTCGAGCTGACACACGGAATCGCCCGTCCGGTTGCCGCCGCAGACCCGTCCGTGCGCGCCGCCCCGCTGAGCCCCGGTTCGCGGTACAATCCGCGGCCATTCCAATCCTGCAACTTGGCAGGCTGGCGCAGTCCTGACCGCTATGCAGCACATCCGCAACTTTTCCATCATCGCCCACATCGATCACGGCAAATCGACGCTGGCCGACCGCATCATCCAGCTTTGCGGCGGCTTGTCCGAGCGCGAGATGGAGGCGCAGGTGCTCGATTCGATGGCCCTCGAGCGCGAGCGCGGTATCACCATCAAGGCGCAGACCGCGGCGCTCTGGTATCGCGCCAGAGACGGCCAGCGCTACAACCTGAACCTGATCGACACGCCCGGCCACGTGGACTTCTCCTACGAGGTCAGCCGCTCGCTCGCCGCTTGCGAGGGCGCGCTGCTGGTGGTGGACGCCTCGCAAGGCGTCGAGGCGCAGACCGTCGCCAACTGCTACACGGCGCTGGAGCAGGGCGTCGAAGTCGTGCCGGTGCTGAACAAGATTGACTTGCCCTCGGCCGACCCGGAGCGCGCCAAGCAGGAAATCGAGGACGTCATCGGCATCGACGCCGGCGACGCCATCCTCGCCAGCGCCAAGACCGGTCTTGGGGTGGAGGACATCCTCGAGGCGGTGATTGTCCGCATTCCGCCGCCCCAGGGCGACCCGGGAGCGCCGTTGAAGGCGCTGATCATCGACTCCTGGTTCGACAATTACGTCGGCGTGGTGATGCTGGTGCGCGTGGTCGATGGCGCGCTCAAGCCCAAGGAGCGGATCCGCCTGATGGCCGGCGGCACCACCCATTTGTGCGAGCAGGTCGGGGTATTCACGCCCAAGTCGCAGTCGCGCGAACGGCTCTCGGCCGGCGAGGTGGGCTTCATCATCGCCGGCATCAAGGAGCTGAAGGCGGCCAAGGTCGGCGACACCGTGACCCTGGTGGATCGCCCGGCGGTCGAGCCGCTGCCTGGCTTCAAGGAAATCAAGCCGCAGGTGTTCGCCGGGCTCTATCCGATCGAGCCGAACGAATACGAGGGGCTGCGCGATGCGCTGGAAAAGCTCAAGTTGAACGACGCCTCGCTGCATTACGAGCCCGAGGTCTCCCAGGCCCTGGGCTTCGGTTTCCGTTGCGGCTTCCTTGGCCTGCTGCACATGGAGATCGTACAGGAGCGGCTGGAGCGGGAGTTCGACCAGGATCTGATCACCACCGCGCCGACGGTGGTGTATCAGGTACTGCAGAAAGACGGGAGCGAGGTCTTCGTCGAGAACCCGGCCAAGCTGCCGGATCTGGCAAAAATCGAGGAGATCCGCGAGCCGATCATCACCACCACCATCTTCGTGCCGCAGGAATACCTGGGCGCGGTGATCACCCTGTGCGAGGGCAAGCGTGGCAGCCAAGTGGGCATGGCCTACCACGGCCGTCAGGTGCAGTTGAGCTACGACATGCCGATGGCCGAAGTGGTGATGGACTTCTTCGACCGGCTGAAGTCGGTGTCGCGCGGCTACGCCTCGCTCGATTACGAGTTCAAGGAATATCGCGCCGCCGACGTGGTCAAGCTCGACATCCTGATCAACGGCGACAAGGTCGATGCCCTGTCGATGATCGTGCATCGTGCTAACGCGCCGTACCGCGGGCGGGAAATCGCCGCCAAGATGTGCGAGCTGATTCCGCGCCAGATGTACGACGTCGCCGTGCAGGCGGCGATCGGCGCCCACATCATCGCCCGCGAGAACATCAAGGCGATGAGAAAGAACGTGCTCGCCAAGTGCTACGGCGGCGACATCACGCGCAAGAAGAAGCTGCTGGAGAAACAGAAAGCCGGCAAGAAGCGCATGAAGATGGTCGGCAGCGTGGAAATCCCGCAGGAAGCCTTCCTCGCGGTGCTGCGCGTCGGCGACGGCAACAAATAGGAAACGGATAAGGACGACCCATGGATATGGACTTTGCTTTGATTCTCTTCGTGCTGCTCGTCGCCACCGGCGTGATCTGGGTACTCGATCACTTCTGGCTGAAGAAGAAGCGCGCCGCCGACGCCAAGGACCCCTGGTGGGTCGAGTACGGCGCCAGCTTCTTCCCGGTGATCCTGGCGGTTTTCCTGCTGCGCTCATTCCTGGTCGAGCCCTTCAAGATCCCCTCCGGCTCGATGATCCCGACGCTGCACGTCGGTGACTTCATCCTGGTCAACAAGTACGACTATGGCATCCGTCTGCCGATACTGAACAAGAAGATCATCGATGTTGGCACGCCGCAACGCGGCGACGTGATGGTGTTCCGCTACCCGGAGAACCCCTCGCTCGACTACATCAAGCGCGTGGTCGGCCTGCCCGGCGACAAGATTTCCTACCAGAACAAGCGGCTGACCATCAACGGCAAGGAAGTGCCGGAGCAAAAGACCTCGGATTATCTCAACCCCGACCGCCTCTACTACACGCCGCGCTACATCGAGACCTTGGGCACGGTGCAGCACTCGATCCTGATCGAACCCGAAGCGCCTTCCTTCGTTTCCCAGGTGAGCGATTTCCCCTTCCGCAACAATTGCCATTACAATAGCGAGGGTGTTTCCTGCGAGGTGCCGCCGGGCCACTACTTCGTGATGGGTGACAACCGCGACAATTCGATGGACAGCCGCTTCTGGGGCTTCGTGCCGGACCGGAACATCGTCGGCAAGGCGTTTTTCATCTGGTTCAATTTCAGCGATCTGAAGCGCATCGGGCCGTTCAAGTAATTGACGGAGAGATCATGAAACCATCGTTGCAGCGACAGCAGGGAATCACGCTGACCGGCGTGATCGTGGGGGGGCTGCTGCTGGTGCTCCTGGTCATCGGCGGCATGAGGATCCTGCCGGACGTCATCGATTATTTCACCATCCTCAAGGATGCCAAGGCCACGGCGCACGACCCGAACCTCCGGACCGCCTCCATCCCGGAAGTCCGCCGGGCTTTCGACAAGCGCATCCAGATCGACAATGTGACCAGCATCAGCGGCAGCGACCTCGACATCAGCAAGGACGGCAACGAGATCGTCCTCGCCTTCGCCTATAGCAAGAAGATCCCGCTCGCTCCCCACGTCAGTCTCGTGATCGACTTCGAGGGCAACACCTCCGGCTCCAAGTAATGCAGATCGAGAGGCTCGAGCGCGTCCTGGGGCATACTTTTTCCGCTCGCGACTTGCTGCGCCAGGCGTTGACCCATCGCAGCTACGGCGCAGCGCACAATGAACGGCTCGAGTTTCTCGGCGACAGCATCCTGAACTTCGTCATCGCGGCGCTGCTGTTCGAGCGCTTCGGCGCCCTGCGCGAAGGCGACCTGTCGCGGCTGCGCGCCAGCCTGGTGCGCAAGGAGACGCTGGCCGAGATCGCGCAGTCGCTCTCGCTCGGAGACTACCTGCTGCTGGGCGAGGGTGAGCAGAAAAGCGGCGGCCACCGGCGCCCCTCGATCCTCGCCGACACCCTGGAGGCGCTGCTCGGCGCCGTCTATCTCGACGCCGGTTTTACTCGGGCCCAGCAGATCATCACCGGACTCTACGGGCGACTGATCGCGCTGATCGAACCGGGCGGCGCCGCCAAGGATCCCAAGACAGCGTTACAGGAAATCCTCCAGTCGCGCCACTTGGCGCTGCCGAACTACTGCCTGCGCGCGACGCGGGGCGAGGCGCACGCCCAGGAGTTCGAGGTGGAGTGCCGGGTGCCGGCCCTGGATATCTGCACCGTCGGCCTCGGGCCCAGCCGCCGCGCCGCCGAACAGGCGGCGGCTGCGCGCGCCGCCCTGCTGATCGCACCATGAGCAGCGCGTTTCGCACCGGCACCCTGGCCATCGTCGGCCAGCCCAACGTCGGCAAGTCGACCTTGGTGAACCGCCTGGTCGGGCAAAAGCTCAGCATCACCTCGCGGAAGCCGCAGACCACCCGCCATCGCATCACCGGCATCCTGACGACCGATGAGTGCCAGTACATCTTCGTCGATACGCCCGGTTTCCAGACCCGGCACCCCGGCGCCCTGAATCGCGTCTTGAACCGCAGTGTGACCCAGGCGCTGTCCGAGGTCGATGTCGTCATCCTGGTCATCGAGGCCGGCCGCTTCGGCCCGGCCGATCGCGCCATCATCAGGCTCCTGCCGCCCGACAGACCCGTGTTGCTGGCCATCAACAAGATCGACCGTCTGAGCGACAAGGCGAAGCTGCTGCCCTTCATCGCCCAGATGGCGACAATCTTCCCTTTCGCAGAAATCGTGCCGCTCTCCGCCGCGAGCGGCGACGGCGCCGTCGAACTGCTCAAGACCGCGGCCAAGTATCTGCCGGAAGGACCGCCGATCTACGACGCGGACGCCATCACCGACCGTAGCGAACGCTTCCTCGCGGCGGAACTGCTGCGCGAGAAACTGTTCCGCAATCTGGGCGAAGAGCTTCCCTACGGCATTGCGGTCGAGATCGAGCGCTTCGAGCAGGAAGGCGAGCTTCGCCGCATCTTCGCCGCGATCATCGTCGACAAGGCGGCGCACAAGTCCATCGTCATCGGCAAGGGCGGCGAGAAGCTGAAGACGATGTCCTCCGACGCGCGCCGCGACATGGAGCAGCTCTTCGGCGGGCCGGTCTATCTCGAAACCTGGGTCAAGGTGAAGAGCGGCTGGGCCGAGGACGAGCGCGCGCTGAAAAGCCTGGGTTACGACACATGACTGCCCGCCCCCCAGCCCCCTTGCCGAGCACGGGAGTGACGGCGGTTCAGCCGATGACTCGGCTTCCTGGTGGTGGCTTGCCGCGTCCCAGGGGCGGCCCTTCGGAGGCGGCATGAGCGCCCGTCAGCGGATCGACGGACAGCTGGCCTGGATACTGCACAGCTATCCCTACAGCGAGACCAGCCTGATCCTCGACGTGCTGAGCCGGGACTACGGCCGGCTGCCGCTCTTGGCGCGCGGCGCGCGGCGGCCACGGTCGGCGCTGCGCGGTGTGCTGCAGGCCTTCCAACCGATCGAGCTGGGCTGGTTCGGCGGCGGCGAGGTGCGCACCCTGGCGAAGGCGGAGTGGGTCGGCGGCATGCCCCTGCTGGGCGGCGCGGCGCTGATGCTCGGCTACTACCTGAACGAACTGCTGCTCAAGCTGTTGCCGCGCGAGGACGCTCATCCCGCGCTGTTCGAAGCCTACGCCGCGAGCCTGCAGGCGCTGGCGCGCGGCGAGCCCCACGAATCGCGATTGCGGCTGTTCGAAAAGACGCTGCTGAAGGAGCTGGGTTACGGCCTGGCGTTGGAACGCGATGCGCTCTCGGGCCAGCCGGTGCGGATAGGCACCAGCTATCGCTACCTGGCCGAGCGCGGCCCGGTCGAGGCTTCGCCCGACGAGGCGGGGGGAACCAGTCAGTCGATCCTGCGCGGTAAGACCCTGCTCGACCTGGCCCGCGACGACTACAGCGACGCTCAGACGCTGGCGGAGAGCAAGGCGCTGATGCGCAGACTGATCAACCACCACCTCTCGGGGCAGCCCTTGCAGTCGCGGCGGGTATTCATCGAACTGCAGGAGCTGTGAAGCGATGATAGAGTTAGGCGTCAATATCGACCACGTCGCGACGCTGCGTCAGGCGCGCGGCACGACCTACCCGGACCCGATCCGGGCCGCCTTGCTGGCAGAGAGAAGCGGCGCCGACGCCATCACCCTGCACCTGCGCGAGGACCGGCGCCACATCCAGGATCGCGACGTCCTGCTGTTGCGGCCGTTGCTCGCCACGCGGATGAACCTCGAGGCGGCGATCACCGAGGAAATGATAGCCTTCGCCTGCCGCATCCGGCCGCAGGACGTTTGCCTGGTGCCCGAGCGGCGCCAGGAGCTCACCACCGAAGGCGGCTTGGACGTCGCCGGTCACCTCGACCAGGTGACGGCGGCCTGCCGGCGGCTCAAGGCGGCGGGCATCCGCGTCTCGCTGTTCATCGATCCGGAGCCATCGCAGCTCGAGGCCGCCGTGAAGGCGGCCGCGCCGGTGGTGGAGCTGCACACCGGCCGCTACGCCGACGCCGCCCCTGGCCCGGACCAGGCCAGCGAGCTCGCACGTATCCGTGCCGCCGCGGCACGCGGCGCGGGACTGGGCCTCAAGGTCAATGCCGGCCACGGCCTGCACTTCGGCAACGTCCAGGCCATCGCCGCCATCGCCGAGATCGCCGAATTGAACATCGGCCACGCGCTGGTGGCTGAGGCCATCTTCATGGGCTGGGAGAATGCCGTGGGCGAAATGAAGCGGCTGATGCGGGCGGCGCGGCCATGATCTACGGCATCGGCACCGACATCGTCGCCGTCGGCCGCATCGCCGCCCTCTACCAGCGGCATGGCGAGCGCGCCCTGGAGAAGCTGCTGGCGCCGGAAGAGCGCGCCGACTGCCGGGGCGCGGCCCAGCCGGAACGCTTCCTGGCGAAAAGATTCGCCGCCAAGGAGGCATTCGGCAAGGCGCTGGGTACCGGCGTGCGCGCGCCGGCCCTGCTGCCGGCGATCGCGGTGGTCCATGACGCCTTGGGCAAGCCGGCCTTTGGCTATTCGCCGGCGCTGGCCGCGCATCTCTCCGAACTCGGCCTGATCGCCCACCTGTCGCTCTCTGACGAGGGCGACTCGGCGCTGGCCTTCGTCATTCTGGAAAAGAGATGACAGCCTATCCCTCAGCCCCTTTCCCACGGAAAGAGGTGACTATCGTTCAGCCACTAGCGTGGCTTCCGTTTGCCACACTTTCGCCTCCTCGGTGTCCCCCAAGGGGACTTCCTGCGGGGCGCGGCCCTTCGGAGACGATATGACACCCATGCCGCTCGGGCCGCTGATGATCGACATTGCCGGCACGGAACTGACCGATCTCGACCGCGACCGTCTGTGCCACCGACAAGTCGGCGGCATCATCCTGTTCTCGCGCAACTACGTTTCAATCGAGCAGCTCAAGCGGCTCTGCGCCGAGATCCACGCGCTGCGCACGCCGCGCTTGTTGATCGCGGTCGACCACGAAGGTGGCCGGGTCCAGCGCTTCCGCGCGGGATTCACCCGGCTGCCGCCGATGCGCCGCCTGGGCGAATTATGGGATCAACGACGCGACGAGGCATTGGCAGCCGCGCGCGCGGTAGGCTTCGTGCTGGGCTTCGAGCTGCGCCGCTGCGGCGTCGATTTTTCCTTCACGCCGGTGCTCGATCTCGATCACGGCGCCAGTTCCGTCATCGGCGATCGCGCCTTTCACCGCGATCCGGCGACCGTGAGCGAGCTGGCCGGGGCACTGATCGACGGCCTGCATGACGGCGGGATGGCCGGCTGCGGCAAGCACTTTCCCGGCCACGGCCATGTCGCCGCCGACTCCCACGTCGCGGTGCCGGTCGATGAGCGCAGCCTGGAAGCGCTGGCCGGGGACATGGAACCCTACCGGCGCCTGCGCCTCGACGCGGTGATGCCTGCGCACGTGATCTATCCCGAGGTGGACGGCAGACCCGCCGGATTTTCGCCGGTCTGGCTAGCCAAGCTGCGCGACGAGTTCGCCTTCGACGGCGTCATATTCAGCGACGATCTGTCGATGGAGGGCGCCAGCGTGGCCGGCGACATCGTGGCCCGCGCCGACGCCGCCTGGAATGCCGGCTGCGACATGCTGCTGGTGTGCAACTCGCCCGAGGCGGTGGGCGAGCTGATCTCGCGCTGGACGCCCGGGACGGCGCCCGAAGTGGCGGCCGAACGCGCCGCTCGCGTTTTGCGCCTGCTGCCGATGGAGGATGCTACGGCCGGCGATGCGGCGCCAGATCAAGACCGACTGTATAGCGACGGCCTCGGTCGGATCGCCGCGCTGGACAAACTGCTTACTTGACCCGGTTGCGGTACTCGGCGGTGCGGGTGTCGATCTCGATCTTGTCGCCGATTTCGACGAACAGCGGCACCGGCAGCTCGAAACCCGAGCCGATCTTGGCCGGCTTCATCACCTTGCCCGAAGTGTCGCCCTTGACCGCCGGCTCGGTATAGATCACCTCGCGCACCACCGAGTTGGGTAGTTGCACCGAGATGGCTTTGTCGTTGTAGAACACCACCTCGCAGGCCAGGCCTTCTTCGAGATAGTTCAGGGCGTCGCCCATGTTCTCCTGCTCGACCTCGTACTGGTTGTAGTCGGCATCCATGAACACGTACATCGGATCGGCGAAGTAAGAGTAGGTGACTTCCTTGCGGTCGAGCATGACCAGTTCGAACTTGTCGTCGGCCTTGTACACCGCCTCGGTGGGCGAGTCGGTGAGCAGATTCTTCATTTTCATCTTGACCACGGCGGAGGTGCGGCCCGACTTGTTGTATTCGGCCTTGAGCACCACCAGGGGGTCGGCACCGACCATGATGACGTTGCCGGCGCGAAGTTCTTGTGCGATTTTCATGAGGCTTCCTGCGTAAAAAAATTAATCCGCGATTATACCAATTTTTCGATGAAATTCACCAGCTTGCCGGCGAGGTCCGGCGAGCCTTCCAATTTCGTCGCCCAGCGCCCAGCGTGGGCGGTGAAGTCCCGCCGCTGCTGCCAATAATCCGGCCAGGCAGCCGCGGCGCCGCTGCCGTGGTTCCAGGCCTGCCAGAGCGCGCGGCAGGCGGCCGCCGCCGGTGGCGGAAGGTCTGCGCAGTAGCGATCGAGAAAGGCAAAGAGCTTGCGCCGGTGGGCGTCGTCCTCCTGGGGGTAGATGTGCCAGACCAGCGGCCGGGCCGCCCATTGGGCACGGACGAACGAGTCCTCGCCGCGGACGAAATTCAAGTCGCATGCCCACAGCAGGTAGTCGTAGTCTTCCTGGGCGACGAAGGGCAGGGCGTGGAGCGCCAGCCGGCCGCGCTGCACCCGCGCTCCGGGTGCGAGCCCCGGCAAACCGAGCCAGGCCGCGGCCTGGACCAGCACTCGGCCCTCGGGCACCAGACAGCGGATCGGCAAGTCGCCCTCCGACCAGGCGCGCAGCAATTCGGGCAGGGCGGCGTTTTCGTAGCAGAACAGGGAGATGCTCGTCTCGTCGGGACGCGGCGGCGGCAGGCCGAGCTTGGCCCACGCATTGGCGCTGTCCTTCAGCCACGCCTCGCGCCGCTGCGCGAGACCGGCCTCGCGCAGCAGGCCGCCGGTGGCAGCGGTGAAGCCGGGGAAGAAGAAGTGCTTGACGAGCGGCAGGCGAGGATGCGGCGAGGGCAGGCAGTGACTCGTCTCCACCCAGGTCTCCGCCGACAGGTATTCGAGATTGATCCAGGCCGGTCGGGGTTGCCTCGTCGCCATCGCCGCCAGATAAGTCTCCGGCAACTCGCAGGCGAAGGCCTCGATCACCACGTCTGCCACGTCGGCTGCGGGGAAGGGTTGCGCCCAGCGCCTGACCTCGACGCCGCGCTGGCGCTGCCTATCGATGGCGGGATTGATCTCGGGACAGAGCCGGCGGAAGCTCTCCAGGTCATCGACCCATAGCCGCACCGCGAGTCCGTGTTCGCCGGCGAGTTGCCGGGCCAGGCGCCAGCAGACGCCGATGTCGCCGAAGTTATCGACGACGGTGCAGAAGATGTCCCAGTGCTTCATCGCTGGACAAGTCTGGACGGTTAAAGCCAGAATCCTACTCTTAACTCCATCGCGGGCACCAGATTCTCCATGCGCAATTCCAGTTCCGAAACGCTCGCCGGCTGCACCGCCTGTCCCCGTCTCGCCGCTTTCCTGGCCGAGGTCAGGCAGAAATATCCCCGCTACCACTCGGCGCCGGTGGCGCCCTTCGGCGACCCGAGCGCGCGCCTCTTGATCGTCGGCCTGGCACCGGGCATGCACGGCGCCAACCGCAGCGGCCGGCCCTTCACCGGCGACCACGCCGGCATCCTGCTCTACCAGACGCTCCATCGTTTCGGCTTCGCCAACCGCAGCGAGTCGCTGGCCGCAGACGACGGACTGGAACTGATCGGCGCCCGCATCACCAACGCCGTCAAGTGCCTGCCGCCGCAGAACAAGCCGGAGCCCGCCGAGGTTCGCACCTGCAACCGCTTCCTCGAAGACGAGCTGAAGGGCTCGCCGGAGGTCCGGGTGATCCTGGCGCTGGGTGGCGTCGCCCACAAGGCGGTGCTGATGGCGAGCGGCATGAAGCAGACCGCCGCCGCTTTCGCCCACGGCGCCCGCCATCAACTGCAAGACGGCCGCATCCTGATCGACAGCTATCACTGCAGCCGCTACAACACCCAGACGCGCCGCCTGAGCGCAGAGGGTTTCGCCGATGTCTTCCAAGCCGCCCGTGCCGAACTCGACCGACAAGACTGACTTCGACGCGCGGGAGCTGCTGGCGACCCTGCCCGACGACCCCGGCGTGTACCGCATGCTGGGCGCCGGCGGCGAGGTGCTCTACGTCGGCAAGGCCAAGAACCTGAAGAAGCGCGTCAGCTCCTATTTCCAGAAGAACGTTCAGAGCCCGCGCATCGGGCTGATGCTGACGCAGGTGTCCAAGGTCGAGGTCACCGCGACGCGTTCCGAGGCCGAGGCGCTGATCCTCGAGAACACGCTGATCAAGAAGCTGGTACCCAAGTACAACATCCTGTTCCGCGACGACAAGTCCTACCCCTACATCGTGCTCACGGGCGACGCCTACCCGAGGCTGGCTTTCCATCGCGGCGGCTTCGACAAGAGGTCGCGCTACTTCGGTCCCTATCCGAACTCGCTGGCCGTCAGGGAGAGCATCCAGCTGCTGCAGAAAACCTTCCTGCTGCGCACCTGCGAGAACGCGGTGTTCGCCCACCGTTCGCGGCCCTGCCTGCTGCACCAGATCAGGCGCTGCAAGGCGCCCTGCGTCGGCCTGGTGTCGGCGCAGGAATACGCAGCCGACGTGCATCTGGCCGAGATGTTCCTGCGCGGCCGCCACAGCGAGGTGATCGGCCGTCTCTCCGATGCCATGCAGGCGGCCGCCGATGCGCTCGATTTCGAGCGAGCGGCGGCGCTGCGCGATCAGGTGCGAGCGCTGCAGGCGGTGCTGCATCGGCAGTACGTGAGCAGCACCGGAGATGAGGACGTGGATATCCTCGCCGCGGTGGCGGCGCCGGGCGGTCTCTGCGTCAATCTCGCCATGGTGCGCGGCGGCCTGCATCTGGGCGACCGCGCCCACTTCCCGCGCGCTGCGGTGGATTGCGAGGCCGCGGAGGGATTGGCCGCCTTCATCGGGCAGCACTACGCCCTGCATCCGCCGCCGGCCCGGCTGATTCTCAGCCACGACGTGGTCGAGGCCGCCGGCGAGGTGTTCGGGGCGACGGGGAAGAAGCTCTCGGTGGGCCTGCCGAGGAACGAGATGGAGCGCGCCTGGCTCTCGATGGCGGAGAACAACGCCAGGATCGCCATCGAGGCCCGCCGCCACGCCGCCAGCGGCGCCCGCCAGCGTCTCGAAGCGCTGGCCGCGGCGCTGTCCCTGGCCGAGCCGCCAGCGCGCATCGAGTGCTTCGACATCAGCCATACCCAGGGGGAGGGCACCGTCGCCTCCTGCGTGGTCTGCGTCGATGGCGCCATGAAGCACAGCGAATACCGCCGCTTCAACATCGCCGGCATAACGCCGGGCGACGATTACGCGGCGTTGCGCCAGGCGCTGGCCCGGCGCTACGAGCGGGTCGCAGCCGGGGAGGCGGTCGCCCCGGATCTGATCCTGATCGACGGCGGCAAGGGCCAATACCGCGTGGCGCGCGAGGCGCTCGCCGAGCTCGGACTCGAGCATCTGGCCTGCGTCGGCGTCGCCAAGGGCGAAGGGAGAAAGCCGGGACTCGAATCGTTGATCGTCGGAGGCGGCGCGGAACCGGTAAAATTGGCGGCGGATAATCCTGCCTTGCATCTGATTCAGGAAGTGCGCGACGAGGCACACCGCTTTGCCATCTTCGGGCATCGGGCGCGGCGCGCCAAGCCCCGCGGCCGCTCGGCTCTGGAGAACGTTCCGGGCGTCGGCCCGGCGCGGCGGCGCAAGCTCCTGGCCCACTTCGGCGGACTGGCGGGCGTGGCCGCGGCGACGGTCGAGGATCTGTGCCGGGTCGAGGGCATCAGCCGCGCGCTGGCCGAGACGATCCACCGGGAAATGCGCTGAACTCTTACGGAAGACGACGATGCCGCTCAACATACCGAATCTGCTCACCTGGGCGCGCATCCTCCTCATTCCGCTGTTCGTCGGCGTCTATTACGCGCCCACGGACTGGCTCTCCTTGTCGCAACAGAACCTCGCCGCGACGATCATCTTCGTCGTTGCCGCGGTCACCGACTGGTTCGACGGCTGGCTCGCGCGCAAGCTCGACCAGACCTCTGCCTTCGGCGCCTTCCTCGACCCGGTCGCGGACAAGCTGATGGTCGCCGCCGCGCTGATCGTCCTGGTCCAGCTCGAACGCGCCGACGCCATCGTTGCCATCATCATCATCGGCCGCGAGATCGCCATCTCGGCGCTGCGCGAATGGATGGCCAAGATCGGCGCGGCGAAGAGCATCGCGGTGTCCTTCATCGGCAAGATCAAGACCACCGCGCAGATGGTGGCGATCCCGCTGCTGCTCTATCAGGAAAACGTCGGCAATGTCAGCACGCTCTGGCTCGGCGACTGGCTGATCGATGTCGCTGCCGTCCTCACCCTCTGGTCGATGGGCTATTATCTGAAAAAGGTCTGGCCGGTCATCAACGAGCGCTGTTGACAGCGGCAATGGGCCCGCTATAATTCGGCCCTCATCGCGGGAGTAGCTCAGTTGGTAGAGCGCAACCTTGCCAAGGTTGAGGTCGAGAGTTCGAGACTCTTCTCCCGCTCCAAGACACCGGAGGGAAGCGCAAGCTTCCCTTCATCGCTTCAAAGCCAGTGTTGTTGCACATCCGGCTTGGCGGGGTAGCAAAGTGGTTATGCAGCGGCCTGCAAAGCCGTCTACGCCGGTTCGATTCCGACCCCCGCCTCCAAAGATTCCATGCAAGAAATTGCCTAAGCTTATCTTCAAGCTTTCCCCGGTGAAGATCAGCAGCTTCGGCCGGCAGTCATTCGTCGCGGCGGACGCCCGGTCTCGTTCGGAAAAATAGCCGGTTTAAGCATGTGCATACAAATAATGTTGCAGCATTGATTGCCTATGCAGTAATATGCGCGACATGAAATCCCGGCGCCCTCCATCCCCTAAAGCCGCCGCCTCCGCCAAACGGGCCGAGGCGGCGCCGTTTTACGATGGCGCGAAATACGACATCCAACGCTCGGTCGGCTACTGGACCAAGCGGGCTTACGGCAGCCTGCAGCGCAGCCTGGATGCGCGCATGCAGCCCTTGGACCTGACCGGTCTGCAATGGGGGCCGCTGTTGCTGATCAGCCGGGGCTGCGCCGACACCGTGGCCGCTTGCGCGCGCGAATCGGGCAACGATGCCGGGGCGATGACGCGCATGCTCGACCGCCTCGAAGCCAAGGATCTGCTGCTGCGCGAGCGCAGCACGCTGGATCGCCGCGTCGTGAACGTCACGCTGACCGAGCGCGGGCAAGCCATTGCGGCGCAGATCCCGTTCACCCTGGCCGAGGTGCTGAACCAGCATTTGCGCGGATTCAGCGAGGCGGAGTTCAAGCAGTTCCTCGACTTGCTGCAGCGCTTCGTGCGCAACGGCGAAGCCGCCGACCCGACCGCGACGGGTGACGATGCCGACTCGGCGGCTGCCTGAATCCTTCTTGCCATGACTCAAGAACACACCATGAAGACAAGCGCATTGCCCGCTCCGGCGTTCCCTCCTCGCCGCATCGGGGCACTGGCCGCGCTGGCCGCCCTGCTGCTCGCCGGCTGCGCCGGCGGCGGGCAGGTTCAGCCCAGCGCGCAAACCGTCAGGGCGGCGCAACTGGGGCTGGTCGCGAGCCCCGCGAGCCCGACCGACTTTCCCCGCAGCGACTGGTGGGCGCAGTTCAATGACCCCGAGCTGAACCGGCTGATTCAGCAGGCGCTGGCCGACAATCCCTCGCTGCAGGAGGCGCAGGCGCGCATGCGCCAGGCCCAGGCGGCGGCGGGCGCGGCGCGAGGCAGCCTGGAACCCAGACTGGGGGCGAGGCTCGACTCCACGCGCCAGCGCTTCAGCGAAAACGACATCTATCCGCCGCCTTTGGGCGGCGGCATGTACACCGAGAATCAGGCGCTGCTGGAAGGCAGCTACGAGTTCGATTTTTTCGGTCGCAATCGCGCCGAGCTCGAAGCCGCCGTCGGCCAGGCGCGCGCGGCCGAAGCTCGGGCTCAGGCCGCGCGCGTGCTGCTGGCGACCAATGTGGCCGCGAGCTACTTCAACCTGGCTCGGCTGGAGGCCGTGCGCGCCGTCCTGGAGCGTAGCTTGAAGCAGCGCCAGGACATCTTGCGCCTGGTGAGCGAGCGCGTGCGCGAAGGACTGGAAACCACGCTGCAGCAGCGTCGAGCCCAGGCCGAGATTCCGCAGATCCGCCTGCAGATCGAGCAAAATGTCCAGGGCTTGGCCGAAGCCCGCCACGCGCTGGCCGCTCTGCTCGGACGGGGCCCTCAGGCAGCGGATCATCTCGCCCCCCAACTGCGCGCCCTGCCCATGCCGACGCTGCCGCAGACCCTCCCGGCTGAGCTGATCGGCCGCCGTGCCGACGTGGCGGCGGCCCGCTGGCAGGCCCAGGCGGCATTGGCCGGGGTGAGCGCGGCGCGCGCGGCGTTCTACCCCAACATCAGCCTCAACGCCTTTGCCGGCTACACGGCCCTGGGTTTCAGCCAGTTTCTCGCCGCCGGCAGCCACGCCTACGGCGTTGGCCCGGCGCTGACGCTGCCCATTTTCGAAGGCGGCAAGCTGCGCGCCGAGCTGCGCGGCCAGACGGCAGCAGCCGACGCGGCGATCGACCGGTACAACGCCGCGGTGGTGAATGCCGTGCGCGAAGTGGCCGATGCGGTCAGCAACCGCCGTTCGCTTGAGCGGCAGATCAAAGAGCAGCAGGCGGCGCTGAAGCTAGCAAAGGACGCTCACGGCCTGGCGCAGCAGCGCTACGGCGCGGGCCTGGGCAACTACCTCGACGTGCTCGGCGTCGACAACGCCGTGCTGCAACTTGAGCAACTTGGCGCCGGCCTCAAGGCCCAGGCATTGATCGACGACGTGGCGCTGATTCGTGCCCTGGGCGGCGGCTATGCCGCGGACAACACGCCGCCGAACGCCCTCGCGGCTCGACCCTGAGCGAACCCGCACCCGACACCCTCACGGAGCACCGCATGAGCGCCCATCCACCATCGAATGACCAGAACAACGCCAACGGTAGAGCCGCCAGGCGTCGCCGGCTGATGCTCACGGCCATCGCCGTGTTCGTCATCGCCGGCGTGGCCTACGGCGGCTACCATTATTGGCGGTCGCTGCAAGAAGTCGATACCGACGATGCCTTCGTCGGCGGTAACCTGGTGCAGATCACGCCCCAGGTGGGCGGCACGGTCACCGCCATCGCTGCCGACGACACGCAACTGGTGCAGGCCGGCCAGACCCTGGTCAAGCTCGACGCCGCCGATACCCGCTTGGCGCTGCGGCAGGCCGAGGCCCAGCTCGGCCAGGCGGTACGCGCGCTGCGCGTGAGCTACGCACAAACCGCGGCCCTGCGAGCGCTGGTGGCGGTGCGCCAGAGCGACGTGGCCAGCGCCCAGGCCAATCTCGCCAAGGCCGAGGACGCGCTGCACCGGCGCCAGCCACTGGCCGGTAGCGGCGCGGTGGGCGGCGAGGAATTGCGCCAGGCACAGATCGCGCTGCGGGCGGCCAAGAGCGCGCTCGACACCGCCCAGGCGGGCGTCAGGGCTGCCCAGGCCCAGGCGGCGGCCAATGAAGCACAGACCGCCGGCAGCACGCTGGCGCGCAACCCGACCGTGCGCCTTGCTGCGGCGCGGGTGCGCGAGGCCTATCTGGCCTTTGAGCGCACCAGCATTCCTGCCCCGGTCACCGGCGTGGTGGCGCGGCGCACGGTGCAGCTGGGTCAGCGCGTCGCTCCCGGCATGCCGCTGATGATGGTGGTGCCGCTGACCGACGTATGGGTGGACGCCAACTTCAAGGAGGCCCAATTGCGCGAACTGCGTCTGGGACAACGGGCCACGGTGGTGGCCGACCTCTATGGCAGCAAGGTCAGCTACGACGGCCGCGTGGTGGGCATTGCCGCCGGCAGCGGCGCGGCCTTCGCCTTGCTGCCGGCGCAGAATGCCACCGGCAACTGGATCAAGGTGGTGCAGCGCGTGCCGGTGCGCATCGCGCTCGATCCGGCGCAGCTGGCGAAGCATCCGCTGCGCGTGGGCCTATCCATGGAAGTGACGGTGGCTATCTCCGACCACGGCGGCCCGCTGGTCATCGACGAGCCGCCCACCCAGCTAGCCGCGCAGACCGAGGTATACGCCGCCAAGTGGGACAAGGCCGACGCGCTGGTGGCGCGGATCATCGCCGCCAACAGCGGCAACCGAGGAGCGAGGCCATAACCGACATCACCACGGTCGAAGAGGCGGCGGCGGGCGCCACGCCGGACCCGGTCCATCCGGCCCACCTCACACCGCTGTCCGGCAGCGCGCTGGTGCTGGGTACCCTGGCGCTGTCCCTGGCGACCTTCATGAACGTGCTCGACACGTCCATCGCCAACGTCTCCATTCCGGCGATCGCCGGCGACCTGGGCGTGAGTTCCAGCCAGGGCACCTGGGTGATCACCTCGTTCGGCGTCGCCAACGCCATCGCCGTGCCGCTCACCGGCTTTCTCACCCAGCGCTTCGGCGCGGTGAAGGTGTTCCTCACCAGCACCCTGCTGTTCGTGCTGTTCTCCTTCTTGTGCGGGCAGGCGCCCAGCCTGGAAATCCTGATCCTGTTCCGCGTGCTGCAAGGCGCCAGCGCCGGGCCGATGATCCCGCTGTCGCAAACCCTGCTGCTGTCCAGCTATCCGCCGCAGCGTTCGGGCATGGCCCTGGCCATGTGGTCGATGACCACCTTGGTCGCACCGATCACCGGGCCTCTCTTGGGCGGGTGGATCACCGACAACATTTCCTGGCCGTGGATTTTCTATATCAACATTCCGGTGGGGCTGATCGCGGCGGCCATCGCCTTCACCATCTATGCCAAACGCGAAACGCCGATGCGTAAGTTGCCCATCGACTGGACCGGACTCGGCCTGCTCATCGTCTGGGTGGGGGCGCTGCAGATCATGCTCGACAAGGGCGAGGAACTCGACTGGTTCAGCTCCAACGTCGTCGTCGCCCTGGCCGTGGCGGCCGCGGTGAGCTTCGTGCTGTTTCTCATCTGGGAGCTCTACGACGAGCATCCGGTGGTCGATCTCAGCCTGTTCAAGCGGCCCAACTTCACGCTCGGCACCATCATGCTGGCGCTGGCCTACGGCATGTTTTTCGGCAGCCTGGTGCTGCTGCCGCTGTGGCTGCAGGAATTCGTCGGTTACACCGCCACCGATGCCGGCGAGGTGTTGGCTTGGGTGGGGCTGTTCGCGCTCCTGCTCATGCCCATCATCGGTCGCTACATGAACCGCGTGGATACCCGCTGGATCACCACCGGCTCATTCCTCATCTTCGCACTGGTGTTCTGGATGCGCTCGAACTTCACCACCGGCGACAGCCTCTGGGCGTATTCGATCCCGACGGTGATCCAGGGCATCGCCACCGCCATGTTCTTCGTCCCGCTGCTGGGCATCATCCTCGGCGGCTTGCCGCCCCATCGCATCGCTGCCGCCTCCGGCTTGTCGAACTTTGCCCGGATCACCGCGGGCGCCTTCGGCACCTCCATCTACACCACGATGTGGACCAACCGCGCCAGCCTGCACCACGAGCAACTGGCCGCGCACATCTACGCCGGCAACCCGATCTCCGCGCCGGTGGTGCAGGGCCTGCAGAACGGCGGCTTCTCCCACGATCAGGCGCTGGCCGTGATCGACCGCCTGATCGATCAGCAGGCCTACACCATCTCGGCGGACGAGATGTTCCGCCTGAGCGCCTGGCTGTTCCTCGGGCTGATCCTGCTGGTGTGGCTGGTCAAGCCCGCCAGGGGCGGCGGACCGGTGGACGCCGGCGGGGCGCACTGAGCCGGCTCGGGGCTGCGCTCAAGCGGACCGGTAGCCCTGCGGGTTCAGGCGCTGCCAGCGCCAGGCATCTTCGCACATCTTCTCCAGACCGAGTTTTGCGCGCCAGCCGAGGCGGTTCTCCGCGAGCGAGGGATCGGCATAGCAGACGGCGATGTCGCCGGCCCGCCGCGGCATGATGCGATAGGGCACCCGGCGGCCGCTCGCCTGCTCGAAGGCCCGAACCATTTCCAGCACGCTGTAGCCGCGTCCGGTCCCGAGGTTGACCGTCAGCACGCCGCCGGCTTGCAGGGCGTCGAGCGCTGCCAAGTGGCCGCGCCCGAGATCGACGACGTGAATGTAGTCGCGCACGCCGGTGCCATCCGGCGTCGGGTAATCGTCGCCCCACACCGACAGCTCCTCCCGCCGGCCCACCGCAACCTGGCTGACATAGGGCATCAGATTGTTCGGAACGCCGTTCGGATCCTCGCCCATGAGGCCGCTCTCATGGCCGCCGACGGGGTTGAAATAGCGCAGCAAGCCCACCCGCCAGGCGGCGTCGGCTCGCGCGATGTCGCGCAAGACGTCCTCGATCATCTGTTTGGTGCGCCCGTAGGGGTTGCTCGGGGCCAGGGGAAAATCCTCGCGGATCGGCACGCTGGCCGGGTCGCCATACACCGTTGCCGACGAACTGAACACGATCGTCTTGACGCCATGGGCCGCCATGGCCTCGAACAGCACCAGCGAACTGGCGACGTTGTTCCAGTAATAGTGCAGCGGCTGGCTGACCGACTCGCCCACGGCTTTGAGCCCGGCGAAGTGAATCACGGCGTCGAATTTCGCCGCGGCGAAGATGCATTCCAACGCGGCGCGGTCGCCGACGTCGGCCCGCACGAAATCGGGTCTCCTGCCGCTGATCTGGCGAACGCGCTGCAGCGCCAGCGGCGAGCTATTGCTCAGATTGTCGATGACGACGATCTCGTGGCCGGCCGCCAGCAACTCGACGCAGGTGTGGGAACCGATGTAGCCGCATCCCCCGGTGACCAGAATCCTCACGTGTAATCCTTGCGATCATGGTTCGCCATCAGGCGAAATATGACCATATCATACAGGATTCAGTGGGGCAATTCGCTCCCGTCGCCCTGGGCCGCGGCGAGGTAGGCGGCGAAGGCTTCTGCCGGCATGGGCCGGGCGATGTGGTAACCCTGCGCTTCGTCGCAGTGGAGGAGACGCAGTCGCCGCAGTATCCCGATATCCTCGACGCCCTCGGCGACGGTCTTGAGATTCAGGCTGCGGGCCATCTGGATGATGGCCCGCACGATGGCCGCATCGTCTTCGTCCCTGGCCAGATCGCGCACGAATGACTGGTCGATCTTCAGCTTGTCGATATCGAAGCGCTTGAGGTAGGACAGGCTGGAATAGCCGGTGCCGAAATCATCGATCGACAGCTTGACGCCCAATAGCTTGAGGCGCTTGACGGCGGCCAATACCTGCTCGACATTCTGGATCAGGATCGACTCGGTCAGCTCCAGTTCGAGCAAAGCGGGGTCGAAGCCGGATGACTGCAAGGCGCAGATCACGGCTTTTTCCACATTGCTGCGCTTGAATTGCACCGCCGAGAGATTCACCGCGATGGAGAGCTCGGGCAGTCCGGCCCGCTTCCAGGCCATCGCCTGGCGGCAGGCCTCGTGTAGCACCCACTCCCCGATCGGCACGATCAGACCGCTCTCCTCGGCGACCGGAATGAAGCGTCCCGGTGGCACCAAACCCAGTTCCGGATGGTTCCAGCGGATCAGCGCCTCGGCGCCGACCACCTCGCCGCCGGCGAGCTCGATCTGGGGCTGGTAATGGAGCACGAATTCGCCGCGCTCCAGGGCCCGGTGCAAGCCGTTGCGCATCGTCAGGTGCTCGACCGCCTCGACGTTCATAATTTCGTCGAAGAAGCGGTAGGCGTTGCGTCCGGCCCCCTTGGCCCGATACATCGCCATGTCGGCTTTCTTGAGCAGGGTCTCGAAATCGCTCCCGTCATTGGGAAAAATCGCCACACCCATCGACACCGAGGTCGACAGTTCGTCGTCATCGGCATAGAACGGTTCCTGCAGCCGTTCCAGGATCTTGGCCAGCACCGGGAGCGCGTCGTCGGTATCGGACAGGTCGGGCAAGACCACCAGGAATTCGTCGCCGCCCTGGCGGCTGATGGTGTCGGTTTCGCGCACGCATTCGGCGAGGCGCGAAGCGACCTCCTTGAGCAGCGCGTCGCCGGCGCCGTGGCCCAGCGAGTCGTTGATGTTCTTGAAATTATCGAGGTCGAGGAAGAGCAGCGCCAGCTTGGTCTTGGCGCGATCGGCGCAGGCCATCGCGTGCTCGAAGCGGTCCTGCAGCAGCAAGCGGTTGGGCAGTCCGGTCAGGGGGTCGTGGTAGGCCAGGAACTCGATCTGCTGCTCGGCGATCTTGCGTTCGCTGATGTCGCGCCAGGTGCAGTAGACGGCCTCCTGCTCCTGTATGGTGATGGCCGAGAGCGTGACCTCCGCCCAGAAATCCGATCCGTCGGCGCGCGTATGCACCCACTCGAAACGGTGCAGCCCCCGCTCGAGCGCAATCCCGATCATCCGGTCGGCCTTCTCCGACGAGGCTTCGCCGTCGGGCTGCCGTTCCGGGGAGAGCTTCGACGGATGCACGAACAGGAATTCGCTTCTGCCCGGGTATCCCAGCATGCGCGCGGCCGCTTCGTTGCACTCGACGAAACGCCGGGCGACGATGATCCATGCCGGGTCCGGCGATAGATCGAAAAGCGAGCGGAACCGCTGCTCGGCCGCCTTGCGCTCGGCCACCTCGGCCGTCAGCCTGGCATTGGCCCGCGCCAGCTCCGCCGTGCGCTCATCCACCCGGTGTTCGAGCTCTTCGTGGACACGGGTCGAGGCCGCCTGCGCCAGCTGCTGCTCGTTCAGCAGTTGCTCGAGGCGAGTCTCCGATTCCTTGCGCCGGCTGATGTCCTCGGCGATCCAGATCGTGCCCTCGTCGGTGTCGGCGGGATTGATGGCTTTGGCGAGCACGTGGCAATACACGATGCTGCCGTCCTTGCGTCGCATCGGCATTTCCCGGTCGAACTGCCCGCCGCGGGAGAGGATGGGCGTCGCGATGCGCCCGATCTCGGCGTAGTCTCGCGGAGATAGATAGAACACCAATCCGGGCTGGCCGACCAGCTCGCCGTGCGGCCAGCCGAAGATTTCGGAGTGCTTCGGATTGCAGTGCAGGACCCGCCGGTCCCGGGTGAACAGAATCCCGATCGAGGCGTTCTCGAGGATGGCCCGGTATTCGAGCAGCGTCTGCTGCAGCGACGGGTCGATCGAGTCGGCTGGCTGCGCGCTATCTGGGCTGGTCATGGCGGCTGCGCTGGTTCTCGCTCATCCCGGCGATCCCCGTTGAAGGCATCGAATACCGATCAAGGAGGCGCAAAGGAGCGCCGATTCCTTGACACATGAATAATCTTGATAATACCATTCGCTAGAAATGGACATGATATGCAATAGGTCAGATATCGCGAGCTTCCGGCGGGCATTGGGGGGCGCATGAAAATCGACGGGCCCGTACCGGCCATGCCGCTCGGTGCCGACAAACGGCCATCCCCATGATAGCCAAAATTCAGGGTCTCGTGCCCGCGGTTTCGCGGCGCTTTCCGCGGCAGTTGGCGGCCGTCGTGATCCTGCTGAATGTCCTGGTCGTCGCCATCGCAACGCTGTCGCTGACCCAGAGCCGGCAGCAATACCGGAGCCGGGCGACGGTCGCGGCAAACAATATCTCGCGGATCCTGGCGCAAAATATCTCCGGCATCGTCGACCGGATAGACCTCGGCCTGCTGGCGACCGCGGACGAGTTCGAGAAGCAGCTCGATCGCGGCCGGGTGGACCGAGCCGGCATCGACGCCGCCATCGCCAGACAATACGCGCGCCAGCCGGATCTCGACAGCCTGCGCATCGCCGATGCCCGGGGCAACATCGTCTATGGCATCGGCGTCGTGCCCGGCGCCCACGTCAGCATGGCAGACCGCGAATTCTTCATCCGGGCGAGGGATGATGCCCAGGCGAGGCTGATCATCTCGAAGCCGGTGGTCGGGCGCATCAGCGGCAAATGGGCGATCGCCTTGGTCCGGCGCCTCAATCGGGCCGACGGTTCCTTCGCCGGCGTGGTCTACGCGGTGATCGCGCTGGAACATTTCGAGCAGATGTTTGCCGCCCTTGACCTGGGGCTGGAAGGCGTGGTCAGCTTTCGCGAACCGGATCTCAGCCTGATCGCCAGACAGCCCGAGCCGACCGGGCCGGGCAGCGCGGTCGGCAGCAAGACGGTGTCGAAGGCGTTCAGCGAGATGCTGCGGACCCGACCAGACTTCGGCAGCTACAGCGCGTCGACCGGCCCGGACCACATCGACCGGACGGTCTCCTACCGGCGAGTGGGCAGCTATCCGGCCTACATCATCGTCGGCCTCGCCACCGACGATTATCTCGCCGCGTGGCGCAAGGAGGTCTCCAGGATCCTGCTCCTGGTGTCGCTGTTTACCCTAAGCACGATCGCGACGGCCTGCCTGCTCTACCGCGCCTGGCGGCGCCAGGTCAATGCGGCCTCGGCTCTGGCCAGGCAGGAGGAGAAATTCCGCACCCTGATCGAGTCTTCGCCCGACGCCCTGGTGATCGCCGACGCCGCGGGCGCCATCAGCATCGTCAATCGCCAGGCCATCGCGCTGTTCGGCTACGAGGAGCATGAACTGATCGGCCTGCCGGTCGAGATGCTGCTGCCGGAACGCCATCGCGACGGCCACGTCGCGCTGCGGCAGCGGTATACCGAAGCGCCGCTGCCGCGCGAGATGGGCGAGGACCGCGACCTGTGGTGTCTCACCCGCGAAGGCCGCGAGTTTCCCGCCAGCATCACCCTGAGTCCGATTGCCACCGAGCAGGGGCCGATGATCGCCGCCGCGATCCGGGACGCCACCGTGCGCCGGCGGGTCGAGGAGGCCCAGGAGCTGATGGCCAGGGTGTTCTCGAACAGCAGCGAGGCGATCATCATCACCGATGCCGACAACCGAATCATCGCGACCAATCCCGCCTTCACCAATCTGACCGGCTACGCTCAGGAAGAGGCGCTCGGAAGAAATCCGAGCTTTCTGTCCTCGGGGACGACTCCCAGGGAAACCTATGTGCAGATGTGGTCGGAAATCGCCAGGCACGGCGTCTGGCGAGGGGAATTGTGGGATCGGCGCAAAAGCGGCGAGCCGTTTCCCAAGTGGCTCTCGATCAGCGTCGTCCGGGACAAGGCGGGGAAGGTGCTCAACTACATCGGCAGCTTCATCGATATCAGCGAGCGCAAGGCGTCCGAAGAGAAGATCCAGCACCTGGCGCACTACGACGCCCTGACCGATCTTCCCAATCGCTCCAGCCTTCATGAGCGGCTCGAACTGGCTCTCGGCTATTGCCGGCGCAGCGGCAAGCAATTGGCCTTGCTGCTGATCGACCTGGACCGGTTCAAGCTGATCAACGACAGCTACGGCCACAACATCGGCGACCAACTGCTGATCCAGGTCGCCAATCGCCTCACCAAGGCGGTCAGGGACAGCGATATCGTGGCCCGCCTCGGGGGGGACGAGTTCGTCGTGGTCCTGCCGGGGATAGAGACGATCTCGGACGCCGCCCACGTGGCCGGCAAGGTCGTCGGCGCCGTTTCCAAACCCTACCTGATCGACGGCCACGACCAGAGGACCTCTCCCAGCATCGGGATCAGCCTCTATCCCGACGACGCGGTCGAGATCAGCGACCTGATCAAGAACGCCGACGTCGCCATGTATCACGCCAAGGCGAACGGACGCGGCAGCTTCCAGTTCTTCACCGCGGCGATGAACGTCGCCGCGGTCAAGCGTATGGACATCGAATCCGATCTGCGCACCGCGCTGGAGCGCCAGGAGTTCGTCCTGCATTACCAGCCCCAGGTCGATCTGAAGAGCCGCCGCCTGGTCGGCTTCGAGGCGCTGGTGCGCTGGTTGCATCCGGCAAAGGGCCTGATCGCTCCCGACGAGTTCATCCCGATCGCCGAGGACACCGGCTTGATCGTGCCGCTGGGCGAATGGATCCTGGGAGAGGCCTGCCGCCAGCTCAAAGAATGGCACGGCAAGGGCGCCGATCGGCTGCGCATGTCGGTCAACCTGAGCGCGGTGCAGTTTCACGACAAGGATCTGCTGAACCAGGTCAATAACGCGCTCGCCGAGACCGGGCTGGCGCCCGAGTGGCTCGATCTGGAAGTCACCGAGACCATGGCCATGAGGTCGCCGAAGGACTCCATCGTCACCATGCGGGCGCTGCGGGATATCGGCGTCACCCTGGCCATCGACGATTTCGGAACCGGCTACTCGTCGCTGGCCTATCTGAAACTTTTCCCCATCCAGGCGCTGAAGATCGACCGTTCCTTCGTCAAGGACATCGAGAAGGACAGCAACGACGCCGCCATCTGCGATGCCACCATCGTGCTGGCGCACAAGTTGAATCTAGACGTGATCGCCGAAGGGGTCGAGACCGAGGCGCAGCTTGAGTTCCTGCGCCGCGCCGGATGCCGGACGATACAAGGCTATCTGATCAGCAGGCCGCTGTATGCGATCGATGCCTGGGAGTTCATAGCGGCGCAGACGATGGTTCGCTGACGCTCCGGGCTACGCACGGGGATAAGCCAGCATGTGCCGCCGATGCTGCGCCATGATACGGGCGAAGCTGTCCAGGATTCAATCCTCGCCCCTCATCGCTGAGGGGCGCTGCACGAAGGCCTTGCGAAGAGCCTACTTACCATCATGTTTCAATCCTCGCCCCTCATCGCTGAGGGGCGCTGCCCACCGAGTAGTGAACGCATCGGGATCACCATGAGGTTTCAATCCTCGCCCCTCATCGCTGAGGGGCGCTGCGTAGCGATGCCCAGGCATGCCGACGTTCTGAGTCGTTTCAATCCTCGCCCCTCATCGCTGAGGGGCGCTGCCTAGTCACAAGGCGCAGCTTCTCGATCTTCAAGGGTTTCAATCCTCGCCCCTCATCGCTGAGGGGCGCTGCGTCGGTATTGACGATTACTCGAGCCTGTACTTTGGTTTCAATCCTCGCCCCTCATCGCTGAGGGGCGCTGCTAGGCTAATAAATCAGTGAGTCAAAATACGCCGAGTTTCAATCCTCGCCCCTCATCGCTGAGGGGCGCTGCCCAGCCATAGCGGCTCATGTTACCGCAGAGGCCAGTTTCAATCCTCGCCCCTCATCGCTGAGGGGCGCTGCACCGACCACAGCGGCAAGACCTTCACGGTCACCGGTTTCAATCCTCGCCCCTCATCGCTGAGGGGCGCTGCACCCGCGCGGCTGGACGATCGTTAGATTCACGGTGTTTCAATCCTCGCCCCTCATCGCTGAGGGGCGCTGCGACTGGCGCGCGGTGCTACAGAGATAAAAGACAAGTTTCAATCCTCGCCCCTCATCGCTGAGGGGCGCTGCATCCGATCTCGGCTCCCACTGCTGGACCTACAGCGTTTCAATCCTCGCCCCTCATCGCTGAGGGGCGCTGCGATGGCGGATCTGGAGGTGGCGCTACACACACTACGTTTCAATCCTCGCCCCTCATCGCTGAGGGGCGCTGCATCGTTTCCGCGGGCGGCGGCTGCGCGGCCTGACGTTTCAATCCGCGCCCCTCATCGCTGAGGGGCGCTGCCGGTGCAGGGCTGGCGACTCGATAAGGTCCGCACCGTTTCAATCCTCGCCCCTCATCGCTGAGGGGCGCTGCAAGGCTCAGCGTGCGCCGTGAACCTCGACACGGCGTTTCAATCCTCGCCCCTCATCGCTGAGGGGCGCTGCGGCTGCGGCCGAGGGCGCCACGCTGAAACGTGTGGTTTCAATCCTCGCCCCTCATCGCTGAGGGGCGCTGCGCGAGCACGCGGCGGATTACCTTTGGCCACACCTGTTTCAATCCTCGCCCCTCATCGCTGAGGGGCGCTGCGCTCGCTGAGCAAGGCGATGGCTGAACTCGTAATGTTTCAATCCTCGCCCCTCATCGCTGAGGGGCGCTGCGCGGCTTGTTCCCGGGTAGCTCCAGCTCTCCCTTGTTTCAATCCTCGCCCCTCATCGCTGAGGGGCGCTGCCGCCCCGATCTCGCCAAACTCGCCGGTGCCGGGTAGTTTCAATCCTCGCCCCTCATCGCTGAGGGGCGCTGCCGGCCGAAGTATGTGGCGGTGATGAGGCGATGATGTTTCAATCCTCGCCCCTCATCGCTGAGGGGCGCTGCCCGACGTTACAGAGGGGGCGGGAAGTCCTCTCCTGGTTTCAATCCTCGCCCCTCATCGCTGAGGGGCGCTGCCTTGAGCAGCGCGTCGCGCTCTTCGGTGAGATGACGTTTCAATCCTCGCCCCTCATCGCTGAGGGGCGCTGCCCGGAGGATTTCAATGTAGCGGTTTCGCTGATATCGTTTCAATCCTCGCCCCTCATCGCTGAGGGGCGCTGCCGGGCGAACTGCTCGTGATAGGCACGCTTCTCCTCGTTTCAATCCTCGCCCCTCATCGCTGAGGGGCGCTGCCTCTGGAACAGATACGTCGGGCCGAGCCTGCATCCGTTTCAATCCTCGCCCCTCATCGCTGAGGGGCGCTGCGGTCGGTCGAACGGTGCGTCACCGAGCACCGTCCTGTTTCAATCCTCGCCCCTCATCGCTGAGGGGCGCTGCCGGATAGGGCGGATGCTGATGACCGCCCGGATGCCGTTTCAATCCTCGCCCCTCATCGCTGAGGGGCGCTGCGCCGCCAGTTCGGCGAGGGAGGGGTCAGCGAGTCGTTTCAATCCTCGCCCCTCATCGCTGAGGGGCGCTGCATCCCTACGCAGCCAAACGCTGAGGACATCATGCGTTTCAATCCTCGCCCCTCATCGCTGAGGGGCGCTGCCTGGCCAGAGTCGGAGGCAGCCGCTCTCCCGAACTGTTTCAATCCTCGCCCCTCATCGCTGAGGGGCGCTGCGAGAAACTGACGATCTGCAGCGCTCATATCGAGGTTTCAATCCTCGCCCCTCATCGCTGAGGGGCGCTGCCCGAAACGGTCAACGACTCCGACGGCCTACTGGCGTTTCAATCCTCGCCCCTCATCGCTGAGGGGCGCTGCCGCCAAGCGTGCGCCGCCTTCTTGCTGTCCCACTCGTTTCAATCCTCGCCCCTCATCGCTGAGGGGCGCTGCACCGGAGCAGAATTACCAGGGTGCGGACGCACGCGTTTCAATCCTCGCCCCTCATCGCTGAGGGGCGCTGCCGAATGCAGATCGCACGTCGTCTTGGGTATCGACGTTTCAATCCTCGCCCCTCATCGCTGAGGGGCGCTGCGTGCCTTTCAGTTCGAAGTCCTGGCGCGGGTCATGTTTCAATCCTCGCCCCTCATCGCTGAGGGGCGCTGCCGGGAGTTTCGGAGCATTCATGAAGGCTTCCTCGAGTTTCAATCCTCGCCCCTCATCGCTGAGGGGCGCTGCCAAAAGCGGACGGCTACGGTTCTTGACCCTTGAGGTTTCAATCCTCGCCCCTCATCGCTGAGGGGCGCTGCGAGGCGTGGCTGCCGGAGCACCTGGGCGTCAAGCTGTTTCAATCCTCGCCCCTCATCGCTGAGGGGCGCTGCCCTGGTTGCCGAGCGGGTCGCCTCCTGACATGGTGTTTCAATCCTCGCCCCTCATCGCTGAGGGGCGCTGCTTCGCTAATGCGTTGCTGATCGTTGGAATAATCAAGTTTCAATCCTCGCCCCTCATCGCTGAGGGGCGCTGCGTATGTCGCCGTGCTCTGATTGATGAGCACCAGCGTTTCAATCCTCGCCCCTCATCGCTGAGGGGCGCTGCCCGATTCGAGACGGCCGGCGCCTTTGTTGTTTCGGTTTCAATCCTCGCCCCTCATCGCTGAGGGGCGCTGCGCGAATCCCCATCCTGCCGGCCGATGCCTTGGGCGTTTCAATCCTCGCCCCTCATCGCTGAGGGGCGCTGCGCCCTCTCGCTTTCGTCAGAGCCTGGCGCATAAGCGTTTCAATCCTCGCCCCTCATCGCTGAGGGGCGCTGCCGGATCGCGCTGGGCCGTTGAGTGCCAGACGTATGTTTCAATCCTCGCCCCTCATCGCTGAGGGGCGCTGCTTGAATCCGACGCCGCCTGCCTTCCCGGCGACGACGTTTCAATCCTCGCCCCTCATCGCTGAGGGGCGCTGCCTCTTCACGCCATGTTATCCGACATTGCAAAGCAGTTTCAATCCTCGCCCCTCATCGCTGAGGGGCGCTGCGAGAAGATGGAGATTGCAGCATGAGCCGTCAATCTGTTTCAATCCTCGCCCCTCATCGCTGAGGGGCGCTGCGTCGGTTCGAGGCCGTCCTTCTCCACCAGTCATGGTTTCAATCCTCGCCCCTCATCGCTGAGGGGCGCTGCGGCTTGGCCGCGATGGTTTGCCCCCACCCTCAACGTTTCAATCCTCGCCCCTCATCGCTGAGGGGCGCTGCGGTTCGCGCGCAACAGGCGGAAAACACGGAACCTTCGGCACGCTCAACGCGAACCGGCGCTCGAACCTTCTTCCGTGCTTCCATTGTTTCCCCAATCGGCTTGCGCCGTCCTGATAATTCATCGACTTGCCGGCCGCGCGAACATCCCCGCAAATTGACCATCGCTTGGGGTTCGCGCGACAGGCTTTGAACCTAAAACACGAGAGGCCCGTCAAAGTCCGTGGCCCGAAAAACCCCATGTTCCCTCACTTCGCAGCCGCGCGATTCGGCCAGCCGGTAGAGGCGGAGATTGTCCTCCCCCGGCTTGATTTCCGCCAGCAGCCGGCGTTCCAGTTCCTCCATTTTCGCCAGGTCGATCTGACACTCGAAGACGGACTTTTGCACACGCTGTCCGATGCCTTCGCACACGCGCGCCACGCGGCGCAGGCGGCGACGGCCTTCGCGGGTTTCGGTATTCACGTCGTAGCAAACAAGAACGAGCATGGCGTTAGCGCAACAGGAAGGGCAGATAGCTTTCCATGTCGCCACGCAGGGTGCGGGCGAGGAAGCGGGCCTGCAACTGGGGCAGCAGGCCGACGGCCACGGGCTGTTCCAGCAGCGGATGCGATAGCGTCTCCTGCTTGCGCTCCTGCCAGGCCACCACCACCGCTTTTCTTCCTTGCTCGGCGAGGGTCACGCCGCCACCCTCGTGAAGGGTGAAGTCGGCGGCCCGTACCTGGCCCCGATTCACCAGGGTCAGGGCGACGCGATCCGCGACATGGCGAAACTCTTCCATCAAATCCAGCGCCAGGGCCGCGCGCCCCGGCCGTACCGCGTGAAGAAAGCCCAGTTGCGGATCGAGTCCCACCGACTCCAGGGCCGAGCGGCAGTCGTTCATGAGCATGGCGTAGAGGAAGGAGAGCAGCGCATTCATCCGGTCGCGGGGCGGGCGGCGGCTGCGCCCATCGAGGGCAAAATCGCCCCGCGCATCTGCCCGAACCACGGCATTGAGACAAGCGAAATACTGGCGCGCCGCTTCGCCTTCGACGCCGCGCAAAACATCCAGGTCCGCAGCACCAGGCAAGGCTCGCAGGGAGGCCGCCAGATCGTCGGCGCCACGGGACAAAAGTTTTACGTCTTCGTCCACCTTGGCTTCCCGCGCACCGCGCAGCAGTACCTGCCGGCAGTTGCGTATCTTGCCGGCCACGCAGGCCCGCGCCACGTTCAGGGTGAAGGCCGCATCGTTCGCCTTGTCGTGCTGGGCGCGGCGCAGCAGGATGTTGCCGGACACTGCTCCCTCCAGGCGAGCCTTGAAACGGCCATGAGCATCCAGCAGCACCAGGCTCTGGCCGTTGTCGGCGAGGCGGTGCATCAGGGCAGGGGAGACCAGCACGTTGCCAAAGATGACGATGCCGCCGAGGTGGTGCAGCGGCACCCGCAACTTGGTTTCGCGCTCCACATCCACGCGCACCGTGTCGTTGTCCAGATGCAGATAGGACAGGGGCGTGGTGATGTAGAGGGTATTGAGCAGGGTTTGCATGTCAGGCATCCGGTTCAAACAAATGCGCCGCCAGGGCATGCAGCTTTTCCCGTTCGGCCAGTGGGGCGGGCTGGCAGAGATCAGCCAGCGAACACCCACGGCAACGCTGGTCATTGACTGGCGGCGGCAAGGTCGGCGCAACCAAGGCGGCGCGCACTTCGGCGATACAGGTTGCCACCGCTTGCCGCAACTCTTGGGTAATCGTCACCTTGCGCCGACGGTGGGAAGTGGCGTGGTAGATGGCACCGAGAGGTACGGCCTTTCCGGTCATTTCTTCAAGGCACAGGGCCTGGGCGGCAAGCTGGATGTCGTCGTGGCGCTTCTCGCGCTTCTTGCCGTGCTTGTATTCCACCGGGTAGGGTGTGCCATCGGACAGGAATTCCACCACGTCCGATTTACCCACGAGTCCCAACCGGTCGCACCACAGGGGCACGGCGCGAGCAATACGCCGCCCCTCAAATCCGGCTTCTACGCCGGGCTGGTCGGTGTGGGCATGGACGGCCTGACCGCGCAGGGTATGGATGTTCTCTTCGAAAGCCTGCTCGGCGTGGATCAGGCAGCACTGGCGCGGACAATAGCTCCAGTGTTCGAGGGCGGAGAGGGCGATGGGGTCGGGTTCATCCACATTACGCCACTTCATGAAAGCGACGCAGGCGCAGCGTCTCGCGCCCGACCACCGCCATGTGCCCCTCGGGCACTTCCGTCAGCGCCTGTCGCGCCGCGGCGAGGACATCCGCCACTACGATGGGGTGCATGCGGAAATACAAGATGGCCGGCGGCGTAGGCGCACCGTGGAAGAAAACGAGGTCGCCGAAATCGGAATCGAAGGTCAGCAACCAACGGTCCGTATCGTGCGCCTGACGCAGCACCTCAACATCGTTTATTCCCGGTGTCGTCCGGGCGATGGCGAGGACATCGAATCCGTCCGCCAGCAGAGCGTCGATGACCGGCCCCGGAAAATTTTCATCCGCCAGCAACCGCCTCACGGGGCTTCCGCATCGGCGGCTTCGGCGATGACCGAATGCATGATGAAGGTATCGTCCTTGATGCAGTCATGCACGAACGCGAACACCGCCTGCAAGTCTTCTGGCTTAAGGTGGGGGTAGCTTTCAAGCACCTGCGCTTCGGTCCAACCCGAAGCAAACAACTGCATGACAAACTCTACCCCGATGCGCGTGCCCTTGATGCGCGGCTTGCCGAACAGAGTGTCCGGCGTGGTGACGATGCGGTCCTTCCAGTCCATGCTCAGCACCTCCGTATCAATGTCGAATTTTTGTCTTCGCCGAAATGGCAATGTACGGCATCGCGGATGTTGTCGGCAAGACTCGGCAAATCGTCGGCCTCGATGAAGATGTCGTCGTTGATCGCCTTGGCGATCTTGCCGCCCTCCGGCACTTCCTCGACTACGAAATGAATTTCCGACATGGCAAATCTCCCAGAAATGGACTCAGCCGGTAAGGCTCAGCCGACTACTCGCTCCAGCGTAACACGTGGAAATGCGGCGAGCGGCCCGGCTGACGGGGCGGTGAAATCATCAAAGCTACGGGCCGGTGCTGCGGCGTCATTTTGCTTCACTTGCACCAGATCGAAAAGGCTATTTCGATTAGAACCCATCTATGACCTCGGGAATCAAGCCATCAAGAGAGGCAGACTGAATGCTTCCATCCGATTGGACAGTAAGCGTTCTATGAACCTTTGACGAAGAATACTGGCCCGCCTTACAGTTGTGCCGCCACCAGACCACTCTGAGAACTTCCATGCTACCCGCAGGACGGGCTGATGACTCGTCGTTCTCTAATAGCCTGGGCAGTACCTGCTTGACGGCCTCCGCATCTGACTCGCTGAACCCAGTTCTCTCGGCAAGTTGAGGGTTCATGCTCCCGAAAAAAACATAGATCCCGTGGTCCACGCGATGCTTCATGCCCATGGTGTCGGAGCCGCGCTTGTTCCCGTCACCTTCACCACTTACACTTTTGGTGATTTGAGTGCTGCTGATGTCGACTGGTGCCACACTGAACGCGGATTGCACAGTAACCGGTCCACGAATGCCAATGGAAACCCCCGTATCGCCATCACCCTCCTCGCTTTTCTTGGCCTTCTTGTTGCCTTTCAGCGCGAACAACTGTCCGAAGGCGCGTACGTCAAACCACTTCTCACAAGCCAGCTTGGCGGTATCGCTAGAGCCAAGCTTGTTGCCTAGGATAGCGTCAGCTCTTGCCCTGAGACTCTTATGCTGATCGGCCTTCCGGTCATCCGATTGCACAAAGATCATGTTTCCGTCGTCTTCTTTCATTCCATCGCCCACCCACTTCTCCAGCAACCGATCCCTGATCTTCCGCTTGATGCAAACGTCGGTCATTTCCCCGTAGTTGTCGTAATCGGTTCGTGGGCGATTTCCATTGAGTGGATCGCCGTTTGGGTTAGCCCTGCTGACGCGAAGCACTACGGCGAAGTCGATCTTGTTTTGCAGTAAGGCCATCATCACTCTCCTTGATTGGTTTGGTTCTCGGTGGTTTCTTCAGCCCTGTCCGATTCGGGCTTGGGGCGCAAGGCTTGTCTTTGACAGTGATATCCCAGAAGGAACTCGCCTGAAAGCCTTGCTTCACTCATAAAATCTTGGTTGTTGAATGCGCAGACAATTTCGTCAATAAGTTTTCCCATATTGACAAGAAAACCTGGCGACCTGGAGCGGAGACGCGTCTTGTAAGGTGCCAGCGAAAGTTCGATGGTCCGCCATGTCGAATAGGGATGGTCTGCGAAGCGCTGCATCAGTTTTGCTGCGCAGGTATCCCGCTTCTCATCAGCCAGGAACAAGGCCCGATTTTCGATATGCTCAGCCGCCGCAAGAAGGCGTCCGAAGAGATAATCCCGTGATGTTCTGTCCAGATCTAATGCCATTTGGTAACTCCTTTTCTTGTGATTTCCTCTGAACAGGGCACAAGCAATGCCTAGGGCTTTCTCCCATTCATTGACTTTCATCCCCAGTTGTCTGTCGAACTCCCATTTATCGCTGCTCGACCTATTGGAGGCCCGCAGAACGGCTGACTCCACGAGGTCAGGTGGGATAGGATGCCCGTCAATAATGCAGGGAAGCAGACGTTCCACCGTGGCCTTGCGGAGCTTCTCACCAGTCTTTCCTTCCACTTGATGACCGTAGGCGGCCTTCGTGATGTCCCTTGGTGAGGGGACGCCCACGAACTTCAGATTCTTGCCGAAGTTCTGCTGCCAAGCGAAGGTCTCGTGCCATAGCTGAATACGTTCAAGGAATTCAGAGCCGGTCAGTTCCCGGTAATAGGTGATGGCCATGCGCCCCGGCGTAGCCGAATCCAGCGCCATGACCACGACTGCGTCCGTCGAGCCAAGTTGCGCACGATACCCGGCGATGTACCTGTTCAGCCTGACGGCAAAGGCTTGGCCTGCATCCCCTTGATATGCAGGTGGCACATCTTCCTGTTCGGATTCCAGACCAAACATCTGGGCGGAATTGGCGAACGGGTCGGGCAACGATTTGCCAGATACGGCCCAAGCCACGATAACTTGATCACTTGGGCTGAAGGCTTGCCTATCGATGAGCCAGCGGAGGGCACTGTGGGCTTTTTGCGTCACTTCGAAGCCGACGCTGCATGCTTCGTCGGCATCAAGGAAGCGCCCTCGAAAGGTATATCCACTGGTGTCGTTGGAGGAGATAAGCTTGGCCTTGTCGCCTGCATTTCTGATTTTCGCGGGGTGCTGTTTTGCCAGCATGGTTTCCTTACCCGTGACCATGCAAAGCCCGTGTTTGGTCTGCTGGCTGGCGTAGTAACGAATCCAGGCATGCATGACTTCATGGTCTTCCCAAATGGCTGTTTGCGGGTCGTCGGGGATTTCGACGCGCCAACGGATGAACGCATCTTCCGGACTAACCCCGGTGGGCATGATCCTAAATATCGCCGGGGCATCTTTTTTGTCACCCTCCCATTCCTTCAGGAGCTTGCCTTCTGAATCCAGCGGCAGGATTCCTTCACCCACTAAATCTTGAACCACCTGCTTCTTTCGGGCGTAGCTCAGAATGGCGGCTAGTTTTGGGAGGCTGGGCTGCGAAGCCGCCCACCCTTCCAGGTCTTGCAGATAGCTTCGGTAGGGCTCACCAAGGTCTTTGGCGAAGCCGATGGTCACTTCTCCGCCAAAATCTCGATAGTCGCCCGCCACGTACTGAAGCTTGTCGCAGAGCGGATGGTTCTTGGGCGCCTTACCTGATCTTCCACCAGATTCTTCTGTGCATGGGATGAGTGTTGTCTGATCTTCCCTGTTGACTACCTTGGCACGCCCACGCCTGAAGTTGCCATGACCATCAATCACGATCTCGATGTGTGCCTGCTGCGTAGTGTGGCTGATAGGTAGTGGAGGGTTGCTGGCGAATTGCGGCGCCTCGGCGCATCGCTCGTAGGTCTCGTGGAGTTTCTGAATCCAGCTCATATCAGCGCTCCAATCCGGTGACTTCAGCTTCCACGCCAACAAGGTTCTGCCCTGCCTTGAACTGCTTAGGCTGCATCTCCCGGATGAATTTCCTGATATCGCATTTCTCAGGCGGGATAAACCGGATGACGCCATCGACCATCGTCGGTCGCCAGAACCGGGCCTGAAGCTTGTGCTCGCCGGTTTCGTCCGGGTAGTCGAAGCCATGGAAGCTCAGGCCGAAGCCAAGTGCTCCGGCACTGTCGTAATGCCCCGGCCCGGAACCGAATTCGCAGGGTTCCACATAGCCCTGGCAGTCGCGTGTGCCCAGGAAGATGTCCTGGCGACCGCCGCGCTCAAGCATGCGCTTGGCAATCAGGTGATGTTTTGGTTCGCTCCGGTCATCCGCCAGTTCCGGCCGATATTGATTCCATTCGAAATGCCCCTTGACCTGGTATTCGACATCTGCCAGGAAGGTATAGATGGCCAAGGTGTTGCCGCCGCCGAATTCCAAGGGTTTGGTGCCCTTGGTCTGGGTGCGGATGCGGTTGATCACCCGCACCTTGTCGATAACCCAGATGAAAGTGGGTTTCCAGTAGATGGATTTGGCGATGCCCTTCAATGCCTCATAGGTCGGAACGTGGTAGGAACATTTTTCGCCGCCGATGCGGGTCAAGGGGTCCGTGAATAAGGCGTGCCGGCTCCAGACCTTGAATTCGATGCTGCTCTTATATGATTCAGGCACAAAGCACCTCCATGTTTCCTTCTGGCGTCTGGCTCAGGCCAAACGCCTGGTTGTAATAGCGAGCATCCGACAGATAGAGGATGTCCACGCCGTTCTGAATTTCATGCACCGCCCCAGCTTTCTGCAACCGTTCCAGGTCTTGGGGAAAGACATTGACAGTGTATTGCTGTGCTCGGCGCAAAAGCTTGAATTGCTTCTCCACGTCAAAGGCCGAGCAAAGGTCATGGATCAGTTCCTGCCCTGTCTTGCCGTGGGGCACGATGATGCCACGTGTTGGCGCGTCAATGACTTTGAAGGCACGGGCAGCGGACATAAAGGATTGTCGAAGGTAGATGTTGGGAATCGCATCATGGTCGCGTCCAAATTCATCCACAGCCAGCGAGTTGAGCGAGAGAAGGTTCAACAGCGTATCGTCACGCCCGACCATCTGCGCGGAGACGGGGTAGTCCATTTCCTGGCTACGCGCGAAGAAGTAGTAATAGAAATACCGCTCCATTGCCTGTGGCGCGAGCAGGTTGCCACCGAAATCTTCGATGCCCGCCTCGATATCGTCGAGCAATCGTTCTGTGATGCCTTTGCCGCACTGAATATCCTTGAGCCTGTCAATGTTTTCCACCGCAGGATTGACCACGTGAACCCGCCCTGTCTCCCGACGCCCATTACGGTTGCACCGTCCGGCGGCCTGGGCGATGGAATCTAGACCGGCCGTGTAGCGAATAACCGCGCCGAAATCCACATCCACACCGGCCTCGATCAACTGGGTGCTGACGCAGAGCACGGGAGACTCGTCCGCCAGCAGCTTCCGAACTTGGTCGAGTATCTCCTTGCGATGCGCAGGGCACATGTTGGTGCTTAGATGAAAGGTCCGTATCTCCGCAACTTCCCGGCATAGGCGGTAAAGCGCCTGCGCGGCCTTCTTCGTGTTGACGATCACGAGACAGCTTCCACTTTGCACGACCTCATCCAGGGCAAGTCGGGCGATTTCCTCGTCGGTCCATCCACCCGGCTTACGCCGATTCAACACCTCTACCCGCTTCAGGTCGTCGAACAACTCCTTTACGTCGGGCATGAGTTCATCGTCCTTCGTGAACCGCAGTACGCCTTTGCTCTTGTCGACAAGATTCAGCAAAGGTTGAGTGGCCGTGCATAGCACCACCGTACTGCCGCAGTGCTCCACCAGGAAATTCATTGCATTGCAGAAAAGATGCACGCAATTGATGGGCAAAGTCTGGATTTCGTCGAAAATCAGCACGGCATTGGCCAACTGGTGCGTCCGCCGCGCGCCGCGTGTGCCCCCGCCAAACAGGGCTTCCAGAAGCTGCACACTGGTAGTAAAGACGACGGGGGCGTCCCAGTTCTCCGTCAGTATTTTTTCCCTCCAGCCCTGTTGCTCGGGCGTGAGATTGGAGTGATGTTCGAGCACCACGCGACCACGATCATCCTCTGTCGGTTCGAGGATGGCGCGGACGACCTCGGCGTTCTGGTCAATGATGGACGTGAAGGGAATGACGTAAATCACCCGGTCCATCTTGTGGCGCTCCGCATGATGCAGAGCAAAGCGCAGGCTAGCCAACGTCTTGCCACCACCAGTTGGCACGGTCAGGGTGTAGATGCCCTTGTCACGGGCGGCGCTGTCGCGGCAGTGATCTGAAATACGGCTTCTGATTCCATCGATTGGCTTTAGAAAAGCGAACCCTCGCAGATGCACCTCCAACCGTTCGATCAGTGTGGACCATCCGGCATACCGACCATTGAGTCTCAGCTTTGTAGTTCCTGGATGCTCGAAGTCGGCGGTATCGATGCGGTCAGCGTCGATCAGGCAGCTGAAAAGGAATCGGACAAGCAGTCCAAGCTTGAACTGGATGATCGGGTTCTGGCTTGGATCGATGCCCTTGACTGCGTCGCGGATCATCAACTGTTTGATTGATTCCTTGAGTCCGTCGATCAAGATGGGACCAGAAATTAACGCCTGGAAGAGGTTGGCAACCTGTCCGTCCATCCTGGATATTGCCTCCTGGACGTGGGCGCGGTCTTCCGGTTTATCCATTCGCTTCGTGAACAGGCTAGCCACTGGTTGGCTAGGATCAGAGGACAAACAATCAATCAAGCCAGAATGATGGGATGCAATACACAGAGCGAGAATCTGACCAACGACCCGGCCCATGTCCCCTTGTCGCGAAAGCTCCTGCCACACGAGTTGCGCTCCAGCTGTGGAATGATCCACTTTGCCCTTGAGACCTCGCGCATCGACGTATGAGTCCTCATCCGGGTTAATCAGTCCGACCGCTGATCCAAGATAGGCTTGAAACTCATCGCTGTATTTCCCGAGATCGTGCAGCAACCCAAGGAGTCTGCCTTGACTGCTCAAGCGCACCTTGGTGGCAAAGTCGCCCGCTGTGGCCGCTACACCTAGCAGATGCTCTTCCAGGCTTTGACCCGGATGAGCTATGAAAGCGTGGTCAGTGACAGTCATCTGGCAATTGGTCTCGTAGCTGATGTGCTTTCTATCCTAAGGCACATAAGGCTCATCAGATGAGCCTTATGTGCCCCCAGATTCAAATTCTATCGGTGATGCTTCGACCGCGATTCCTTCACTGACGACGGCTTCGCCCGGGGCTTTCCGATCGTCCTGCAATTCCTGGGAGGTAGCTCCACCCGCCTTCCTCCCCGGATACCACAGTCCGGCAAGCCTGCGTGGTGACCGGCGATCAGATAGGCCAGCAGTCGGCCATAAGGACCCATGGATCCGATGGCATGTATCGCGCCGACGATGGCGTGCTTGACCTTGCCCGGCGCGGTTTCGGACTCGATATGGGCATCGAGACCGCTGGCGGAGCGGATGTACTTCTGGAATTCCGGTTGGTACTTGCCCAGGTCGTGCCAGAGGCCCGCAAGCCGCCCCCACGGCGCAGACGCGAAGACTGCGGCCGAGTCACCGGCAAGATTCGAGACACTGCGGAGGTGCTCCTCCAGAGGGTGTTGATCCCAGGTTCCATCGTTCCGCTGCTTGACGTGCGCAAGGTGATCCATGGAAACCTGACGAGATCCAAGGAGCCAGGATCGTAACACGCGGCGATCGCCACCCGGCTTGAGGATTGAACCGAAGCGTCAGCATCCTGTCCACTCGGCGTGTCGCCTGGTTCATAATGGCGGCAGTCCGCCGGGCGGCGGGCGATGCGCCGACTGAAACCGACCGTTTCAAATTTCCCGGAGGGACCGAGACCATGAAGAAAACCAGCGGCTGGTTAGCGCTTATCGTCATCCTCGGCGCCGGCGCCGCTTATTACTACTGGCAGCAGGGCCGGCCGCCGCCGGCATCGCCGCCGATGTCGGCGGCGGCGCCCTCGCCCCCGGCCCAAGCTCCGGTGGCCGTCGCGCCGGCGATCCGCCATCCGATCGAGACGGTGCCGGCAACGGCACCGCCCCTGCCCGCGCTGGCCCAGAGCGACGCCGTGATGCGCCGGGAATTGGCGGCATTGTTCGGCGAGCATTCGCTGGCGACGTTCTTCTATCCCGACCAGATGATTCACCGCATCGTCGCCACCATCGACAATCTGCCGCGCCGGAACGCCCCCGTGCGCGTGATGCCGGTCAGACCGGTGCCGGGTGCGTTCGTCACCGCGGGCGCGGAAGGCAGCACCGTCATCGGCCCAGGCAACTGGGCGCGCTACACCCCTTACGTGAATCTGGCGCAGGCGGTCGACGCCAAGAAGCTGGTCGAGCTCTACGTCCGTTTCTATCCGTTGTTCCAGCGGGCCTATGAGGAATTGGGTTTTCCGAAGGGCTATTTCAACGATCGCCTGATCGAGGCGATCGACGATCTGCTGGCCGCCCCGGACATCACCGGTCCGATCAAACTGGTGCAACCCAAGGTGCTGTATGAGTTTTCTGATCCTGATCTGGAGGCGCGCTCGGCCGGCCAGAAAATCATGATCCGGATGGGCGGCGACAACGCTGCCAAGGTCAAGGCCAAGCTCACCGAGATACGACGAGAGCTCATGGCTCACGCCGTCAAGCGCTAGCGGGACGGGGGCAGAATGAGCATCGACGGGGGACGACCGGAATTGCCCGGCGCCGGCGCGCCCGGGCGGAGCCTGCTGGGCAGGGTGCTGGCCTTTGCTGCCGGGGCGGTGTTGCTGGTCCTGGTATTCACGCTGTCGGTGTTTCTGTTCGCCATCCTGGTCGCGGGCGGCTTGCTGGTCTGGGGCTATCTGTGGTGGCAGACCCGGGAACTGCGGCGGCAACTGCGCAAGCAGATGCGCGAACGTCCGCCGGGCGGGCGCGTCATCGAGGGCGAGGCGGTCCGCGAAGACGGATCCGACGACAAGGACGAACGCCGATCATGAGCATCCCCGCAGAAATCCGTGCCCAGGCCGCCGACCTGATCGCCTACATCGACGCCAGTCCCAGCCCCTGGCACGCCGCGGCCAGCAGCGCGCAACGCCTGCAGGCGCGGGGGTACACGCAGTTGCACGAGGACCGGCGCTGGCACCTGGAGGCCGGCGGGCGCTATTACGTGGTCCGGGGCGGCGCTTCGGTTATCGCCTTCATCCTCGGCAGCGAACCGCTGGCGGAGGCCGGCTTCCGGCTGGTCGGCGCGCACACCGATTCGCCGGGACTGAGGTTGAAGCCCAGGGCGGCGCACGAAAGCTGCGGCGTGCTGCGCCTGGGGGTCGAGGTCTATGGCGGGCCGATCCTCGCCAGCTTCACCGACCGCGACCTGAGCCTCGCCGGTCGGGTGGTCGTCCGTGTCCCCGGCGGCTTCGAGACCCGATTGCTGCGCTTCGATGCGCCGCTGCTGCGCCTGCCTAACCTCGCCATCCACATGAACCGGGAAGTGAACGAGAAGGGTCTCAAGTTGGACAAGCAGACCGAGCTGCCGCTGATCCTCGGCATCGCGTCGCCGGGCATCGAGAGCGACAGCAGCTTTAGAAGCATGGTCGCCGACAAGCTCCAGGCGGAGACGGGCGACATCCTCACCTGGGAACTCGCCGTCTACGACACCCAGAAGGGCGGTCTGTGGGGAGCGGATGAGGAGTTCATCGCCGACAGCCAACTGGACAACCTGGCCTCCTGCCACGCCGCGCTGAGCGCGCTCCTGGCCTGCGGCACTCCGGCCGCCACCTGCGTCTGCGCCTGCTTCGATCACGAGGAGGTGGGCAGCGAGAGCGCCGCCGGCGCGGCCGGCAGCTTCGTCTGCGACCTCATCAACCGGATCGCAGCGAGCGCCGGCATGGATGAGGAGGCCCGCCGCTGCGCGCTGGCGCGGAGCTTTTTCATCAGCGCCGACATGGCCCACGCCTATCACCCCAACTTCCCGGCGGCCTACGAGCCCGGTCACAAGGTGATGGTCAATGCCGGCCCGGTGATCAAGAGCAACGCCAATCAGCGCTACACGACGGGGGCGGACAGCGCCGCGCGCTTCATTTCGCTGTGCGAGCGTGCCGGCGTCCCTTTCCAGCAGTACGCCCACCGCAGCGACCTCTCTTGCGGCAGCACCATCGGCCCCATCGTCGCTGCCCGCCTAGGGATTGCCAGCGTCGATGTCGGCTCGCCGCTGTGGGCGATGCACAGCCTGCGAGAGAGCGCCGGCGTCCTCGATCACGCTCATATGATCGCGGTGCTGGGGGCGGCCTTCAAGAGCTGAGCCGCCCCCGGCGGCTTGGTGGGCTTGACGATCAAGCCGCCTTGCGCTCGACCATCTGCAGCTTGTCGTCGCCCTCGATGGCGATCTTGCGCGGCTTCAAGGACTCGGGTATCACCCGCACCAGATCGATGTTGAGCAGGCCGTTGTCGAGCGAGGCGCTGGTCACCTTGACCTGATCGGCGAGCTTGAAGCGGTGCTCGAAGTCGCGCGTGGCGATGCCGCGGTGCAGATAGGTCGGGGTCTCGCCGCTGCGCTGCTTGCGGCCGACGATCTTCAGGCTGTCGCCCTCGATCTCGATATCGAGCTCGGCGCGGGAGAAGCCGGCCACCGCCATGGTGATCCGGTACTGGTCTTCCGCCACCCGCTGGATGTTGTAAGGCGGGTAACTGGGCTGGGCCTCGCCGCGCTGCGCCTCGTGGATCATCTGCGCCAGGTGGTCGAAGCCGATGGCGGAACGGTAGAGCGGACTGAAGTCGAATGTACGCATGGCGATATCCTCCGAAGTTAAGCGATATGGTTTGACGGGCCTCGATCGAGCACCCGCGGTAAAGAGATAGGGCCGGGGTTGGCCGTTTCAAGTCCCTTGAAAAACGGCGGAGTGTCCCCATTCACAGGCGGCGGCGCTCAAAATTCTGAGCGCGTAAAGTTCTTGCGCAACGAGCCATTCTCTGCTCTCATGCCGCGTCATAGAAATCGTGCCGGGACGGGAGCATGTTCGACGCTACGGCAAGGATGTTCAGGCCGACCATCACCAAGAAGTTTGCGACGCAGTTCATCGCCCTGGTCCTACTGGGTCTGACAAACCAGTTGATCGTGTGGACGGATCTCAACCAGGTCAGCAGGATAGGGACTATTGGAATGGTCGGCTGGGTGAAACCAATAGCCAAGTCGGCGTCTTCGCCGTTGTGACGCGCGATGGGATTGCCACCCTGACCGAGGGGGAACTGTATATTTCCGAGGAGTGGTTCGCCGACTCCCTTCGCTGCCAGGAGGCCGGCATTCCCGAGCATGGTTATTTTAAGGGGCAAGCATATTTTTGTCGGCGTAGCAGCAATTGCAGCACCATAATAAAAAGATCGACGCCGAACTGCTCGGTAAAATTGCGCTTGCCCGTTTTCTGGAGTTGCCGCTGCGGGCTTTCGACCGTCAGGTGAACCAGACGGAGTCCTCCACTGCATTTACTGCCCTTCGCCCCTGGATGACCGTGGATCGATTGGCAGGTGCGCTGGTGGCGCACGATGCGGACGACATCCTTAAAACCCCAGAATCCTCAACCCTGGGAGAGGTTCGCGAGGAGGGAGGGAGCCTGACGTTCCTCTACCATAGTCCCAGCTGCGCGCGGGAATATCGGTTCGATGAGGAGGGGGTGAAGCGCCGGATGTCCCATCCGAACTTCCCTGCGGAGCAGGCGGGCGCATTGCACAGGCTGCGTCTGATCAACACCCGAAACCGGCTTACCCATGCACTAATACAGGCAGTGCTGGCATCGCAAACGGCGTATCTACGTTCCGGGCAGCCCTTGGCGCTGCTACCCCTGACCCAGGCGGTAATTGCCGCCCAGTTGCGGGCGGGGTCAAATCTTTCCGTGGTGGCGGACCCCGGCCGGGTCTCCCGGCTGGTGCGTGGATTGTCAATCATGTTGCCAAATAGGAAAGTGGTGCGGTTAAACACGCTGTTCCCGAAACCGCGGCAGGTTCATTGCCAATTCGTGGATCATGTGATAAAAGTAGAAAAAACGTATATAGCGGAAGGGATATTGCGGGAGCCGCTGACGGACAAGGCCATTGCCGAAATTCTCAAGCGCGAATACGGTCTCCGCTTGTTGAGGCGTACGGTGGCTAACATCCGACACGACTTGGCGATTCCCGATTGTCGTAGCCGCAGCCAGCGTATGAATTATCTGCTGGCGACCGAGGGGTTTTCCGCACTGGTGCCGTTGACCCCTCAAACGCTGCGGGCTGTGGTTCCGGCCGATCCTGGAGTGTATGAGATTCGAGCGAGTCTCGCTTCTCCTTTCGGTGGGGAAAAGCAAGACTGGCCGGGGGAAAGGGTGCCGACAGTGTCGCATTGCGTGGTCTACATCGGTTCGGCCGGAGATTTGCGCAAACGCTTGGGGGATCACCTGCGCGGCAGTAGCGATAACGCGGTGCTTTATCGCTACATCGCGGACGGCGCTGCGCGGGTTCGGTTTCGTCTCATCAGCGATGGATGGCGCTTGGCGGAGCGGGAACTGTACCGGGTATTTTGCGAAACCTTCGGCGCGCCGCCGCCATGCAATCGCATGAGTCCATGAGCATAGAGAGTCACCGGTGAATGGGGAGTGCCGTCGTCTGACGCAAAGCGTGAACAAGAATAAATAAAGGCTGGGACGCATCGTGGAAAAAATATTGCGCAAGCAAGCAAGCAAGCAAGCCTGACGTCCATCGTGATGGCTCCGTCTTCATAGGCGGGCTCGGGAGCCACCCGCCGATGAAGCTCTCGGATGAGACTGCTGCGCCCGTCGGTCATGCGGAGATGACCGGTGGCGCGAATGCCGCGCGACGCAAGGCATTCCTTGAGTCCGGTGAGGCCTATGCAGGGCTGACATCCAGAGGGTACCTCGTCACCGGTAATAAGCCGTGCGCTGGGTGGTTACCCAGGCACAGATACGCGCTCTGGCGCCATTTCCCGGTATTTATGGGTGTCTCGCCGGTTCTTCGAAAATTCCTCCTGCCGGGCGAGCAGCGCGCCAGCCCGCAATCCCCTCCATTGCATCATTTGACGCCTGACCGCCGTCTTAGTCGTGCGAAATGGCGTCCATGGAATGAGGGACAAACTCAGGTCGATGGTCGCCGAGTCCAGCGCATAGGTGGTGTTCTCCAACCTCATGCCCAAGCTGTCACCGACATAGAGCTTTCGGGCTTGCACGATCAGGTGTTCGGCAAATTCAGCATGGATGCGCCAGTGAAATTGATCGGCGCAGGTGATCGATTTCACATATCGGTCGCCGTTGTTCCGATCGACAATGCGCTCGACGTGCGTTTGAGCGACGGCAATTCCTTCGAGGTGCTGGCGGCGATCAGAGCAGGAAACTACGGCACACAGGTGATCATGATGTCCGAGAATCCCTTCGAACAATACCGGACCGAGGCCAGCCGCCTGGGCGCGGCCCACTTCTTCCACAAGTCCCAGGAGTTCGAAAAGATCGTCCCGACCCTGATGCTGATGAAAGAGCGGCTCAAATGACCACCTTCAGAGCGCTCCGCTTCCACCCGCCGCTGCTGGGCCTCGTTGCCGCGATCACGGTGGTAGCCGCAGCCGGCTCGACCTGGCGGGCGGCGGTCGCCTCCGCGTTCATCCTGATGCTAGGCGCGGGCATCGGCTTCCTGCTCGACCGGCGCCTGATCAAAGCGTCGGCTTCCCTGGCGGCCGAGACGCGCAGCGCCACCGAACGGGAGCTGCGCCAGGCGGTGCAGCCTTATCTGGAGAGCATCAACGCCCTGTCGGTCGAACTGTTTCCGCTCTGGGCCAAGCAGATCGAGAGCGGGCGCGGCCAGATGGAATCGGCCGTCGTCGGGCTGGCCGGCGTTTTCTCGGGCATCGTCGATCGGCTTGACGCCTCGGTCCGGGCTTCGGATTCGGCGGCCGAGGGCGTAGACGGCGGCCAAGGACTGGTCAGCGTGCTGAATCAGAGCGAGGCGCGTCTGAACTCCCTGATCGCTTCGCTGCGCGTCGCGATGAAACACAAGCAGGAAATGGTCGCCGAGGTCAATGGCCTGCTCGACTTCATCGTCGAACTGCGCAAGATGGCGATGGACGTGGCGGCGATCGCCGACCAGACCAATCTGCTCGCTCTGAATGCCGCGATCGAAGCGGCGCGGGCCGGCGAGGTCGGCCGCGGCTTCGCGGTGGTGGCCGACGAAGTGCGCAAGCTCTCGGGGCTTTCCAAGGAGACCGGCACGCGCATCAGCGAGAAGGTCGAGACCATCAGCAGAGCGATCGCCGGCGCGGTGGCGGCGGCCAGGAGCAATGCCGAGCAGGAGGCGGGTTCGCTATCGGGTTCGGAGACCGTGGTGCAGGGCGTGCTGGGCGACTTCCGCCAGGTCACCGATGCCCTGGTCGAGTCCAGCGGCATCCTGCGCAGCGAGAGCGCGACCATCAAGAGCCAGCTCGCCGAGGCGCTGGTGCAACTGCAGTTCCAGGACCGGGTCAGCCAGATTTTGAGCCACGTCAGGGACAGCGTTAAGCGGCTGCCGCCGCATCTGGCGGAGAGCCGCAACGGCTTCGCCGAAGGCGGCATGCCGGTTCCGGTTGACGCTTCTGCGCTGATCGCCGAACTGGCCAGGAGCTATGCCACCCGGGAGGAGCGCCTCAATCACGGCGGCAGCGCCGAGGCTGCCGATCAGTCCGGAATCACCTTTTTTTAGGAGGGAATCATGGCAAAAACGATACTCGTCGTGGATGACTCCAGTTCGCTGCGCCAGGTGGTCGGCATCGCCCTGAAGGGTGCCGGCTACGAGGTGATCGAGGCCTGCGACGGCAAGGATGCGCTGGGCAAGATCACCGGCAAGAAGCTCCATCTGGTCATCAGCGACGTGAACATGCCCAACATGGACGGCATCAGCTTCGTCAAGGAGCTGAAGAAGCTCGCCGAGCACAAGTTCACGCCGGTCATCATGCTGACCACCGAGTCGCAGGAGGCGAAGAAACTGGAGGGGCAGGCGGCCGGCGCCAAGGCCTGGGTGGTGAAACCCTTCCAGCCGGCGCAGATGCTCGCCGCGGTGTCGAAGCTGGTGATGCCTTGAGCGCCGCCATGGAAACCAATCTGGATCCGTCAAGCAGGCCGCCGCGCCTGACGCTGGCCGGCGAGATGGGCATCTACGCCGCGGCCGAACTGAAATCCCGCCTGCTGTCGGCGGTGGAGGGCTGTCCGGAACTGGAGATCGACCTGTCGCGGGTGGAGGAGATCGACTCGGCCGGCCTGCAGCTTCTGATCCTGGCCAAGCGCCGGGCGACCGCCCAGAACAAGACGCTGACCCTCGCCGGCCACAGCCGGGCGGTGCTGGAACTGCTGGAGCTGTACGACATGGCGGCCTTTTTCGGCGATCCGGTGGTGATCACCGCGCAGGATACGCCAGGAGGCAAGACATGAACATCGACCAGGCCCTGCCCACCTTCATCGCCGAGAGCCGGGAACTGCTGGCCAGCATGGAGGACTGCCTGATGCTGCTGGAACAGCAGCCCGACGACGCCGACGCGATCAATGCCACCTTCCGCGCCATCCACACCATCAAGGGTTCGGCGGGACTGTTCGGCTTGGACGACATCGTCCGCTTCGCCCACGTGGTCGAGAACATCCTGGATCGCGCCAGGAACGGCGAGCTTCAGGTGGATGACAAGTTCACGGCGGCGATGCTCGAATGCGGCGACCACATCGGCCATCTGGTGGACCAGATTGCCAACGCCGAGCACCACCCTGCGGCCTCGCTCAGGGAACAAGGGGAACGTTTGCTCGACCGCCTGGCGCAGTTCTCGCCGCTGCCGAGCGTGGTGCGCGATCAGCCGCCGGTCGAGCACGCCGCCGAGGTGGAGACCTCCGGCGGCGGCGAGGTCGGCAGCGACGCCTGGCACATCTCTCTGCGCTTCGGCCGGGAGGTGCTGAGAAACGGCATGGACCCGGCCTCGTTCCTGCGCTATCTCACCACCCTGGGCGACGTGCAGCGCACCGTCACGCTGTGGGACGCGATGCCGGAGGCTGAGGCGATGGATCCCGAGGCCTGCTACCTGGGCTTCGAAATCACGCTGAGAAGCGAAGCCTCCAAGGAGACCATCGAGGGCGCCTTCGAATTCGTGCGCGACGACTGCCAGATCAGGATCCTGCCGCCGCACAGCAGGATCGAGCAATATCTGCGGCTGATCGAGGACTTGCCCGAGAGCAACGAACGCGTCGGCGAGATCCTGCTGGCCTGCGGCGCCCTGAGCCAGGCGGAACTGGCCGACGCCTTGGCCCAGCAGCAGGCGGGCAGCGAGGCCGGGGCGCCGCTGGGCGAGATCCTGGTCCATGACCAAGTGGTGCACGAGGCCGTGGTGCACGCGGCGCTGGACAAGCAGCAGCGTGCCAAGGATCGCCGCAACCAGGAAGCGAAGTTCGTCCGCGTCGATGCCGCCAAGCTCGAGGCGCTGATCACCCAGGTCGGCGAGATGGTCATCGCCGGGGCATCGGCCAGCCTGCGTGCGCAGAGCGCGGGCGACGGCGCCTTGAACGAGGCGATGTCGCTGATGGGCCGTCTGGTCGAGGAGATCCGAGACAGCGCGTTGTCCCTGCGCATGGTCGAGATCGGCGAGACCTTCCATCGCTTCCAGCGCGTCGTCCGCGACGTGAGCCGCGAACTGGGCAAGGACATCGAACTCGTGACCAGCGGCAACGACACCGAACTGGACAAGATGGTGGTCGAGAAGATCAACGACCCCTTGATGCATCTGGTCAGGAACGCCATCGACCACGGCATCGAGGCGCCGGCGCTGCGGCAGGCAAAGGGCAAGCCGGTCCAGGCCAGGGTCGCGCTCAACGCCTATCACGAGTCCGGCAGCATCATCATCGAGGTCGCCGACGACGGCGGCGGGCTGAACCGCGAGAAGATCCTGAACAAGGCCGTCGAGCGCGGCATCGTGTCGTCGGGCCAGAATCTCTCCGACCACGAGATCCACAACCTGATCTTCGAGCCGGGCTTCTCGACCGCCGAGCAGGTGACCAATATCTCCGGCCGCGGCGTCGGCATGGACGTGGTGCGGCGGAACATCGAGGCGCTGCGCGGCAGCATCGAGCTGGACAGCCAGGAGGGGCTGGGCACCACGGTGAGGATCCGCCTGCCGCTGACCTTGGCGATCATCGACGGCTTCCTGATCGAGGTGGGCGGGTCCTCCTTCGTCGTGCCGCTCGACATGGTGGTCGAATGCCTGGAGCTGACGGCGGCCGACCGGGGGGGTAGGCGCGATTACCTCAATCTGCGCGGCGAGGTCCTGCCCTTCGTCCGTCTGCGCCAACTGTTCGACATCGAAGGCGAGAAGCCGCGCCGGGAGAACGTGGTGGTGGTCCATTACGCCGGCCAGAAGGCCGGTCTGGTGGTCGATCGCCTGCTGGGCGAGTTCCAAACGGTGATCAAGCCGCTGGGCGGGATGTTCCGCCATCTACGCGGCATCTCCGGCTCGACCATCCTGGGCAGCGGCGAGGTGGCATTGATTCTGGACGTACCGGCGACCGTCCAGCACGCCGCCAACCGCGAAATCCAGCAGACGGATGGGGCGGCTGCATCGACGCAAAAAGCATTGTCTCTTCAATCCGCACTCAATTAGGAGGGTTTGAAATGTTCAAGAACATGAAAATCGGCACACGTCTGGCGCTCGGCTTCGGCGTCCTGATCGCGCTGCTGCTGATCATCGTGGCCACCAGCATGAGAAACATGAGCGGGATGGCAACAGCGACCGAGGACATCGTCACCGACAAGTATCCGAAAACCGTGCTGGCCAACGACATCGACGGCAACATCAACCAGATCGCGCTGTCGATGCGCGACCTGCTGTTCATCAAGGATCCCGACGATCTGGCCAGGGAGCAGGCCAAGATCCAGGATGCGCGCAAGGCGATCGGGGAGACCCTGGACAAGCTCGACAAGACCATCCAGTCGGAAAAGGGCAAGGAACTGCTGAAGGGCATCGTCGATACCAGGCTCAAGTACGTCGCGGGCGAAGATCGCTACCTGAAGCTCCTGGCGGACAAGCAAAACGACCAGGCGGAGGCCTTCCTGCTGGGCAATATGCGCCCGCTGCAGGACAGCTATATCGGGGCGGTGCACAATCTGGTCCATTACCAGCACGAGCTGATGGTCGATGGCGGGCGGGCATCGGAGGATGAATACCACAGCGCGCGCAGCCTCAGCATCGCGCTGGGACTCGGGGCGCTGTTGATCGCGATCGGCTTCGGCTGGTGGGTCACCCGTTCGATCACCCGTCCGATATCGGAAGCGGTGAATGTCGCCAACCAGCTGGCCGAAGGCGACCTGACCGCGAGGATAGAGGTGACTTCGAAGGACGAGACCGGCCAGTTGCTGATGGCGATGAAGCACATGGTGGATAGGCTGTCGCAGATCATCGGCGAGGTGAGGAGCGCCGCCGACAATCTGTCCTCGGCCTCCGAGGAGGTCTCCGCCACGGCGCAGACCTTGGCCCAGGGCGCGAGCGAGCAGGCGGCGAGCGTCGAGGAGACCTCGGCCTCGATCGAGCAGATGTCGGCATCGATCAACCAGAACACCGAGAACGCCAAGGTCACCGACGGCATGGCCTCGAAGGCGGCGAAGGAAGCCGGCGAGGGCGGCGAAGCGGTGGGCCAGACGGTGGCGGCGATGAAGAGCATCGCCGACAAGATCGGCATCATCGACGACATCGCCTACCAGACCAACATGCTGGCGCTCAACGCCGCGATCGAGGCGGCGCGGGCCGGCGAGCACGGCAAGGGCTTCGCGGTGGTGGCGGCGGAGGTGAGGAAGCTGGCGGAACGCAGCCAGGTGGCGGCGCAGGAGATCGGCGAGGTGGCCAAGGGCAGCGTGTCGCTGGCGGAGAAGGCGGGAAGATTGCTGGACGAGATCGTGCCCTCGATCCGGAAGACCTCCGACCTGGTGCAGGAGATCACCGCCGCCTCGGAAGAGCAGTCGGCGGGTGTGGGCCAGATCAATACCGCGATGAGCCAGTTGAACCAGACCACGCAGCAGAGCGCCTCGGCTTCCGAGGAACTGGCGGCGACCTCCGAGGAGATGGGCAGCCAGGCGCAGCAACTGCAGCAGACCATGTCCTTCTTCACGACCGGCGACGCGGCGCCGGCTCCGGCGTCCAGGAAGGCGGCAGAAAAGTCCAAGCTCGGCCGCATCAAGGCGGCGGCGGGCAAGCTGGCCAGCCTGTCCGAGCCCTCGCTCGCCGACGCCGATTTCGTCAAGTTCTAGGAGGCGGTCATGGGAGCCTTAGTCAAGGCCGAGCAGCAGGCCGATGCCGCCGATCACCGGCAGTACCTGACCTTCGTCCTGGGCGGCGAGATGTACGCGATCGCCATCCTCAGCGTCAAGGAGATCATCGATTACGGCCATCTCACCGTGGTGCCGATGATGCCCGACTGCATCCGCGGCGTGATCAACCTCAGGGGCGCGGTGGTACCGGTGGTCGATCTGGCGCGGCGCTTTTCCAGCGGATCGACCGAGGTGAAGCGCAGAAGCTGCATCGTCATCATCGAGGTCGAGGCCGACGGCGAACACCAGGACATCGGGGTGATCGTCGATGCGGTGAGCGAGGTGCTGGAAATCCGCCAGGACCAGATCGAACCGCCGCCGGCCTTCGGCGCCAAGATCCGCACCGACTTCATCCAAGGCATGGGCAAGGTCGATGGACGTTTCGTGATCGTATTGAACGTCAATCGCGTGCTCTCGATGGAGGATCTGGCTATGCTCGGGCGCGCGGCCGGCCAGGATCTGGCGGCGCAAGAGGCCGGCGCCTAATTTATTGGAGGCCGGCTTCAAATGCCAGTGAGCGTGCCGGTGAGCAATGGCGAGCGCCACATCAGCGACGGCGAGTTCGCCCAGTTCCAGGGGCTGCTGCGGCGCCTGGCGGGCATCCATCTGTCTCCGGCGAAGAAGGCGCTGGTCTGCGGGCGTCTGGGCAAGCGCCTGAAACACCACGGCCTGACCAGCTACGGCGATTATTTCCGGCTGCTCACCGGCGGCCAAGAAGCAGCTGAACTTCAGATCGCGCTGGATCTATTGACCACCAACGAGACCTACTTCTTCCGCGAACCCAAGCACTTCGATTTCCTGCGCGAGCGGGTCTTGCCTGCGAGGAATGGCAAGGCGAGTTTGCGCATCTGGAGCGCGGCCTGTTCCAGCGGCGAGGAGCCCTATAGCCTGGCGATGCTGCTGGCAGAGCGCCTGGGCGCCGCCCCCTGGGAGATCGTCGCCTCCGATCTCAGCACCCGGGTTCTGGAAAGAGCCAGGAGCGGTCTGTATCCGATGGAGCGCGCCCGGAACATACCCGGATCCTATCTCAAGGCTCATTGCCTGAGAGGCACCGGCCGGCACGAGGGCAGCTTTTTGATCGAGCGCAGCCTGAGGGAGCGGATCCGTTTCCTGCAGGTGAATCTGAACGAGCCGCTGCCCAGGCTCGGCGAATTCGATCTGATCTTCCTGCGCAACGTCATGATCTATTTCGAGCAGGAGACGAAGCGCAGCGTCGTGCAGCGCCTGATCCCGATGCTGAAGCCGGGCGGCCACCTGCTGATCGGCCATTCGGAGACCCTGAACGGCGTCACCGACGGCTTGCGTTCCGTTTCCCCGTCGATCTACCGCAAGGAATGAAAACGCCTATCGGCGCCGTCGAGATCTTCCTGAATCCCGGAGAGTACTACTTCGGCGACAGCGACACGCGCATCCGCACCCTGCTGGGCTCCTGCGTCGCGATCACGTTGTGGCATCCCAAGCGGCGCATCGGCGGCATGTGCCACTACATGCTGCCCGGCCGGCCGCGCGACGCGGTCCTAGCCTTCGACGGCAAGTATGCCGACGAAGCGCTGCAGCTTTTGATCGCCGAGATCATCCGGGCGGGCACCGAGCTGCACGAATACGAGGTGAAGATGTTCGGCGGCGGCAACATGTTCCCGAATCCCGAGCGCTGTCGCAACGACCACGTCGGCAGGAAGAACGCCCAGGCGGGGCGCAGGCTGATTGCGCAGCACGGCATCCGCTCCAAGGGCGGGGATCTGGAGGGTACCGGTCACCGGAACGTCATTTTCGACATGTGGAGCGGCGAGGTCTGGGTGCGGCGGGTCAGCCTGGGCGCCGACTCGGAACAGTGCAGCAAGTGCGCGAACGGGAAGATATGCTACGGCAGATAAAGGTGTTCGTCGTCGATGATTCCGCGGTGGTGCGCCAGGTGGTCTCGGGGGTGCTCGGGGCGGACCCAGCGATCGAGGTGATCGGCACGGCGATGGACCCGATCTTCGCGCTGGACAAGATGGCCAAGCGCTGGCCGGACGTCATCGTGCTCGACATCGAGATGCCGCGGATGGACGGCATCACCTTCCTCAAGAAGCTGATGGCCGAGCATCCGACACCGGTGGTGATCTGCTCCTCGCTCACCGAGAAGGGCGCGGCGACGACCATCGAGGCGCTGGCCGCCGGCGCCATCGGCGTCGTCGCCAAGCCGGGCATAGGCGGGCGCCGCTTCCTGATGGAGGATGCGGCCTCCGAACTGGTGCACGCGGTCAGGGCGGCGGCCGGCGCCCGGCTCCAGCGCATCAATGGCGCCACGCCACCGCCGGCCGCCAAGCTCAGCGCCGACGCCGTCCTGTCGAGGTCCGAGCGGGCGATGACCCAGACCACCGAGCGCCTGGTTGCCCTGGGCACCTCGACCGGCGGCACGCAGGCGCTGGAGGCGGTGCTGACCCGGCTGCCGGGGGTCGCGCCGGGCATCGTCATCGTCCAGCACATGCCGGAGAAATTCACCGCCTCCTTCGCCGCCCGGCTCGATTCCCTGTGCCAGGTCGAGGTGCGGGAGGCGAAGCACAACGACCGCGTGATGCCGGGACTGGCGCTGATCGCACCCGGCGGGCGGCACATGGTGCTCAAGCGCAGCGGCGCGCAGTATCACGTCGAGGTGCTGGACGGCCCGCTGGTCAATCGCCACCGGCCGTCGGTCGATGTGCTGTTCCGCTCGGTCGCCAGGAGCGCCGGCAAGAACGCCCTGGGGGCGATCATGACCGGCATGGGCGACGACGGCGCGCGCGGCCTGAAGGAGATGCGCGACGCCGGCGCCCACACGCTGGCCCAGGACGAGGCCTCCTGCGTGGTCTATGGCATGCCCAAGGAAGCGGTGAAACTGGGTGCCGTCGATCGAAGTCTGGCGCTTTGCGCCATTCCGGCGGAAATCATGCGTTTCTTTGAACGATGAAAATGGACTCATCCGGCCTCGCCATGACCACCGTTCTGGATCGTCCGCGATCTGCCGGTTCGGTGTCGCGCAATGCGCCATTGTCCCAACTTTGGATCATTCCCTTCTTCGTGCTGTTGGTGTTAGGCACTTCGACGGTATGGATCACGCACGAAGACTATGAGCAGACGCTGGCGCAGGAGTACCGCTTCCTCGGGGCCCACGCGCGCATCGCCGACGCCCAAATCGCCGGCGCGATGCGCAGCATCGAGCTGCTGCTGCAAAAGACCGCTGGGGATCGTCTGAACACGCCGCCGGACCGGCTTTCAACATTCGCGGCCGGGCTCGCCGCCAGCCTGGGCAAATTTCCGGAACTCGGCCAGTTGCTGAGCACCGACGCCGCGGGGCGAATCGAGGCGTCGAGCCGCCCGCAGCTCAAGGGGGCCAACGTCTCGGCGCACCGATACTTCAACGCGCTACGCGACGAGCGCAGCCATCGGCGCGACTGTTTCGTGTCGCGACCCGCCAAGGCCGGCGGCGACATCGCGATCACGATGTCCTGCCCGATCGTCGATGGCCAGGGAGGTTTTCACGGCATCGTCGCCGCCACGCTGGCCCCCCAATTTTTCCATGCCATGCTGAACCAGATCAAGCCGAGGGGGGCCGGCAGCGCCATCGCCGTGGTCAACCGCGAGGGCACCATCCTCTACCGCCTGCCCGCGCCGCAGAGCTATCTCGGCGCCAGTCTGGCCATGAACGGGCCGTTCGGGCGGTTTCTGCACAGCGGCGTATCTTCGGCCCGAAAGCTCGGCGCCTCGACGCTAGAAGGCATCGAGCGGATCTGCGTGTTCCGCCGCATCGGCGATACCGGTCTCAACATAATCCTGGCCGACCGCTTGGACGACGTGCTGGCACCCTGGCGCGACAAGCTCGCCAGGCGCGGCTTGTTCATCGCTCTGATCGCCGCCGCCACGCTCTATCTCAGCGCGCTCGCCCACCGCCGCCAGCAGCAGGTGCTGGCCGGCAAGACCCTGGCCGAGCAACTGATGAACGAGGGCGCCCTGGAGCGGCAGCGGCTGCGCAACGTGCTCGACAATCTGTTTTCCTTCGTCGCGCTGCTCGATCTCGACGGCTGCCTGCTCGAAGTCAACCGCGTGCCGCTGGAGCTGGCTGGTATCCGGCGAGAGGAGGTGCTCGGCGCCCATTTCGCCGAGACCCACTGGTGGTCGCACCAGCCGGAATTGCGGACGCAGCTCAGGGACGCCATGGATGGCGCGCGGCAGGGCAGGGTCTCGCGCTACGACGTCGCCCTGTTGATGGCCGAGGGGCGGGTCATGCCCATCGATTTCACCATCGGGCCGCTGCGCGATCACGAGGGTCGGATCGTCCAATTGGTGGCTTCCGGCGTCGATATCAGCGAGCGCAAGAGGGCGGAGGATTGGGTCCAGTTTCTCGCCCAGCACGACCTGCTCACAGGCCTGCCCAACCGGACGCTGTTCTCCGACCGGCTGACGCAGGCCATAGCGCAAGCGAGGCGGCAACAGACGCAGCTCGTCGTGCTGTTCGTGAATCTCGACCGCTTCAAGAACATCAATGATTTTCTCGGCCATCCGGTCGGCAACCAGGTGTTGCAGGAGGTGGCCCGACGTCTGACCGCCACGGTGCGGGAAACAGATACGGTGTGCCGTCAGAGCGGGGATGAATTCATTCTGCTGGTGCAGGGCATATCCGGTCCGGAGCAGGCGGCCCAGGTGGCCGGCAAGCTGCTCACCGCGCTGTCCCAGCCCTATTCGGTCGCCGGTCGCGAGCTGGTAACGAGTGCCAGCATCGGCATCGCCTGCTATCCCAGGGACGGCGAGGATGCGGAGGCGCTGGTGATGAATGCCGATGCCGCCATGCACCACGCCAAGGAGTCCGGGCGCGGCCAGTACCAGTTCTTCTCCGAGCAGTTGAACGCCGACGCCCACGCCCGCCTGCTGCTCGAAAACGACTTGCGCCAGGCCTTGGCCAGGGGCGAGTTCATTTTGAATTATCAGCCGAAGCTGGATGTCGCGAGCGGCAGGATCACCGGCTGCGAGGCGCTGATCCGCTGGCAGCACCCGAACCTGGGCCTGGTTTCTCCCGCCCGCTTCATTCCGGTCGCGGAAGAGACCGGTCTGATCGTCGCGATCGGCGAGTGGGTGCTGGAAGAAGCCTGCCGCGAAGCGGTCAGGCTGCAGACGGCGGGTTTTCCCGGCCTGCTGATGTGCGTCAATGTCTCCGCCTTGCAGTTGCGCCAGGAGGATTTCGTCGAGCGGGTGAGCGGCATCCTGGCGCGTGCCGGGCTGGGGCCATCCCTGCTGGAGCTGGAGGTCACCGAGAGCATGATCATGCACGACGTGGTGCACGCCACCCGGATTCTGCAACAGCTCAACGACGCGGGCATCCGCCTGGCGATCGACGATTTCGGCACCGGCTACTCCTCGCTGGCCTATCTGAAGCGTTTCCCCATCCACGTCCTGAAGATCGACCAGTCCTTCGTGCGCGACATCATGACCGATCCGGACGATGCCGCGATCGTCCAGGCCATCATCGCGCTCGCGCACAGCTTGCGCCTGGGCGTGATCGCCGAGGGGGTGGAGACCCGCGAGCAGTTCGATTTCTTGAAAGCGCATCATTGCGATGCGGTTCAGGGCTACCTGATCGCCAAGCCGCTGACGATCGATCAGTTGCTCGCCCTGGCCGGCTGAGGGGTCGGCAGTACGCAGCGTCGGATAGCTTCGCTATGCTCGCAATGACAAATCTGCGTCATCGCGATAAACCGTGGTCGTTGCGAGGAGCGAAGCGACGACCGCAGGAAGTCCCTGCGGAACGAAGCAATCCCGGTTAAGTCGTCGGCGGATCGTCGAAGAGCACTCGGTCGCGTCCTCCCTGCTTGGCCAGGTACATCCGCCGGTCGGCCGCCTCCACCAGTTGCCGCCAGTCCCCGCACCTGTCCTGGCTGCGTTCGGCAAAGCCGATGCTGGCGGTCAGGCGCGAACCGTCCGGGCGTTCGCCGAAGCCCGCCTGCCGCAGGCGGGTCAGGGCCCGCCTGGCCTCGTCCGGGTCGGTGTCGGGCATGATCAGCACGAACTCCTCGCCGCCCCAGCGCACCAGGATGTCGGAGAGCCTCATGCTTTTGATCATCGCCGCCGCGGCCGCGATCAGCACCTTGTCCCCTGCGTCGTGACCGTAGCGGTCGTTGATCGTCTTGAAGTGATCGAGATCGACGAAGGCGATCGACAAGGGGACTTGGCTGCGCAGGGATATCTGGAACTGCCGCATCAGCAGTTCCTCGCCGCTGCGGCGGGAGAAGACCCCGGTCAATGGATCGCGGATGGCCTGGTGGAACAGTGCGATCATGAAAGCGAGCTGGCTCATGCCGGAGAGGATGGCGACGCTGGTGATCAGCACCTGCAGCCAGAAGGCGCCGGCGAACGAGGGCCAGCCCAGCATCGGCCCGAACAGCAGGCCGGAGACGGCCTGGGTGAATAGCAGGGGTAGGGCGATCAGCAGACTCTCGATCATGGTCAGCGGGAATATCGAGATTCCCGCCAAAAGCACGAAGGGCAGGAAGGCGTAGCCGGCCTTGATCGCCTCCGAGAGACCCTGCAGATGGTAGTAAGCCAAAACCTCCTGGGTGGCGAGGTAGAAGAGGCCGGGAATCGCGAACAGCATCGCCAGCGCCCAGTAGGCGTCCGCCATGCTGCGATCGGGTCGCCAGCGAAGGGTCAGCAGCGCGAAGGCGCCGCTGGCGGCGACGCGCATCAGCGCCAGCGCCGCCCACAGGGGGAAGGGAAAGAACAGGAAGTCGATGAAGCTCCACAAGGGCGTCAGGATGGCGAACAGCAAGGCCACCAGCCGGACGCGGTTGACGATCATCTGCGCCCGTCGTTCCCTGAGCAGGCCGATGTGGGTGCCGGGGGAGAGCAGGGCCGCCAGATCTTGCGCGCCCAGTTCGCCTGGCATCAGACCGGCCAGGCGCTGCGCCAGATACGCTGTCGGAAAACGGAGGCTCAAATGGCGTCCCTTGGTCGAATGGCATCCCTTGGGGATAGCGCCGGTTTTTTCAGAAAAGAGCCGACATTATGCCGTAAGATATAAAATACATGGCATTCGGGGCGCTCGAACCGCGAACCATCCCGGCGACCGGGCATTTCCACGAATCTTCCCTGAGGAGCGGCTGTGATAGATCTCTACTACTGGACCACCCCGAACGGCCACAAGATCACCATGTTCCTGGAGGAGGCCGGCCTGCCTCACCGGATCGTGCCGATCAACATCGGCAAGGGCGAGCAGTTCGCGCCCGACTTCCTGAAGATCTCCCCCAACAACCGGATCCCCGCGATCGTCGACCGTGCCCCCGCAGATGGCGGTCCACCGCTGTCGGTGTTCGAATCCGGGGCGATCCTGCTCTATCTCGCCGACAAGACCGGCCGCTTCATTCCCGCCGAGCTGCGCGGGCGCAACGAGGTCCTGCAGTGGCTGTTCTGGCAGATGGGCGGCTTGGGGCCGATGGCCGGCCAGAACCATCACTTCCTAGCCTACGCGCCTGAGCCGATCCCCTACGCGATCGAGCGCTACGTCAAGGAAACCTCGCGCCTCTACGCGGTGCTCGACCGTCGCCTGGCCGGGCGCGAGTACATCGCCGGCGACTACTCGATCGCGGACATGGCCTGCTATCCCTGGATCGTGCCCCACGAGCGGCAGCGTCAGAATCTCGCGGACTTTCCCAATCTCGGGCGCTGGTTCAAGGCGATCGGCGAGCGTCCGGCGACCGTGCGCGCCTACGCGCTGGCACAGGCGATCAATCCCGCGCCGACGGTCGACGAGGAGTCGAAGCGCATCCTGTTCGGCCAGGATGCCGAAACGCTGAAATCGCCGCCGCGGGCTTGAGGAATACGCTCGTCACTGCGGGGCCGGTAGGCCGCGGCGGTCTAGATTGCCACGCTGCGCTTTCGATGAACCCTGCTCTTCGTCGTTGCGAGGCCGAAGGCCGTGGCAATCTGGATCGCCACGCTACGCTCGCGATGACGGGCCACGCTACGCTCGCGATGACGGGCCACGCTGCGCTCGCAATGACGGGCTTTTCAGAGCTTCCCTATTCGGTCACAGCAGCGTTTTTTCGGCGGTCTGCCGGATCAATTCCAGCATCGCCTGCTGGGTCAGCGTCGTCGGCCGCTGCGAACTGACCGCTAGCACCAGCTTGCTGCGCAGACGGGGCTTGACGATAGTCTGGGCGAGGAAGGCGCGCGGCTTGCCCGAGGTGGCGACCGCGTTCATCGACAGCACCGCGCAGCCGGCGCCGTCCGCGACCAGGTCGAGAATGGCTGCGACGCCGTCGATCTCCAGGGCGACCCTCGGGTGGCAGCCGATGTTGGCCAGTTCGACCTCGACCAGCATGCGCAGCGCGTTGGGCCGGCTGGGAATCACCAGCGGCAGCTCGGCCAGCGCCCTCAGGGAGATCGGCCGGAGCGCGCGCTCGCCGTCGTTGCGCCGCACCAGGTACAGCTCTTCTTCCAGCAGCGGCGTGCTATCCACCTCGGGGCTGGGCACGGCGTTGTAGAGCAGGGCGATATCCAGCCTGCCGGTGATCAGGGATTGCTGCATGGTCGCCGACAGGCCCTCGGTGATCGACAGCGAGGCCTCGGGCATGCGCGCTTGGTAGGCGCGGGTGAGCGGCACGGTCAGCCGCTTCGAGAGGCTGGGCGGCAGGCCCAGGGCCACCCGGCCGGCCAGCGCTCCGCGCACCCGATCCAGCTCCTCGCGGGCGCGCTGCATTTGGTGCAGGACGCCGCGGCCGTGCTCCAGCAGCACCTTGCCGGCCTCGGTGGTGGTGACGCCGCGGCCGTTCCTGAGCAGCAGGCTCTGGCGCAGCTCCACCTCCAGCAGGCGCACCTGGCGGGAGAGCGCCGGCTGGGCGACGTCGAGCGCCGCCGAGGCGCGCGTGAAGCTGCCGAGCTCGGCGACGCGGACGAAGTATTCGAGCTGCTTGAGATCCATCGAATGATGATACCAAATTATCGAATAGCTCTCGACGAGCTATATCATTTCGATATAACTGCTAGAGGCCGGCCGGCCTGTCGCCCGGGACCCGGGCGTGGCAGAATGCGCCCATGCAGACTTTCATCACGACTCCGTCATGAGCACTAGGATCACCGGCATCTCGTCCATGGCGACGCGCCAGGTGCTGGCCGAGCTCGCCGACGCGTATCGGAAGATGAGTGGCGTCGTGGTCGAGTTCGAGTCGGTGGGAGGCGTCGATGCGGCAAAACGGGTGCAGGCCGGTGAAGCGTTTGATGTCGTGGTGCTCGCCGCCGATGCGATAGCCAAGCTGGTCGGCGCCGGCAGCGTGATCGCCCGGAGCGAGACCGACTTGGTGCGCTCGGCTGTGGCGATAGCGGTGCGCGCAGGCGCTGTCCGGCCCGACATCGGCTCGGAAGCGACGCTACGCGACACCGTACTGCACGCGCGCACCATCGGTTATTCCACGGGGCCGAGCGGCGTGGCGCTGATGGGGCTGTTCGAACGCTGGGGCATCGCCGAGAACGTCCGCGAGCGCATCGTCCAAGCGCCGGCCGGCGTGCCGGTTGGCCAGCTCGTGGCCAGTGGCGAGGTCGAACTCGGCTTCCAGCAGCTCAGTGAATTGCTGCACCTTCCCGGCATAGATTTGCTTGGGACCATGCCCTCCGGAGCCGAGATCGTCACCACCTTTTCGGCCGGCCTGTGCGCCGCGTCGGTCCAGCCCGAGGCCGTGCGCGCCTTACTCGCATTCATGCGCTCGCCCGCCGCCATCGACGCCAAACGGCGCCACGGAATGGAGCCGGCTTGAACGCCCCGCAGATACCCCCTTACTCAGACTCAGGAATCCAGCCATGATCATCGATTGCCACGGCCACTACACCACCGCGCCCAAGTCGCTAGAGGATTGGCGCAACCGCCAGATCGCCGGTCTGAAGGATCCGGCGCTCTCGCCCCGCGCCTCCGAGCTCGTGATCAGCGACGACGAGTTGAGGGAGACCATAGAGCTCAACCAGTTGAAGAAGATGAAGGAGCGCGGCTCCGACCTCACCATCTTCTCGCCGCGCGCCAGCTTCATGGCGCATCACATCGGCGACTTCCAGACCAGTTCGACCTGGTCGTCGATCTGCAACGAGCTGATCCACCGCGTGACCCGGCTCTTCCCCGACCACTTCATCGGCGCGGCGATGCTGCCGCAGTCTCCCGGCGTCAGGCCCGAGACCTGCATCCCGGAGATGAAGCGCTGCATCGAGGAGTACGGCTTCGTCGGCATCAACCTCAATCCCGATCCCTCCGGCGGCCACTGGCGCGAGCCGCCGCTGTCGGACAGGTGGTGGTATCCGATCTACGAGCAGATGGTCGAGTACGACATCCCGGCGATGGTCCATGTCAGCACCAGTTGCAACGCCTGCTTCCACACCACCGGCGCCCACTACCTGAACGCCGACACCACGGCCTTCATGCAGTGCCTGACCTCGAAGCTATTCAAGGATTTTCCGACGCTGAAGTTCATCATCCCGCACGGCGGCGGCGCGGTGCCCTACCACTGGGGCCGCTTCCGCGGCCTGGCCCAGGACATGAAACTGCCGCCGCTGAAGGACCATCTGCTGAACAACATCTTCTTCGACACCTGCGTCTACCACCAGCCGGGCATCGATTTATTGACCCGCGTGATCCCGGTGGACAACATCCTGTTCGCCTCCGAGATGATCGGCGCGGTGCGCGGCATCGATCCCGAGACCGGCCATGCCTATGACGACACCAAGCGCTTCATCGACGGCGCGCAGGCGCTGAGCGAGTCCGACCGCGCCAAGATCTTCGAGGGCAACAGCCGCCGGGTCTTCTCCCGCCTGGACGCGAGCCTCAAGCGCCGCGGCGCCTAGCGCTTCTCCCCACGAACTTCCGATAGGACGATTCCCATGAGCACCCCCATGAACGATCTCGGCATCGTGGTCCGCAACATCGAGCGGGCCGACCCGGCCGCGGTCCTCCGCCTGGCCAAATTCGGCGTTGCCACCATCCACGAAGCGATGGGCCGCGTCGGCCTGATGAAGACCCACATGCGCCCGGTCTATGCCGGCGCGGCGCTGTGCGGCACCGCCGTGACGGTGCTGGCCCAGCCGGGCGACAACTGGATGCTGCACGTCGCGGCCGAGCAGTTGCGGCCGGGCGACGTGCTGGTGGTGGCGTGCACCACCGACAACACCGACGGCATGTTCGGCGACCTGCTCGCCACCTCCTACCGCGCCCGCGGCGCCGCCGGCATCGTCATCGATGCCGGCGTGCGCGATGTCCGCGATTTGACCGCGATGGGCTTCCCCACCTTCTCGCGCGCGGTGTCGGCCAAGGGCACGGTCAAGGCGACGCTGGGCTCGGTGAATATCCCGGTGGTCTGCGCCGGCGCGCTGGTCCATCCCGGCGACGTGGTGGTCGGCGACGACGACGGCGTGGTCGTCGTGCCGCGCCAGGTGGCGGCGATGGCCGCCGACGCCGCCCAGGCGCGCGAGGACAACGAGGCGGGCAAACGCAAACGTCTGGCGGCGGGCGAGCTGGGTCTCGACATGTACGGCATGCGCGCGCCGCTGGCGGCTGCCGGCCTGCGCTACATCGACTGAGCCCGCCATGGACATCGCCGCCGATCCGCTGCGCTGGCGCATCGGCCTCGTCGGCTACGGCGAGGTCGGCCGCATCCTGGCCGAGGACCTGCGCGCGCGCGGCCTCAGCGTCGCGGCCCACGACCTCAAGCTGGGCGGCCCGAACGAGATCCCGCTGATCGAGCACGCGGCGCGCCACGGCGTCCGGCTGGCCGCCTCGCACGCCGAACTGGCGGCGGGGGCCGATCTGATCGTCTCCGCCGTCACCGCGAGCCAGGCGGTGAATGTCGCCGAGGCCTGCGCGCCGGCGATACGGAGGGATCGCTTCTTCCTCGATTTCAACTCGGCCTCGCCGGGGGCGAAGATGAGGGCCGCCGCCGCGATCGACGGCGAGGGCGGCCGCTACGTCGAGGGCGCGGTGATGACCTCGATCCCGCCCTACCGGATCCGCGTGCCGCTGCTCCTGGGCGGCGCGCACGCGGCTGCCCTGGCGCCGCTGCTGAAGACGCTGGGCTTCGACGCCAAGCTGGCCTCGGAGAAACTCGGCGTCGCCTCCGCCACCAAGATGTGCCGCAGCGTGATGATCAAGGGCCTGGAGGCGATGGTCATCGAGAGCTTCACCGCGGCGCGCGCCTACGGGGTCGAGGATCAGGTGCTGGCCTCGCTGGCCGAGACCTTCCCCGGCATCGACTGGGAGAAGCAGGGCAGCTATTTCTTCCAGCGCGTGATCTTGCACGGCCGCCGTCGCGCCGAGGAAATGGCGGAGGCGGCGCAGACGGTGCGCGAGGCCGGGCTCGATCCCTATTCGGCCGCCGGCACCGCAAAGCGCCAGGCCTGGGTCGCCGAACTCGCCGACGCCGGCCTGCTGGGCCAGCGCGATGCCGCGCGCGACGACTGGCGCCTGGCTGCCGACCGCATCATCGCGACATTGAACAAGCCCTAGAACCCTATACAGAGAAACCATGGATCCCGACTGGCTGCCCTTTCATCCCCATCCCGCCAAACCGCTGTTCACGCTGCCTGCGGGCGCGGTCGACGCGCACTGCCACGTGTTCGGCCCGGCGGACAAGTTTCCGTTCGCGCCAGAGCGCAAGTACACCCCCTGCGACGCGTCGCAGGAACAGTTGTTCGCGCTGCGCGACCACCTGGGTTTCGCGCGCAACGTCATCGTCCAGGCTACCTGCCACGGCAACGACAACCGCGCGCTGGTCGATGCCCTGGCGCATTCCGGCGGCATGGCGCGCGGCGTCGCTTCGGTCGGGCGCGATATCAGCGACGCCGAACTGCGACAACTGCACGCCGCCGGCGTGCGCGGCACCCGCTTCAACTTCGTCAAGCGCCTGGTGGACTTCACGCCGCGCGAGGTGCTGGCCGAGATCGCCGAGCGCATCGCGCCGCTGGGCTGGCACGTGGTGGTCTATTTCGAGGCGCAGGATCTGCCCGAGCTGTGGGACTTCTTCACCTCGCTGCCGACCACGGTGGTGGTCGACCACATGGGCCGTCCGGACGTCTCCAAGCCGGTCGACGGGCCGGAGTTCGAGCTGTTCGTCAAGCTCCTGGCCGAGCACGGCAACATTTGGTCCAAGGTCAGCTGTCCCGAGCGACTGTCGAAGTCGGGCCCGCCGGCATTGGACGGCGAGCGGAACGCCTACCGCGACGTGGTGCCCTTCGCCCGCCGTCTGGTCGAGACCTTTCCAGACCGCGTCTTGTGGGGCACCGACTGGCCGCACCCCAACCTGAAGCATCACATGCCCGACGACGGCCTGCTGGTGGACTTCATCCCGCGCGTCGCGCCGAGCGCCGAACTGCAGCAGAAGCTGCTGGTCGACAATCCGATGCGTCTGTACTGGACCGATTGATCGACAGGAGAACATCATGGCGCTCGAAAAGCCCTACCTGGACGTGCCCGGCACCACCATCTTCGACGCCGAGATGTCGCGCAAGGGCTACCATCTCAACCAGTTCTGCATGTCGCTGATGAAGGCGGAGAACCGCGCACGCTTCAAGGCCGACGAGCGCGCCTACCTCGACGAGTGGCCGATGAGCGAGGAGCAGAAGCAGGCGGTGCAGGCGCGCGACCTGAACCGCTGCATCGCGCTGGGCGGCAACATCTACTTCCTGGCCAAGATCGGCGCCACCGACGGCCGGAGTTTCCAGTACATGGCCGCGAGCATGACCGGCATGACCCAGGAGGAATACGCGCAGATGATGATCAACGGCGGCCGCTCGCCCGAAGGCAACCGCTACGTCGGGGAGAAGGCACATGGCTGATACCGCTACGCGGCACAAGCGCCCTGGGCAGTCTCCGGATGAGAGCATTCCGGAGATTGCTACGGGCGCTAGGATCACAGCCAGCGTCTACACCTCGCACGTGCCGGCGATCGGGGCGGCGCTGGATCTGGGCAAGAGTTCGGAGCCCTATTGGCAGCCGCTGTTCAAGGGCTACGAGCGCTCCAAGGAGTGGTTCAGGGAGAACACCCCCGACGTCATCTTCCTCGTCTATAACGATCACGCCACGGCCTTCAGCCTGGAGATGATCCCGACCTTCGCGATCGGCTGCGCCGAGCGCTTCCAGCCGGCCGACGAGGGCTGGGGACCGCGCCCGGTGCCGGTGGTCGTCGGCCACCCGGAGCTCGCGGCGCACATCGCCCAGTCGGTGATCCAGGACGATTTCGACCTGACCATCGTGAACAAGATGGACGTGGACCACGGCCTGACCGTGCCGCTCTCCCTGATGTGCGGCCAGCCACAGGCTTGGCCCTGCCCGGTGATCCCCTTCGCGGTGAACGTGGTGCAGTATCCGGCGCCCTCGGGCCGGCGCTGCTTCCTGCTCGGCCGCGCCATCCGGCGCGCGGTCGAGTCCTTCGACCGGCCGCTGAAGGTGCAGATCTGGGGCACCGGCGGCATGAGCCACCAGCTCCAGGGGCCGCGCGCCGGCCTGATCAACAGGGAGTTCGACCAGGCCTTCCTCGATCGACTGATATCCGATCCTGAGGGACTGTCCTTCATGCCGCACATCGATTACGTCCGCGAGGCCGGCTCCGAGGGCATCGAGCTGGTGATGTGGCTGATCGCCCGCGGCGCCATGGGTGATGAGCCGCCCCGCGTCGTGCATCGCTTCTACCACGTGCCCGCCTCGAACACCGCGGTGGGCCACCTGATTCTGGAGAACAAGCAATGAAGCCCATCAAAGTCGCGCTGGCCGGCGCCGGCGCCTTCGGCGTCAAGCACCTGGAGGCCATCGCCAGGATAGACGGCGTCGAAGCCGTCTCGGTGATCGGCCGCGAGCTGGAGAAGACCCGCGAGGTGGCCAGCCGCTTCGGCATCAAGCACGTCGCCACCGATCTGGCCGAGAGCCTGGCGCGCCCGGAGGTCGACGCGGTGATCCTGTGCACGCCGACGCAGCTGCACGCCGCCCAGGCGATCGCCTGCATGAAGGCGGGCAAGCACGTGCAGGTGGAGATCCCGATGGCCGACAAGCGCGCCGACGCCGAGGCGCTGGTGCGCCTGCAGCAGCAGACCGGCCTCATCGCGATGGCGGGCCACACCCGCCGCTTCAACCCCAGCCATCAGTGGATCCACAAGAAGATCCAGGCGGGCGAGCTCGCGATCCAGCAGATGGACGTGCAGACCTACTTCTTCCGCCGCAGCAACATCAACGCGCTCGGTCAGGCGCGCAGTTGGACCGACCACCTGCTCTGGCACCACGCCTGCCACACCGTCGATCTGTTCCAGTACCAGACCGGCGAGACCGCCTCCCAGGCGCACGCGCTGCAGGGGCCGATCCATCCGCAGCTGGGCATCGCCATGGACATGTCGATCCAGATGAAGGTGCCCTCGGGCGCGATCTGCACGCTCTCCTTGTCCTTCAACAACGACGGGCCGCTGGGCACCTTCTTCCGCTACATCTGCGACAAGGGCACCTACATCGCGCGCTACGACGACCTGTTCGACGGCAAGGACCGGCAGATCGACGTCTCCAAGGTCGACGTCTCGATGAACGGCATCGAGCTGCAGGACCGCGAGTTCTTCGCCGCCATCCGCGAGGGGCGCGAACCCAACGCCAGCGTCGCGCAGGTGCTGCCCGCCTACCAGACCCTGGACCGGCTGGAACAGACGCTGGCCGAGGGCGCTTGAGCGGCGCGGGAACGAATATGGAAAAACGTCGGATCGGACCGTTCGCGGTCACCGCGATCGGCTTCGGCTGCATGAATTTGAGCCACGCCTACGGCGTGCCGCCCTCGCCCGAGGCGGCCGAGGCGCTGCTCCTGGAGGCGCTGGATCTCGGCGTCGATCACTTCGACAGCGCCGCGCTCTACGGCTTCGGCGCCAACGAAGAACTGCTCGGCCGAGTGCTGAAGCCCCACCGCGCCGGCATCGTGCTGGCCAGCAAGTGCGGCATCGGCCCGGTGGACGGCAAGCGGGTGATCGACGGCCGGCCCGAGACGCTGAGGCGCAGCTGCGAGGAGAGCCTGAAGCGCCTGCAGACCGAGGTCATCGACCTGTATTACCTGCACCGCTGGGACAAGAAGGTGCCGGTCGAGGAGAGCGTCGGCGCGCTGGGCGAACTGGTGCGCCAGGGCAAGGTGCGGGCCATCGGCCTGTCCGAGGTCTCGGCCAAGACGCTGCGCCGCGCCCACGCCGAGCATCCGATCGCGGCGGTGCAGACCGAGTATTCGCTGTGGACGCGCAATCCCGAGATCGCCGTGCTGGAAGCCTGCCGGGAGATCGGCGCCACCTTCCTCGCCTTCAGCCCGGTGGCGCGCGGCTTCCTGACCGGCAAGCTGCGCGACGTGTCGGGTCTCGAGGCGAAGGACATCCGCCGCGCCATGCCGCGCTTCCAGCCGGAGAACTACGCCGCCAACCTGCGTCTGCTCGACGGCTACGCCGCGCTTGCCGCCGGGTCGGGCTGCACCATGGCGCAGCTGGCGCTGGCCTGGCTGCTCGCCCGCGGCGAACATATCGTGCCGCTGATCGGCACCACCCGCAGCGAGCATCTGCGCGAAAACCTCGGCGCGCTGGCGGTACGCCCGGATGCCGAGACGATGGCGAGGCTAGACGCGCTGATCAATCAGAACACCGTCGTCGGACCCCGCTACAACGAGCAGAACCGGGTCGAGGTCGATACCGAGGAGTTCTGAGCCCCGAGACCATGAGCGATCCCCAAGCTCCTCCGGCAGACCGGGGGCGGGCCGTGCGCCGACGAGGGCCGGTGCCGGCGTTCGCGCTCTATGGTGAGGCCGCCTCCCCGGCGCTGGAGCTGCTGCACATCGAGGAAGTCCAGTCGCGCAGCCGGCTGCATCACTGGGAAATCGATCCCCACGTTCACCACGGTCTCTATCAACTGGTCTGGGTGGCAAGCGGGGCGGCCGAGGTGCTACTCGACGAGTGGCGGGAGCACGCGATCGGTCCCGCCGCGGTGCTCATCCCGCCGGGCACCGTGCATGGCTTCCGCTTCGAACCCGAGACCCAGGGGCTGGTGCTGACGCTCTCCGCGCGCTTCTGGCTGGCGCATGAGCTGCAGAACGCGGGGGAGGCCGTCGGCGAACTCTTCGCCGCTCCCAGGGTGGCGCGCTTCGACGCCGGCGCCGTCGCCACCCAGCGTCTGGATGCGCTGCTCGCCGAGTTGGCGGCGGAATTTCTGCTCCCGGGGACCGGCGAGGCGCCGGTGCTCTCTTGGCTCGCGCGCGCGGCGGTGTGGCGGCTGGCGCAGGCCTGCGCGCTGACCCGCCTGCAGGACCAGGGGGGCCGGGCGCGGCGCCACCAGGCGCTGTTCACGCGCTTCGTCCTGCTGGTCGAGCAGCGCTTCCTCGAACACTGGCCGGTGGCGCGCTACGCGTCGAAGCTGGGCATCAGCACCGCCCGGCTGAACCGCCTGGCGCGGGCCGGATGCGGCCGCAGCGCGCAGGAGGTGGTGCATGAGCGGCTGACGCGCGAGGCCTGTCGCCGCCTGGTCTATATCGCCGCGCCGGTGGCCAAGCTGGCGTTGGAGCTCGGCTTCGAGGATCCCGCCTATTTCTGCCGCTTCTTCAAGCGGCGCACCGGTCTTAGCCCCATGCAATACCGCGAGCAGCGCGGCGCCTAGTCCGCCTCACCCGGCGCGATCCGCCGTGCGGGCCAGGGCCGGCGCGACCACCGCCTCCAGTTCGCGGCGCAGCCAGCAGTGGGCGGGGTCGTGGCGCTGGCGCTGATGCCAGATCATGTACATCGGCATCGACGGACAGGGCAGCGGCACCGAGCAGCTGTCCAGACCGCGCAGCAGGCCGACGCGGAGCAGGCTGGGCAGGGTGGCGAGCAGGGGGCTGCCCGCCAGGAACGGCGGGATGGCCGAGAAGCCGGGCACCATCACGACGAAGCGGCGCTGCACGCCGCGCGCGGCCAGCACCTGGTCGATGTCCAGGGAGCGGCGCGGCTCGTAGACCACGGTGATGTGCTCGGCCCCGAGGTAGTCCTCGAGGCTGCGCGGTGCTGGCCGCTGGCTGCCGTCGAAGAACACCCGGTAGGTGTCGTCGAACAGCCGCTTGTGCACGATGTCGGCCGCCTCGGGCGGGCGCGGGGATATCACCAGCTGGCAATGGTTGTCGCGCAGCATCTCGGCGCTGGGCACGCCCGATGGAATCACCCGCAGGGCGACGCCGGGTGCCACCCGGCGCAGGCGGGAGAGCAGCGCGGGCAGCAGCAGATCGCGCTGAAAATCGTTGGCCGCCACGGTGAAGGTGGTGTGCAACTGTCCCGGGTCGAAATCGCCCGGGGCGGCGAAGCGGCGCATCTCCTCTAGCAGCAGCCGGGCGTGCACGGCGAGCGCCTCGGCCCGGGCCGTGGCTGCGATGCCGCGGCCGGACTTGACGAACAGCGGGTCGCCGACGATGGCGCGCAGCTTGTTCAGCAGATGGCTGACCGCCGATTGCGTCACCCCCAGGCGCTGCGCCGCGCCGGTGATCGAGCGCTCCTCGTGCACGGCGAGCAGGAGCTGCAACAGACGACCGTCGAGGTCCAAATGATCGAAATCGCTCATGGCTGCAATCACGATTTCCGGGTTTATCTTTTTTTCATAAGCTTCAATACTTGAGGCCTGATGTTTTTTGGAGATGGGTCGCATGGGTGATTGTAAACGCCGCCGGGACATCCCGGGGACGATACTCTTTGACAGCCGTCAGGCGCGCAAGGGCTACGCGCTGAACAAGATGTGCTATTCCTTCAATTCCGCCGACAACCGCGCCGAGTTCCTGAAAGACGAGGACGCCTACTGCCGCAAGTATCGGCTGAACGAGGCGCAGCGCGAGGCGATCCGCAGGCGCAACGTGCTGGACCTGATCGCGGCGGGTGGCAACGTCTATTACCTGGCCAAGTTCGCCGGCATCTTCGGCCTCGACGTCCAGGACATCGGCGCCCAGCAGACCGGCATGAGCAAGGACGCGTTCAAGGCCAAGCTCGTGGCCGCAAGGGAGGGCTGAGAGATGGCCAAGATCGTCGGCGGCATCAACGTCACCCACGTGCCGGCCCTGGGCCGCGCCATCGCCCAGAACCTGCAGCAGGATCCCTACTGGAAGCCCTTCTTCGACGGCTTCCCGCCGGTCCACGAGTGGCTCGCCAAGGTGCGTCCGGACGTGGCGGTGGTCTTCTACAACGACCACGGCCTGAACTTCTTCCTCGACAAGCTGCCGACCTTCGCCATCGGCGCGGCGGCGGAATACCACAATGCCGACGAGGGCTGGGGCATTCCGACGTTGCCGCCGTTTACGGGCGAGCCGGACCTGTCCTGGCACTTGATCGAGGAGTTGATCGAGCGGGAGTTCGACCTGACGACCTGCCAGGAGATGCAGGTCGATCACGCCTTCACCCTGCCGCTGAAGCTGCTCTGGCCCGACGACGCGGTCTGCCCGGTAGCCACCGTGCCGGTGTGCATCAACACCGTGCAGTTTCCGCTGCCCTCGGCCGCGCGCTGCTACAAGCTGGGCCAGGCGGTGGGCCAGGCGATCGCCTCCTGGGACCGGGACCTGCGCGTCGTGGTCATCGGCACCGGCGGACTCAGCCACCAGCTCGACGGCCAGCGCGCCGGCTTCATCAACAAGGCCTTCGACCTGCAGTTCATGGACAGCCTGATCAGCGATCCCCAGTGGGCGACCCGCTACTCGATCACCGAGCTGGTCGAGCAGGTCGGCACCCAGGGGGTGGAACTGCTGATGTGGCTGGCCACGCGTGCGGCGCTGCCGGGCGAGGTGCGCAAGGTGCATAGCAACTACCACATCCCGATCTCCAACACCGCCGCCGGCCTGTTGCTGATGGAGAACATCTAGCGGTGGTCTGGATTGCCGCCGGCGAAGCAATCTCGAGCGCTCCTGGCAGGAATGTGATTGGCTATCAAACAATTTGTAATCAAGCTTAATTGACCTGAGTCAAGAGTCCGCAAAAATCCCCGTGCTAACTTGTCGCCATCGCGATTCGCGATCTGGCTGCGCTACAACGAGAGAGAGGGGATGACCGATGGAGGCTCTGCCCGTGAATGCCGCCGCGTGCCTGTTCGAGACCGGCGACGCAGACCATGTCGCGCTTGAGTGCGGTTCGCGGCAGATCAGCTACGGCGATTTGCGGCGCTCGGTGGCGCGCGCGGCGGGTGCCTGGCGGTCATTAGGGCTGCGAGCCGACGACCGGGTGGTGGTGTTCGCGCCCGACGGCATCGACTGGGTCGAGGCCTACCTCGGGGCGATCTGGGCCGGCGGCGTGGCTGTCGGCATCAATCCGAGACTGGGCCTTACCGACCTGGCGGCGATCCTGGAAGAGTCCCGGATCCGCTTCGTCTGGACCGCGCCGGAGCTGGCCGCGGAGGTGGCCGCGATGGCGGCAAAGCTGCCGCAGCCGCCGCTGGTGGTGGCGGCCGAGGCGCAAGACGGCGTCTCCTGGCGCGACTGGGGCAGCGCGGACGCGCTCCCCATCGAGCCGATGCCGCGGCTGCCCGACGACATGGCGCTGTGGATCGGCACCTCGGGCACCACCGGCAAACCCAAGGGCGTGATTCACACCCAGGGCGTGACCGGGCCGTGCGGCGAATTCGCCCGGCAGATCCTCGACGCCGGGCCCCAGGACCGGCTCTACGCCACCTCCAAGCTGTTCTTCGCCTACGCCCTGGCCAACAGTCTGTTCGCCGGGCTGCGCCTGGGCGCGACGGTGATCCTCGATCCGGAGTGGCCGACCCCGGAGCGCGTCCTGGACATGGTCGCGGCGCACCGTCCTACCCTGTTCTTCAGCGTACCGACGCTCTACAACAAGATGCTCGCCACCGGGGTCGCCGCCAGGCTCGCGCACCGCGGCATTCGCCACTTTGTCTCGGCCGGAGAGTCGCTGCCGGCCAGCGTTTGCGCGCGCTGGCGGGAGGCGGCCGGGCTGACGCCGGTATCCGGCTACGGCACCTCGGAGACGCTGTGCCTGATGCTGTATACGCAGCAGGACGCCGGCTTGCTGCGTCCGACCCCGCTCACCGAAGTGCGTTACGGCAATCCCGACGCCGACCTGCCGCAGCGCGTCTGGTTCAGGCATCCGGGGCTGGCCCGGTGCTACTGGCAGCGTCCGAAGGAAAACGCGGAAGACTTCAAGGACGGCTGGTTCTCGCCCGGCGACATGTTCCTGCGCCGCGGCGGGGAACTCGAATTCACCGGCCGCAACGACGACATGCTGAAGATCGCCGGCCAGTGGGTCAGCACCCAATGGGTGGAGCAGGCCCTGCGCGATGCCTGCAGCGAAACCGTGCAGGAACTGGCGGCGGTGGGGGTGAAGGGGGCGGACGGCCTGACGGCCATCGCGGTGTTCCTGGTGCCCTCGTCGCAGATGCGCGAGGAGGCGCAGCGGCGGCTGGAACTGGGCATCGCCGGCTTGCCCGGGCACAAGCGGCCGCGCTGGCTGCATTGGGTCGAGGCGCTGCCGCAGACCGCCACCGGCAAGCTGCAGCGCGCGCGGCTTTCCGCGCTGCATCAGGAGCGACTGCCCGAGCTCGCGGGCCGCTGATCGCCGCCGCGGGAATTTGACAGAGGCACCCGGGACTGCTCTCATAGCGGCCTTCCCGGGCCCTTCGTCCGGTCCGCCGTCCACGTTCGTCAGCCCGACCATGCCGTCCACGGAATTCTCCGAACAGCGCCCCATCCTGCTGCTCTCCCTCGCCGCCTTCGCCAGCTCCGCCTCGATGCGGGTGTGCGACCCGCTGCTGCCTGCGCTCGCCCGCTCCTTCGCCACCACGACGGGCGTCGCGGCGCAGACCATCTCGGCATTCTCGATCGCCTACGGCCTGTTTCAGGTGGCCTATGGACCGCTGGGCGACCGCTACGGAAAATTCCGGCTGATCGCCTGGACCACCCTGGCCTGCATGGCGGGGGGGATCGGCGCGACCCTGGCGACCGACTTCGGCTGGCTGCTGATTTTCCGTGCGCTGACCGGCGCCGCCGCCGCGGCGATCATCCCGCTGTCGATGGCCTGGATCGGCGACAACGTCGCCTACGAGCGGCGCCAGGCCACGCTGGCGCGCTTTCTCACCGGACAGATCGTCGGCATCGCGGGCGGGCAACTGGCCGGCGGCGCCTTCGCCGACACGCTGGGCTGGCGCTGGGCGCTGGGTTCCCTGGTGGGTGTCTATTTCGTCGTCGCGGCGCTGCTGTTCGCGGAGCGCTGGCGCAATCCGGCCGTCGATCCCCCGGTCCGTGCAGCCACCGCTGGCGGCGGCCACTTCCTCGCCCAGACGCTGGCGCTGTTCTCGATCCGCTGGGCCCGGGTGGTATTGCTCACGGTGTTCCTCGAAGGCATGTGCTTCTATGGCGTCCTGGCCTTCATCCCTTCCTATCTGCATCAGGCCTTCGGCCTGCCGCTGAGCGCGGCAGGGGCGATCCTCGGGCTGTACGCGCTGGGTGGATTCCTCTACGCGCTCGGCGCCAGGCGTCTGGTCGCGAGGCTGGGCGAGACGGGGCTGGCCAAGGGCGGCGGCCTGCTGATGTTCCTAGGCTTCGTCCTGCTCGCGGCCGGGCCGTCCTGGCTCTGGGCGCTGCCGGCCTGCCTGCTGGCGGGACTGGGCTTCTACATGCTGCACAATACCCTGCAGACCAACGCCACGCAGATGGCGCCCAGCCATCGGGGCACCGCGGTGTCGATGTTCGCGGCCGCGCTCTATCTGGGCCAGTCCGTCGGCGTCTTCGCGTCAGCCGCCGTGGTCGATGCTGCCAGCCCCCGCTGGCTGTTTGCGGCGTCGGCGTGCGCGCTGCCGCTGCTCGGGCTGGCTTTTGGCAGGGCGCTGGGGCGGCACCACTCGGCCCGGCCGGGTTGAGGGGCTGCGCTCACATGTGATTGGGCAGGTAGAGCGCGATGATCGGGAAGGCGATCAGGATCACCAGGCGCAGGATGTCGGTGAGGATGAACGGGATCACCCCCTTGAACACCGTCGAGAAGCTCACGTCCTTGACCACGCTCTTGATCACGAAGACGTTCATGCCGACCGGCGGATGGATCAGACCCAGTTCCACGGTCATGACGATGATCACGCCGAACCAGATCGGGTCGAAGCCCAGTTGCTGGATCACCGGGAAGATGATCGGTATCGTCAGGATGATCATGGCCATCGCGTCCATCAGGCAGCCGAGCACCAGGTACATGAGCATGATCAGCGCCAGAACCCCGTAGCGGCCGAGGCCGAGACCGGTCAGGAAGACGGTCAGCTTCTGCGGTACCTGGGTCACCGTGAGGAAATAGCCGAACAGCAGGGCGCCGATCAGCACGGTGAACACCGCCGCCGAGGTGCGCGTCGCCTGCAGCAGCGACTCGCGGATCTGGGCCCGTGACAGGCGCCGGCGCACGATGCCCAGGATGAAGGCGCCGCCCGCGCCCATGCCGCCCGCTTCGGTGGGCGTGAACAGACCGCCGTAGAGGCCGCCGATGACGAAGGCGAACAGCACCAGGGGCGCCCAGACGTCGCGTATCCCCGTGAGCCTCTCGCGCCAGGTGCTGGGCTTGCCCTCGGGCAGGAAGGCCGGGCGCAGCTTGCCGATGAGCGCGATCGTGGTCACGTACATCAGCATCGCCAGGATGCCCGGGATGACGCCGGCGACGAACAGCTTGCCGATGTCCTGCTGGGTGATGATGCCGTACACCGCCAGCACCGTCGAAGGCGGCAGCATGGCGCCCAGCGTGCCGCCGGCGGCGATGACGCCGGTGGCGAAGGATTGCGGATAGCCGTAGCGGCGCATCTCCGGATAGGCGACCGTGGAGAAGGTCGCCGCGGTCGCCACCGACGAGCCGCTGATCGCCGCGAAGCCGCCGCAGGCCACGATCGTGGCGATGCCCAGGCCGCCCTTCAAATGGCCGACGAAGGTGTTCGCCGCCCGGAACAGCTCGCGACTGACGCCGGAATTGGAGACGAAGGCGCCCATCAGGATGAACATCGGGATGACGCCGAAGGTGTAATCGGTCACCGTCCGCATCGAGGTCAGCCCGATCAGCTTCAGCGCCGGCTCCGGGCCGACCAGGTAGCTGTAGCCGGTGACGCCGACCAGGCCCATCGCCATGCCCACCGGGACGCGCAGCAACATCAGGGCAAAAAGGGAGATAAAGCCGGTCAGGGCAACTGCATCTGTGCTCATTGCAAAAACCTCATTCGACGGGTTTGATCGTTTCTCCGCCCATCGCTTGCGGCTGGAAGATCAGGCGGTAGGTGCGCACCGCGATCAGGAGCACGGCCGAGACGTCGCCGACCCAGGCGACGGCGAAGAACGGCCAGGTGGGGAGATTGAGATCGAAGGTCAGGATGTTGTCCGCCCGGGTGGCGCGCACCTTGTCGAACAGGGTGTAGGTCTGGACGGTCACCACGAACAGCAATACCAGTGTCGCGAAAATGTCTATCCGCCGCTTTGCCTTGGGACCGACGACGCCCCAGACGAGATCGACGGTGATGTGGGTGCCGCGATAACTGGTGGCCGCGATGCCCCAGAAGATCAGGATGCCCAGCAGGAGCCGGCCGAAATCGTAGCCGTCGGGGATAGAGACGCTGAACAGATAGCGCAGCAATACCGAGATGAAGATGTCGGCGGCGACGATGCCGACGAACAGCGCGGCGACCAGCTCGATGCCATCGATCAGGCGGTCCATGTAATAGCTGCTGGGTTTCATGCTCTCCTTCCCACGAGCGCGGCTCACCCGCCGTAGTTGACCCGGATTGCGGCGACGGCCGGGAACGGTCAGCCCGTCCCGGCCGTGCGATCGGCAAGACTCAGTAATTGGCCTGGTACTTGACCAAGTTCTGCTTCAGCGAGTTGAGTATCGCGTCGGGGTTATCGCCGAGCTTCTTCACGCTCGTGGCCCATTCGGCGGTGAGCGGCTGCGCCGCCGTGCGCCATAGGGCCAACTGCTCGGGGGTGATTTTGTAGACGTCGTGGCCCGGTTCGGCGCGCAGTTTGCCGCGGCCGGCGGCCTCGAAGTCGGCCCAGGGCGCGGCGATCTTTTCCGCCCACGCCGTGGTGCAGTGGTCGTCGATCACCTTCTTCTGATCGGGTGCCATCGCCTCGTACTTGGCCTTGTTCATGACCCAGACGAAATCGGTGGTGTAGAGCGGCACGTCCATGCTGTATTTCACCACCTTGTCGATGCCGAACAGGATGATCGAGCCGTAGGGGAAGGTGATGGCATCGGCGACGCCGCGCTCCAGCATGTCGCGCGCCTGCGACACCGAGCCCTGGACGTTGTTGCCGCCGAGCAGGGTGACGAAGTGGGCGAGCGTGCCGTTGGCGGGTCTGATCTTCATGCCGCGGATGTCGCCGGGCACCGTGATCTTCTTCTTGCTGTGGAAGGTGCCGGGGTCATGGACGAAGGCCATGCAGAAATGCACGTCCTTCATTTCCTTGGCGGCGTATGGGCGGTACCAGGCATCCAGGGCCTCCGTACCGCCCTTGGCGTTGGAGAACAGGAAGGGCAGTTCGCCGGCGGCCATGATCGGGAAGCGCCCCGGTGTGTAGCCCGGATTGACGTAGGCGAAGTCGGCGATGCCGTCGCGCGCCATGTCGTAGTGGTCGAAGGCCTTGCCCAGTTGTTCGGAGGTAAACAGCGTCGACGTGATCGTTCCCTTGGATTCCTTCGCGATGTCGTTGGCCCAGGCCTGCAAGGATGGGTTGAGCGGGTGCTGGGGCGGCACCCAGGTCGATAATTTCAGATCGAAGTGCTTGTCCTGCGCCCCGGCCGCGAACGACAGGCCTATTGCGACGGCGAGCGCCGCCGATTTCAGCCAGACTGATTTTTTCATGCTTGTCTCCTCCTTGGGTGAAGTGATATCGATTATCTTGATTGCTTGGCCTCAAATTATAAAAACCACAACATTGGCGATACTATCCCACTTTTGTGGTGTTCGTCTCGTTCGGGGCCTTCCCGATCTGGCGGCCCGCCGCCGATTGGCCGCCTTCAGTTCAGGATCTGCGCTGAAACCGGCGCGATCGAGACATCGACCACCGCGCTCTTGCCGGCGCGAACCGTCTGCAGCGCGTCGGCGAGCGTCTCTTTCAGCGTCCGCCGCTCGCTCACCCGGTACGCCACGGCGCCGCCGGTGGCCGCGGCGATGTCGGCCAGGCGAGCACCGCGGCCGACCGTGACCCAGTAGGTGTCGTTGCGCTTGGCATCGCCCTTGGGGTGCACGCCGAGCGTCGACAGCTTGGGCGAATTCCAGCCGCCGTTGTTGTAGATGACCGTCAGGTGCGGCGCCTGATACGCGCCGGAGACCCAGTAGGCGCTGCTCGGAACGCCGAACATGAAGCAGCCGTCGCCGATCAGGGCGATGACTTCCGCCTCGGGGTCGGCGAGCTTGGCGCCGATGGCGGCGTTGATGCCCCAGCCCAGACCGCTGCCGCCGCTGGCGAAGTAGCTGCCCGGCCGGTTCAGCTTCAAGAGCGAAGGAACCAGTTCGGTGTTGGACGGCGCCTCGAAGACGATCACCGTGCGTTCATTGACCAGTTCCCGGACCGCGAGGGTGAGCTCCTCGGCGCTGATCTCGGCACCGGCGGCTCTCTGCCCCGCGTGCGTCTGGCGTTGCTTCGCCGCCGCGAGCCATTCGACCCGCGCCCGCCGAGCTTCGGCCGGGACTTCATCGCTGACGGCGAGCAACTGGTCGAGCGCCTTCAGGCTGTCGGCCTGATAGGAGCGCTGCGCCGGGTAGTGCCAGAAGCCCAGCCCCTGCTTCACCGGGTCGAGGTCGATGTGGAACAGCCGGGCGCCCTCGGCGGGCTGGACCTTGGAGGCGATCCAGGGCACGTCGACGTCGATCATCAGGATTAGATCGGCCTCGGCGATCAGCTCGTTGCGCCGATAGCCCAGGTGATGCGGGTGCTCGCCGGGAAAGCTCAAGTATTGCGGTCCGAGCTCGCAGACGCCGAAGCCCAGGCGCTCGGACAGCGCCACCAGGCGCGCCACGGCCTGGGTCTGCCGACCCAGGTAGGTGGTCAGCACGAGCGGCCGCTGCGCCTGACGCAGCGCCTGATGCAGCTCGGCGGCCGCCGCCGGCGACAGCGCGCCGAGCGTCGCGGCGGGCCAGTGCGCCGGGATTTCGCGCGAGGCCGGGACGCGCTTTTCCCAGATCTCCCGCGCGCCGGTGAGATAGACCGGACCCTCGGGCATGGTGGTGGCAAGCTGTACCCCCCTGAGCAGCACCGCGTCGATGGTCTCGGCCGCCCGCAGCTCGTAGGCCCACTTCACGTATTGCCCGACGATCTCGTGCTGTCGCGGCGTATCCTGGATGTGGTGGATGAACTCGTTGCGCTTGCCGACGCGCTCGCCCTGGTCGGTCAGCGGCGAGAGCCCGGCGATGATGATCGCGGGGATCCGCCCGCGGCCGGCGTTATGCACGCTGCAGCCCAGGTTTTGCGTGCCGACGTCGACGTGCACCAGAACGATCTGGGGCCGCCGCGTGATCATCGCGTAGCCGTGCGCGGCGGAGAGCGCCGTCATCTCGTGCGGACAGGCGATCACTCTGGGCATGTCCTCGCCGCGCTCCGTCAGCCGGGCGAGCGCCTCGACGAAGGCGGGATGGTCGCTGCCCAGGTTGATGAACAGATAATCCACGCCCAGGCGGCTGGCGAGCTGGAGCAACTGCTGAGCGACGGTTGCCAGATCCGATTGCATCTTCTTCCGTTTCCTCCGAATGGGATGGTCCGCTTGCGGCGGAGCGAATTTTGCCAATCATAGATACCTGATATATATTGATCAAATTTATTTCATGTATATAAGATATTCACATGATGAATTTGAGCCGAGTCGATCTGAATCTCCTCGGGGTCTTCGACGCCATCCTCGATACCGGCAGCGTGACGCTCGCGGCCGAGCGCTTCGGCATCACCCAGCCGGCGATGAGCAACGCGCTCGCGCGCCTGCGCAAGCTGTTCGGCGATCCCTTGTTCGTGCATGGTGCCAGCGGCATGCAGGCCACCCCCTACGCCCTGGAAATCGCCGCGCCGATCAAGGACGCGCTGCACGAACTGCGCAAGGTGCTGGGGCAGCGCGAATCCTTCGATCCCGCGACCAGCATCCGGACCTTCCGCTTTCACATGACCGACATGGGACAGATCAATTTCCTGCCGCCCCTGCTGGAGCGGCTCGACGCCGTCGCGCCGGGCATCAGGATCGAGGCGCAGACGTTGTCGCTCGATGCGATCCGGGATTCCCTCGAGGCCGGCAGGATCGATTTCGCGCTCGGCCATCTGCCCAAGCTCAAGGGCAGGGGCATCCTCTCCGAAGCGCTGGTGCACGAGCGCTACGACGTCCTGATGCGGGCCGGGCACCCCGCCGCCAGAGGCCGGTTGACGCAGAAGATCTTCCTCAAGGCGGCCCACGCAGTCGTGAGCTCGGTCGGCGGTGGCCATCAGATCGTCGAGGAGGCCCTGACGCGCAAGCGGGCCCGCATCATGGCGCGGGTGCCGAGCGTCATGGCGATTCCGATGATCCTGGCGAGAACGGACATGATGGCGACGATACCCGGGCAGGTCGCGGCCGAACTCGCCCAGACCGGAGCCTTCGTCGTGGCGGCGTTGCCGATCAGCATTCCCGAATTCGAGGTCTGTGCCTTCTGGCACGAGCGTTTCGACGCCAGCCCGGCCATCAGTTGGCTGCGCGGCCAGCTCATCGCGCTCTTCGCCGACGGGGGATGATCCGCCCAGACGCTCGCGCATCGGGTATATTCGGCCGTTCTGATCCGCGTCGCCCAGCCGCCCAGGATCATGCCTTCGATGACCGAGAGACAGAATGCCCCGCCATGCCCCGCCGCCGGACCTTGCCGCCGCCGAAAAACTGAACCCCTCCCAGCTCTTCCTGTTGTTCTCGCAGATGACCCTGCTGGGCTTCGGCGGCGTCCTGCCCTGGGCTTATCGCATCTTGGTCGAGCGCCGGCGGATACTGAGCAAGGACGAATTCAGGGAACTGCTGGCGTTTGCGCAGATATTGCCGGGGCCGACCATCTGCAACCTGTCGGTGATCATCGGCCACCGCCACGCCGGCATCGCCGGCAGCATCGCCGCCTTGGCCGGGATGATCGCGGCGCCGTTTGCGCTGGTGATCGGTTTCGGCCTGGCCTACCGGCGCTACGGCGACCTACAGTCGGTCAGGCACGCGCTCGCCGGCATGTCGGCGGTCGCCGCCGGCCTGATCGTCGCGATGGCGCTGAAGATGGCGCGCGACCTGCCGCGGCGGCTTAAGAATGCGCTGCTGGTCGCTCTGGCTTTCGCCGGCATCGCCTTGTTGCGCTGGCCGCTGCTGATGGTGCTCGGCGTGCTCGCGCCGGCGGCGCTGGCCGTCTTTTGGACGGAGACGCAGCGATGAGCAGCCACGCCGCGATCGCCTGGACGCTGTTCTCGCACTTCGCCATGATCTCGATGATGGCGATCGGCGGCGGCGTGATCACCCTGGCCCCGGACATGCAGCGCTTCGTCGTCGATGTCCATCACTGGATGAGCGACGAGAGCTTCGTCGCCGCGTTCACCATCGCCCAGGCCTCGCCCGGGCCGAATTTCCTGTTCGCGACCCTGGTCGGTCTCCAGGCCGCGGGCTGGATCGGGGCGCTGGCGGCGACCGTCGCCATCGTCGTACCGCCCGCGGCTCTGACCATCGTGGCGCTGCGCGCCAGCGTGAAACACGGCGGCAGCGCCCTGGGCCGCACCGTCAAGGCGGCGCTCTCGCCGCTATCCGTCGGCATGATGCTTGCGACGGCGTGGTCCCTGGCGAGGGTCGCCGACGACTCCCGGGGCGGCGCGCTGTTGACGGCCCTGACGGTGGCGGTCGTGATGTCGCGGAATCTCAACCCGGTGTGGTTGATCGGGGTCGGCGCCCTGGTCGGGGTCCTCGGCTGGATCTGAGGCGGCCGTGGGCGGCCTCCCGCTCAGGTAGAATCGCACATCCTCCGACTTGCCCGGATGGTGAAATTGGTAGACACAAGGGACTTAAAATCCCTCGCCTGTAATGGGCATGCCGGTTCGACCCCGGCTCCGGGCACCATACCGTAGCGCCTCGAGCGGGACCGCGGCTTTTCTCGGGGACGCGATCAAAACGGCCGGAATTTTATCCCGTCTGATTTTCAGTTATGGGGGCGTGTAATGGAGATCGGCGAGGCGCGCGATGCCGTTGCGACGGTGGAGGTCGAGCCGGACAAAATGGCAGCCTATCTCACGGTCACCCGCGCGCTGGGTGGCGCAGAGATTACCGCGGCGCAGATCCGTCAGGCTCTGGCGGAAAGCCGGATCGTATTTGGCGTACTGGACGAAACGATTGATCAGGTCGTGGCCGCCGGCGAAGCGCACCGGCAGCTAGTCGCCAAAGGACGCGGGGCGGTCGATGGCGAGGATGGCCGGTTGCAGTCGCTGATCGAGACGGTCAAGGAACGCCGCCCTCGACTCGACGAACGCGACAACGCCGATTACCGCGATTTCGGGGGTATCGCCACGGTGCGCGAGGGCGATCGCCTGATGCAGCAAATTCCTCCCAGCTTTGGGGCAGACGGGAAGAATCTGCTGGGCGAGGTGCTCCCCGCCACGCCCGGCAAGCCAGTCGCGTTTGCGGCGCGCTTGAAGGGGGCCGAGGTCGATCCGGGGAATCCCGCTTTTCTGATAGCCAAGATTTCCGGGCAGCCGGTGCTGGCGAGCAAGGGCATGACGGTAGAGCCCACCGCTACGCTTCCCACGGTCGATCTCGCCACCGGAAACGTGAATTTCGAGGGCTCGCTCAACATCACCGGCGATGTTCGAGCTGGCATGGTGATCCGCGCCAGCGGCGACATTCACGTGGGCGGCATGGTCGAAGCGGCGGAACTGGAAGCCGGCGGCGACGTGGTGGTCAAGGGCGGCATCATTGGGCAGGGGAGCGCGCACGAGCGTTCGGACAGCAATGAAAGCGTTGCGCGGGTGCGTTGCGGCGCTTCGTGCATCGCTCATTTTATCGAGAACGCCCGCGTCGACGCCGGAGATAGCATCGTCGTGCACAAGCTCGTGAGGCAAAGCGAACTGGCGGCGGTCAACAGGATCATAGTCGGCAAACCCGGATCCGATCACGGGAACATCATCGGCGGTCAGGTCGCCGCCACGCTATCCGTGCAGGCAAAAACGATAGGCTCGCCAGCCGGCATCAAGACTCGGGTGAGGGTGGGAACGAATCCGGTCATGCAGGAGAAGCTGGCGCTCGCGACCAGCGGCTTGCAAGCCAAGCTCAAGAAGCTGGATGAAATCGTCAAGTTGCTGGCGTTTATCGAGAGCCACCCGGCGCGAGTCGAGCCGGGAATCCGGCAAAAGGCCGAGAGCACCCGCGCTTTGCTGCTGCAGGAAACCGAGCAGGCGCAGCAGGACATGGACATGCTGAACTCGGCACTCGATTTGGCCAAGGACGCCAAGGTGGTGATTGAAAGAACCGTATTCGAAAATGTTCATGTCGAGATCGGCAACAAGATTCGCGTGACTGAAGCCAAGCGCAGCGGCGGAAAGTTCTCGCTCATGGCGGGGAAAATCATCTTTGTCTGACGACCTCGAGCGGGGATGTGGACATTCGATTGCATGAGGGGCGGCTCACCAGACAAAAAACTGCGTGCTCCAGGCAGCGAGCGGCAGCGCGGTGGCCATCGATATTGCCAACGTCGCCACGGCTCGGTGGCGCGGCGCCAGCCGCCACGCCAGGCTCGCAGCCCAGAGCGCGGCGAGCGCGAGTAGCGCGATGCGCACTCCGTTGGCCCCAGGCAGCGTCACCCCTTCGCCGGCCAGTTGGGCGCTGGTGAGCAGACTCAGCCCCACGAACACGCTGGTCCCGGCAAAGGGGATGAGGGTATGGGCGAGTCGCTGCCAGGGCAAGCCGCTCAGCGCGCCGGCCAGCCTGAGCCAGCTCCATACCCAACCGCCGACGACGAGCGTTTCCGCAGCGATGTAGGCGAGCAGTATGCCGCCGTCCAGCCAGGTGAAGACGTCACCCGCTTCCGGGTAATAGGTGAGCAGCCACCAGTGTCCCGTTGCCTTGAGCGGCCACCAGATCCCGTGATCGATCAACCATCCCGCCGCAGCCCGCTTCGCTGCCGCGAGCCAAGGAGAGGCGCTCCACTGGAAGGCCCCGAGCGCGACGCCGAGCACGCCGAAGACCAGCTGGCGCGCGGGCCACGGATCCGTTTCCCCGGCCCCGTCTTCGGCGGCGCCGGGCGTGCCGATGATTTCGGCGCTTGGCCAGCGTGGAGACAGTTGCACCGCGTCCCGCTCTCCGGCACAGCGGCCGCACATGTGGCAGACCGAGGCGCCCGCCATGCGCCGGATGTTGATCAACGGCGCACAGTTGACCGCGTGCCGGCGGCTGGTGCGATGGCCGGCGGGCGCCGCATCCCAGGCCGATCGATCGACCTTGAAGTGAATGGGTGCAATCTTCGCCAGCAGGCCGAACACGCTGGTTACGGGGCAGAGGTGTCGGCACCAGACCCGTTTCTCCCGTCCCCAGATCAGTCCCACGGCAATCGCCGCCGAGGTCGAACCGCCCAGTATGAGCAGGGTGGGTTTCGGGTATTCGTAGATGCTGGTCATTTGCCCGAATACGGTGAGCGCGCCGAAGGCCACCAACGGCCATCCTCCCCACTTCAGCCAGCGGGGAATCCCTCGCCCCAGGCCATAGCGGGAGACCCACTCGGTGAGCGCACCCTCGGGGCAAAGCACGCCGCACCACACCCGGCCGAGCGCCATGATGGAAAGAACGACGAAGGGCCACCAGAAGCCCCAGAACAGGAATCGGGCGAAGCGGGTGAGGTTGTTCCAGATATGGGTCTCGTCCGGCGGCAGAGGTAGAAAAGCCGGCAGGGCCACCAACACCAGATAGGCCAGCACGATCGCCCATTGCGCAGCGACGATGGCGCCACGACGGCGCCTCATGGCCAGGCCGAGACGGGAGAGGCGGCCCGCACCCAGCGCAGACCCGTTAGAGGATAGAATATCGAGAAAAATGGGAGACAACTTCAATGGCAGAATCCAGTTATGTGCACGGCGCATCCGACAAGCCGCTGCTCGGTTACACCATAGGCCAATACTTCGATGCGGTCTGCGCGCGCTACGCGGACTGCGAGGCACTGGTCGTGCGGCATCAGAATGTCCGCTTGAGCTATGCCGCGCTTCGCCAAAAGGTGGATCAGCTCGCTTGCGGTCTCATTCGCCTCGGCCTCAAGCCGGGCGAACGCATCGGGATATGGTCGCACAATAACCTGGAATGGGTATTGACGCAGTTTGCCACGGCCAAGGCCGGCCTGATCCTGGTGAATGTAAACCCCGCCTATCAGCGGGCAGAACTGGAATATGCCTTGAACAAGGTCGGCTGCCGCGCGCTGATCCTCGCCCCGAGCTTCAAGACGACAGACTATATCGGCATCCTCAACGATCTCGCCCCCGAGTTGGCCAAAAGTCCTCCGGGCAGCTTGAAGGCCGCGAAGCTGCCGCAACTCGAAATCGTGGTGCGCCTGGGGGTCCAAAAGACCCTGGGTGCTTTCAACTTCGATGATCTGCTCGTTGCCCCCGACGCCGATCAACTCACCGCCCTGGAAGCCTGCGGCGAGCGGCTGCAGTTCGATGATCCGATCAACATCCAGTTCACCTCCGGCACGACGGGTTCGCCCAAGGGCGCCACGCTGTCGCATCACAATATCCTGAACAATGGCTATTTCATCGGCGCGGCGATGAAGCTGACTTCGGCCGACCGACTGTGCATCCCGGTGCCGCTCTATCATTGCTTCGGCATGGTGCTCGGCAACCTCGCTTGCCTCACCCACGGCTCGGCCATGATTTTCCCGGGCGAGGGCTTCGATCCGCTCGCCACGCTGCAGGCGGTCGCAGAGGAGCGCTGCACCGGGCTGCACGGCGTCCCCACGATGTTCATCGCCATGCTCGATCATCCGGAATTCGCCGAGTTCGATCTGTCGACGCTGCGCACCGGCATCATGGCCGGCAGCCCCTGCCCGGTCGAGGTCATGAAGCGCGTGGTGCAACTGATGAACATGCAGCAGGTCACCATCGCCTACGGCATGACCGAGACTTCGCCGGTGAGCTTCCAGAGTTCGACCGATTCGCCGCTCGAGCGCCGCGTATCGACCGTCGGTCTCGTGCATCCGCACGTCGAAGTGAAGATCGTCGATGGCGAGGGACGGATCGTGCCGCGCGGCACGACCGGCGAGTTGCTCACGCGCGGCTACTCGGTGATGCTGGGCTACTGGAACGACGAGGAGATCACCCGAAAGGCTATCGATGCCGCCCGATGGATGCATACCGGCGATCTCGCCACCATCGACGACGAGGGTTACTGCAACATCGTCGGCCGGATCAAGGACATGGTGATACGCGGCGGCGAGAATATCTACCCGCGCGAGATCGAGGAATTTCTCTATCGCCATCCGAAGGTGCAGGAAGTCCAGATCGTCGGCGTTCCGGACCGCAAGTACGGCGAGGAGTTGTGTGCCTGGATCATCCTGCGCGAGGGACAGACAGCCTCCGAAAAGGAAATCCAGAGCTTCTGCCAGGGTCAGATCGCGCACTACAAGATTCCCCGCTATATCAAGTTCGTGTCCAGTTTCCCCATGACTGTGACGGGCAAGATTCAGAAGTATCTGATCAGAGACCAGATGCGCCAGGAACTCGGCTTGTCGGAACAAAAGTCGGCGTGACCGTCGCCGCCGCGAAGCGGCGCGGATCCGATGGGCCGACGCCCATGAGAACAGGAAGGGAGAGGATGCATCATGTCAGCGCTCGAAGAATTCGTCACTGCCCGCGACTTTCTGCTGGCGCATCGTAGCGACTACGAGGCAGCGTACCGCGGCTTCAATTGGCCCGAGCTCGATCGGTTCAATTGGGCGCTCGACTATTTCGACCACTTGGCGAAGGGCAATGACCAGCCCGCCCTGTGGATAGTCGAAGAAGACGGCACTCAAAAAATACTCAGCTTCAGGCAATTGAGCGAACGCTCGAACCAGGTCGCGAATTATCTGCGCCAGCTGGGGGTCCGCCGTGGCGACTGCATCCTGCTGATGATGGGCAACGAGGTGCCGCTATGGGAACTGATGCTCGCCGCCATCAAACTCGGCGCGGTGCTGTCCCCGGCCACCACCTTGCTGACGGCGGACGACCTGAAAGACCGGATCGTCCGCGGCAAGGTGAGGGTCGTCGTCACCCCGCATGCCGAGAAGTTCGCGACGATTCCGCGCAGCTTCACCGCTATCAGCATCGGCAAGGAGGTCGCCGACTGGCATCGCTATGAAGATAGCTCGCTGGCCGGCACCACCTTCGTTCCGGAGGGGGAGACCAAGGCCGACGATCCGCTGTTTCTCTACTTCACTTCGGGCACCACCTCGAAGCCGAAGCTGGTCCTGCATAGCCACCAGAGCTATCCGGTGGGCCATCTCTCCACCATGTATTGGATCGGACTGCAGCAAGGGGACATCCACTGGAACATCAGTTCGCCCGGCTGGGCGAAGCACGCATGGAGTTGTTTCTTTGCGCCCTGGAACGCCGCGGCAACCGTGTTCATCTACAACTACGCGCGTTTCAACGCGGCGTCTGTCCTGCAGACCCTGGTCCGTCACGGCGTCACCACCCTGTGCGCCCCGCCCACGGTATGGCGGATGCTGATCCAGGAAAAGCTCGCGGACTACCCGGTGCGGCTGCGCGAAGTGATCGGCGCGGGCGAACCCTTGAACCCGGAAATCATCGAACAGGTCAGAGCCGCCTGGGGACTCACGTTGCGGGATGGCTACGGTCAGACCGAGACCTGCGCGCAGATCGGCAATTCGCCGGGATCCCCGGTCAAACCGGGATCGATGGGGCGTCCCTTGCCGGGTTATCGGATCGAGTTGCTCGATGGCGAGGGGCGGCCGTCCGCGGAAGGCGAGATCTGCCTCGATCTGCAGCACCGGCCTTTGGGTCTCATGCAAGGCTACGCCGGGGACGAAGGCAAAAGCGCGGAAGCCATGCACCACGGCTACTACCACACGGGCGACGTCGCCAGCCGCGACGCCGACGGTTACATCACCTACGTGGGCCGGGCCGACGACGTCTTCAAGGCCTCGGATTACCGCATCAGCCCCTTCGAATTGGAGAGCGTGCTGATCGAGCACCCGGCCGTGGCGGAGGCGGCGGTGGTCCCGGCGCCGGACCCGCTGCGGCTGGCGGTCCCGAAAGCCTTCATCGTCCTGGCGGCGGGCTATCAGCCGAGCCGGGAAGTCGCCCAGGACATCTTCAAGTTCACCCGGGAGAAACTCGCTCCCTTCAAAAGGATCCGCCGGCTCGAATTTTCCGAGTTGCCGAAAACCATCTCCGGGAAAATCAGACGGGTCGATCTGCGCAAGCGGGAAGAGGCCAAGCCTCCTTCGGGAGGCAGAGGGCCTCTGGAGTTCTTCGAAGAGGATTTTTGACCGGCATGATCGTTCTCAACCTGAGCTGCGGCAAGCGGCATCAATTCGAAGGCTGGTTCGCCTCGACCGAGGAGTTTCATCGACAAGTCGACACGCGCCTGCTCTCCTGTCCGACTTGCGGCGATGCCGGCATCACCCGGCTGCCCTCCGGCCCCCACGTCAGGCGCGCCGTTGCGGCGGACCCAGCCAGCTCCGAACGGGCCGCGATCGCGGAACTGGCCAAGAATTGCGACAACGTCGGGACGCAGTTTCCCGAGGAGGCGCGGAAAATCCATTACCAGGAGGTTCCGGCGCGGAGCATCCGCGGAATCGCCACGGTGAGCGAGGTCAAGGACCTGATCGAGGAAGGGATCGCGGTGCTGCCGCTCCCCCTGCCGGCCAAGGAAGAAGTGCACTGAGCGCGGTCTTCACCGCTCCCAATGGACGCGCAGCAAGTTGTCTTCTTCGACGTAGCGGAACTTCAGTTCGCCGCGACAGGCGTGGTGCAGCGCCTCGCCGATGCCGCGCGCCAGGTGGCTGTCGGTGGTGGTGACGACGACGCCGTCGGGCTGCTCCTCGATGGCCATGATCCGTTCGAGCGGGCGCTCCTGCTTCGCGCGTTCGCCGACCTTGGCGACCAAGTTCAGCAACTCGTCCCGGTGCTGCTTGAAGTAATCGCCGCCGATGGTGACGAAACCCGCGGGAAACCGGTCATGGATGCGGTGGCAGGCCGGGCACCTTTCCAGATGGGCGTCGGCCGGCACCTCTGCCCACTGCCAGCGGCCTCGATGGAATACCGCGTGACAGTCGGGGCAGGCGGTCGGCTCGGGTAATTTCCGGTCGGTCTTGTAGGCGTCGTGCTCGTGCAGTTTCAAGACGTGGTCATGGCGCAGCGGGGCGCCGATGGGATGGGATCGGGTGTCTTTGGAGTGTTTTGACATGATGGGTTCGACTCGGTGATGAGGGTCGGAGCGGCCCTTTCCATGGCTGAAATGCTAACATCATTTATCCGGATATGCGATAGAGACCGCGACAGGGTTCAATGCGACAGCAGCACCGGCACGGTCATAGAATCGAGGATGGTCCGCGTCGCCCCGCCCATCACCAGCTCCTTCAGCCGCGCGTGGCCGTAGGCGCCCATCACGATCAGGTCGGAGCCGAAGTCGGCGGCGCGGGACAGCAGCTCGTTGCCGATGTCGATGTTGTCGCAGCAGTCCGAGACCACCTCTGTCCTCACCCCGTGGCGGGCGAGATAGAGGCCGATGTCGGCACCGGGCAGGTCGCCGTGCCGGCCGCCCCTCGGGTTGATGGTGATCAGCTTGACGTTGTCGGCCTGGCGCAACAGCGGCAGCGCATCGCTGATGGCGCGGGCGGCCTCGCGGCTCGCGTCCCAGGCCACCAGCGCCTGCTTGCCGATCGCGCCGAAGCGGCCGGCATAGGGAAGCATCAGCACCGGCCGGCCTGCGGCGAGCACCACTTGTTCGGCGAAGTCGCTGTCGAAGCCGTCGGTCTCCGCTGGGTCTCGCTGGCCGAGCACCAGCAGATCGACGTAGCGGGCGTTGGTCAGCACGGTCGTGACGGCATCCTCGTCGCCCAGGCGCCACTCGGCGTTGTTGATGCCGGCAGCCGACACCGCCTTGTTGAACGTCGCCTGCGCCTGCACCGCCTGTTCGGCGCGCGTGCGCGCGAGCGATTCGGCCAGCGCGGGGTCGAGTCCGGACAGCATGACGCCCGACAGCGCAGCCGACCTCGGCGCGTGCAGACCGAGCAGGTGCGCGTCGTGTTGGCGGGCGAGCTGCACCGCTAGGTCGAGACGCGCCGGCCAGTGCCTCCCGGCATCGCTATGCACCAGTATCGTCTTGTAGCTCATTTTGCTTTTCTCCCCTCAAAGGCACGGCATGGATTCACGTTTTCCATAGATCTACCTATTCAGTATATGCCGGCCGCCGGCGGGCGCAAGTCCGTGATCCTTGGTCCAGGTCAAAGATGACGCCGGGCAAATCGCTATAATCGGCGGGCACGATGGCGACGAGGAGTCTCTTGATGACGGCCGCAAGAAAAGCTGTGATCCTGGTTCTGGTCCTGGCCCTGGGCGCATTCGCGCTGTTCCGGACGCATCTCCTCGACTCCTGGGAGGCGAAGAGGCAGGAACCCAGCCTGCTGCTCTCCGGCAATATCGAAGCGCACGAGAGCGTCTTGAGTTTCAAGACGGTACAGTCGCGCATCGTCTCGCTGCCCTTCAACGAAGGCCAATGGGTGAAGCGGGGGATGCCGGTGGCCGCCGTCGACGACTCCGACACCCGCCAACAGTTTGAAATCGCCCAGGCCCAGCTCGCGGTTCAGGAGCGTCAGCTGGACAGCGCCCGGCAAAGCCTGAGGGCCGCCGGCAGCGCGGTGGCGGCCGATGAGGCCGAGCTCGCGCAGCGCCGGCAGGACCGCGGGCGCAGCGCCGAACTGCGTAGCCGGGGCTTTCTCTCGGCCGCGGCGCTGGAGCAGGCCGGCACCGCGGTCGACCTCGCCCAAGCGGTGCTGGAGCGCGACCGGGCCCTGGCCTCGGTGGCTGCGCGCAACATCGGGACCGCCCAGGCCGGCGTGCGCGCCGGCGAGGCAGCCGTGGCGCTGGCGCGGATCGTGCGGGGCTACGCCACCCTCTATGCCCCCTTCGACGGCGTCATCACGGTGAGACAGGCGGAAATCGGCGAGGTGGTCGTGCCCGGCACGCCGGTACTGTCCATCGCCGACCTGGACCACGTCTGGCTGCGCGCCTACGTCAATGAGACCGACCTGGGCCGCTTGCCTCTGGGCAGCGAGGCGGTGGTCACCACCGACAGCTATCCCGGCAAGCGCTACCGGGGACGCGTCTCCTTCATCGCGTCCCAGGCCGAGTTTACGCCCAAGAGCGTCGAGACCCACGCCGAGCGGGTGACCCTGGTCTATCGGATCAAGATCGACATCGACAACGCCGGCCACGAGCTGGTCCCGGGCATGCCGGCCGACGCGAGGATAGCGCTGCGTGCGGCGCGATGAACGGCCAGATCGATGCCGCGATCGCGGTCGGGGGCCTCTCCCGGCGCTTCGGCACGCTCACCGCCTTGGACCGATTGAGCTTCTCGGTAGCTCCGGGTGAAATCTTCGGTCTGGTCGGGCCCGACGGCGCCGGCAAGACCACCGCGATGCGCCTCTGCGCCGGCGTCATGCGCCCCGATGAGGGCAGCATCGTCATCGACGGCGTCGATGTGCTCGCCCACCCGGAGCGGGCCAAGCGCCACGTCAGTTACATGCCGCAACGCTTCGCCCTCTACGAGGATCTGACGGTGGAGGAGAACATCCGCTTCTTCGCCGACCTGTTCGAGATGCCCTCCGAGCTGTGGCGCGCGCGCGCCGAGGCGATGCTCGCGGCCTCGGACATGACCCGCTTCAAGGGGCGCCTGGCCGGCCAGCTCTCCGGCGGCATGAAGCAGAAGCTCGGCCTGACCTGCTCGCTGGTCCATGCGCCGCGCGTGCTGCTGCTCGATGAGCCGACCACCGGCGTCGATCCGATTTCGCGCCGCGAGTTCTGGCAGATCCTCTACGGCTTGCGCGCCGAGGGCGTCGCGATGCTGATCTCCACCGCCTATCTCGACGAGGCCGAGCGCTGCGACCGCCTCGCCCTGCTGCACCGTGGCAAGATGATGTACTGCGACACCCCCGCGGGCCTCAAGGCGCGCATGCCCGGCGCCATGATCGAGGTGCTCTCGCCCGAGCCGCGGCGGGTGCGCGAGCTGGCGCAGACCCTGCCCGGGGTCAGGAGCGTGCTGCTGGTGGGCAACGGCGCCCACATCCACGCCGACGACGCCGGTCTGCTGCCGCAGCTGGCAGCGGCGCTGGCGGCTTCGGGCATCGCGGTCACCGGTGTCAAGGCGGTGGCCCCGACCATCGAGGACCTGTTCGTCGCACTGCTCGACCAGCAGCCCGAGGCGGCCTGATGGCGACGGATGCCGCCCCGCAGATCGTGGTCGATGGCCTGGTCAAACGCTTCGGCGATTTCATCGCCGTCGATGAGGTCAGCTTCGAGGTCGGACGGGGCGAGATCATGGGCTTTCTCGGACCCAACGGCGCCGGCAAGTCCACCCTGATCCGCATTCTCTGCGGCCTGCTCACACCCAGCGCCGGCCGCGCCCTGGTCGCCGGCATCGACGTCGCCGATGATCCGGACGGCGTGCGCCGGCGCATCGGCTACATGTCGCAGAAATTCTCGCTCTACGACGATCTTTCGGTCATCGAGAACCTGCGCTTTTTCGGCGGCATCTACGGCGTGCCGCGGGAGAGGCTCGGAGAGCGCTTGGACTACGTGGTCGAGATGGCCGGGCTCGCCGGCCGGGAATCGTCCTTGGTCGCGACCCTGGCCGGCGGCTGGAAGCAGCGGCTGGCGCTGGGTGCGGCCATCCTGCACCAGCCGGCGATCCTGTTCCTGGACGAGCCGACCTCGGGCGTCGATCCGGCCTCGCGCCGGCGCTTCTGGGACCTGATCCACGATCTGGGCGCCGAGGGCGTGAGCATCCTGGTATCGACCCATTACATGGACGAGGCCGAGTACTGCAACCGGATCGCGCTGGTCAACCGCGGCCGCTTGATCGCCCTGGGCACGCCGCAGGAACTCAAGCGGCGCGCGCTCGGGGCGGGGCCGCTCGACGCGGCGACCGGGCGGCCGATCGAGCCGTCGATGGAGGACAGCTTCGTCGCCCTGGTCGGGCGCTCTCTGGAGGAGGCTAGGTGAAGCTGCGCCGCATCAAGGCCATCGCCGTCAAGGAGACCTTGCAGATCGTCAGGGATCCCAGGAGCCTGATGATCGCGCTCTTGATCCCGGTGCTGCAGATGTTCATGCTGGGCTACGGCATCAGCCTGGACATCGAGCGCATTCCGGTCTGCGCCATGGACCGAGAGGGCAGCCAGCAATCGCAGGATCTGTTGAAGCGCTTTTCCGCCTCCCGCTATTTCTCGGTTCAAAAGCTCGTCAGCAATGACGGCGAGCTCGCGCACGCCATCGACGACGGCAGCTGCCGGCTCGGCATCGTCGTTCCCGCCGGATTTTCGCAGGCCCTCAATGACACAGGCCGGGGCACCGTGCAGGCGGTGATCGACGGCACCGACTCCAACACCGCGAATCTCGCCGCCAATTACGCCCGGGCGGTGGTCTCGGGTTATTCCAGCGCACTGCAGCTGCGCTCGGTCGAGCGCCGCGGCGGGCACCTGCAGACCCAGACGCCGGTGGCGGTGGAAGCCCGGGTTTGGTTCAACGAGGATCTGGTCAGCCGCAACTACATCATTCCCGGCATCGTGGCGCTGGTCATGGCCATCGTCGGGGCGCAGCTCACCTCGCTCACCATCGCGCGCGAATGGGAGCGCGGCACGATGGAGCTCCTGGTGTCCACCCCGGTCAAGCCGCTGGAGCTGATGCTGGGCAAGCTCGCGCCCTATTTCCTGGTCGGCATGGCCGATGCCGGCATCTGCCTGGCGCTGGCGGTTTTCTGGTTCGAGGTGCCGTTCCGCGGCGCGCTCACCACGCTATTGTTCACCACCAGCCTGTTCCTGACCGTGGTGCTGTGCATCGGCTACACGGTCTCGGTGGCGATCAGGAGCCAGGTCGGGGCGAGCCAGGTGGCGCTGATCCTGACCATGCTGCCGACCACGCTGCTCTCCGGCTTCGCCTTCCCGATCGAGCAGATGCCCTGGCCGGTGCGGGGCGTCACCTATCTGGTCAGCGCCCGCTATTACGTGACCATCCTCAAGGCGGTGTTCCTGAAGGGCGCCGGGGTCTCCGAACTGGCGCTGCCGATCCTTTGCCTCGCGGCCTACGCCGCGGTCCTGGTGCTGGCTGCGGCCCGGGCCTTCCGCAAGACCCTGGACTGAGACAGATGATCAGGCGCATCGCCGAACTGCTGATCAAGGAGTTCCTGCAACTCAAGCGGGACCGCTCGGCGCGATTGCGCCTGCTGATTCCGCCGATCATCCAGATGCTGCTGTTCGGCTACGCCGCGACCTTCGAGGTGTTCAACGTGTCCACCGCCGTGCTCGACCAGGACCACACCCAGGCGAGCCGTTCGCTCACCGCCGCCTTCGCCGCCAGCGGCCGCTTCAAGTTGACGGTGCCGGCGGCCACCCGGGGCGAGGTGCGGGATGCCATCGAGAAGGGCGACGCCGAGGTCGGCATCGTGGTGCCGCCGGGTTTCGCAGAACTCCTGGAGAAGGGCCAGAGTTCTCCGATCCAGGTGCTGGCCGACGGCAGCAATTCCAACACCGCGTTGATCGCCCTGGGCTACGTCGGCCAGATCGCCGGCAGCTTCGGCCAGAACTATGCCCTCGAACTGGCGCAGCGGACCGGCCGGGCGCTGGGGCGGCCGATGGTGAACGTGACCATGGCCGAGCGCTACTGGTACAACCCGAATCTCAACAGCCGCTGGTTCTTCGTGCCCGGCGTGATCGGGACGCTGACCCTGATCACCATCGTCAATCTCACCGCCTTCGCGATCGTGCGCGAGCGCGAGGTCGGCACGCTGGAGCAGATCCTGGTCACGCCGATCCGGCCGATCGAATTCATCATCGGCAAGACGCTGCCCTTCTTCCTGATCGGGCTGTTCGAGGTGGCCATCGTGGCTGCGGTGGGCATGCTCTGGTTCGACGTGCCCTTCGTCGGCGACCCGCTGCTGCTCTTCGCCGGCACCTGCCTGTTCCTGATGAGCGTGCTGGCCATCGGCCTCCTGATCTCGACCGTGTGCATGACCCAGCAGCAGGCCTTCGCCTCGAACTTCTTCGTGTTGAACCCGATGTTCATCCTCTCCGGATTCAGCTTCCCGATTTCGAGCATGCCCCCCGTGCTGCAGTGGTTCACCTACCTCGATCCGCTGCGCTACTTTCTGGTGATCATCCGCAGTTGTTTCCTGAAGGGCGTCGGCATAGCCGTGCTGTGGCCGCAGATGGCGGCGCTGGCGGCGCTGTCCGCGAGCCTCTTGGCGATCGCGGTGCTGCGCTTCAGGAAGTCTCTGGACTGATCTCGTAGGGATCGGAAAGATTGCGGCGGATCACCGCGGCGGCCAGGAAGAGCAGCAGCGCCAGGCTCAGGAACACCGCCGCGGCGCCGTAGCGGAGCTCGATCAGCCCGCCCGCCACGGGTCCGGCGGCGGCGCCGGAAAAGCGCGCCAGATTGTAGATGCCCAGCGCCGTGGCCTTCTCCTGCTGGAACTGGTTGACCAGGATGGTGGTCTGCACCGGCAGGCTGGCCCCGAGCAGCACGCCGTAGGCGGCCAGGAGCGCGACCAGGAGCGGCACGCTGAGCGCGTGAGCGGCCAGGGCGAGCCAGAGCAGGAAGACGGTGGCGCTGATGCCGAAGGAACAGGTGACGGTGATCCGGGTGCGCGTCCAGCGCTTCTGCCAGTGGCGGCCGATGCTGATGCCGAGCAGGATGCCCACGGTCAGCGGCAGGAAGAAGAAGCCCAGGGAAGCCGTCGATTGCGCCAACAGCGAGCTCAAGAGGCCGGGCAGGAAGACCAGGAAAACGTAGTAGCCATAGAACTGGCTGAAGCCGACCAGCAGGATGGCGGCCGCGGCGGGCTTGGCCAGCACGCCCCGGAAGGTGTGCCAGGTGATCCGGATCGGCACCAGGTCGCGGGGCAGGGTCTCGGGCAGCCGGCTGCGGTTGTAAGCCCAGAGCAACGCCGCCACCACGGCGAGCAGCGCGAAGGCCCACTGCCAGTGCAGATAGGCGGCGATCAGGCCGCCGGCTACCGGGCCGAATACCGGCCCCAGGTACACCACCGTCTGATAGACGCCCATGGCCCGGGCGCGCTCGTGCGGCGCGTAGATATCCGCGACCACCGCGCCGGCGACCACGCTGCCGGCGCTCGCACCCAGCCCTTGGAGCAGGCGGCCGGCCAGGAACAGCCAGTAGGAAGACGAGAACAGGCAGACCAGGGAGCCCAGGCAGAACACCATCAGCCCGGGAAACAGCAGCGTGCGCCGGCCCCAGCGGTCGGCGAGCGGTCCGACGAACAGGTTGCCGAGCGCGAAAACCACCGAATAGAGCGAGATGGTCAGGTTGACCAGCACGGTGTTCACCCCGAAGAAGCCCTGCAGCGCCGGCAGGCTGGGGGTATACACGGTCTGGGTGAAGGGGCCGAGGAAGGCTGCGGCGGAGACGCCGATCAGGATCTTGAGCTTGTTTCGGGTCACGGCTGCGGGCTCGGCATGCGCCCGGGTCCCGGGCGCGACGCCGTGGATTTTACGGCATAGGTCGGCCCGGCGCAGCCAATACGAACCGCGTAAAGCACGGGCCCATGCAAGGTCTTATGATACGTCCCATCGACGAAGGAAAAGCCAGGCTATTGGTCATCTTTTTAATGGAGAAAGCGCAATGACACAGCAAATTCTGGTGGCGGGGGTCGGCATGATCCCGTTCACGAAACCCGGGGCCAGCGCAGCCTATTTTGAAATGGGCGCCCAGGCCATCCGGCTCGCCCTGGCTGACGCTGGTATCGACTACAAGCAGGTGCAGCAAGCCTATGCCGGTTATGTCTATGGCGACTCCACCTGCGGGCAGCGGGCGCTCTACGAAGTCGGCAAGACGGGTATCCCGGTCGTGAACGTCAATAACAATTGCTCCACCGGATCGACCGCCTTATACCTGGCGCGGCAAGCCATCGCCGGCGGTATGGCCGACTGCGTGCTGGCGGTCGGCTTCGAGCAAATGCAGCCCGGCGCGCTGGGCATGACCTGGACGGACCGGCCCGGCACCTTCGCCAAGTTCGACGCCTTGTGCGACAAACTGTCCCCGGACAGCGCCAACTTGCCGCTGGCGCTGCGCTACTTCGGCGGGGCGGGCCACGAGCACATGATGAAGTACGGCACCCGACTGGAGACCTTCGCCAAGATCCGCGCCAAGGCCAGCCGCCACGCGGCGAACAACCCGCTGGCGCTGCTGCGCAAGGTGCTGAGCGAGGACGACGTCATGCAGTCGCCCGTCTTCTGGCCGGGCGTCCTGACCCGCCTGATGGCTTGCCCGCCGACCTGCGGCGGCGCGGCCGCCCTGCTGGTCTCCAAGGCCTTCGCGGATCGTCATGGCCTATCGCCCAGGGTGCAGATCCTGGCCCAAGCAATGACGACCGATTGCCCGAGCACCTTCGAGAGCCAGTCGATGATCGATCTGGTGGGTTTCCAGATGACGGCCGGCGCCGCCAAGCAGGTCTATGACGAGGCCGGCGTCGGGCCGGACGAGGTCGATGTTTGCGAGCTGCACGACTGCTTCGCGCAGAACGAACTGCTCACCTACGAGGGACTGGGCTTTTGCCCGGTGGGTGAAGCCGAGCGCTTTGTCGAAAATGGCGACAACACCTATGGCGGCAAGCTCGTCACCAACCCCTCGGGGGGCTTGTTATCGAAGGGGCACCCCTTGGGCGCAACCGGACTGGCACAATGTTACGAGCTGACCCGCCAGTTGCGCGGTAGCGCAGAGGCGACCCAGGTGAGCGGCGCCAAGATCGCGCTGCAGCACAACCTGGGCCTGGGCGGGGCCGCGGTGGTGACGATGTACGGCCGGGTTTAGGGGCGAGGCGTGGCGGAGCCCGTCGCTGTCGGCTGGCGCCGCCGCCTTTATAACTGTGGCAAGGTACGGTGACCCAAGCGCTTCCCCGGGAGTTTCGATGAACGTCTCCACACGATTGCAGAACCAGGACGCCGATGCCATTACGCGCGTCCTGCGGATCTTCGCGGCGCAGCGTGCCGCATTCGAGGCCCAGCCCTATCCCGCGGAGGAACAGCGTCGAGCCAAGATCAGGGCGCTGAAAAGGCAGATCGGTCGCTATCAGGACGTGCTGGCCGAGGCGATGAACCGGGACTTCGGTCACCGCACCCCGGCCGAATCGAAAATGCTCGACCTGCTGGGCGCCACCCTGGAGGCCAATCACGCGCTCGCCCACCTCGGGCGCTGGATGCGGCCCAGCCCCCGCGCCACCGAGCTGCTGTTCCTCTCCAACAGCCTGCGGGTGACGTACCAGCCCAAGGGGGTGGTCGGCGTCATCGTGCCCTGGAATTTTCCCGTCTACCTCGCCGTCGGTCCGCTGATCGCCGCATTGGCGGCCGGCAATCGGGTGATGATCAAGATGCCGGAACTCACCCCGGCCACCAACCTCGCCCTGGAGCGGATGCTGGCCGAAATCTTCACCGAGGACGAAGTCGCGCTGGTGGGCGAGGAGCTCGCGGACCCCGGCGCCTTCACCGCGTTGCCCTTCAACCACATCGTGTTCACCGGCTCGCCCGCGGTCGGCAAGATCGTCATGCGCACCGCCGCCGACAACCTGACGCCGGTGACCCTGGAGCTCGGCGGCAAGTCGCCGGCGGTGGTGACGCGCCACTATCCGCTCGCCGATGCCGCCAAGCGCATCACCCACGGAAAAGTCGTCAACTGCGGGCAGATCTGCGTCTCGCCCGACTACGCGCTGGTGCCGGCGGAGCGCGTCGATGACTTCGTCGCCGCCGCCAGGGAGAGCTTCGCCAGTCTCTATGGCACGGCGGCCGGCGCCGGCCGGGACTACACCTGGGTGATCAACGAGCGTCACCTCGCGCGCATTTCAGAACTGCTGGCCGACGCGCGCGCCAAGGGCGCCACGGTGATCCCCTGCGCCGAGTACGTGGCCGCGCGCGACGGCCGCAAGATGCCGCTGCACATCGTCACGAATTGCAGCGCGACGATGCGCATCATGAAGGAAGAACTGTTCGGCCCCATCCTGCCGGTGGTGGCCTACGACACCCTGGACGATGCGGTGCGCTTCATCAACGCCGGCGACCGGCCGCTGGCCCTGTACTGCTTCAGCCACGACGCCGCTGAGCGCCAGACGCTGCTGCGCAACACGCATTCGGGCGGCGTCACCATCAACGACTGGGGCTGGCACGTGGTCAATCACGACGCGCCCTTCGGCGGCGTGGGCAACTCCGGCATGGGCAGCTATCACGGCGTCGAGGGCTTCCGCGAGCTGTCTCACGCCAAGACGGTGTTCAAGCGCCAGCGCTTCTTCCCGATCGATCTGTTCTATCCCCCTTACGGCAATGCCTTGCAGCGTCTGGCATTGCGCCTCTTCCTGGGCCGGGCGGACCCTTCGCTGCCGCGAGATTCAGCGAGTCACCGGCAGGGGGATTGAGGCCGGTACGCCGATCCGCTCGCCGACGCGGGCCAGGCGCGGGATGAGGCCGAGGCTGCCCTGGGTTTCGAGTAGCGCATACGCGTCTTGCAGCCAGCGCCGGGCACCCGGGGCATCGCCGCGCGCATGCCGGGCGAGGGCGCGCTGGCGCATCAGGTCCGGCATGCAGTGGGTGTCGCCGCCGTTCTTGGCCAGGGTCAGGGCGCGCGCGGCGACGGCGTCGAGCAATGACCAGCGCTCCAGCGCTTCGCAGATGCAGGCCACGAACCACCACGAGGTGACCGGGCTCAGGCGCGAGGCGGCGGCAATCTCGCGGTGCAGCGAGATCAGCTTGAAGGACTGGCGCAGGGCGAAGCGACCCTGTCGGGCCTGGACCCACAAATCGAACAAGGCGTTGTACGCCTGCCAGAACTGGAAGCGGTGCCGCGTCGCGAGTGCCCGCCCCTCGGCGGCAAAGCGTTCCGTGTCCTCCGGGCGGTTCAGTATGAGATGCACGCTCGCGGCCAGGGTGAGCGCAAAGCACAGGCCATGGACGCGGCCCTCGCGGCGCGCTTCGCTTACCGCCTCTTCGGCGGTCGCGATCGCCTCTTCGGCAGTACCGCTATAGGCCAGAACCACGGCCTTCAGGGCTCGGCAGGCGATGACCGGATTGTCCGCCGAGTAGGGCAGCCATTCGTGGGCGGGGATAGTCGCGCCGATTTTGATGACTTCCTCGATCCGCTGCAGCGCTGCGGCAAACTCTCCGCGCCAGTGCAGAATGCTGGCGTAGCCATAATTGGCCATCATGCGCTGGACGGGCAGGCACGCCATATTCTCGATGCGGCGCATCGTCTCCAGCCCCTCGTTGCGGCCTTGAGGGAATGCCGCCGCCATGCCGCACAGCGCCCGGAATCGGGTCTCCTGCGGTAGCTCTTCGGATGCGTGCGCCACCAGCGGCGCGAAGAATTTCTGTGCGCCTTTGGCGCCATAGCCGTCGGTCATCAAGGTCGCATAGCCGGCCAGCAGTTCGAGTTCGGCCCGTTCGGCGGCGCCGCATCGCCCGTGCTTCGCCGCAGCGGCTAGGGCGCGTAGCGCCGCCTCCTTGGCTTCGCTGGCGAACTCTTCGAGATAGGCCGTCTCGGCGGCTTGGCGCCAGTGCGTGCAGGCCTCGGGCCAGGCTTGCGCGGCTTCGTAGTGCTGGGCGATGTCGGCTGGTGCGGCGCCGGGCTGCAGCGTCAGCCACTGCGCGGCCTTGCGGTGCCAGTCGCGCCGCGTCTGCGGCGGCGCGCTCTGATAGGCGCAATCGCGCAGCAGGGCATGGCGGAAGGCGAGGCTGTCCTCGCCCGTGCGCTCGACGATGGCCAGGGTGACGGCCAGCTTCAGCGCGGCGGCGATGTCGCGCCCGGGCAGCAGGCTGCGCAGGCCGTCGCCGTGGAACGAGGCACCCAGCACCGAGGCGGCCTGGATGATGGTCTTGTCCGGCCCCATCCGGTCGAGCACGCTTTGCAGTACGCCGAACAGCGAAGCGTCCGAGACGGTCTGGTCGTGCGCTCCTCGGGCGAGGTATTCGGCGCACAGCGGCAAGCCGCCGCTCATCCTGGCCAATTGGGCGCGCCGTGCTTCATCGACGTGACCGTCCGGGTCTAGGGAGGCGATCAGCGCCATCGACTCCGGCAGGCTCAGCGGCGGCAGTATCACCTGCGGCAGAATGACGCCGCCGACCGGTTCCATGCCCGTCTCCGGCCGGCACACCAGGACCGCCAGGACCGGCGTCGGGGCCGGGGCTTGCATGGCGATGGCGAGCAGTTCCCGCGTGGCTTCGTCCGCCCAATGCAGGTCGTCGAAGATGAGTAGCGCCGGCCAGCCGCTGCCGGAGGGCGCGAACAGCTTGGCGATCATCGCGTCGATCAGGCCGCGTCCGGCCAGGTTCTCCATGTCCGCGTCTTCCGGGCGCAGGGCGCCCAACGCCACATGACGAAGTTCGGGGCGATGCTTGATCCAGCGAACGATGCCGCCGGCGTGCGCGTGCAGGCGCGCGAACTCCGCCAGCAGGCGGGACTTGCCGGTACCCGGCAGACCGACGACTGCGACGAACAGGGTACTGCCCTTTCTGGCGACCGCGCCCATGGTTTCGGTCAAACGCAGAAGTTCCTGCCAGCGGCCGATGAAGGGCGTGGCGAAGGCGGCGAGGGCGGGATCGTCGGCACCGGCTGCGACGACGCGGCAGGGGGTATGTTCCCCCGCGACTCCCGCGAAGCGGCGCCGCGGCAGCGGCGCAAAGCCGGCGAGGGCGTGCAGTTCTCCGGCCAGGGTGGCGGTGACGATCACCTCGCCGGGTTCGCCGCACATCGCCAGCCGCTGCGCCAGCGCCGGCAACAGGCTGCCGGCGATCGGCTGGCGCGCCGTGGCGGCGATCAGCGCCTTGCCTTCGCACAGGCCGATCCGGGCGTGGTGGCAGGCGATCTCCAGCGCCACCTGCAAGGCGCGGCGCGGCGCCTGTTCGCCGTCTTCGGCGAGCCCGAAGACCGCGCCGAGTGCGATGCCGCCAACCGGAAAGCGGCGACCGCCCCAGCGCAAGAGCGCGGCATCGAGCGTCGCGCCCAGGGGAGCGAGATGGCGCTCGGGTTCGAGCAGTTCGTCCTCGTCGTGCCAATCGGGTTCCAGGTGCAGTACCACCACCCGGCGTACCTCGTCCGCGGGCGGTGCCGCTGCCTGGCCGCCGCGCGTCGTCGGGCCGGCTGAGGCGGCGATGCGCTGGCGCAGCTTCTCGGTGTCCGGCGTCGGTACCGCGCAGACCAGACTTTCCAGCCGTCGGGCGAAGTCGGCGTAAGCGTCGAGGGCGGCGCGAGGTCCTTCGAGGGCGGCGAGCAGTTCCATCTGGGCGCGGGCGGCCGCGTCTTCCGTCGGGCAGCAACGAACCCAGGCGCGCGCCGCCTTCAAGGCCTCTTCATGCGCGCCGCTGCGGCGCGCATGAAGTACGCAATCGCCCAGCAAGGCGCACCTCGCGCGCTCGAAAGAGGCCCGCGTGTCGCGCAGCCAGTCCTCCAATTCGCCGCCCTCGTCGGCCTCGACGCCGGCGAGGAATTCGCCCGCGATCGATTCCAGCCAGGGATGCCAGGCGGCCAGCAGGCGGCTGCAGGCGGCGCGGTCGGCGCACTGGCGCAGCGCCTTGCGGTTGTCCTCTTCGAGCAGGAGCAAGTCGGCGTCGAATGATGCGTCGAAGAACAGTCCGAGCCGGTTGCGCTCGACGTTCAGGCAGCGATGGCCGCCGGCGGCCATGACGTCGGCGAGATTCTTGAGGATCAGGCGCAGGTTGGCGCGCGCCGCCTCCGGCGCCAGATTCGGCCAGAAAAGATCGGCCAGACGCCGGCGTTCATGCCAGCGATTGCGCTCGACGGCGAGATAAGCCAGAAGCGCGTAACCCTTGCGGTAGCGCAGGCGCACGGCCTCCTGCCCGTCAGCGAACAGCTCCGGCACGCCGAAGGTCTTGAAATGAAGTCGTCTCATGCTCCTCCAAGAATGAGAGCGACCGGCGACATCGCTTGTTTCTGTCCTGCTGAATTGACCTATTGATTGGCCTTGTGACCTCACCTGTCGTCTTCTGCTAACGGAATGCTAACGCATGTTTGCCACTATCCCCTAAGCCATATTGTTATAGCGTGTTTGTCGAAAGAAGTTGCGTGCGCCGGGTTATTCAGCACATGCCGCATCGAAGGGGAGAGGGAATGGGGTCATTGTTCTGGTGGCAGTGCGGTGCCTGCGGCGGCGACAGCATGTCGCTGAGCGGCTGAAATCATGAGCGGAAACGCTGTCATCTGCGTCATCATCTGCCTGGGCAACCGCTATGTCGCGGGCGACGATGCCGGTTGCCGGGTGTTCGACCGCCTGTCTTCCGACGACCTGCCGGAAGACCTGGAGATCGTCGATGGCGGCCTGTGCGGCCTCGATCTCTTGAGACTGGTGGAGGGCCGGCGCCGCGTGGTGTTCGTCGATGCGCTGGCGGGGCTGGCGGATGCCGGCGCCGTCGTGGTGCTGAGCCGGGAACAGGTCGCCGCCTACGCCGGCGGCTACGGCCACGGCGCCGGCCTGCCCTATCTGCTGCGCCTGCTGCCGCAGGTGTGCGCGGCGCCGCTGCCGGAGATCGCGCTGGTGGGAACCGAGTTGCTGGGCACCGATGATGCCGCGGATGAGTCGGTGATTGGCGCCCTGGCGGCACGTTGCATGGAGGTGGCGATTCATGGCGCATGAAGGTCCGGGTTTGGTTGCCGCGCTGGAAGCGGAGAACGGCGTGCTGCGCGAGGAAATCCGCGCCGCGCGCGAGGCGGCAGAAATCAGCGCCCGCCAGGTCGTCGAACAGCTTGAAAAGACCGAAGTCCTCATGAGCAGGATGCAGGCCGTCAAGGATTCGATCCACGAGACGAATGAAGAGATGGCGGCGATCTTCGAGTCCTCGACCTTCGGCATCGCCTTCATCAGGAATCGGGCGATGATCAGGGCCAACAACAAACTCGAAGAGTTGCTGGGCTACGAGCCGGGCGAACTTCACGGCCAGCCGACACGCTGCTGGTATCAGGACGAGGAGGCTTATCGCCTCGTCGGCGAGGCCTATGGCGATCTGGCGCAGGGCAACACCCACCGCCGCGTCATGCAGCTGCAGCGCAAGGACGGCTCGCTGTTCTGGTGCCGGCTGAGCGGCCGCGGCCTCTCCGACGATCTGTCGCGCGGTTCGGTGTGGACGGTCGAGGACATCAGCATCGAGCACGACGCCACCGAAGCCCTGCTGCGGGCGAAGGACGAGATGACGGCGATCTTCGAGTCGTCGACGATCGGCATCGCTTTCGTCAAGGATCGCGTGACGCTCAAGGCCAACGGCAAACTCGAAGAGTTGTTCGGCTACGAGCCGGGCGAGCTGGTCGGGCAGACGACGCGCTGCTGGTATCCGGACGAGGCAGCTTTTCGCGCCGCCGGCGATGCCTATCGCGCCCTGCAACAAGGCAAGACCGGTCGCCTCGTCATCAAGCTGCAGCGCAAGGACGGCTCGCTGTTCTGGGCCAAGCTGAGCGGCAGCGCGATCACCGCCGATCTGTCGAACGGTACGGTGTGGACGGTCGAGGATATTACCGCCGAGCACGACGCCACAGAGGCGATGTTGCAGGCGAAGGAGGCGGCGGAGAGCGCGGAAGGCAAACTGCGCGAGAACTATGTGGAGCTCAAGGAAGCGAATCAGCGCCTGCAAAAGCTCGACCAATTGAAGTCAGACTTCCTCTCTTCCGTCTCGCACGAATTGCGTACCCCGCTCACTTCTATCCGCGGCTTCTCCCAGTTGATCGAGCGCGAATTCGTGCGCAGCTTCGTGCCGCTGGCGGGCGAAAATGCCGGTCTGGAGAAGAAGTCTGCCCGCATCCAGGAAAACCTGAAAATCATACTCAAGGAATCGGAGCGGCTCACGCGGCTCATCAACGATGTCCTCGATCTGGCCAAGATCGAGGCCGGGCGCACCGAGTGGCGCGACGCGCCGATACGGGTCGCCGATTTCATCCAGGATGTGGTCAATACGACGCACGGCATGTTCGAGCATAAGCCCGAGATCGAATTGCGCCTCGACATCCAGCCGGACCTGCCGACGCTGATCGGCGACGCCGATCACCTGCTCCAGGTGCTGGCCAACCTGATCAACAATGCCGTCAAGTTCACCGACAGCGGCGCGGTGACGATACTTGCCTTCGCCAATACCGAGGGACTGATCCAGATCGAAGTTCGCGACACCGGCATCGGCTTCCCGCCGGAAGACGCCGAGGCGATCTTCGACAAGTTTCAGCAGGCCAAGCAAGGCGACACCCTGCAGGACCGTCCCAAGGGAACCGGCCTGGGGCTGGCCATCTGCCGCGAGATCGTGAGTCGGCATGGCGGGCGGGTGTGGGCGCAATCCGGGCCCGGCCAGGGCAGCACCTTCGCGCTGACCCTGCCCGCCGCCAGCGACAGCCCGCTGAAAACCGCCACCAGCGCGGCGCGCATCGAGGCTCGCAGCGCCGCGTCCGCCGCCGCTCCCGTTAGTCGGCAGGATAGGCCCCGGGTGCTGGTGGTGGATGACGATCCGGGCGTGCGCGACTACTTCAGCCAGTTGCTGCAGGAACAGGATTTCGAAGTCGCCACCGCGATGGACGGCCAGGCGGCACTGTCGGAGGCGAAGGGCTTCGCGCCCGATCTGATCACCATGGACCTCGACATGCCGGTGATGGACGGGCGCACCGCCATTCAACTGTTGCGCGCCGACCCGGCGCTGCGCCACATTCCGATCATGGTGATCTCGGCCATCCCCGGCTTCGATAGCGCGGGGGGCGACGTCGCCATGGGCAAGCCGCCGGACGAGGCGCTGTTCGTCGAGAACATCCGTGCGCTGCTCAACCAGCCGTCGGTCGGCCGGGAACAGACGTTGCGCTTTCTGGTGCTCTACGAGGACGGGCGGGAGCCGTCCGGGGCGCCGGCGGCTTACGCCGCCCGTTGCGAAGTCGACTTCTGTCCGGTCGGCGAATTGACCGCCCGCATCCGGGCGGGTTTCAAGGGCATGGTGGCGATTCCCGCCGACCTGCTCAAACGGGTCGATATCGGCTCGCTCAATGCCGAGCCCTCGCTGCAGCTCATGATCATACCGGCGGCGACGGATGGTTCGCCGAACGAAAAGAGGGAAGCTTGATGGTGAAAACAATCGCGATCGTGGACGACGAAGTCCATATCCGGGCCCTGCTCGAACAGACTCTGGAGGACCTCGACGGCGCTCCGGAAATCCTCACCGCCGTCAATGGCGTGGAAGGCCTGGCGCTGATCGAGCGCGAACGTCCGAGTCTGGTGTTCCTCGACGTGATGATGCCGCTGATGAACGGCTACGAGGTCTGCGCCGCCGTCAGGAAAAACCCCGATCTGGCCGGCACCACCATCGTCATGCTGACCGCCAAGGGTCAGGAATCGGACCGGGCGCGCGGTCACGAAGCCGGTGCCCACCACTTCGTCACCAAGCCCTTCGATCCGGACGAGATCCTCGAACTGGCCCGCAAGGTTCTGGCGGCCTCATGAGCAAGGCGGCGCGCTATCTGAAAACGGCGTGGCTGTCGCGCCAACTCGAACTGGCCCAGCCCTTGCTGCCGCCCGGCGCCGCCCTGGCGCTTTGGCTGGGCGGCAGGAAGCTGGCCGAGATCGGCGCGGCGGGTGCAGATCTGAACGAAGCGAGCCCAGGCGCGCTGAGCTTCCCGCTGACGCTCGAAGGCGAGGCGGCCGGCGCGCTCTTGCTCCTGCCGCCGGCCGGCGGCGAGGCACAGTGCAAGAGCGCAGGCGATTTTCTCGCCCACGCCCTGCAGGGCAGGCTCGATGCCGAGCACGCGCGCCGTGCCATCGCCCAGGAAGCCCTGGAGAGCTACCGCGAGATGGCCCTGCTGCAACGGGCGGCGATGGATCTCAACGGCTCCCTGAAGCCGGCCGTGGTCGCCGCCGCGCTGCTGAAGGAATTCGACGACCACAAGAGGGATGCCGACTACGGCGCCGTCTTCCTGCGCGATGCAGAAGGCAAGTTGGCCTTGATGCAATGCTTCGGCGCCGGCGCCGATGAAGCATTCGGCCGGCTCGCTGACAGCGAATTCTTCGCCGGCATCGCGGCGGACGCATCCGCCGATATCGTCAATGACCTGCGCTCGGTGCCGACGGTGCCGGAAATCGGGTCGCTGTTGTGGCGGCCCCTGATCGCCCACGGCGAGAACCTCGGTCTGCTGGTGCTGGCTTCGCAGCACCGCGGCGGCTTCACCGCCGGCGACATGAAGCGGGCGCAGACCATGTGCTCCATGGCCGCCGCGTCCTTGCACAACGCCCAGCTCTACGCCGCCGAGCAGAAGCTGTTCCACTCCTTCGTCGATGTCACCGCCGCCACGATCGATGCCAAGTCGCGCTTCACGGCGGGACACTGCCGGCGCGTGCCCAAGATCGCGATGCTGCTGGCGGAAGCGGCGCACCGTGCCGAAGGCGGTTCCTTCGCCCAATTCACGCTGGACGAGGATGAGCGCAACGCCATCGAAATCGCCGCCAAGCTGCACGACTGCGGCAAGGTGGTGACCCCCGAGTGGATCGTCGACAAAGCGAGCAAACTCGACAGCATCGTCAATCGCATCGATCTGGTCGCGCTGCGCTTCGAACTGTTGCGCCGGGACGCGCTCATGGAGCGTGATCGCAAGCTGGCCGAAGGCGTGGATCAGGACGCCGCCGAACGTGATTGCCGCGAACGCCTGGGACGGTTGGACGAGGATTTCGCCTTCCTGGAAAAAAGCAACCAGGGAAGCGAATTCGTCTCCCAGGCGCATATCGATCGCATACGGGAGATCGCCGCCAAAAGCTGGCGCGATTCGAGCGGGCGAGCGTTCCCGCTGCTGAGCGAGGATGAGGTCTACAACCTGGTGGTCCAGCGCGGCACGCTCAATCCGAAGGAACGCAAGATCATCGAGGACCACGCCGCCCACACCATCGCCGCGCTGGAGAAGATCGCCTTTCCGCGCGCCTTGCGCAACGTGACCGACTACGCCGGTCAGCACCACGAGCGCATGGACGGGACCGGCTACCCCAGAGGCAAGGATCTGAAGCCCGAAGAATTCTCCCTTCCTGCCCGCATCATCGCCATCGCCGATATTTTCGAGGCGCTCACCGCGCCCGACCGACCCTACCGCAAGCCCAATACTCTGAATTCGGCCATCGGCATCATGCACCGGATGAAGTCGGACAATCATATCGACGGAGAACTGTTCGACCTCTTTCTTTCCTCGGGCGTCTATGCCGACTATGCCAGAGAGCATCTGGCCGGTAGCCAAATCGACGATGTCGATATCGGCCGCTATCTTGCTCGGTGAATAATTCATTTAGAATATGACGGTTCGGAAAAAGGAGGAACTATGACTGCCAGATCGGGCATCGTGCCAGCGCAGGCCAGCACGCCGACTCACTCGCTGGGTGCCGCCATTGCACCCTATGCGGCGGGTGTCGGCGCCGCCCTCGCCGCCAATTTCGCGCTCGACCGCTTCCTGCCGCAGTGGCTGGCCGCCGGCCTCATGGGCGCCTTATCGCTGTTCGTCGGCATCGCCGTGATGAATCTGCGCCACGCCCGGACATTGAAGCGCATCGAGGGGGAGCTGGAATTCAAGAAGCTCGTCCGGCGCGGTGAAACCGCGAACGCCAGGGGGCTGACGGCGTGGATCTTCGACAAGGCCAATGCGATCGTCGATGAGATTCTGGCGGTGACCAAGACCACCGCGTCGGCCATCAATCAGAATTCGTTCGCGCTGGCCAAGATCGACAGCCTGATGGCGAACGCCGGGCGTTCGATCGGCGACATGCTGCAGCACTCCTCCACCGCAACGGGCGCGGCCAGCCAGATTGCGCAGACCTCCGTCGCGATGCGGGAGAGCGCGTCTCTGGCCGCCACCCATATCGAGGAGGTGGGCAGCCACAGCGAGACGAACCGGACCGCGATCGACCGGGCGGTGACTAGTCTCAATGCCGCGCGCGATCGCTCGCAGGCGGTGGCGGGCGTTGCCTCGAGCCTCAAGCAAAAGGCCGACGACATCAAGCGGATCGCCGTGATGGTCCAGGAAATAGCAGCACAGACCAATTTGCTGGCACTCAATGCCGCCATCGAGGCCGCCCGGGCCGGCGAGATGGGCAGGGGATTCGCCGTGGTCGCCGACGAAGTGCGCAAGCTCGCCGACCGCACCGCCAGCGCCACCGCCGACATCACCACCACCGCAACCTCCATCGGCACCGACACATCGGAAGCGGCGCACGGCATGATCGAGGTGAGCGAGGACATCCGCCAGAGCGCAGACGACATGCTGCAGGTCGGCGAGAACTACCATTCGATCATCGATCTCATGGGCAAAGCGACCGAGATCATCCGCGAGGTTTCCGCGCAGACGGTCACCAACACCGCGCAGATCCAGGACGTCTCCGCCTACATCGCCGACCTGGACGGCCAGGCGGCCAATGTCCAGAAGGTCATGACCGGCGTGTCGGACCAGATCCAGGATCTATTGATCATCGGCGAGCAAATGCACGAGCATCTAATGGAGGTCAACGTGGACTCCGTGCACATGCGCATCTTCGAGGCCGCGCGCGCCGCCGCCGACAAGATTCAAGCCCTGTTCGAGAGCGCGCTCTCATCCGGGAAACTGGCCGAAGCGGACGTCTTCGACCAGAGCTACCAGCAGATTCCCAACACCAATCCGCCGAAGTTCCATACCCGCTACGACGCCTTTTCCGACCGGAGTTTTCCCGGGGTGCAGGAGCCGCTGCTCGACATCCCGGGTGTCGTGTATGCCGGCGCCGTCGATGCCAACGGTTACTTTCCCACGCACAATAGGAAATTCTCGCAGGACCTCACCAACGACTACGAGACCGATCTCGCGAACAACCGGACGAAACGCATGTTCCAGGACCGCACCGGCATCAAGTGCGCCCGCAACCAGCGGAGATTTCTGTTGCAGACTTACCAGCGCGACACCGGCGAGATCATGCACGACCTGTCAGTGCCGATACGCGTCAGGGGCAAGCACTGGGGCGGCTTCCGCGTCGGCTATCGCAGCAGCAAGTGAAGCCCGCGCCGGCGGCGGCGCGGGAACTTCAGCCTGGAACGCTATACGGCCGCCTGCTTCGCCGTATCGACGAACGCCGGGATCTGGTCGAAATTCATGTAGCGATAGATGTCGCCAGCGCTCTGGGCCAGGGCGCCGATGTTGGCCATGTATTCGGCCAGCGTCGGCATCTTGCCCAGGAGCGCGCAGACCGAGGCCAGCTCCGCCGAACCGAGATAGACTCGGGTGTCCAGGCCCAGACGGTTGGGGAAGTTGCGCGTCGAGGTGGACATCGCGGTCGAGCCCTTGCGGATCGACGCCTGGTTGCCCATGCACAGCGAGCAGCCGGGCATCTCCATGCGCGCGCCGGTCCGGCCGAGGACGCCGTAGTGACCTTCCTCGGAGAGCAACTGCTGGTCCATCTTGGTCGGCGGCGCGATCCACAAGCGCACCGGCAGGTCGGTCTTGCCGTCGAGCAACTTGGAGGCTGCGCGGAAGTGGCCGATGTTGGTCATGCAGCTGCCGATGAAGACCTCGTCGATCTTGTCGCCGGCGACCTCGGAGAGAAACTTGACGTCGTCCGGATCGTTCGGGCAGGCGACGATCGGCTCTTTTATGTCGGCCAGGTCGATCTCGATCACGCCGGCGTATTCGGCGTCGGAATCGGGCGTGAGCAGCTTGGGATCGGCGATCCAGGCCTCCATCGCCTTGATGCGCCGGGCGAGCGTGCGTTTGTCCTCGTAGCCGGTGGCAATCAGCCACTTCAACAGCGTGATGTTCGAGTTCAGATACTCGGTGATCGGTTCCTTGTCCAGGCGCACCGTGCAGCCGGCGGCGGAACGCTCGGCCGAGGCGTCGGACAATTCGAAGGCCTGCTCGACCTTGAGTTTGGGCAGACCCTCGATCTCCAGGATCCTGCCTGAGAAGGCGTTCTTCTTGCCCTTCTTCTCCACGGTCAAGAGACCCTGTTTGATCGCGTAGAGGGGGATGGCATTGACCAGATCGCGCAGCGTGATGCCCGGCTGCAGCTCGCCCTTGAAGCGGACCAGGATGGATTCTGGCATGTCGAGCGGCATGACGCCGGTGGCGGCGGCGAAGGCGACCAGGCCCGAGCCGGCGGGGAAGGAGATGCCGATCGGGAAGCGGGTGTGGGAGTCGCCGCCGGTGCCGACGGTGTCGGGCAGCAGCATGCGGTTCAGCCAGGAATGGATGATGCCGTCGCCCGGGCGCAGGCTGATGCCGCCGCGGTTGGACATGAAGGCGGGCAGCTCGTGGTGCATCTTGACGTCGACCGGCTTCGGATAAGCGGCGGTGTGGCAGAAGGACTGCATCACCAAGTCGGCGGAGAAGCCCAGGCAGGCGAGGTCCTTCAGCTCGTCTCGGGTCATCGGGCCGGTGGTGTCCTGAGAGCCGACCGAGGTCATCCGCGGCTCGCAGTAGGTGCCCGGGCGAACGCCGCGCCCTTCCGGCAGGCCGCAGGCGCGGCCGACCATCTTCTGCGCCAGGGTGTAGCCGCGGCCGGAGTCCTTCGGGCTCTGCGGCAGGCGGAAGACCGTCGATGCCGGCAGGCCCAGCGCCTCGCGCGCCTTGGCGGTCAAGCTCCTGCCGATGATCAGCGGGATGCGGCCGCCGGCGCGCACCTCGTCGAACAGCACCTCGGACTTCAGCTTGAACTCGGCGATCAGCTCGCCGTTCTTGAAGGCTTTGCCTTCATAAGGGCGCAGCTCGACGACGTCGCCCATCTCCATCTTCGAGACGTCGAGCTCGATCGGCAGCGCGCCGGCGTCCTCCATGGTGTTGAAGAAGATCGGGGCGATCTTGGCGCCTAGGCAGAAACCGCCGTAGCGCTTGTTGGGGACGAAGGGGATGTCCGCACCGGTATACCAGAGCACCGAATTGGTCGCGGATTTTCTCGAGGAGCCGGTGCCGACCACGTCGCCGACGTAGGCGATCGGGTGGCCCTTCTGCTTCAGTTCGACGATCAGCTGCAGCGGCTTGTCGGCCAGTCCCGGCCGCGGGTTCTTCAGCATCGCCAGCGCGTGCAGCGGGATATCGGGGCGGCTCCAGGCGTCGGGCGCCGGCGAGAGATCGTCGGTGTTGGTCTCGCCGGGCACCTTGAAGACGGTGACGGCGATAGACTTCGGCACTTCCGGGCGAGCGCTGAACCACTCGGCGTCTGCCCAGGACTGCAGCACCTTCTTGGCGTTGGCATTTCCCTTGTCGGCCTTCTCCTTGACGTCGTGGAAGGCGTCGAAGATCAACAGCGTCTTGGCCAGTCCCGCGGCGGCGATAGTGCCGACGACGGCATCGTCGAGCAGGTCGATCAGCGGCCCTACGTTGTAGCCGCCGAGCATCGTGCCCAGGAGTTCGGTGGCGCGCTCGCGCGAGACCAGCGGGCAGATCTCGCGGCCCATGGCCACCGCGGCGAGGTAGGAAGCCTTGACCTTGGCGGCGGCGTCCACGCCGGCAGGGACGCGGTGGGTGAAGAGTTCGAGCAGGAATGCTTCTTCCGCCTTGGGCGGGTGCTTCAGAAGCTCGATCAACTCGGCGGTCTGTTCGGCCGACAGCGGCAGCGGCGGGATGCCGAGGGAGGCGCGCTCGGCGGCGTGTTGGCGATAGGCTTCTAGCATGGCGACATCCTTTTCTTGAAATTCGATCACTGAAAAAATCTTTGCAATGCGGCGGCGGGCAGTTCCATGCCGGTGGCGCGGGCTCTGGCGAGCAGCTCCCAGTAGTAGCGATAAGAGGCGCGGTCGTGCAGCTTGCCCGCCTGCTGGATCGGACCCCAGTCGGCATCCTGGGCGGAGAGCAGGATCTCAAGCGCAGCCGCCACCTCGGTGAAGTCTGGCCGCATCGCGGCAACGATGGGCTCGATCTGGCTCGGGTGGATGCTCCACATGCGCAGGAAGCCGAACTCCCGGCGGGCGCGCCGGGCATCCTCGAAGACCACCGTGGTGTCGCGTATCTCGACGCTGACGTTGTGCGCCGGCACCACGCCGTTGCCCAGTGCCGCCGCAGCAATCTCGCATTTGGCGCGTTTGATCAGCGGATGCTCGAACTGGCCGGGACTACTCATGGCGCTGGCGGGAATCGCGCCGTGATGGGCGGAGACGAAATCCATCAGGCCGAAGTCGAGCGACTCGACGCCGGGCAAGGCGGCGATCCGCCAGGCTTCGTGCAGGGCGCCGGGCGTCTCGATCAGCACATGCACCGGCATCGTGCGCGTGACGCCGTGACGCCGGCAGGCATCCTTCACGGCCGAAATCTGCACCAGCGCATCATCCACGCCGCCGACCTTGGGCAGCACGACATAGGCCAGACGCCTCCCGGCGCCCCCGACGATGATCTCGATGTCGTCCTGCCAGTGCGGGTGGCTGATGTCGTGGATGCGGGTGCCGACGCGGTCGTGCTCGTTTTCGGCGGAGGCGATCAGCGCCGCGACCATGGCCGCGTGTTCGCGCTCGCCGCCCGGGGCAGCGCCGTCTTCGCAGTCGCAGGACAGATCGAAGATCGGGCCCAGTTCCCGTTGCAGCAGGAGCGCCTTGCGGATCAGCTTCTCGCTGCCGGCGTAATGCTCGCAGGCAGCGAGTACCGGGAAGTGCTTTTCGCCGCGATAGAGGACGGCATCGGGATGGAGGCGCTCATGCGTTGCCATGTCTTGCCCCATCCCGTGCGCATCCGCTCAGCCGAGCAGATGCTTGACGCCGTCGCGCTCTTCCAGCAGTTCCTTGAGCGTGAGATCCATGCGCTCGCGGCTGAAGGCGTCGATTTCCAGACCCTTGACCCGCTCGTACCTGCCGTTGGCGCAGATGCACGGGACGCCGTAGATCATGCCTTCCGGGATGCCGTAGGAGCCGTCGGAGCAGATGCCCATGGTCACCCACTGGCCGTTGCTGCCCAGCGACCAGTCGCGGATGTGGCCGATCGCGGCGTTGGCCGCGGAGGCGGCCGACGACAGCCCGCGCGCCTCGATGATGGCGGCGCCGCGCTTGCCGACGGTGGGGATGAAGCTGTCGCGGTACCAGGCCTGGTCATTGACCAGGGCCACCGCATTCTTGCCGGCGATGGTGGTGTAGCGGATGTCCGGGTACATGGTCGGCGAGTGGTTGCCCCAGACCGCCATTTTCTCGATTTCGGTCACCGCGTGGCCGGTGCGCGCGGCGAGCTGGGACATCGCGCGGTTGTGGTCCAGGCGCATCATCGAGGTGAAGTTTTCGCGCGGCAGATCGGGCGCGGAATTCATCGCGATCAGGGCGTTGGTATTGGCCGGGTTGCCGACCACCAGCACCTTGATGTCGCGCGCGGCGACCTCGTTGATGGCGCGGCCCTGGGTGGTGAATATCGCGCCGTTGGCTTCGAGCAGATCCTTGCGCTCCATGCCCTTGCTGCGCGGCCGGGCACCGACCAGCAGGGCCACCTTGGCGTCCTTGAAGGCGAGCTTGGGGTCGTCGGTCTGGACGACGCCGGCGAGCAGCGGAAAGGCGCAGTCTTCCAGCTCCATCACCACGCCCTTCAGAGCGGGCAAGGACGGCGTGATTTCCAGGAGCTGCAGAATCACCGGCTGGTCGCGGCCGAGCATCTCGCCGCTGGCAATGCGGAACAGCAGGCTATATCCGATTTGTCCGGCGGCGCCGGTGACTGCAACACGAACGGGTGCTTTGGCCATGATGGGCTCCTAAGTCAGAAAAAAGAGGCTTTCACGCTGGCATTCGGCCGCGCGGGCGGCTCATGGTGCGGTGCAGCGGACCGGGCGTCGGCGAATGAAAATCCGCTCGATGTTAAATCCGGGCTCCGCACCCTGTCAATAGCTATCTTATGTCTTACATAAGACATAAGATGAGTCTGGACGAAGCGGTCGTTTTATGGTGAAATTCACGGCATGCTGCAGGAAACCCATCTCTCACCGACCTTCAGTCCGCTCTACCGCCAGATCAAGCGCCTGATTTTACAAGGCTTGGAGTCCGGCGAGTGGGGGCCGGGCGAACTCATCCCGAGCGAGAACGAACTGGCCGCGCGCTTCAATGTGAGCCAGGGCACGGTGCGCAAGGCGATCGACGAAATGGCAGCGGAGAACCTGCTGGTGCGCCGCCAGGGCAAGGGCACCTACGTTGCGTCGCACAACGACGACGATCCGCGCGCCCTGTTCCGTTTCCTGCGCCTGGTGCCGGTGAGCGGCAAGCTGGAGCCGTCGCAGAGCGTCCCGCTCGAATGTTGGCGCGCCAAGGCCGGCCTGGAGGTGTCGCGCACCCTGGGGATCAAGCTCGGCGCGCCGATCATGATCGTCCGCCGCCTGCTCAAATTCGGCGCCAAGCCGGTGGTGATCGAGGAGATCTACCTGCCGGGGGAGACCTTCGACGGCTTGACGCTGGAAATCCTGCAGGAATATCAGGGTTCATTCTACGGTCTGCTCGAGAGCCGCTTCGGCGTGCGCATGATCCGCGCCGAGGAGCGCTTGCGCGCGATGGCGGCCGACCGCGCCAGCGCCGCTCTGCTCGGCGTTGCCGAGGGCGCGCCGCTGCTCTCGGTCGAGCGGGTCAGCTTCACCTACGGCGACCGGCCGGTGGAGTGGCGTCGCGGCCTGTACTCGACGGCGGACTACTACTACATGAACGAACTCAATTGAGGAAAGAGGGCGCTGTTTGTTTACAGCGCCGGGCAATTTGTATTTAATCAATCAATGGCGGCAATAGCGCTACAGATACGGGAGTGAGAGCACCGTGATGACAAAAAAACGTCCAAAATATCTGAATCTCGCCGAGATCAGATTGCCCCTCGCGGGCTTCGTGTCGATTCTGCACCGCGTCAGCGGTGCCGGCCTGTTCCTGATGTTGCCGCTGCTGATCTATCTGCTGCAGCTCTCGCTGGGGACGCCGCAGGACTTGGCGACCCTGGCGACGGTGCTCCATCAGCCGCTGCTCAAGCTGGTCCTGCTCGGCCTGCTGTGGGCCTTTCTCCACCATTTCTGCATGGGCATACGCATCGTGCTGCTCGACCTGCACGTCGGCGTCGATCTCGCCGCGGCGCGCACCAGTGCGCTGCTGGTCCAAGTGGTGAGCCTGCTCGCGACCGTGATCCTGGGGGTGAAACTATGGTGAAGCGACTTGTCGTCGGCGCCCATTACGGCCTCAGGGACTGGCTGGCGCAGCGCGTCACGGCCGTGGCGATGTTCGTCTATACCCTCGTTTTGCTGGTCACGCTGCTCTCGGGGCCGCCGCTGACGCAGGAGAGTTGGCGCGCGCTGATGTCGGGCACCTGCATGCGCATCGTTAGTTTCGTGTTCATCTTGAGCCTCTGCTACCACGCCTGGGTCGGGGTACGCGACATCTGGATGGACTACATCAAGCCGGCGGGGCTGCGTCTTGCGATGCACGCCCTGACGCTGCTGGCGCTGATCGGCTATGCCGGCTGGGCGACCCAGATTCTGTGGAGGCTGTGAGCGTGAATCAACTATCTATTCGGAAATTCGACGCGATCATCGTCGGAGCCGGCGGCGCCGGCCTGCGCGCCGCGATCCAGCTGTCGGAATCCGGCCTCAAGACGGCGGTCATCTCCAAGGTCTTCCCGACCCGTTCGCACACCGTCGCCGCCCAGGGCGGCGTCGCGGCATCGCTGGGCAACTCCGAGGAAGACAGCTGGCAGTGGCATATGTACGACACCGTCAAGGGCTCCGACTGGCTCGGCGACCAGGACGCGATCGAGTTCATGTGCCGCAAGGCCAACGAGGTGGTGGTCGAACTGGAGCATTACGGCATGCCCTTCGATCGCCTCGACAACGGCAAGATCTATCAGCGTCCCTTCGGCGGGCACATGTCGAACTTCGGCGAGAAGCCGGTGCGCCGCGCCTGCGCCGCCGCCGACCGCACCGGCCACGCGATGCTGCACGCGATGTATCAGCGCAACGTCCGCGCCAACACCCAGTTCTTCGTCGAGTGGATGGCGCTCGACCTGATCCGCGACGGCAGCGGCCAGGTGCTCGGCGTCACCGCGATGGAGATGGAGACCGGCGAGGTCGTGATGTTCCAGGCCAAGGCGACGCTGTTCGCCACCGGCGGCGCCGGCCGCATCTTCTACTCGTCGACCAACGCCTTCATCAACACCGGCGACGGCCTGGGGATGGCGGCGCGCGCCGGCATTCCCCTCGAGGACATGGAGTTCTGGCAGTTCCATCCGACCGGGGTGGCCGGCGCCGGTGTGCTGATCACCGAGGGCGTGCGCGGTGAAGGCGGCATCCTCCGCAACGCCTCGGGCGAACGCTTCATGGAGCGCTACGCGCCCAACGCCAAGGATCTCGCCTCGCGCGACGTGGTGTCCCGGGCGATGGCTACCGAGATCAAGGAAGGGCGGGGCTGCGGACCGAACAAGGACTACGTGCAGCTCGATCTCACCCACCTCGATCCGAAAACCATCATGCAGCGCCTGCCTGGCATCCGGGAGATCTCGATCCAGTTCGCCGGCGCCGACCCGATCAAGGAGCCGATCCCGGTGGTGCCGACCGCCCACTACATGATGGGCGGCATTCCGACCAATTATTACGGCCAGGTGGTGGTGCCCAAGGACGGCAGGCACGATGCCGTGGTGCCGGGCTTCTACGCCGCCGGCGAGTGCGCCTGCGCCTCGGTGCACGGTGCCAACCGTCTCGGCACCAACTCGCTCTTGGACCTCCTGGTATTCGGCAAGTCCGCCGGCGAGACCATGGTTGCCGACATCCGGACCATGCCCGGCGCGCACCCGGATCTGCCCGCGGACGCTTTCGAGCCGGGCCTGACGCGTCTATCGCGTCTGGAGAAGCAAAAGAACGGCGCCAACGTGCACGAGACCCAGCTCGCCATGCGCCGGGTGATGCAGGACCATTGCGGCGTGTTCCGCTTTCCCGACATGCTGGAGCAGGGCGTGACCAAAATCCTCGAGGTCGAGGCCCAGGTGCGATCCACCGAGATCAAGGACAAGTCGCAGGTATTCAATACCGCGCGCCTGGAGGCGCTCGAACTGGACAACCTGATCGAGGTGGCGAAGGCCGCGATGATTTCCGCCGCGGCGCGCAAGGAGTCGCGCGGCGCCCAGGCGCGCGAGGATTACCCCGACCGGGACGACGCCAACTGGTTGAAGCACACGCTGTGGTACCGCGAAGCCAACCGCCTCGACTACAAGCCGGTGCAGATGAAACCGCTGTCGGTCGACAGCATCGAACTCAAGACGCGCGTGTATTGAAGGAGCAGAGCATGGCCACGGTGCAATTCAAGATCTATCGCTACGACCCGGACAAGGACGACAAGCCCTACATGGAGACGGTCACGGTCGAACGCGAAGCCACCGACCGCAAGCTGCTCGACGTCCTGGTCAAGGCCAAGTATAAGGACGACTCGATCGCCTTCCGCCGCTCCTGCCGCGAAGGCGTGTGCGGCTCGGATGCGATGAACATCAACGGCAAGAACGGCCTGGCCTGTCTCACCGAGATCGACAGCCTGAAGCAGCCGATCGTGCTGCGGCCGCTGCCCGGTCTGCCGGTGATCCGCGACCTGATCGTGGACATGACCCAGTTCTTCAAGCAGTACCACTCGATCAAGCCCTACCTGATCAACAACGAGCACCCGCCGGAGCGCGAGCGCCTGCAGTCGCCCGAGGAGCGCGAGGAATTGAACGGCTTGTACGAGTGCATCCTGTGCGCCTGCTGTTCGACCTCCTGTCCGTCGTTCTGGTGGAACCCGGACAAGTTCGTCGGCCCGGCGGGCCTCCTGGCCGCCTACCGCTTCATCGCCGACAGCCGCGACCAGGCGACCAGCGAACGGCTCGACGACCTCGACGATCCGTACCGGCTGTTCCGCTGTCACAGCATCATGAATTGCGTCGATGCCTGCCCCAAGGGCCTCAATCCGACCAAGGCGATCGGCAAGATCAAGGACCTGATGGTGCGCCGCCTGGTATGAACCGGGCGGGGGAACTGGGGCGGCTGCGCTGGCATTCCCGGCGCGGACTGCTGGAGCTGGATCTGGTGCTGGAACGCTTCTGGCGGCGTCACGGCGAGAACCTGAGCGAAGAACAGGCCGCGAGCCTGGAACGGGTGCTGGCGCTGGAAGAGGCCGATTTGTGGGAAATCATCTGCGGCCGCCGGGAGATCGGCGAACCGCGACTGCAGGGTATGGTCGAACTGCTGCGCGAAGTTTGACGCCGCGGCGACTCAAGCCGGTTTTGACTTAGACGGAGGACAGCAACTATGGCTACGCAAAAGAAAGCAACGCTCACCCTGGACGGCAAGACCGTCGATTTTCCCGTGGAATCCGGGAGCATCGGTCCCGACGTCATCGACATCCGCAGCCTCTACAGCAAGACCGGCGCCTTCACCTTCGATCCTGGCTTCCTGTCGACCGGCAGCTGCAAGTCCGCCATCACCTACATCGACGGCGACCAGGGCGAGCTGCTCTATCGCGGCTACCCGATCGAACAACTGGCCGAGCATTGCGACTTCCTCGAAGTCTGCCAACTGCTGCTGCGCGGCGAACTGCCGAATGCCCAGGAGAAGGATCAGTTCGCCGCTATCATCCAGAACCATACGATGGTGCATGAGCAACTGATCCGCTTCTACTCGGGTTTCCGCCGCGATGCGCATCCGATGGCGGTGATGGTCGGCGTGGTCGGCGCGCTCTCGGCCTTCTACCACGACGCCATGGACATCAGCGACCAGCAGCACCGCGATATCTCGGCCTATCGCCTGATCGCCAAGATGCCGACCATCGTCGCCATGGCCTACAAGTACGGCATCGGCCAGCCCTTCATGTACCCGCGCAACGATCTCGACTACACCAGCAACTTCATGCACATGATGTTCGCGACGCCGTGCGAGACCTACAAGCCCAATCCGGTGCTGACCCGCGCCCTCGACCGCATCCTGATTCTCCACGCCGACCACGAGCAGAACGCCTCGACCTCGACGGTGCGCCTGGCCGGCTCCTCCGGCGCCAATCCCTTCGCCTGCATCTCCGCCGGCATCGCCTGCCTCTGGGGCCCGGCGCACGGCGGCGCCAACGAAGCCTGCCTGAAGATGCTGCAGGAGATCGGCGACGTCTCGCGCGTCGGCGAATACATCAAGCGCGCCAAGGACAAGAACGACACCTTCAAGCTGATGGGTTTCGGTCATCGGGTCTACAAGAATTTCGACCCGCGCGCCAAGCTGATGCGCGAGACCTGCCGCGACGTGCTGAACGAACTGGGCCTCACCGACGATCCGCTGTTCAAGCTGGCGCTGGCGCTGGAGAAGATCGCGCTGGAAGACGATTACTTCATCGAAAAGAAACTCTACCCGAACGTCGATTTCTATTCCGGCATCGTCCAGCACGCGCTGGGCATCCCGACCCAACTATTCACCGGCATCTTCGCGCTGGCGCGCACGGTCGGCTGGATCGCGCAATGGAACGAGATGATCTCCGATCCGGAACAGAAGATCGGCCGGCCGCGCCAGCTCTACGTCGGTGCGCCGCGCCGCGACGTGATGCCGATGGCCAAGCGCTAAGAAGACACATTCATCAGCGGTGGGCGTTCGCCGGGAAGACCCGGCTGGCGGCGCTCACCGCGCGCCCCCAACCCCTCGCCCAGCAGGTGACCCCATGATGAAGCAGATGCTCGCCAATTCGTACCTCTATGGCGCCAACGCGCCCTTCATCGAGGACCTCTACGAGACCTACCTCGGCAATCCGGGCGCCGTGACCCCGGCCTGGCGCGATTACTTCGACAAGCTGCAGAACCTGCCCGGCGCCGGCGGCGCCGCCGCGCAAGACGTCGCGCACGGCCCGATCGTCGCTTCCTTCGCGCAGCGTGCCAAGCAGGGATCGCTGCACGCGGGCGCGGTCCCGGTCGCCGACCCGCGCCAGGTCAAGGTGCTGCAGCTGATCAACGCCTACCGCTTCCTGGGCAATCGCTGGGCCCAACTCGACCCCTTGAAGCGCACCGAGCGACCGGTCGTCGCCGAGCTGGAGCCGGCTCATTACGGCTTCACCGAAGCCGATCTCGGCGCCGTATTCAGCACCGGTTCGTTCGCCTTCGGCCCGGAACGCGCCAGCCTGCGCGAAATCCTCGAGGCGCTGCGCCAGACCTATTGCGGCACCATCGGCGCCGAATACATGTACATGAGCAACATCTCGCACAAGCGCTGGATCCAGGCCAGGCTGGAGCCGGTGCGCTCGACCCCGAGTTACAGCGCCGAGCAGAAGAAGCGCCTGTTGGAGCGGCTCACCGCCGCCGAGACCTTGGAGCGCTATCTGCACACCAAGTACGTCGGGCAGAAGCGCTTCTCGCTCGAGGGCGGCGAATCCACCATCGTCGCGATGGACGAGCTGGTGCGCGTGGCCGGTGCCCACGGCGTTCAGGAGGTGGTGATCGGCATGGCCCACCGCGGCCGCCTGAACGTCCTGGTCAATACCCTGGGCAAGTCGCCCGAGGGCCTGTTCTCGGAGTTCGAAGGCAAGCACGCCGACGAGCTGTCGGCCGGCGACGTCAAGTACCACAAGGGCTTCTCCTCCAACGTGGCGACCCCCGGTGGGGCCGTGCATCTGACCCTGGCCTTCAATCCCTCGCATCTGGAAATCGTGAACCCGGTGGTCGAGGGCTCGGTCTATGCGCGTCAGCGCCGCCGCGGCGACCACACCGGCAGCCAGATCCTGCCGGTGCTGATCCACGGCGACGCGGCGGTGGCTGGCCAGGGCGTGAATCAGGAGATCCTGAACTTCTCCCAGACGCGGGGCTTCGGCACCGGCGGCACGGTGCACATCGTCGTCAACAACCAGATCGGCTTCACCACCTCCGATCCGCGCGATTATCGCTCGTCGCTGTACTGCACCGACATCTTCAAGATGATCGAGGCGCCGATTTTCCACGTCAACGGCGACGATCCGGAGGCGGTGGCGCTGGTGACCCAGCTGGCGATGGATTTCCGCAAGGAATTCAGGATCGACGTCGTGGTCGACCTGATCTGCTTCCGCAAGCTCGGCCACAACGAGCAGGACGAGCCGATGGTGACGCAGCCGCTGATGTACAAGAAGATCGCCGCCCACCCGGGCACGCGCAAGCTCTACGCCGACAAGCTGCTGGGGCAGGGCGTGCTCGCCGCCGACGATCCGGAGCAGATGATCAAGGACTACCGGGCCGCGCTCGATCGCGGCGAGCTGCTCTACAACCCGGTGATTTCCAGTCACCAGCGCCAGTTCTCGGTCGATTGGACGCCCTTCGTCGGGCAGAAGTACAGCGACGAGTGTGCCACGGCCGTGCCGCTCGCCGATCTCAAGCGGCTGGCCGAGCGCGTGAATGACGTTCCCGACAACTTCAGTCTGCACTCGCGGGTGCGGAAGATCATCGAGGACCGTCGCAGGATGGGAGAGGGCAAGCTGGCGCTCGACTGGGGCATGGCCGAAACCCTGGCCTACGCCACCTTGCTGGTGGAAGGCTATGGCGTGCGCGTCTCGGGCGAGGACTCTGGTCGCGGCACCTTCTTCCACCGCCACGCGGTCTTGCACGACCAGAATCGCGAGCGCTGGGACGCGGGCACTTGGCTGCCGCTGCAGCACCTGCAGGAAAAGCAGGCGCCGTTCATCGTGATCGACTCGGTGCTCTCCGAAGAGGGGGTGATGGCCTTCGAATACGGCTACTCCACCGCCGAGCCGAACGAGCTGGTGATCTGGGAAGCGCAGTTCGGCGACTTCGCCAACGGCGCCCAGGTGGTCATCGACCAGTTCATCGCCTCGGGCGAGGCCAAGTGGGGCAGGCTCTCCGGCCTGGTGTTGATGCTGCCGCACGGCTACGAAGGCCAGGGCCCGGAGCATTCGTCGGCGCGGCTGGAGCGCTACATGCAGCTGTGCGCCGAGGAGAACATGCAGGTCTGCGTGCCCACCACCCCGGCGCAGATCTACCATCTGCTGCGCCGCCAAATGCTGCGCAAGATCAGAAAGCCGCTGATCATCCTGACGCCGAAGTCGCTGCTGCGCCACAAGGACGCGGTCTCTTCCATCGACGAGTTGGCCCGCGGGCAGTTCCAGACGGTGATCGGCGAAGTCGATGAGCTCGATGCCAAGAAGGTCAAGCGGGTCGTCCTGTGCTCGGGCAAGATCTACTACGAACTGTTGGCGGCGCGCCGCGAGCGGGCGCAAGCCGATACCGCGGTGCTGCGCATGGAGCAGCTCTATCCCTTTCCGGACGAAGCCCTCGCCGCCGAAATGAAGAAATATCCTGCTGCCCGCGAAGTGGTGTGGTGCCAGGAGGAGCCCATGAATCAGGGCGCGTGGTACTGGTTCGCCTCGCGCCAGTATCTGGTCAGGGCGGTCGGACCGAAGCAGCAGTTGCTGCAGGTTTGCCGCCCCGCCTCCGCCTCTCCGGCGGTCGGCTACTACGCCAAGCACAATGCCCAGCAGCGAGCCATCATCGACGGTGCCTTCGGCAAGCTGAAGGCACCGGAATAATCACAGGAGTCATCATGCTGATCGAAGTCAAAGTCCCGCAACTGTCCGAGTCGGTTGCCGAGGCGACCCTGGTGAGCTGGCACAAGAAGGAAGGCGAGCCGGTCGCGCGCGACGAGAACCTGATCGACATCGAGACCGACAAGGTGGTGCTCGAACTGCCCGCTCCGGCGGCCGGCGTCATCAGGAGGATACTCAAGAATGATGGCGCCACCGTGGTTGCGGGCGAGGTGATCGCCGAGATCGACACCGAGGCGGCCGCTACTGCAGCGGTCGCGCCGGCCGCGCCCGCCGCAGCGCCGCAAGCCCCGGTTGCAGCCAAGGGCACGCCGCAAGTGATGCCGGCTGCGCGCAAGATCATGGCGGAAAAGGGCATAGCCGCCGAGAGCCTGACGGGTAGCGGCCGCGGCGGTCGCATCACCAAGGGCGACGTGCTCGGCACCGCTCCCGCAGCAGCCACCCCGGCCGCTCCGGCGCCCGCCCCTGCTGCCGCAAGACCGGCGCCGACCCAGCCGGTGGCGGTGAGCGTCGAGGCGGTGGTGGGCGAGCGCATCGAGCAGCGCGTGCCGATGAGCCGCCTGCGCGCCAGGATCGCCGAGCGCTTGCTGCAGTCGCAGGCGCAAAACGCCATCCTGACCACGTTCAACGAGGTCAACATGGCGCCGGTCATGGAAATGCGCAAGCGGTACGCCGAGCGCTTCGAAAAGGAGCACGGCGTCAGGCTCGGCTTCATGTCCTTCTTCGTCAAGGCGGTGGTCGCGGCGCTGAAGAAATATCCGGTGCTGAACGCCTCGGTCGACGGCAACGACATCGTCTATCACGGCTACTTCGACATCGGCATCGCCGTGGGCAGCCCGCGCGGCCTGGTGGTGCCGATCCTGCGCGACGCCGACCAGATGAGCCTGGCCGACATCGAGAAGAAGGTGGCGGAATACGGCGCCAAGGCCCGGGACGGCAAGCTCGGCATCGAGGAGCTGACCGGCGGCACCTTCTCGGTTTCCAACGGCGGCGTCTTCGGCTCGATGCTGTCCACGCCGATCATCAATCCGCCCCAGGCGGCGATCCTCGGCATCCACGCCACCAAGGAGCGTGCGGTGGTCGAGCACGGCCAGGTCGTGGTGCGGCCGATGAACTACTTCGCGCTGTCCTACGACCACCGCATCATCGACGGCCGCGAGGCGGTGCTGGGCCTGGTGACGATGAAGGACGTGCTGGAAGATCCGGCGCGCCTGCTGCTGGAGGTCTGAGATCATGGCCAAACGGTACGATGTGCTGGTCATCGGCGGCGGCCCCGGCGGCTACGTCGCGGCGATCCGGGCGGCGCAATTGGGGCTCTCCGCCGCCTGCGTCGAAGCGCAATCCTATGGCGATGCCAAGGGCGAAGTGCGTCTGGGCGGTACCTGCCTCAACGTCGGCTGCATCCCCTCGAAGGCGCTGCTGCAGTCTTCCGAGATGTACGACCAGGCCGGCCACGCGTTCGTCATGCACGGCATCGGCTTCGACGAGCTCAGGATCGACGTCGCCACGATGATGAAGCGCAAGGACAACATCGTCGACCAGCTCACCAGCGGCATCCGCGGCCTGTTCAAGAAGAACAAGGTGACGCTGCTGCCCGGACGCGGCAGCTTCGCCGGTCGCGACGACGAGCACTGGCTGGTCGAGGTGGCCGGCGCGACGGGCAGCGAAACGGTCGAGGCCAGGCACGTCATCGTCGCCACCGGCTCGACGCCGCGATCTTTGCCGGGCATCCCGGTCGACAACGAGGTGATCTGCGACAACGTCGGCGCCCTGTCCTTCGACGCCGTGCCCAAGCGCCTGGGGGTGATCGGCGCCGGCGTCATCGGTCTGGAGCTGGGCAGCGTCTGGAAGCGCCTGGGCGCCGAGGTGACGATCCTCGAGGCGCTGCCCGATTTTCTCGGCGCCGCCGACCAGGCCGTGGCCAAGGAGGCTTGGAAGGTATTCACCCAGAAGCAGGGGCTGGCCATCCATCTCGGCGTCAAGATCGTCAAGGTGAGCCGGAATGAAGCCGGCGTCTCGGTCGAGTACGAGTCCGGCGATGAGACCTACACCCTGGACTGCGACAAGCTGATCGTCTCGGTCGGGCGGGTGCCGTACACCGAGGGGCTGGGCTGCGAGAACGTCGGCCTGGAACTCGATCCGCGCGGCAGCATCGCGGTCGATGGCCAGTGCCGAACCAGTCTGCCGAACGTCTGGGCGGTCGGCGACGTCGTCCCCGGGCCGATGCTGGCGCACAAGGGCATGGAGGAGGGGGTGATGGTCGCCGAGCTGATCGCCGGGCAAGCCGGGCATATCGACTACGACACCGTGCCCTGGGTGATGTACACCCATCCGGAAATCGCCTGGGTCGGCAAGACCGAGCAGCAACTGAAGCGCGAGGGTGTGGCTTACCGCGTCGGACAGATTCCGTTCGCGGCCAACGGCCGCGCGCTGGGGCAGGGTGACACCACCGGCTTCGTCAAGATGCTGGCCGACGCCCAAAGCGACCGCATCCTGGGCGTGCACATCATCGGCAACAACGCCTCCGAGCTGGTGGCCGAGGCCGTCGTGGCGATGGCCTTCGGCGCCAGCTCGGAGGACCTCGCCCGCATCTGCCACGCCCATCCGACCCTGTCCGAGGCGATGCACGAGGCCGCGCTGGCGGTGGATAAGCGCGCGCTGCACTTCTGACGGACGGCTAGGCGGCCTCGATGCCGGGCATGCTCGAATCCTTCCAGGCCCAGTGCGACAGCCGCGGCTTCCAGGCCGACGCCGCCCAGCTCGCGGCGGCCGCACGCCTGGAGCGCCTGCACCAAGACCTGCTCGCCTTCAAGCATAAGCGCCGCAGCCGCCTGCGCAAGGCGCTGGTGCGGCCGCAGCTGCCGCGCGGCGTCTATTTCTGGGGCGGCGTCGGCCGCGGCAAGACCCTGCTGATGGACTGCTTTTTCGCCGCGCTGCCCTACCAGCGCAAGCGCCGCGTGCATTTCCACGCCTTCATGGCCGAGGTTCATCGCCAGCTCAAGGAAAATCGGCACGCGACCGACCCGCTGCTCAAGGTGGCCGACGCCATCGCGATCGCCAGCCGGGTCATCTGCTTCGACGATCTGCACGTTTCCGACATCGCCGACGCGATGATCCTCGGCCGCCTGTTCTCCGCGCTGTTCGAGCGCGGCGTGGTGTTCTGCATGACCTCCAACTATTCGCCCGACGGTCTTTATCCGGAAGGCCTGCAGCGGCACCTGTTCCTGCCGACCATCGCGCTGCTGCGGGAGCGCCTGGACGTGGTCGAGGTGGACAGCGGCATCGATTACCGTTTTCGTGCCCTGGAACAGATGGAGAGCTACCTGGTGCCCGCCGATGATGCGGCGGAGCGGAGGCTGGCCGAGGACTTCCGCCAGATCGCAGGCGGCGAGGGCCACGAGCGACCCCAGACAATACTGGGCAGGGAACTGCCGGTGCGCCGGCGCGCGCCCGGCGTCATCTGGTTCGACTTCGCCACGCTTTGCGGCGGACCGCGCTCGCAGAACGACTATCTCGAACTGGCGCGATCCTTCCCGACGCTGCTGCTGTCTTCGGTGCCGCGCATGACCCGCAGCATGGCCTCCGAGGCACGCCGCTTCACCTGGCTGATCGACGTGCTCTACGACCACCGCGTCAAGCTGCTGCTCTCGGCTGCCTGCCCCGCCGAGGAGCTGTACCGCCAGGGCACCGCCGCGGAGGAGTTCAAACGCACGGTCAGCCGCCTGGTCGAGATGCGCTCGCGCGAGTATCTCGGCCAGGCGCACGCCGTCGTCGGCCGCGCAAGCCGTGACCCGCACCGCGGCGCCTTAGACGCGGCCTGAGCACGGCCTGGCCGGCGTCCCTGGCCGGCGCAGAACGGCCGGGCGCCCCAGATCCAAGGCGCGGCGCACGGCATGACCGCGGCATGCCAATCTTTCCGGCGGAAATCATACTGTGGCGGCGACGCCACGTTTGCCCGGGGGCGTCGCGACGGCCGCCGGGAATTTGGATTTTTTTTCTCCGCCTCGGTTAGAATCGCTGAGCTTTCACTGGGGATGGGGACATGCTGCTCGCCGGTCAATCAGCACCTGCGTTTTCTTTGCCCGATGCGGATATGGAAACCTTTGCCTTGAAGTCCTTGCGCGGCAAGCAGCACGCCGTGCTGTTCTTCTACCCGCGCGACGACACGCCGTTTTGCACGCTCGAAGCGATCGATTTCAGCGACCACGAGGAGGAGTTCACCCGGGTCGGCTGCACGGTCCTGGGCGTGAGCCGCGACGACTGCCTGCGCCACGCCGAGTTCCGCGACAAGCACGGGCTCTCGGTGCGTCTGCTGGCCGACATGGAGGGCGAGGTGAGCCGCAAGTACGGGGTCTGCCAGATGAAGGAGAAGGACGGGGTGCGCAAGCTCTGCGTCGTGCCTTCCACCTTCGTGATCGACTGCCAGGGTGTCGTCCGGCACGCGCTTTATGATATAAAGCCGCGCGGACACGTCGCCGAAATCCTGCAACTCGTCAAGCAACTGGAGCAGCCATGCAAATAGCCAAGAACACCGTCGTGACTCTCGACTACGAGGTCCATGACACCGAGAGTAACCTCATCGACGCCGGAGCAGAACCGCTCGTGTATGTGCACGGCGGCTACGACGGCATTTTCCCGAGCATCGAGGAGGCGCTGCAGGGCAAGGAGGTCGGCGCCGTCCTGAAGCTCAAGCTGGAACCCGGCGAAGCCTTCGGCGAGTACGATGCGGCGCTGGTGAACGTCGAGCCGCGCGACCTGTTTCCCGAGCAGATCGAGGTCGGCATGCAGTTCGAGCGCGCCTCCGAGGACGAGGACGAGGAAGACATGCTGTATACCATCACCGAGATCGAGGCCGACAAGGTGGTGGTCGATGGCAATCATCCGCTCGCCGGCATGGCGCTGGTGTTCGCCTGCACCGTCGTCGAGGTGCGTCCGGCAACCCAGGAGGAGCTCGCCCACGGCCACGTCCACGGCCCCGGCGGCCACCACCATTAGTGCTGTTGCCGGGATGATTTTCCCCGGTGACGGCTACGGGCACTAATCAGCGCGCCAGCCGCTTCAATTCGTAGAGTTTTTCCAAGGCCTGGCGCGGCGACAGCGCATCGCAGTCCAGATCGGCCAGCGCCTCCAGCGCCGGATGCGGCTTTTCCTCTGCGACCGCCGGCGCCGCGAAGAGGTCGGGCTGGCCGTCCGTGCCGCCCCGACCGGCTTCGCGGTTCTCCAGCGCCGTCAGGCGCCGCTTGGCGTCGCGGATGACGCCGGCGGGAATGCCGGCCAGGGCCGCGACCTGGATGCCGTAACTCTGGTTCGCCGGTCCCTCCTCCAGCGCGTGCAGGAAGACGATCGCCTGGCCGTGCTCGACCGCCGACAAATGCACGTTGGCGCATTCCGGATAGTCCTGACTCAAGCGCGTCAGCTCGAAGTAGTGGGTCGAGAACAGGGAGAGCGCGCGGTTCCTCTCGATCAGTTGCCGGGCGATGGCGAAAGCCAGCGCCATGCCGTCGAAGGTGGAGGTGCCCCGGCCGATCTCGTCCATCAATACCAGGGAGTTCTCGGTCGCGCCGTGCAGGATCGCCGCCGCCTCGGTCATCTCGACCATGAAGGTGGAGCGGCCCGAGGCCAGGTCGTCCGAGGCGCCGATGCGGGTGAATATGGCGTCGATCGGCCCGATCCTGCAGGCGCCGGCGGGCACGAAGCTGCCGCAATGGGCGAGCAGCACGATCAGCGCCACCTGGCGCATGTAGGTCGATTTGCCGCCCATGTTGGGGCCGGTGACGAGCAGCATGCGGCGCGCGGCATTGAGCCGGGCGTCGTTGGCGATGAACTCCTTTACCTCCCGCTCGACCACCGGATGGCGGCCGGTCACGATCTCGATCCCGGGTCCGTCCTGGAACTCCGGCCGGCAGTAGTCGAGCCGCAAGGCGGCGTCGGCGAGCGCGCACAGGCCGTCGGTCAGCGCCAGGGCGCGGGCGATGGTCTGCAGTTCGGGGATGTGCGCCGCAAGATTTTTCAGCAGCGCCTCGAACAGCTGCTTCTCCAGCGCCGCGGCGCGTTCGTTGGCGGACAGCGCGCGGTCCTCGAAGGCCTTGAGTTCGGGCGTGATGTAGCGCTCGGCGTTCTTCAGCGTCTGGCGCCGGCGGTAGTCCTCCGGCACCTTGCCGCTGTTGGCGTGGCTGACCTCGATGTAGAAGCCATGGACCCGGTTGAACTCGACCTTGAGGTTGCCGATGCCGGAGCGCGCCCGCTCGCGCGCCTCCAGTTCGAGCAGAAAGGCGCCGCAATTGTTCTGCAGCGCGCGCAGTTCGTCGAGCTCGGCGCTGTAGCCGTCGTTGATCACGCCCCCTTCGCGCAGCAGCGCCGGCGGCTCGGCCATGATCGAGCGCGCGAGCAGATCCAGGCAAGCCTGGGGCGTCGCGAGATCGCGGTGGATCTGCCGCAGCAGGGCGGCGTGCGCTCCGTCCGCCGATCCGCTCAGGGTCGCGCGCAAGCCTTCGAGTGCCGCCAGGCTGTCGCGCAAGGCCGAGAGGTCGCGCGGGCGAGCGCTGGCGAGCGCGATCCGGGCGGTGATGCGCTCGATGTCGGCGCTGCCGCGCAGCGCCTCGTGGAGCTTCGCGACGCTGCCGTCCAGCAATGCCGCGACGGCGTCGTGGCGGGCGGCGGCGGTGCGCCGGTCGGCCAGCGGATGATGCAGCGCCTGGCGCAGCCAGCGCGAGCCCATGCCGGTGGCGCAGCTGTCGAGCAGCGAGAGCAGGGTGGGGGCGGCATCGCCGCGCAGCGTCTCGGAGATCTCCAGGTTGCGGCGCGTTTGCGCGTCCAGGCGCAGGAACTCGCCGCCTCGTTCGACGCGGAGCGCGGTGACGTGCGCCAACGCCTGCTGCTGGGTGTCGCGGGCGTACTGGAACAGCGCGGCGACCGCGGCCAGCGCCAGCGCCTCGCCGTCTCCGGGCGGATCGTCGGGCAGATGCGCGGCCAGATCCCGGCTGCCGAAGTGCTGGCTCAAGAGGCGCACCGCCGATTCGGCGTCGAAGTGCCAGTCGGGCAGATACTTCTGCGCGGCGCCGCGCGCTTGAGCGAGCGCGCTCGGCGCTGCGTTGCGCTGCCCATCGGGCAGCAGCAGCTCGGCCGGGCGCAGGCGCTCGAACTGCGCCGCCAGGTCAGCGGCCGGACACGCCAGCATGCTCAATTCACCGTTGGCGAGATTGAGCCAGGCCAGGCCGGCGCGCTGCTTGTTAACGGTCAGGGCGGCGAGCAGGCAATCGGCCTTGTCGTCGAGCAGCGCGGCGTCGGTCAGCGTGCCGGGCGTGACGATGCGCGTCACCGCCCGCTCCACCGGGCCCTTGGCCGCTGCGGGGTCGCCGATCTGTTCGCAGATCGCCACCGATTCGCCCAGCCTCACCAGCCGCGCCAGGTACTGCTCGACCGCGTGGTGGGGGACGCCGGCCATCGGGATCGGCGCTCCCGCCGACTGCCCGCGCGAGGTCAGGGTGATGTCGAGCAGCCGCGCCGCACGCTGCGCGTCTTCGAAGAACAGTTCGTAGAAGTCGCCCATCCGGTAGAACATCAGCATGTCCGGATGCTGCGCCTTGAGGCGCAGGTACTGCTGCATCATCGGGGTGTGGCCGGCGAAATCGGCGTCACCGGCGGTGCGCATCGGCTTGGTTCTCCGCAAGCCGTCAGGCCTTGAGCCCGGCGCTCAGATGCGGCGTCAAGAGCTGCAGCAGCTGGGAAAACACCTTCGGGTTGCCGGCGATGATGTTGCCGGTGGCGAGGTAATCGGACTCTCCGGCGAGGTCGCCGACCAGGCCGCCGGCTTCCGAGATCAAGAGCGCGCCGGCGGCCATGTCCCAGGGGGAGAGGCCGAACTCCCAGAAGCCGTCCAGGCGTCCGGCGGCGACGTAAGCCAGGTCCAGCGCCGCCGCGCCCGGGCGGCGCAGGCCGGCGGTCTTCTGGGTCAGCTCCTTGAAGATCGCGAGGTAGCTGTCGATGTGCGTGAAGGAGCGGTAGGGGAAGCCGGTGCCGATCAGGGAGTCGGCCAGCCTTGCGCGCTTCGAGACGCGGATGCGCTTGTCGTTCACGAAGGCGCCACCGCCCTTGCTGGCGGTGAATAGCTCGTTGCGGTTGGTGTCGTAGATCACCGCGTGGCTCAGGATGCCCTTGTGCGCGAGCGCGATCGAAATCGCGTATTGCGGGAAGCCGTGGATGAAATTGGTGGTGCCGTCGAGCGGGTCGATGATCCACTGGTACTCGCTCTCCGGGCCCGAAGCGCCTGACTCTTCTGCTAGAATCGCGTGGCCGGGGTAGGTCTCGCGCAGCATCTCGACGATCGCCGCTTCAGCGGCGCGGTCCACCTCGGTGACGTAGTCGCTCTGCTGCTTGGTGCTGACCGTCAGCTGGCTGATGTCGAGGCTGGCTCGGCTGATGATGTGGCCGGCACGGCGAGCGGCCTTGACGGCGATGATGAGCATGGGATGCATGGGAGACGATTCCGGTGAGGGTCAGCCGTGGGGTGCCGGGGGCGATGGCGGGCCCGTTCGGCAAAGCCGGAATTCTAATATGAACGGCGCCTCGCCGCTCGGCCGCATCCGCGTCGTCCTCTCCCACACCAGCCATCCCGGCAACATCGGCGCCGCGGCCCGGGCGATGAAGACCATGGGCCTGTCCCGTCTCTATCTGGTCAATCCCCGGCATTTTCCCGACCCCGAGGCCGAGGCGCGCGCCTCGGGTGCTGCGGATCTGCTGGCGCGGGCGGTGGTTTGCCGGACGCTGGAGCAGGCGCTGGCCGATACCGTGTTCGCCGTGGGCATGAGCGCGCGCCGACGCGACCTGTCGCTGCCGTTTTGCTGGGCGCGCGAAGGGGCCGCCCGACTGGCGCAGCGCGGCGATGCTGACGAGGTGGCGCTGGTGTTCGGCAACGAGACCTCGGGCCTGACGAACGAGGAGCTGTCGCTGTGTCAACTGCCGGTCATGATCCCGACCGATCCGGACTACTCGTCGCTCAATCTCGGCGCCGCGGTGCAGCTGATGTGCTACGAGTTGCGCCTGGCTGCGCTCTCGCCGGGCGCGCCGGCAGTCGCGCCCGAACTGCCGCTGGCCACCGGCGCGGAGATCGAGGGCCTCTACGCCCACCTGGAGCGCTGCGCGCTGGCCAGCGGCTTTCTCGACCCGTCCCAGCCCAAGCGGCTGATGCTCCGCTTCCGCCGCCTGTTTGCCCGTAGCGGCCTGGAGCGGGAGGAGGTGAGCATCCTGCGCGGCCTGCTGGCGAGCTTCGAGCGCCCCAAGCTGCGCAAGAAAAGTTGACCGAAATCCAGGGGTATTTTATATTTCAGTGACTACTTATGGAAACCTCGATCCTGAGCCGCCTGCGTGAAGACATCCACTGCGTCTTCGCCCGCGATCCCGCCGCCCGTTCCGCCTGGGAAGTGCTGACCTGCTATCCGGGTTTCCACGCCTTGCAGTTCCATCGCTGCGCGCACTGGCTGTGGGGCCGGGGGCTGCGCTGGCTGGCGCGCTGGGTTTCGCACTGGGGCCGTTGGCTGACCGGGATCGAGATCCATCCGGGTGCGACCATCGGACGTCGCGTCTTCATCGATCACGGCATGGGCGTGGTGGTCGGCGAGACCGCGGAGATCGGCGACGACTGCACCCTCTATCACGGCGTGACGCTGGGCGGCACCTCCTGGAACAAGGGCAAGCGCCATCCGACCCTGGCGCCGGGCGTGGTGATCGGCGCCGGCGCCAAGGTGCTGGGTCCGATCAGCATCGGCGAGGGCGCCAAGATCGGCTCGAATGCCGTGGTGGTGAGGGACGTCCCGCCCGGCGCCACCGCCGTCGGCATCCCGGCGCGCATCATCATGGGGGAGCAGGACCAGGTGCGCGAGGCCAAGGCCGCGAAGATGGGCTTTTCCGCCTATGCGGTGACGCGTGCCGAGGACGATCCGGTGTCGCTGGCCATCCACGGCCTGCTCGACCACGCGGTCAGCACCGACCGGCGCATCGAGCAGCTGCTGCAGCTGCTGGAGCGCGCCGGGGTTGCGGTCGGCGACGAGGCGGCCACCGCCGATCGCTTCGACCCGAATTATTTGGGGAAAATAGTTGACTGATTTTGTCGGAAAACTTATAGTTGAGTAAATCCATCAGGTATTGCCTGTGGTGATGTTTCCTGGTGCCGCCCTGACGTCAATGGCTGCGCCAACCCTTATTGACGGACTTCTTGCTCTCGACGAGGCAGAACATGAAACTGACGACTAAAGGCAGATTTGCGGTGACCGCGATGATCGATCTGGCGCTGCGCCACGAAGGCGGGCCGGTGACCCTGGCCGGGATCAGCGAACGGCAGAAGATTTCGCTCTCCTATCTGGAGCAGTTGTTCGGCAAGCTGCGCCGCCACCAACTGGTGTCCAGCGTCCGCGGCCCCGGCGGCGGCTACTGCCTGGCCAGGAAAATGGCCGAGATCTCGGTGGCCGACATCATCTGCGCCGTCGACGAGCCCTTGGACGCCACCCTGTGCGGCGGCAAGGGCAACTGCCACGAGGAGCAGCAGTGCATGACGCATCAGTTGTGGACCGACCTCACCAACCGGATGTTCGACTACCTCAATTCGGTCAGCTTGGGCGATCTGGTCAAGGAGCAGCGGGCCAAGCTCGGCGCCGCCCCCTTGTCCGACCGGCGCGGGCAAGAGACGCAGGACGCGCCCGGCGCGCACCGGGCCGTTTCCCTGGTGATCGCCTGATCCCATGTTCGCCCCCGTCTACCTCGACCACAACGCCACCACGCCGCTCGATCCGCGCGTGCTGGAGGCGATGCTGCCCCACCTCTCCGGGCGCTGCGGCAATGCCTCCAGCCGTCACGAGTACGGCCGCGCGGCGAGGCGGGCGATCGACGAGGCGCGCGGCCGGGTCGCCGCGGCGCTCGGCGCCCATCCCACCGAGGTGGTGTTCACCAGCGGCGGCTCCGAGGCCAACAACCTGTTCCTGAAGGGCGCGGCGGCCTGCATGAAGCCCGGCGTGCTCGCGCACTCGGCGCTCGAGCATCCCAGCGTCCGCGAGCCGGCCAGGGAACTGTCGCGGCGCGGCTGGCGGACCGCCGAGATCGCCGTCGATGCCGATGGCCGCGTCGATCCGGAATCTTATGCCGCGATCCTGGCGGAGGGGCCGCGACTCGTCTCGGTGATGCTCGCCAACAACGAGACCGGCGCCCTGCAGGACATCGCCGCGCTGGCAGAGCGCGCGGCGGGCGCGTGGTTCCACAGCGATGCGGTGCAGGCGCTGGGCCGCGTGGCGGTGGATTTTCGCGCCCTGAACGCCGCCGGCGTCCATGCGCTCAGCGTCTCGGCGCACAAGATCAACGGCCCGATCGGCGCCGGCGCGCTGGTGGTGGACAAGCGGGTCGAGCTGCAGGCGCTGGTCGCCGGCGGCGGCCAGGAGCGGGGCCTGCGCTCGGGCACCGAGAACGTCGCGGCCATCGTCGGCTTCGGCCTGGCCTGCGAGATCGCGGCGGCGCGCCTGGCGGACGACGGCGCGGATGTCGCGGCGCTGCGCGACGAACTGGAACGGGGTCTCGCGCGATTGGGCGCGACGGTGTTCGGCCAGCGCGCAAAGCGCCTGGCCAACACCAGCTATTTCGCGCTGCCCGAGATCGACGGCGAGACCCTGGTGGCCAAGCTCGACCGCGCCGGCTTCGCGGTGGCCAGCGGCTCGGCCTGCTCCTCGGCCGCCCCCGAGCCCTCTCACGTGCTGCGCGCGATGGCGGTGGCACCCGAGCTCGCGCGGGGCGCGGTGCGCGTCAGCCTGGGCCATGACAACAACGAACAACAGGTGGCGGATTTTCTCGCCGCCCTCTCGGCAACCCTCACGCAGTTGCGGCGCCTGCGCGCCCTGGCTGGCTGATTTCGCAAGGAGAAGCAACGATGCTCAAGTTCCCGATCTACCTCGACAATTCCGCGACGACGCCGGTCGATCCGCGCGTGGCGGCGAAGATGATTCCCTACCTCGTCGAGAAATTCGGCAACCCGGCCAGCCGCTCGCACGCCTACGGCTGGGAGGCCGAAGCGGCGGTCGAGGAGGCGCGCGGCCAGGTCGCGGCGCTGGTCAATGCCGACGCCAAGGACATCGTCTGGACCTCCGGCGCCACCGAGTCGAACAACCTCGCGATCAAGGGCGCGGCGCACTTCTATTCGGGCAAGGGCCGCCACCTGATCACCTTGTCCACCGAGCACAAGGCGGTGCTCGACACCATGCGCGAGCTGGAGCGCCAGGGTTTCGAGCTCACCTACCTGGAACCGCAGGAGAACGGCCTGATCACCGCCGAGCAGTTCAAGCAGGCGCTGCGTCCGGACACCATCCTGGCCTCGGTGCTGGCGGTCAATAACGAGATCGGGGTGATCCAGCCGATCGCCGAGCTGGGCGAGATCTGCCGCGACAAGGGCGTGATCTTCCACGTCGATGCGGCCCAGGCCACCGGCAAGATGCCCATCGACCTCGCCGCGCTGAAGGTCGATCTGATGTCCTTCTCGGCGCACAAGACTTACGGCCCCAAGGGCATCGGCGCCCTCTACGTGCGCCGCAAGCCGCGCATCCGCCTGGAGGCCCAGATCCACGGCGGCGGCCACGAGCGCGGCCTGCGTTCGGGCACGCTGGCGCCGCACCAGATCGTCGGCATGGGCGAGGCCTTCCGCCTCGCCCGCGAGGAGATGGCGGCGGAAGGCCCGCGCATCGCCAAGCTGCGCGACAAGCTGCTGAAGGGCTTGACCGACATCGAGGAGACCTACGTCAATGGCGACCTCGTGCAGCGCGTGCCGCACAACCTCAACATCAGCTTCAATTACGTCGAGGGCGAGTCCTTGATCATGGCGATCAAGGACATCGCGGTCTCCTCCGGCTCGGCCTGCACCTCGGCCAGCCTCGAGCCCTCCTACGTGTTGCGCGCGCTGGGCCGTTCCGACGAACTGGCGCACAGCTCGATCCGCTTCACGCTCGGCCGCTTCACCACCGAGGAGGAGATCGACTACACGGTCAAGCTGCTCCATGCGAAAATCGCCAAGCTGCGCGAGCTCTCGCCGTTGTGGGAAATGTATCAGGACGGGGTCGATCTCAATACCGTCCAGTGGGCGGCGCATTGATCTAGCAATCACAGGAGTCTGAAAATGGCATACAGCGAAAAAGTACTCGAACATTACGAAAATCCGCGCAACGTCGGCACCTTCGCCAAGGACGACGCGGACGTCGGCACCGGCATGGTCGGCGCCCCCGCCTGCGGCGACGTGATGAAGCTGCAGATCAAGGTCGGCAAGGACGGCATCATCGAGGACGCCAAGTTCAAGACCTACGGCTGCGGCTCCGCGATCGCCTCCAGCTCGCTCGTCACCGAGTGGGTCAAGGGCAAGACGCTGGACCAGGCGCTGGACATCAAGAACACCCATATCGCCGAGGAACTGGCGCTGCCGCCGGTGAAGATCCATTGCTCGATCCTGGCGGAGGACGCCATCAAGGCGGCGGTGGCCGACTACAAGCACCGGCACGAGGCGTGAGCGCGATGATCACCATTACCGAAAAGGCGGCCCAGCACGTGGCGAACTTCCTGGCCAAGCGCGGCAAGGGCCTCGGGCTGCGCTTCGGGGTGCGCACCTCGGGCTGCTCGGGCATGGCCTACAAGCTGGAGTTCGTAGACGTCGCCAACCCCGAGGACCACGTCTTCGAGAGCCACGGCGTCAAGGTGCTGGTCGATCCCAAGAGCCTGCCCTACATCGACGGCACCGAGCTCGATTTCGTGCGCGAGGGACTGAACGAGGGCTTCAAGTTCAACAACCCGAACATCAAGGATCAGTGCGGCTGCGGCGAGAGCTTCAACGTCCAGTAGCAGCGTCGGCGATGGACTTTTCCCAGGACCACTTCGCCCTGTTCGGGCTGCCGCGTCGCTACGCGCTCGACAACGCCGAGCTGGATCGCCTCTACCGCGAGGTGCAGGCGCGCGTCCATCCCGACAAGTTCGCCCACCTGGGAGACGCGGAGCGGCGGCTGGCGATGCAGTGGGCGACGAGGATCAACGAGGCCTACCAGACGCTGCGCCAGCCGCTTCCCCGCGCCAAGTATCTGCTCTCGCTCGCCGGCGTCGAGGTGGAGCGGGAGCGCAAGATGTCCTCGGAATTCCTGATGCAGCAGATGGAATGGCGGGAAGCGGTGGCCGAGGCGCGCGCCGCCCTCGCCGTCGGGGAGCTCGAAGCGCTGCACGCGCGGCTGAAGCGGGAGATGGCGGGGCAGTACCTGAAGCTCGCGGCGCAGCTCGATGAGCCCGACGCCGGCGGGGCCGCCGATCTGCTGCGCCAGCTGATGTTCCAGGAAAAACTGCTCGCCGACATCGACGACGCACTCGCTGCCGTCGAGTCCTAGTGGTCAGTCATGTCGAGAATGCCGGAATGAATCCCACCACCAAGACACCAAGTTCACAAAGGATCACCAAGAGATTCAAACTTCAAAAGTTGGTGCCGCTTGGTGGTCTTGGCACCTTGGTGGTGAACGGTTTTATGTTGGCTAGCGGCTAGTCTTCGTCGTCATAGAAAAGAGAACATGGCCTTACTGCAGATTTCAGAACCCGGCGAATCGACCGCCCCGCACGAGCACCGCCTCGCCGTCGGCATCGATCTGGGCACCACCAATTCGCTGGTCGCCACGGTCAGGAGCGGCATGACGGTGGTGCTCTCCGACGCCCTGGGCCGGCCGCTGCTTCCCTCGGTGGTGAGCTACCGCGGGCGGGGCGTGGTCGTCGGTCACGAAGCGCAGGCGCAGCAGAGCGTCGATCCGAAGAATACCGTCGTCTCGGTCAAGCGCTTCATGGGACGAGGCGTCAAGGACATCGCCCACATCGAGTCGATGCCCTACGATTTCGTCGCGACCGAGGGCGAACTCGGCATGGTCAGGCTGCGCACGTCGGCCGGCGTCAAGAGCCCGGTGGAGATCTCGGCGGAAATCCTCAAGGTGCTGAAGGAGCGCGCCGAGGCTGCGCTCGGCGGCCCGCTCACCGGCGCGGTGATCACCGTGCCGGCGTATTTCGACGAGGCCCAGCGCCAGGCGACCAAGGACGCGGGACGCCTGGCCGGCCTGAACGTGCTGCGCCTGCTGAACGAGCCGACCGCGGCGGCGATCGCCTACGGCCTCGACAACGGCGCGGAGGGCATCTACGCGGTCTATGACCTGGGCGGCGGCACCTTCGACATCTCTATCCTGCGCCTGTCCAAGGGCATCTTCGAGGTGCTGGCGACCGGCGGCGATTCGGCGCTGGGCGGAGACGACTTCGACCAGCGGGTGTTCTGCTGGATCATCGAGGCGGCGGGTCTGGCGCCGCTCTCCGATCACGACGCGCGCGTGCTGCTGACCCGCGCGCGCGAGGCCAAGGAATTTCTCACCAATCACGGCGAGGCGCCGATCACCGTCCGGCTCGCGAGCGGCGAGTACGTCGACGTCGAGCTGACCAGCACGGTGTTTGCCGAAATCACCAAGACCCTGGTGCAGAAGACCCTGTCGGCGACCAAGCGGGCGCTGCGCGACGCCGGCCTCGCGGTCGACGAGGTGAAGGGCGTGGTGATGGTCGGCGGCGCCACGAGGATGCCGCAGATCCAGCACGCGGTGGGCGAGCTGTTCGGCCAGGAGCCGCTCAACAATCTCGATCCGGACAAGGTGGTGGCGTTGGGCGCCGCGACCCAGGCCAACCTGCTGGCCGGCAACCGCGCCGCCGGCGACGACTGGCTGCTGCTCGACGTGATCCCGCTGTCGCTCGGCCTGGAGACCATGGGCGGCCTCACCGAGAAGGTCATTCCGCGCAACTCCACCCTGCCGATCGCGCGGGCGCAGGAGTTCACCACCTTCAAGGACGGCCAGACGGCGATGATGATCCACGTCGTCCAGGGCGAACGCGAACTGGTCACCGACTGCCGCTCGCTGGCGCGCTTCGAGCTGCGCGGCATCCCGCCGATGGTGGCCGGTGCGGCAAGAATTCGGGTGAGTTTCCAGGTGGACGCAGACGGCTTGCTCTCGGTCGCGGCGCGCGAACAGACCTCGGGCGTCGAGGCGCGCGTCGAGGTCAAGCCATCCTACGGCCTGTCCGACGACGAGATCGCCGGCATGCTCAAGGATAGCTTCACCCACGCCTCCCAGGACGCCTTCCGGCGCGCGCTGCGCGAAGCCCAGGTGGAGGCGCAGCGCCTGCTCGAAGCGACCCGTTCGGCGCTGAATGATGACGCCGCGTTGCTCTCCGCCGCCGAGCGCACCCTGATCGACGACGGCATCGCCGGCCTAGAGGCGGTGCTGGTCGGCGACGAGCGCCACGCGATCGACGAGGCGATGGCCAAGCTGAACCTGGCCACCGCCGATTTCGCCGCGCGGCGCATGAACCAGAGCGTCAGGCGCGTGCTCTCCGGCAGGAAAATTGCGGAAATAGAATCATGACAGCCTACCCCCCATCCCCCTTCTCGAAGAAGGGGGTGACTGAAGCTCGCTTTGCTCGCAATCCAATGGCTGCCCCTCCTTGGGGCGGCCCGGCGGAGGGGCTATGACCCAGATCGTCGTCCTGCCCCACGTCGAGCTCTGCCCCGATGGCGCCGTCATCGAGGCCACACCCGGTGCGAGCATCTGCGACAGCCTGCTCGACAACGGCATCGCGATCGAGCACGCCTGCGAGAAGTCCTGCGCCTGCACCACCTGCCACGTGGTGATCCGCGAGGGCTTCGAGGCGCTCGATGCCGCCGAGGAGGCCGAGGAGGATCTGCTCGACAAGGCCTGGGGACTGGAGCCGACCTCGCGCCTGTCCTGCCAGGCGCTGGTCACCGAGGCGCCGCTGGTGATCGAGATTCCCAGGTACACCATCAACATGGCCAAGGAGGGCAAGCGATGAAATGGAAAGACAGCCTCGACATCGCCATCGAATTGGCCGATAGGCATCCCGGGGTCGACCCCAAGGCCGTGCGCTTCACCGATCTGATGCAATGGGTGCTGGCGCTGCCCGGCTTCGAGGAAGACGAACATCGCTGCGGCGAGAAGATCCTCGAAGCGATCCAGTTGGCCTGGATAGAAGAGGTGGAATGATCGTCGGCCGCCCGGCCTTGATCGACACCCACTGCCACCTCGACGCCGCGGAGTTCGACGCCGACCGCGACGCGGTGGCCGCCGCGGCACTCGCCGCCGGCGTGAACCTGATGGTCATCCCCGCGGTGGAGCGCGCCAACTTCGGCGCCGTCGCCGCGCTCTGTCGCAAGTTTTCCGGCTGCGCCCCGGCCTTCGGCATCCACCCGCTGTTCGTCGATCGCGCCTCCGAGCCGGATCTCGACGCGCTGCGCCAGGCGCTGCGCGACTATCCGGCGGTGGCCGTCGGCGAGATCGGGCTCGACTTCTTCGTTCCCGGGCGGGACGAGGCGCGGCAGACCGCGTTCTTCGCCGCGCAGCTAAGAATCGCCCGCGACTTTGGCCTGCCCGTCCTGCTCCACCTGCGCCGCGCGATCGATACGGTGCTGCGCGAACTGCGCCGCCTGCCGGTGGCGGGCGGCATCGCCCACGCCTTCAACGGCAGCCGGGTTCAGGCCGAGGAGTTCATCAAGCTGGGTTTCAAGCTGGGCTTCGGCGGCGCCATGACCCACCCGCGCGCGACCCGGATACGGACGCTGGCGGCGGAACTGCCCTTGAGTTCGATCGTGCTGGAGACCGACGCGCCCGATATTCCGCCGGCCTGGCTCAATGGTGCGCGCAACGCGCCCGGCGAACTGCCGAAGATCGCCGAAACACTGGCCGAGTTGCGCGGGATCACCCCGGCCGAAGTGGCGGCAGCGACCTCGGCCAACGCCAGGGCGGTGCTGCCGCGGCTTCAAGCCAGGACGTGAGAGACCAGGCCGTCGGCCAGCTTGGGCTCGAACCAGGTCGATTTCGGCGGCATGACATCGCCGGCGTCGGCCACCGCCATCAGCTCTTCCATGCGGGTCGGGTGGAGCGCGAATGCCGCCGCCATCTCGCCGCCGTCGACCCGGCGCTCCAGCTCCCTCAGGCCGCGGATGCCGCCGACGAAATCGATGCGCTTGTCGCGGCGCAGATCGGTGATGCCCAGGATCGGGCCGAGCAGATGGTCCGAGAGCAGGCTGACGTCGAGCCTCGCCACCGGGTCTTCGGCCGGGATCAGCGCCGGTCGGATGGCGAGATGCAGCCAGCGTCCGGGCAGATACAGGCCGAACTCGCCGGGTCTCTCCGGTTGCACCGGCGCCGTGGCCGGCCGGACGGCAAAGTTCTCCCCGATGCGCTTCAGGAAGGCCGCTTCATCCAGGCCGTGCAGATCGTGGACCACGCGGTTGTAGTCCAGGATGCGCATCTGGTGGTGCGGGAAGATCACCGCCAGGAAGTAATCCGATTCATTCGCGCCGTGCCGCGCGGCGCAGACCCGCGAGGCGGCGGCGGAGCGATGGTGGCCGTCGGCGATATAGAGCGCCGGCAGGGCGTCGATGGCGGCGGAAATTTCTTCGATTACTTGCGCGTCGGCGATCACCCAGATCTGATGGCGGATGCCGTCGTCCGCGCTGACGTCGGCGTCGGGCAAGCCGGCGCAGGCCGCGCTCAGCAGCCTCTCGGCCGCAGCCGAGGCCGGATGGGCGAGCAGCACCGGGCCAGTCTGGGCGTTCAGCGCTTCGATCTGGCGCACCCGGTCGTCCTCCTTGTCCGGCCGGGTGAACTCGTGCTTCCGGATGCGGTTCGCGTCGTAGTCGGCGACCGAGGCCGCGGCGACCAGGCCGGTCTGCACGTGGTCGCCCGAATCGGTCGGCATGGTGAGGCGATAGGCGTAGTAGCAGGGCGTCTCATCGCGTCTCAGGACGCCGGCCGAGAGCATCTTCGCCAGGTTTAGCGCCGCCTGCGCATAAACTTCGGGCGCGTAGGGATCGGTGCCCGGGGGCAGGTCGATCTCCGGCTTGGAGATGTGCAGGAAGCTCCACGGCCGGTCCGCGGCGCGCGCGCGCGCTTCCTCGGTGGATAGCACGTCGTAGGGCGGTGCGGCGACGGCCGCGGCCCGGCCGGGGGCAGGACGCAGGCCCCGGAAGGGCTTGATCAGGGGTTTTCTTTGGGACATGGGGCTTCGTTTAGGTTAGAGGCTGCGCTTGGGCAGAACGTCGCGCAGGGCGGCACGCGCGTCGCGGATCGCCTTCTGCGTCGTCGGCCAGGCTATGCAGGCGTCGGTCACCGAGCAGCCGTACTTCAGTTGCGACAGGTCCGCAGGAATCGGCTGGTTGCCGGCCGCGATGAAGCTCTCCAGCATCAGGCCGACGATCGAGCGATTGCCCTGGCGGATCTGGTTTACGCAGTCGGCCATCACCAAGGGCTGCATCTCCGGCTTCTTGTAGCTGTTGGCGTGCGAGCAGTCGATCACCAGGTTCTGCCGCAGTCCCGCCTTGGCCAGCGCCTGTTCGGCCAGCGAGACGCTGACCGAGTCGTAGTTCGGCCGGTCGCCGCCGCCGCGCAGCACCACGTGGCCGTAGCGGTTGCCGTGGGTGCGGATGATCGCGGAGCGCCCCTGGGCGTTGATGCCGAGGAAGCTGTGCGGGGATGACGCCGAGAGGATGGCGTTGATCGCCACCCCGATGTCGCCGTCGGTGGCGTTCTTGAAGCCGACCGGCGTCGACAGTCCCGAGGACATCTCGCGGTGGGTCTGCGACTCGCTGGTGCGGGCGCCGATCGCCGTCCAGCTGATCAGGTCGCCCAGGTACTGCGGCGCGATCGGATCGAGCGCTTCGGTTCCCGTGGGCAGGCCCAGCTCGTTCAGGGCGAGCAGGAATTCGCGCGCTCTCAGCATGCCCTCCTCGATGCGGAAGGAGTCGTCCATGCGCGGGTCGTTGATGTAGCCCTTCCAGCCGGTCGAGGTGCGCGGCTTCTCGAAATACACGCGCATCACCAAGAGCAGGGTGTCGGCCACCTCGTCGGCCAGATCCTTCAGGCGCCTGGCGTAGTCGAGGCCGGCGACCGGGTCGTGGATCGAGCACGGGCCGACGATGACGAACAGGCGCGGGTCCTGGCGGTCGAGGATGCGCTGCAGGGCGATGCGGCCGGCGGCGACGGTGGCTGCGGCCTCGTCGGTCAGCGGCAGGCGGGCGTGCACCTCCTCCGGCGAGAGCATCACCTCGAAGGCGTCGATGTTGAGGTTTTCCAGCTGGGCGTGGGTCATATCAAGCTTTCAGTTTTTTCAGCAAATCGCGCACCGCCTGGGCGCGCTCGGCCAAGCCCGGGCTCTCGCGCTTCCAGGAGAGCTTTTCCGGCCCGGCGAGCTTGAAATTGCGATCGGTCTGGAGCAGATCGATGATCCGCGCCGGATCGAAGGGCGGTGCGTTGTTGTCAAATAGTGTGAATTGCAATTGTATCGCGTGCGGGCCGGCGTCGATCTTGGCGATGGAAAACGGCCGGGCGAGCAGACGCAGCTTGTGGGTCTCCAGCAGCGCCCGGGTCTGCGGCGGCAGCTCGCCGAAGCGGTCGATCAGCTCCTCCTGCAGTTCCTGCAGCTCCTCGGCGCTGTCGGCGTTGGCCAGGCGCTTGTAGAGGGTGAGGCGCTCGTGCACGTCGGCGCAGTAGTCGTCGGGCAGGAGCGCCGGCGCGTGCAGATCTATCGTCGAGATGGTGCCGAAGGGCTGGGCGAGATCCGGCTCCTTGCCGGCCTTGAGCGCCTTGACCGCGGCGTTCAGCATCGTGGTGTACAGCGCGAAGCCGATCTCGTGGATCTCGCCGCTCTGCGATTCGCCCAGCACCTCGCCGGCGCCGCGGATCTCCAGGTCGTGCATCGCCAGGAAGAAGCCCGAGCCCAGCTCCTCCATCATCTGGATGGCTTCCAGGCGCTTGCCCGCCTGGGCCGAGGGCTTGGCGTCCTCGTGGGTGAGCAGGTAGGCGTAGGCCTGGTGGTGCGAGCGCCCGACCCGGCCGCGCAACTGGTGCAACTGCGCCAGGCCGAACTTGTCGGCGCGGTTGATGACGATGGTGTTGGCGTGCGGATTGTCGATGCCGGTCTCGATGATGGTGGTGCACAGCAGCAGGTTGTGCTTCTGCTGGGTGAATTCGCGCATCACCCGCTCCAGCTCGCGCTCGGGCAACTGGCCGTGGCCGACGACGATGCGCGCTTCGGGCAGCAGCCGCTCCAGGCGCTCGCGCATGTTGGCGATGGTGTCCACCTCGTTGTGCAGGAAGTAGACCTGGCCGCCGCGCTTGAACTCGCGCAGGCAGGCTTCGCGCACCAATCCCGCCGACCAGCGCGCGACGAAGGTCTTGATCGCCAGGCGCCGGGAGGGCGCGGTGGCGATCACCGAGAAGTCGCGCAGGCCTTCGAGCGAAAGCCCCAGGGTGCGCGGGATCGGCGTGGCGGTCAGGGTCAGGACATCGACCTCGGCGCGCAAGGATTTCAGCGCCTCCTTCTGGCGCACGCCGAAGCGGTGCTCCTCGTCGATGATGACCAGCCCCAGGCGCGAGAAGGCGACGTCCTTCTGCAGCAGGCGGTGGGTGCCGATCAGGATGTCGATCTTGCCGGCGGCGAGATCGGCGATCGCCTGCTTCTGCTCCTTCTCGCTCCTGAAGCGGGAGATCTCGGCGATCTTCACCGGCCAGTCGGCGTAGCGGTCGGAGAAGGTGGCGAAGTGCTGCTCGGCCAGGAGCGTGGTCGGGCACAGCACCGCCACCTGCTTGCCGTCTGCCACCGCGACGAAGGAGGCGCGCAGCGCTACCTCGGTCTTACCGAAGCCGACGTCGCCGCAGACCAGGCGGTCCATAGGCTTGCCGGACTTCATGTCCGCTATCACCGCGGTGATCGCCGCCTGCTGGTCTGGCGTTTCCTCGAAGCCGAAGCCGTCGGCGAAGGCGTCCAGATCGTGCTGCTTGAAGTCGAACTTGTGGCCGGTCCGCGCCGCGCGCTGGGCGTAGAGGTGGAGCAGCTCGGCGGCGGTGTCGCGCACCTGGGCAGCCGCCTTCTTCTTCGCCTTGTCCCACTGGCCGCTGCCCAGGCGGTGCAGTTCTATGGTCTCGGGGTCCGCGCCGCTGTAGCGGGAGATCAGGTGCAGCTGGGACACCGGCACGTAGAGCGCGTCGCCGCCGGCGTATTCGAGATGCAGGAACTCGGTCTCGCCCTCGCCCATATCCAGGTGGGCCAGGCCCAGGTAGCGGCCGATGCCGTGCTGCTCATGCACCACCGGGTCACCGATGCGCAGCTCGGAGAGGTCGCGCAGCCAGCCCTCGAGATTGCTGCGCCGCGCCTCCTGGCGGCGGCCGAGCCCGCCCCGCGGGCGCGCGGTGGCGGCGTAGAGCTCGTTCTCGGTGATCAGCGCGAGACCGGACCGGGTCAGCACGAAGCCGCCGGAGAGCGGCGCCACGCCGAGCATGAAGCGCTCCCCACCGTCCACGAAGGCGGCAAAGTCGGCGCAGGGCGACGGCCTCAAGCCGTGTTCGGCCAGGTATTCGAGGATCGTCTCGCGCCGCCCGGCCGCCTCCGCGAGCAGCAGGACGCGGCCGGGAAAGCCGTCGAGAAAGCGCTTCAACGCCGAGAGCGGTTGGTCGGCGCGGCGCTCGACCGCAAGCGTCGGCAAAGCTTGGACCGCAGCGTCGGCCTGGCCGCCGGCCCTGATCCTCAGCGTCGGGAACTTCTGCGTCGCGACGAAGAACTGCTCCTCGGACAGGAACAGCTGCTGCGGCGGCAGGATCGGCCGGCTCCGGTCGCCGTCGAGAAAGTCGTAGCGGCTCTTGGTGTCGCGCCAGAATTCTTCGATGGCGGCGGGCACGTCGCCGTGCAGCAGCAGCAGGACGTCCTCGGGCAGATAGTCGAACAGCGTCGCGGTGGCATCGAAGAACAGCGGCAGGAAATACTCGATGCCGGCCGCGGCGATGCCGTTGGAGACGTCCTTGTAGACGGCGACGCGCGAGGCGTCGCCCTCGAAGCTCTCGCGAAAGCGCAGACGGAAGCGGGTGCGCCCCGCCTCGTCGAGCGGGAATTCGCGCGCCGGCAGCATGCGGATCTCCGGCACCGGGTAGAGGGTGCGCTGGCTGTCGGCGTCGAAGGTGCGGATGCTCTCGATTTCCTCATCGAACAGGTCGATGCGATAGGGCAGGGCGGCGCCCATCGGGAACAGGTCGATCAGGCCGCCGCGCACGCAGAACTCGCCCGGCGCCACCACCTGGGTCACGTGCTGGTAACCGGCCAGCGCCAGCTGGGCGCGCAGGCGGTCCAGATCCAGCGCTTCGCCCTGCTTGAGGAAGAAGGTGTGGGCGGCGAGGTAGGCGGGCGGCGACAGCCGGGTCAATGCCGTGGTCGCGGCGGTCAGCAGCACGTCGCACTCGCCGCGCGAGACGGCGTAGAGGGTCGCCAGGCGCTCGGAGATCAGGTCCTGGTTCGGCGAGAAGCTGTCGTAGGGCAGCGTCTCCCAGTCGGGTAGCAGATGCACGCGCAGCGCGGGCGCGAACCACAGCGTCTCCTGCTGCAGGCGCTGGGCGTCCACCGGACTGGCCGCGACCGCCAAGAGCAGCCTGCCCGGCTTCGCCAGTTGCGCCAGCGCCAGCGCGTCGGCCGCGCCGGGCGGCGCGGGCAAGTCGAGACGCTGGCCGGACTTCGGGAAAACGGAAATGATGCCCGGCAGGAGCGGTGCAGCGGCTGAGGTCACGAAGGGAAGAAGAAAAACTGCGGAGGGCAATGAATTATAGCGCTATCGGCGAGTATCGGGTGGGCGGTCTGGCTCCGCGAAGGCGTCGGCGAGCCGCAATTTCGGCGGCGCGACGCAGCCCCAGCGGCCTTGCTCCCTACGCCGCTTTGTCCTAGGCTATCGTCATTTCCGACGCCGGGGGCTGCCGTGATATTCGAGGACCGCGAACAAGCAGCACATTCTCTGGCCGCTAGGCTCGTCGCCTACAAGGGCAGGAATCCGCTGGTGCTCGCCATCCCGCGCGGCGCGGTGCCGATGGCGAAGATCGTCGCCCGGGAGCTCGCCGGCGAGTTCGACGTGGTGCTGGTGAGGAAGCTCGGCGCGCCGGGCAATCCCGAGTTCGCCATCGGCGCCGTCGAAGAGAGCGGCTGGGCCTACCTCGCCCCCTACGCCGGAGAGGTCGGCGCCGATGCCGACTACATAGCGCGCGTCAAGGAGCGCGAGCTCGCCACCATCCGCGCCCGCCGCGCGCAGTATTCGCCGCTGCGCCCGCCGCGCGACCCGAAGGGGCGCATCGTCGTCGTGATCGACGACGGACTGGCCACCGGCGCCACCATGATCGCCGCGCTCCATGCGCTGCGCGGCAGGGCGCCGGAAAGACTGATCTGCGCCGTGCCGGTGGCGCCGCCCGACACCCTGGCGAAGGTGGGCGAATATGCCGACGAGGTGGTCTGCCTGCACGCCGATCCCAACTTCCGGGCGGTCGGCCAGTTCTATCTGCACTTCGGCCAGGTGGAGGACGCCGAGGTGATCGCGCTGCTCGCCGAAGAGAAGCCGAATGGCGGCTAGCGAAGCGCCAGCGCGGTTCCCGGTATTCGTCGCCCGCGGGCTGACCAAGATCTACCGCATGGGCGAGGTCGAGGTACCGGCCCTACGCCAGCTCGACCTGGAAATCTTCGAGGCCGAGTTCGTCGTCCTGCTGGGGCCTTCGGGCAGCGGCAAATCGACGCTGCTCAACATCCTGGGCGGCCTCGACGCGCCGACCTCGGGCGAGGCCTGGTGGCGCGAGCACAACCTGGTCGGGGCCGACGACGCGGCGCTGACCCGCTATCGCCGCGAGCACGTCGGCTTCGTCTTCCAGTTCTACAACCTGGTGCCCAGTCTCACGGTGCGCGAGAACGTGGCGCTGGTGACCGACATCGCGGAACGGCCGATGGCGCCCGAGGAGGCGCTCTCCCTGGTCGGCCTGGCGCAGCGCCTCGATCATTTTCCCGCCCAACTCTCGGGCGGCGAGCAGCAGCGGGTGGCGATCGCCCGGGCCGTCGCCAAGCGGCCGGACGTGCTGCTCTGCGACGAGCCGACCGGCGCGCTCGACTACGAGACCGGCAAGATGGTGCTCGACGTGATCGACAAGGTGAACCGCGAGCTGGCCACGACGGTGGTGGTCATCACCCACAACGTCGCCATCGCCGGCATGGCCGACCGGGTGATGCGCATGGCCGACGGACGCATCGTCTCGGTGAGCCGCAACGAGCGGCGGATCAGCGCCGCGGAGCTGTCCTGGTGAAGACCCTGGACCGCAAGCTGTGGCGCGACCTGATCCTGATGAAGGGCCAGGTGCTGACCGTCTCCCTGGTGGTGGCCTGCGGCGTCGCCGCCTTCGTCGCCTCGCTCGCCACCTACGATTCGCTGGCGTGGTCGCAACAGAACTACTACCGGAGCTCGCGCTTCGCCGACGTCTTCGCCGGCGCCAAGCGCGCCCCGCGCTCGCTGCTCGCGCGCGTCGCGGCGATCCCGGGCGTGGCCGAGGTCGAAGGCCGGGTGGTGGAGGACGTCAGCCTGGACGTTCCAGGCGTGGCCGAGCCGCTGGTCGGGCGCCTGATCGGGCTGCCCGAGTCCGGCATGCCGCGCTTGAACCGCCTCTATCTGCGCCTGGGGCGGCTGCCCGATCCCGGCCGGCCGAACGAGATCGTGGTGAGCGAGGGCTTCGCCGACGCCCATCATCTGAAACCCGGAGACCGCCTGTCCGCGGTGCTCAATGGCCGCTGGCAGGCATTGACCGTGGTCGGCGTGGCGCTGTCGCCCGAATACATCTTCGCGCTGCGCGGCGGCGATCCCTTGCCCGACGACCGGCGCTTCGGCGTGCTCTGGCTCTCCCAAGCGGCTCTTTCAGCGGCCTTCAGCATGGAGGGTGCCTTCAACGACGTGGTGCTGCGCCTGGCTCCCGGCGCGATCGAGGCGCAGGTGATCGACGAACTCGACCGCCTGCTGGAGGACTACGGCGGCCTGGGCGCCTACGGCCGCAGCGAGCAGGTGTCGAACCGCTTCATCAACGACGAGCTGAAGGAGCAATGGGTGATGGCGAGCACCATCCCGGTGATCTTCCTCGGCGTCGCGGTGTTTCTGCTGAACGTCGTGCTCACCCGAACCATCGGCATGCAGCGCGAGCAGATCGGGGCCCTGAAGGCCGTCGGCTACGGCAACGCAGCCCTGGGCCTGCACTACCTCAAGCTGGTGCTGCTGATCGTGGTCGTCGGCGCCCTGGTCGGGGTGGCGCTGGGCGCCTGGTTCGGCCAGATGATGACGGCGAGTTACACGCTGTTCTTCCGTTTTCCCGTCCTGGCTTTCCGCCTCGATCCCTGGCTGCCCGTCTTCGCCGTATTGGTTGCCGCCCTCTCGGCTTCGGCCGGCGCCGCCGCCGCCGTCCGGCGCGTGGTCCAGCTCTCGCCGGCCGAGGCGCTGCGCCCGCCGGCGCCGCCCGCCTATCGGCGCTCGCGCCTGGAACGCCTGGGCCTGATGTCCCGGATGGGTCCGCAGGCGAACATGATCTTGCGCAACATCGCCCGTCGCCCCTGGCGCGCGTTCGCCACCGTGTCCGGCATCGCCCTGGCGCTGCCGGTCCTGATGGTGGCGCTGTTCTGGCAGGATGCGCTCGACTACATGATCGACGTGCACTTCGCCGCCGCGGAGCGCAATGATGCCGTCGTCGCCTTCGCCCAGCCGCTGTCGCTTTCCGCCGCGCGGGAACTGCTGCGCCTGCCCGGGGTGCTGCGGGTCGAGGAATGGCGCGGCGTGCCGGTGCGCCTCGTCGTCGCCCACCGCAGCTACCGCACCGCCATCCTCGGCCTGCCCGCGGGCGGCGAACTGCGCCGGCTGCTCGCTGCCGACCTGAAGGAGGTCAAGCTGCCCGCCGAAGGCGTGCTGCTCACCGACCGCCTGGCCGAGCGGCTGGGCGTGAAGGTCGGCGACAAGCTGCAACTGGAAGTGCTGGAAGGCGAGCGGGTCAAGCGCGAGACGACCGTCTTCGGTCTGGTCGATGACATGCTCGGGCTGTCGGCCTACATGGATATCTCGGCCCTGAACCGCCTGCTGGGCGAAGGCCAGACCATCTCCGCCGCGGCGCTGAAGATCGATCCGCTCGCGGCCGCCGAGACCTATGCGCGGCTGAAGACGCTGCCCCAGGTGGCCACCGTCACCATCAAGCGGGCCTCGATCCGGACCTTCAAGGAGACGACGGCGAAGTTCATCCTGGTCTTCAGCGGCGTACTCACCCTCTTCGCCGCCGTCATCGCGGTCGGCGTCGTCTATAACAATGCCCGCATCGCGCTGTCGGAGCGCAGCTGGGAGCTGGCCAGCCTGCGCGTGCTGGGCTTCACGCGCGGCGAGGTGTCGCTCTTGCTGCTGGGGGAGCTGGCGCTGGAGATCCTGGTCGCCATTCCGCTGGGCATCGCCCTGGGCTATCTCATCGTCCTGGAGCTGCTCAAGTTTTACGATACCGAGATGTTCCGCATCCCCATGGTGATCGCGCCGCGCACCTATGCCTGGGCGACGCTGGCCGTGCTCGCCTCGGCGCTGGCGAGCGCCCTGATCGTGCGCCACCGCATCGACCATCTGGATCTGGTCGGGGTACTGAAGACGAGGGAGTGAGATCGTGCCGAACAAGAAGCGTCTGGGATTCGCGCTCGCCGCCGTCGCGATCGTCGCGGCGCTGATCTGGGCGCTGTTGCCCAAGGCGGTCGAAGTCGATACCGCGGTGGTCGCGCGCGGCGACTTCGAGCAGACGATAGACGACGACGGCAAGACCCGGGTGCGCGATCGCTACGTGGTGTCGGCGCCGCTGGCCGGCCGCCTGCAGCGCATTTCGCTCAAGGCGGGCGACCCGGTCGCCGAGGGCATGGGCGTCGCGGTGATCGCGCCGGCGCTCTCCCCCTTCCTCGACGCGCGCAGCCGCAACGAGCTGGCGGAGCGGCTGGGCACGGCGCAGGCGGCGCGGCTGCGCGCCGAGGCGCACGTCGAGCGGGCCCAGGCGGCGCTCGAACAGGCGGCCGCGGAGGCGGTCCGCGCCCGCGCGCTGGCGGAAAAGAACTATGTCTCGAAGCATCAGGCGGAGCAGGCCGAGCTCGCCGAGAAGCTGAACCGCAAGGAGCTCGACGCCGCGCGCTTCGAGGCGCACGCCGCGCAACACGACGTCGCCCAGGCGCGCGCCGCGCTGGCCCGGGTGGACGGGGGTGCCGCTGCGACCGTAGGCGCCGCGCATCGTTGGGCGATCCGCTCGCCGGTCCCGGGGCGCGTGCTGCGGGTGTTGCAGGAGAGCGAGGCGGTGGTCGCGGTCGGCACGCCGCTGTTGGAGATCGGCCAGCCCGACAGCCTCGAAGTCGTCGTCGATGTGCTGTCCACCGACGCGGTGCAGATCAGGCCGGGGATGACGGCCTACCTCGAACGTTGGGGCAGGGGCGAGCCGCTCGCCGGCCGGGTGCGGCGGGTCGAACCGGCGGCCTTCACCAAGGTCTCGGCGCTGGGCGTCGAGGAGCAGCGCGTCAACGTGCTGATCGACCTGGTCTCGCCGCAGTCTGAATGGCAGACGCTGGGCGACGGCTACAAGGTCGACGCCAGGATCGTCGTGGCGCACCTGGAGAACGCGCTGAAGATCCCCCTGGGCGCCCTGTTTCGCGACGGCGACAACTGGGCGGTGTTCGTCGTCGAGGGCGGCCGCGCCGTCGTGCGCAAGGTCGTGGTCGCGAACCGCAACAGCCGGGAGGCGGTGGTGAGCCGGGGCCTCGCGGCGGGCGAGCGGGTGATCGCCTATCCCTCCGACGCGGTCAAGGCCGGCGTGCGCGTCAAGCCGCGCTGAATCCTGCGGGCCGGCTGCGCCATTTACAGCCATGCCCCCATTCGTTATGCTGGAGTCATTTTTAGCGGCGACGCGCAGCATCGATGGGAGCCTAGAGAGTGCCCGGATCCAACAGTCTGCTGCCGGCCGTCCTGAGCACGCTGCTGCTGCTGGGCACGGTCCACGCCGGTGGCGCGGCGGCGCAAAGCTGCAGCCCCAACCCGGCCGGGGCCACCAACGCCTGCGACGCCTCGGGCCCCGCCAGCCAGGGCAGCGGTGCCGCCACCGGCGCCGGCAACCCGATCAACGTCATCAACGGCAACAAGCACCAGCGCGAGGTCGATCTCGCGCCCTTGCCCGGGGAGCTGGGGCTGGAGATCGTGCGCCACTACAACAGCAGCGCCAGCCGCGTCGTCGGCCTGCTGGGCAAGGGCTGGCGCCTGAGCTACGAGACCGATCTGTACGTGATCGGCAGGAGCATCCAGATCCTGCAGGCGGACGGCGCGCGCCTGATCTTCAGCCGCGACGGCGGCGATCCCGGCGCGTGCGCCAGCCGCAATCCGGCCCACGGCAGGGTGATCGTCCGGGCGACGCCCAGGGGCGAGGAATACACCTGGGAATGGCAAAACGGGCGCAAGCTCGACTTCAACGCCCAGGGCCGCCTCGAGCAGATCCGCTCGCCCAGCGGCGCATTCGTGACGCTGACCCGCGGGCCCGGTGGCGAACTGCTCAAGGTCACCGATCCGCAGCACCGCGAACTGCGTTTGCGCTATCCCGACCGCGATCGCACCGGGAGCAAACCCGGCGGGTTTTCCGGCGTGGCGGCCATCGACAGCCCGGTGGGCCGCTTCGGCTACGAGCACGGCGACGGCGCAGGGCAGGCCCCGGGCAACCTCGTCAAGGTCGCCATCCCCACCCACTACGACGGCAGCACCAGGCTCCACGCCTACACCGAGCGCGGCGTCACCAGTAGTTCGGTGAGCCGCATCTACCACTACGAAGATCCGGATTTCCCCTCGCATCTGACCGGCATCACCGTCAGGGGCGAGGGCAGCGACGGCGTCCTGGTGAACCAGCGGATCGCCAGCTACCGCTACGACCGAACGGGCAGGGCGGTGCTGAGCGTCCGCGGCGAGCTGCGGTCCCAAGGAGCAGGAATCGGGCGCGTGAGCCTGCACTTTCCCAAGCCGGGCGTGACGCTGCTCACCAACAGCCTGGGGCAGAGCACCACCTACCGCCACGCCATCGTCGCCGGCGAATACCGCCTGCTCGAAGCGCACGGTCCCGGCTGCGCCAGTTGCCCCGATGCCGACGTCCGCTACGCCTACGACGAGCTCGGGCGTCTGGTCGCCACCACGCGGCTCGACGTCCGCGGCCGGCCGATCGCCGCGATCAAGACGGAGCGGGATCTGCAGGGCAGAATCCTGGGCGTGAGCAAGGTCGTTTTCAGCAAGGGCCGGGCGGGGAGGGCGCGCCGGCTGCTGCGCTACGAATACCCGACGAGGAGCGGCGACGGGCCTTCCAATGGATTGCCCGACGCGCGGCCCGTCCTGATCGCCCGACCCAGCGTCGTCCCGGGTCGGGAGCACCGCCTGCGCATCCGCTACAACGCCGCCGGACAGGTGCAGAGCGTCGCCGAGAGCGGCTGGTCGCCCGCCGCCGCCAATACGCATGCCCAGCCGATCGCGCGCGAAACCAGGTTCGGCTACGCCAGCATCAACGGCCGCAGCCTGCTCGCCCAGATCGACGGACCGCGCACCGTCAATGCGGACGACACCGACGCCGTCAATGCGGACGACACCGACGCCGTCATCGCGAACGAAGCCCACATCGTCATTGCGAGCGCAGCGCGGCAATCCGGGAAGGGCCCCCACGTCGTCATCGCGACTGCCGCGGCCGGCGGCCTCGCAGTGACTGAAGCGCGGCAATCCGGTTCCGGCATCACCCGCTTCGACTGGGACGATCGCGGCAGCTTCGTCGTCGCCATCACCGCCCCCGGCGGCCTCAGAACCAGCCTTCGCCACGACGACGCCGGCCGCGTCATCGAACTCGCCGATGCAGAGAAGCACGAGACACGCTTCGACTACGACGCCCGCAACCAGCTGACCGCGACGGTCAAGGACGGCATCACGACCAGCCATCGCTACGACGCATTCGGCAACCGGGTAGAAAGCGGCGTCGGTGCGGGCGGCGCCTACCGGGCGCTGATGCACTCGGGTTTCGATGGTGCGCGCCGCCTGCTGTGGCGGGCTTCCCATCTGGGCATCCTGGAGTCCCGCCGCTACGACAGCGAAGGCAAGCTGCTGGAAGTTGGCCGCCGGTCCGCGAGCTTTGCTCAGACCGAGCGCTACGCCTACGACGCCTCGGGCAGACTCAGCGCCGTCGTCGATGCCGCCGGCGGCCGCCGCCGCATCGCCTACGATTCGCGGGGCCGGCCGGAGATATTCACCGATGCGCTGGGCCGGGAGCGGCGCTATCGCTACGACGCCGGGGGCAATCTCGCCGAGATCGTGGCAGCAGCCAATACCGTGGAAGCGCGGCTCACGAACACCGTCGTCCGCTTCGAGCGCGATGCGCTGGAGCGGGTCGATGCGGTGATCGCCCCCAACGGCGCCGCCACGAGGCTCGCGAGCGACGACTTCGGCCGCACCGTCGCCGTCGCCGGCCCCGACAGCGGCACCCTCACCCGACGCTTCGACGCCGCCGACCGGCTCGTGTCCGCCGCAGACAGCCTGGGCGACCGCGCCGACTACGAATACGACGCGGCCGGTCGCATCGTCCGGCGCGCTGTCCATCAGGCCGGCACTCATGCCGCACCGGTCGTGACCACCTGGCGCTACCGAGGCAGCCGTCTGGTCGGCGTCGATCATCCAGGACAGAGCGAGCGCTACGCCTACGACGCCAGCGGGCGCCCGGCGATACGGACCGTGAGCCTCAAGCTGACGGACGGCTCCGCGGTGAGCCACATCACCCGCTACCGCTTAGACGAGCTTGGGCAAGTGAACAGCGTCAGCCTGCCAGACGGCAGCGCGCTCGGCTATCGGAGGAACGGCCAGAACCAGATCGTGGCCCTGACGCGCAGCCGGATTCGTACCTCCTGGCTCGCCTGGCTCTTGCCGGCACAAGCCATCGTCGCGGACATCGAGCGCGACATCGTCGGCTTGAGCGGATTGCGTTACGGCAACGGCATCGAGGCGCGCGTCCAGCGCAGCAGGGAGGGCGTGCTGGCGCGTGTCGTCTATCGTCGCCGGCAGGCGCTGATCGATCGCCGCTACCTGTGGGACGAACAGGGCAATCTGCTGCATAGCCGGGACAGCGGCGCCGCCGCGAGCATGACGCAGAACTACGCCTACGACGCCCAGGACCGGCTGATCGCCGCAGCTTCGAGCCGAACCGGCGCCAAGGCGAGCTATTCCCGCTACTTCTACGACGGCGCCGGCAACCGGCTGCTCGCGCAGGAGGGCATAGCGGACCAGGCGGACATTCGGAGCAACAGCCTCAAGGCGGCTTACGCGGAAAAGAGCAATCGCTGGTTGGGCGCGAGCGAGAGCGCTGCGAAAGATGCGGCTGCGGTGCGCTACGACGAGGCCGGACAGCCCGGCGCCATCGGCCACCGCGAGTACGTCTGGGATTCCCTGGGCAGGCTGATCGAGGTGCGCCAGGCCGGACGCCGTCTCGCCGGCTACCGCTACAACCACAGGGGCGAGCGGATCGCCAAGACGGCCGATGATGGCCAGACGCACTATCTCTACGAAGGCGGCCGACTTGCCGCGGAACTCGACGGGCGGGGGAGGATCACCCGGCAGTACGTGTACCTCGCCGATCAGCCGGTCGCGCTGATCGACACGCCCGAGGGCCGCGCCTTGGGCAACGAGGAACGATCGCAGTTCGGGCAGATCGTTGCCGACATCCTCACGCTGTTTACGGCCTGGTTCGCCGACGACGAGACCATCGTCTATCTGCACACCAACCATCTGGGCGCGCCTGAGCTCGCGACCGACGCCAAAGGCAATCCCGTCTGGACGGCGGCCTACGCGCCCTTCGGCAGGATCATCCGGCTCGGCACCCCCGTCAGTCAACTCAAGTTCAAGCGCGGCTTCAAGCTCAACTTGCGCCTGCCCGGGCAGGTCGAGGACGAGGAGACCATCGTCTATCTGCACACCAACCATCTGGGCGCACCCGAACTCGCGACCGACGTCAAAGGCAATCCCGTCTGGACGGCGGCCTACGCGCCCTTCGGCAGGCTCATCCGGCTCGGCGCCCCCGTCAGTCAACTCAAGTTCAAGCGCGGCTTCAAGCTCAACTTGCGCCTGCCCGGGCAGGTCGAGGACGAGGAGACCGGGCTCTACTACAACGGCCAGCGCTACTACGACCCGGAGCGCGGGCAGTATCTGAGCCCCGATCCGCTGGGCTTCTCTGCGGGCATCAACACCTACGCCTACGCCGCCGGCAACCCGCTGAAATACATCGACCCCGAAGGGCTGATTCTGTTCGCGTTCGACGGGACGGGGAATAGTGATCCAGCGCAGCCAGGAGCGACGCTATCGAATGTCGTGAAATTCAGAGATCTTTACATCGACTCGAATGACAAGTTTTACATTACAGGCCCAGGTACGAGGGACCCTGCGACAGGTATCGAGAACCCTTGGTACAAGCTCGGCAATGCGGGCGATGCGATCGAATCCTTCACAGGAAAAGCGCGTATTTCAGCGATGCTCGACTACCTCGATCAGTATTCTGAGTCTGTAGACGACCAGACCGCCTTCGACATTGATATCATGGGTTTCAGCCGTGGCTCGGCGGAGGCGCGCGATTTCGCCAACCAGATCGCCGGCAATTTTAAGAACGGTTACTATCAGTATGGTGACAGGAATGCCCAGATCCGCTGCCAGAAGCTAGAACTTCGCTTCATGGGCTTGTTCGATACCGTGCTCAGCGTGCATGCTGGCAGCTATCAGCTGGGCATCCCCGATAGTTTCCAGTATGTCGCGCAGGCTGTGGCACTCGATGAATACCGGGGCGGCTTGGTAAAATTTCCGCTTGAATCCATCATGGGCTCGCCTGCCTCCAACGACAGTCCCCGCATCGAGCAAGGCTTCCTGGGTTCTCACTCCGATATCGGCGGCAGTTTCCCGGAGGACGAGCTGGCGAAGGTGGCGTTGGTCTGGATGGTGGATCAGGCCAACGCTGCCGGTGTCAAAATGGATGAGCCGAACCGCACCATCATCGCCAATCCCGTGCTCCACGACAAGAGCAGTAATCTAGTCAGTGGCGGCCCACAGTCAGGTAGTGAAGATCGCGATGTGCGTTACATGAATGGCTCCATCGTGAAGCAGCGGCAGGCCAACACGTTCGGCATGAGCTGGGCCGATACCCAGCAATTCATTGCCTACAAACCGGAGCCGAAGGGATCCGACAGCATATCCGGGACGGTGGATATGACGGCCTATTTGCAGTGGCTGAACGAACATGATTACGGCATCGACATGACCGTACAGTGAGGCTGATGATGAAGCGCAGGTGGTTCTTTGCACTGGTTGCCATGTTTTTCTGGTTCAGCGCTTGCGCTGGTTCCCCCGATCACATAGGCCCTATCGAGATGCGCGGTGTGGGAATGGTTGTGACGTACCAACTTGCACAGGGAGCAAACAATAAGGAAGGGGTGGATGCGCGCAGCGATACCGGGTATCGCCTGTTTGGGCCCTCGATGATGACGCCAACAGGCGGCGGTGGAACCAACCACCTTGGCGATGCTGCCATCCCTCGCTGGGTCCGGGTGACCTGGCGGGAAGATACGACTCCGGGAAATAGATGGGCCACCGGCAAAGTCGTGGGCGACTATACGGTGCAGGTGCTGAGCCGGATCCCGAGAGAGGCATTCGATCTAGCTAGGGCAGGGAGAGAGCGTTTCCTGGTGCTGACATTCCGCATTCGCGACGATGGCGTTGACTTCGGCTGGATGGTCCGATTGCAGGATGGCGTGCCGTTTGTAACGCTCATGAAAGGCGGAGACTTGTAATCGACTTCCTTCGATCGTCGTTGCGAGGCCGCAGGCCGTGGCAATCTGGATCGCCACGCTGCCGTCATTGCGAGGCAGCAGGCCGCGGCAGCGGTCAAATCAACATGTGGAAGCGCTCGGTTATGCAATCGCTCGCCCCCATCTGATAGTCGCGGCAGATGATCGGCCGGTGACCGTAGACGCTGCACTTCATGTAGCTTCAATCCAGTGCGCGTTTGGGCGAGGCAAGCTCCGGGCTTTCCTTAGCGCGCCGCAAGGCGCAAAAAGTGGAACTACGATGAACAAGCGATGGCTGGTGGGGTGCATGCTGGCAGCGGCTATGGGCGGATCCCTGGGTCTTCAGGCGGCAAACGCGATGTCTTGCATTCGCGAGAGGTTCATATTTGAGAACCGATGAGCTTGGTAATAATAGATGGTGTGCGCTTTAGCCGCTGCGCTACAAGCGCGTCTGAATCGATCTTCTTGAGTTTCTGACGCAGCGTCGCCTGAAAGGTGTTGATTGGATAACCGTGGCACGCCCTCCAATTGGAAAGAACGTCGAAAGCCCACATAAATTGGTCAAGGTCAAACTCCGATGACTTCATCTCTCGGGTAAGAATTTCTCCAGCCTTGTTTACCTGGCTGCGTGAGAACTTTGGAATCGGCCATGCCATAAAGATTGGGCTCCGATAACGGTTAACTTGAAAGCAACTGACCTGCGCGACCTAAAGATCAAGCGAACCATTAGACGTATTGTCTTCAAGGATGAAGTCTATGGTCTCTCGGATTTCTGGCTTTGCATTTACGATCTTGATCCTTCGGTATGCATTTATTCCAAGTCTCTTAATCGGGGTTGCTATCAAGGCATTGAGGAAGCTGTGGGGGCTTGAAATGACGCCGTCAAAATCAAGCAAAATCTTCTTCCCATCGTCAACTGCCGGTATGAGAGTGTGGTCTCGGTACTTGATTGCGGCACTCTTGTCTTCTGGATAGGGGCCGAAATAATTGGTGATGCTCAGATAAAAAGTGCCTTCGTCCTCAGCCTTGGATTTTGCGTCCTGTTCTCGATTAGCGGCCTGCCTAAACTCTGCCATCCATGAGTGAAGATCAAAGCCCGCCTGTTTTTCTAGTCCGATACTCACCAAAGCAAAAGTTCCAGGCCAGGCACATTCGAGTTGACGCGTTGTTACGTCCGCTGGTGATACATGTAGCACTCCGTTTCCGGAAACAATGTGCATGTCGGCACGGAGGCGACGGACAATATTTGTAGAAAGAAAAAGTCCCATTCCGGCATTGTTCTTATTGGTGTACGGATCTGACTTGCCAAATGTCCCGGAAACTTGCGGTTGAATGGCCTTTCGCAGGGCTTGCTCATCGTCCTCAATGCCCGGATAGGTTTGTGACAGGTGCCGCCTGATACCCATACCGACATCCGCTACGATGAATTGGATTTCATCACGCTTCACATACCACGTGAATTGAATTAGTGACGGGAGGCGTTTATTCCAAGAATCTTTGTCCTCAAAGAAGGCTATTCCGTGTTCGAGCGTGTTGTAGAGAAGTTCGCTCAGGACGTAGCGGAGTGTATTGATGTACTCAATGTTGAATTCCTTTGAGAACTCACCTGACTGCTCCATTGCTACCTTGAAATCCGTGTGATTGCGAATGGCAATCAGGGGCTTGAAGTCATTCGATCGGAAATTCTGGTTTTCGTTAAAGCCGACGCTGAAGAGGCCTGGTGCCCCCATCATCCTCCAAATATCGCTTGCCCCGCCTGAGCCGACTTCTTCATCAATCAAAAAGTCCACCCGGCAACCATTTGACTTAAGTCGCCACGCATAAAGGATAAGAAGCGAAAGAGTTTGGTAATTGGCGGATCGGCACTTGCTTATGTCTATGAGAACCGATCGCTCTCTCAGCCCCCAATTGAAGAAACGTAGCGCCTTATCGAAGTCGAAAGCGTCATGGTCCTTGAAATTGAAATAGGGCGGGAGCGAAAGCTCGACCCGACTGGCATCACGCACCCGCTTTTTTACTTCTCTAATCTCTGATTTCCAGTCGCTCATGCACTACTACCAATCAATCGCAGATGGATGTGCGTCGCTCAACTTCGTATTAACCGACATTGGTGTCAGCTTGATTGCCCAATGTCGGCTCGATTCTTTATCTGGACAGCAGCATACACCCAGCGCGGCTGGCCGTCTGCTCCGGGCAAACTACTCTAGTGGCCGCTCCTGGCCGATTCCCGCCCATGATCGATGGTCAAATCCAAACTCCGAGCCGCGGCTCGATCCCGAAACGAACGGAGCTTCATCGCCGTCTGCCAAACCCGAATCGGTCCGATCCGCTATAGTGCGGCAGCGGCACCGGGCCCGCTCTCCACAGCCCGTCAAGGAGCGCACGCATGAAGGAAAGCAAGGTCTGTGTGGTCACCGGTTCGTCCTCCGGCATCGGCGCGGCGACCGCGCTGCTGTATGCCGGCAAGGGCTGGCGGGTGGTCATCAACTACTCGCGCGAGGAAGCACCCGCCCAGGCCGTGGCCGAGGCTTGCCGGGCGGCGGGCGGCGAGGTGATGGTGGTGAAGTGCGACGTGTCGAAAGACGAGGACTGCCGCCGCTTAGCCGGCGAGGTGGAACAGCGCTGGGGGCGCGTCGATGTGCTGGTGAATAACGCCGGCACCACCCGCTTCGTCGGCCTGAAGGATCTGGAGGGCTTGTCCGCCGAGGACTTCCACCGCATCTACGACGTCAATGTGATCGGCGCCTACCAGATGACGCGGGCGCTCTCGCCGCTGATGAAGCGCCACCCGGTCGCCGGCGTGGTGAACATCTCGTCGGTGGCCTCGATGATGGGCATAGGCTCGTCGATCGCCTACATGGCCTCCAAGGGCGCGGTCAACGCGATGACGGTGGGGCTGGCGCGCGCGCTCGGGCCGGAGGTGCGGGTCAATGCGATCGCGCCCGGGCTGGTCGAGACGCCCTGGCTGCAAAACGGTCTGGGTCCCGAGCGCTACGCCGCCAGCGTGCAGTCCTACAAGTCGCGCGCCGCGCTGGCCGAGGTGATCTCGCCGGAGGACGTGGCGACGGCGGCCTGGTTCCTCGGCGCCGAGGCCGCCAAGACCACCGGCGAGGTCCTGCTGCTCGACGCCGGCCTGCGCATCACCAAGGCGTGATTCGACCGGCCGCCCCTCCTGCTCGAGGGAACGAGTAACGCGGAAACAGGTGGCTGCCGCGGCGCCGCACGTCGATCAAGGTCCCCCATCGCGGATCGCGCGGCGCGAACGCCTTGCCCATGGGATGCGAGCGCGGCAGCGGCCTGCGCCGGCATCCGTAAAGGCGCGCCAGCTTGGGAGGCAGCGGCAGCGCCTTGCCGCGCTGCGTTTCGAAAAGCGTCTTGGCGATGGCAGCGCGGCAGGACCGGGTCGGGGGTCTTGTCCAGTCGGTTGGTGCCCCCGGAAGAGGGCATCCCCAATTCGTTCGGGCGATGCCATCGTCGATCCTTCTCGACGCAATGAATGCCTTAGCCCTGAGGACTTTCGCTCATTTGTCGGCAGTACTTCTCAAGATTCTCAGGCAGGTCGCGCGGACAAACGCCGCACCGCTTGTTGCCGGGCACCGCGTAATCGATGAACTTCGGATAGGGCAAGTTCAGGTTCGCCATGATGTTCTTGAATTCCTCCAGGGTCCGCTCTTCCCCGAGCCGGGGATTGCGTTTCCTCTCCTGCGCTATCGAGGAAACGCGTCGGCCCTGGTAGTCGTGCGCCGGGTACACCAGAACATCGTCCGCTAGGGAAAACAATTTCTCTTTGACGCTCTTGTACAAGGCGTCGGCATCGCCGTTCTGGAAATCGGTACGGCCGCACCCCTCGATGAGCAGCGCATCTCCGGTAAAGACCCGGTCGCCGAACAGATAGGCGAAATGACCGTCGGTGTGGCCCGGCGTGTGCAAGGGCTGAAGCGAAATGCCGCCCACCCGAAACGGCTTGCCTTCTTCAATGCCGCAGTCGGTGCACGGCAGCCGGTCGTATGCCGGCGCGGCAATCTTGCTTCCGGCCTTATTCTTCAGCGCCAGCGCCGCCGTGATGTGGTCCGCGTGGATGTGAGACTCCAGGGTATAGGCCAATGCGAGTCCAAGCCGGCTGAGCTCAGCCAGGTCGCGGTCCATCGCGACGATGACCGGGTCGATCAACACGGCCTGGCCGGTTTCCTCGCAGCCGAGCAGATAGGTGTAGGTGCTGGACAGCGGCTCAAACAGTTGGCGGAATATCATCAAGGCTTCCCGTTCGCACGCGCCTGATGGCACCGCCGAGGTCGTCCGCGACGAGCAATGTCGCCACTTCGCGCCGAGCGGCGAGATTCAGCGTCAGAAACTCGGCCAGCGCTCATTTATGCGCGATGGGCTTCTCGGTGAACAAATAGCCCTTCAACTGCTTGGAAAACGCAGGATCCTTGCGCTGAATCCACTCCAGCAGCATGGCAGCGTGCTCCTTTTCCTCATCGCGGTTGTGTGCAAGGATCGCCTTGAGTGCCTTGTCCTTGCATGCACCGGCACGCTGGTTGTACCAATCAACGGCCTCCAGCTCTTCCATCAACGAAACGATAGCTCTGTGCATCTCGCGCGTTTCATCGGACAGTTCCTCGATGGGCTCGTGATAACCGACGCTTGCCATGGCTTTCCCCTTTCTTCGGGCTTGGTGAATGGTAACGCTTGCGGTGTCCCGGCGGTTCATCCTGCGCCGGCGCGCTCGGGCTCGCCGGCCGCGGCCTTCGCGGCGATCGCCGACCGGACCCGCTCGGGCGTCATCGGCAGCCGGAACAGGCGCGCGCCGGTGGCGTCGAACACCGCGTTGGCGAGCACCGCGCCCATCGGCGTGATCGCCGGCTCCCCGCCGCCCTGCGGCGCGAGTCCGTCGTTGCTGACCAGCACGGTCTCGATCTTGGGCAGCCAGGAGAAGCGCGGGATGGCGTAGCTGCCGAAGTTGCGGTCGAGGATCTCGCCGCCGCGGAAACGCAGCTCCTCGGTGAGCGCGTAGCCCAGCCCCATGGTGATCGCGCCCTCCATCTGCATCTTCGCCCCATCCGGATTGACCACGATCCCCATGTCCTGGGCGCAGACGATGCGCTGCACGCTCACCCGTCCCGATGCCGGATCGACCTTCAGCTCGGCCATCGTCGCGACGTAGGTGCCGGCGTCGATGCTGCAGGCGACGCCGACGCCCCTGCCGCTCGGCGCTGCCGCCGGCTTCCAGCCGAAGGCGTCGGCCGCCGCCCGGAGGACCCCGATCATCCTCGGGTCCTTGAGGTGGCGCAAGCGGAACGCGAGCGGGTCGGCCGCCGCCGCGGCCGCCATCAGGTCGATCTGCGACTCCACGGCGAAGACGTTCATGTTCGCGCCGGGCGCGCGCCACGGCCCGACGGCGAACGGATGCAGGCTCTTCCCCGTCACGTTGGGATCGTAGGACAGGCCGCGGAAGGACCTGACCCGGGCGTTCGGGAGCTCGTAGCAGGGGCTGGCGCCGCGCTCTCCCGCGGCATAGACCGAGTAGTCCCAGAACGAGATCCTGCCCCGCCGGTCGATGCCCGAGACGATGCTCACCACCGCGGCGGGATCGAAGGCATCGTAGAAAAACTCCTCGGCGCGGGTCCAGGCGATCTGCACCGGCTTGCCCGCGATCTGCGCCAGCTGCGCCGCTTCGACGGCCTGGCGGTCCGAGCTCTTGCCGCCGAAGCCGCCGCCGACGAAGGGAGTGATGACGCGCACGTTCTTGGGGTCGAAGCGCAGCGCCTGCGCGATCCGGTCGCGGGTCGGGAAGGGCGTCTGCGTCGATGCCCAGACCGTCGCCTTGCCGTCCACGACCCGGGCCAGCGCGGCGTGCGGCTCGATCGGGGCGTGCGCGACGTAGCCCTTGCGGTAGCTCGTCTCGAACACCTGCGCCGCGTTCGCGCGCCCCGCCGCGAGCGCGCCGTTATGCGAGATCTCCTTGGGGTCCGCCGACGCGCTCAGCAGGTGTCCGAAGATGCTCTCGCCATCGACCGTCGGCTGCGGCACGCGCCACTCCGCCTGAATGCGTTCGAGCGCGGCCGCGGCCGCCTCCGGATCGGCGTGCAGGACGGCGACGAGGCCGTCGCGCCGGATCAGCTTGACCCCGGGCAGCTTGGCGGCGGCGGTCGTGTCGAGCCGCGCAACGGTCGCGCCGTGCGCCGGCGGGCGCAGGATGCGCGCGTAGAGCATGCCGGGCAGGCGGATGTCGGCCGCGTACCTCGCCTCGCCGGTCACCTTCTCCGGCGCGTCGAGCCGCTGCGGCGATTTGCCCATCTGCCGGAATTCCGAGACGGTGCGCGTCGCCGCCCGCTCGCCCACCGCGTGCGCGATCTTCGCGCCCTTGGCCAGCTCGCCGTAGCCGATCCGGCGCGCCGGGTCCGACGCGACGAAGACGACGCCGTCGTCGACGACGAGCGCGGCCTGCGGCACGCCGAGCTTCCTCGCGGCCAGGCGCAGCAGCACCGCGCGCGCGTCGGCGGCGGCGGCGCGCAGCGCCGGCCCGAACATCCGGGTGGTCAGCGAGCCGAAGGTGCCCATGTCCCACGGGCACAGCTCGGTGTCGCCCAGGACCATGTCGATCGACGAGAGCGCGACCCCCAGCTCCTCGGCCGCCATCTGCGCCTGCGAGGTCATCACGCCCTGGCCCATCTCGATTTTCCCGGAATAGACGGTGACCCGGCCGTTGCCGCCGATCAGCAGGTAGGCGTTGAAGTCCTCCGGGTAGATGCGGCCCCGGTCCTGGGCAAAGAGCGCCGAGGGGTCGAGGCCGAAGAACACGACGATGCCGCCCCCGATCAGCTTGAAGAAGCTACGGCGGTCGATGCCGCGGGATTCGCTCATGACCGTTCCTCCATCGGGCGGGCGGCGGCGATCGCGCCGACGATCCTCTGGTGCGCGCCGCAGCGGCACAGGTGGCGCTCCATGCCGGCCATGATCGCCGCGCGCGAGGGCTCGCGGTTCTGGAGCAGCAGCGCGTAGGCGCCCATCAGCATCCCCGAGGTGCAGTAGCCGCACTGGAGGCCGCCGTGGTCGATGAACGCCTGCTGCAGCGGGTGGAGACGGCCGTCGCGGGCCAAGCCCTCGATGGTGAGCACTTCCCGGTCCGCCACGTCCTTGAGCGGGGTCAGGCAGGCGCGGACCGCCTTGCCGTCGACGATCACGGTGCAGGCGCCGCACTGGCCGGTGCCGCAACCGTACTTGGTGCCGGTGAGCCCGAGGTCGGTGCGCAGCACCCAGAGCAGCGTGCGGCCGCCGTCCGTGGTCAGGGTGGCGGGCCGGCCGTTCAGGCGGAATTGGATAGCGGTCTTCATGTTGTCCCCCATGCGGAACCCCGGGTCGGGCGAGTGGGAATTATCCGCACAGGCGGGGCAGGGGCGGCTTGACGAAAATCAACAGAAATGCACATGGCATAGTGCGCCGCTGCGCACGGAGTTGCGTCGGAGCGACTGAACATCGCGACGGCCGGGCGGCGCCATCTTGTGTCGGATCGGGCGATACCCCGCCGCTATAAACGCGGCAAATTCATCCGGCTGGTAGAATCACCGGAATTCCAGGGCCGGCCCCACCGGGGTGTCGGCGATCGGAACGAAGGCGACGTGATGGCTGGCGGCAACGAAGGGCGGAAGAGGATAAGGATCGAGCAGGTCTGCATCGGCTTGCACATCAAGCTCGACAGCTGGCTCGGCCATCCCTTCTTGTTGAGCAGCTTCAAGATCAAGAACGAGCAGCAGATCGCGGCCTTAAAATCGATGGGCTTGACCGAAATCGAGTATTTGCCTGGAAAGAGCGATACCGGTCCGGCGCCCATGCCTGCTGCGGGTGACCCCAACGCTCCGGCCGCGCCCCTCAGCGACAATGACGCCGCGGAGCTCGAAGCGCTGATGCGCGAAAAGAAAGCGCGCATCGAAACCTTGAATCACGAGCGCGAGCTCATCCGTTCCGCCGAACGCAAATACTTGAAGACGGCGAACGGCGTGAAGAACGTGATGCGCCTGGCCAACAACCGTCCGGGGCAGGCGGCGCAGTTGTCGGGCGAAATTGCAGGCGAACTGGCCGAAATCTTCCTCTCCGAACAGAATATCTATATCCACTTGATGGGCGACAACATCGCCGACGAAAGCGCCTATTTCCACAGCCTCAACGTCACCGTGCTGTCGCTGATCTTGGCCCGCGCGGTCGGCGTCGACGGTGCCGAGGCGATGCGCGACATTGCCCAGGGTGCCTTGATGCACGACGTGGGCAAGGCCGCGTTGCCGAGCCAGCTTCTGCTCAAGGACGAGGACCTGACCACGGCCGAGACCAACCTCCTGCAGATGCACCCTGCTTACGGCATCAAACTCATGCAGTCGGTGCAGACGCTGCCGGGCCGGGTGCGCCAAGTCATCCTGTTTCACCACGAGACGGTAGACGGCAGCGGCTACCCGAAGGGCCTCAAGACGGACACGGTCGACCAGGCCGTGCGTATCGTCGCCATTGCCAATGCCTACGACAACCTGTGCAACCAGCGCGTCGCCAAACGCTCGAAGACGCCGTCGGAAGCCCTCTCCCACATGTACCGGAACGAGCTGGCGAAGTACGACGAGGCGGCGCTGCCGGCTTTCATCAAGGCGCTCGGGATCTATCCGCCGGGAACCGTCGTGAAGCTCGCCAGCGGCAAGGTCGGCATCGTTATGTCGGTCGACTCCGACGACATACTGAACCCGAACCTGATGATCTACGATCCGAGCATCCCCAATCATGAGGCCGCCGTGGTCAACCTCAAGCGCGATCTCGACGATGCCATCGAACGCACGCTGCGTCCGGCAGCCTTGCCTGAACCCATTCACAAGTATCTGAGTCCGCGCAAACGCATCTGCTATTTCGTCGACCACGCCGGCGCCGGCTGAGCGGGGCGCTGGCACGGCGCTTGTCTCCGGGTGCTGGCCGCGGCGAGATATCCGGTTTCATGCTAGGCTCGTTCGCGCGCAGCCGGCGTTCTTGGGAGGGACTCGCTTGCCGGGCGCTCGCACAGACTGAGATAGCGCAATGCGGGGGCGAGGCGTGATCGAAGCGGAAGAAAAGCTAGAGGCGGCGATCAGGGAGCGCAACTCCCGGGACCGCAACCAGCGGCAGCGCGTCGCCTGGATCGGGATGATTGCGGCGAGCTACGCGCTGGATACCCTGTTCCTCGCGCTGTTCGCTGCGGCCGGGACGATTTCCGGAACCATCGCATCCGCCTACGGTGCCGCCGCTGCCGCGATCTGCGCGAGCACCTACGCGTTCACCGCGAGGGGCTGGAACCTGAAGCGCCTGGCCGAACCGCTGAGCATTCTGGGCATCGCGATGCAACTCGGGGTCGTGCTGACGGCGCCGCAGATCGCGTTTCCGTTTCTCGCCAACCTGTTCACGGTGTTCGCGTTCGGAATGATCTGGCTCCCGCTGCGCGACTCGGTGCTGGTCTGGACGCTGGGCATCGCCGGGACCGCCACCGTGTTCTATGCGGGCCAGGGACGCATCGGCGTTCCCGCTGCCAGCGCTTACCAGTTGACCCTGGTGTGGCTCTATTTCTCGCTGATTCTGGGCCGCTGCCTGCTGCTCAGCGTCAATGCCAACGAGATGAGGGCGCGATTGGCCGACAGCCGGCGCAAGCTCGCCGCCTCGCTCGAGCAGGTGCAGCATCTCGCTAGCCATGACGAGCTGACCGGCATCCTCAACCGCCGTTCGCTGATGGCGGCGCTGGAGCGCGAGCGCAGCCGCGCCGAGCGCAGCGGCGCGCCGTTGAGCATCGCGATAATCGATCTCGACCATTTCAAACGGGTCAATGACAGCCACGGCCACGCCGCTGGCGACGAGGTGCTGCGCGCGCTTGCCGCGACGGTGCAGCACACGATGCGGGCATCGGATATCTTCGGGCGCTACGGTGGGGAGGAGTTCATGATGATTCTGGTCGGCGATGCCTCCGCGCTCGCGCTGAAAGCGATGGAGCGGATCCGCGCTGCCGTCGCCGCGAGGAACTGGTCCTCGCTCGCGCCGGATTTGTCGATCACCCTGTCGGCCGGCATCGCCAGCCACCGCAAGGGCGAGAGCATCGAACAACTGCTGCACCGCGCGGACCTGGCGCTGTATCAGGCCAAAGACGCGGGTCGCAATACCATCGTCGTGAGCCCGTCGTGAGCGCATGCTCGCCGAAAATCGGGCCCGCCCGCCGCGCCGCTGCCATCGGTAACTGCCGACGTCGGACTTGGCTCATTGGCTTAGCGGCACGGCCTGAAGGTAGTCGTATAGTTTTTTTGCCATTGCCCGTTGCTCTGCTTCAGGCATCGTCGCCGGCAGTCCAGGCATCGTGGTTCCCGGTTTGAGCTCGTTGGCTGACAGAGCGCCTAAGGAAATTTTCTGTCATGCGCTCGACGCTTGATGCGAGATTGCCTGGCATTTTTTCCCCGCCGTAGCCGTTTATCCGATTTCCTTCCACCGGGCACCGAAAAGCACGTCTAGGACCTCGTCCGCCGGGTAGCCAACATAGTCCACCTTTACGAGCCGATCCCGGGTGCTCAGATGGGCTGCCGTGTCTTTCAGCGCTCCCTTCATTCCGGTTTTTCGCACCCGGCCGCCTTCCTGAAAATCGCCCCGCAGCGATACGGCGGCGCTGAAATAGCCGTCGCCGCAGCCCAAATCGACAACGGTCATCCCGGGTTCGATATGCGGGGCCCCGACGACGCCGTCGGGATCGGGCCACAAGGCGTGCCGACAGTCCCCGGCATCCGCCGTGGCGGGAAATGTGCTCTTTAAGCGCCATTCGAGATCCGCTACGCGATGTCCTTTTTCATCTGCTGGTATTCCTCGCGGCCGATCTCCCCACGGGCGTAGCGCCGGTCGAGAAGCTCACGCGCACTTTCCTCCCGCCGGTGCGATCCATGGCCGCCGCACCTGGGCCTGCCGTCGCCCCGGAAGAGGAAGCGCAGCATCACGAGAAGAAAAATCAGCGGAAATATCCACATCCACGGAAACATGCCCCACGGTCCATAGCTCCACATCATGACATTAGCTCCTTGGTTTTCGCCGCCGCCGAAACTCATATTGCGGCCGTAGCCGCGGCAATGTCAAACGCATCGCTACCTTCGTCAAAGGGCCGACCCGATTTAACCCGGCGCGCCGGCAATCCGATGCCGCCGACGCAGTGCGCCGAGAGCCAGAACAGCCATCAGCGCCAGGGCGAGGAAGGGCAACGCGGTCAGATTGACCGAACGCCAGCCCCAGGCGTTGAGCAAGCCGCCGGCGGAGAACGAG